>Ga0182015_10001658_pt1 | contig 28820 bp, 22 predicted proteins | sample 712P3MmetaG_FD_120478 | JGI IMG/M metagenome (GOLD analysis project Ga0182015, IMG submission 120478) | Permafrost microbial communities from Stordalen Mire, Sweden - 712P3M metaG | ecosystem: Environmental > Terrestrial > Soil > Wetlands > Permafrost | place: Sweden: Stordalen | collected... | reverse complement strand
TGCCCGCCCAGCGAAGCACCGCCGCCGCGTCCGAGGAGCCGCCCCCGAGACCGGCGCCGGCCGGGACGCGCTTGACGAGCCGTACCCGGGCACTTCGACCCGCCGCAGCCAGCGCTCGCGCGACGAGGTTCTCCGGGCCTGGCGGAACGCCGGCGGTCTCCGCCACCTCGGGCGCCGGGCCCGGAGCCGGGACACTCGACCAGGCCACCTCATCGACGATCTCGAAGCCCTCGGCGCCGTCCTCGATCTCGAGCTCGTCCGCCAGCCCGAGCGTCGCCATCTCCGCCTCGATCAGGTGGTAGCCGTCGTCCCGGCGCCCTCTGACCCGCAACGAGCGGGTCAGCTTGGCGGGTGCCCACAGGCGATCGACCGGCGACATGCGACCAGCTTGCCCCAGTCTTGGACGCCGAGCTCCTCTGCACGGGAGCGTCCGTCGATCCCGGCGGCGGCGAAGACCGTCGCGTCGACAAGCCCCTCGAGGGATCGCCGGAGCATCTTTCTCCTCCCGCCGAAGCCGGCCCGGAGGAGCAGGTCGATCTCCCCGTAGCTCGCGAGCGAGGGATCGACTGCGGGAAACTCCCGGCGCACGACCTCCACGAGCACCGACTCGACGTTCGGGCGTGGCCAGAACACCCCCGCCGGGACGCGTCCGACCAGCGCGGCGGTGGCGAAATAGGCGACGCGCACCGACACCGCGCCGAAGTTGCGGCTTCCCTGCAGCGCGACGATGCGCTCGCCCGCCTCGCGCTGGACCATCACCAGCATGCGATTGACGACCGGTACGTCCTTGAGCAGGGCGAGGACGAGCGGTGTCGCCACGTTGTAGGGCAGGTTCGCCACCAGCACCCAACCCGGTGCCATCCCGAGGAGCCCGTTCCAGTCACAGGACATAGCATCCGCTTCGATCACCGAGACCCCGAGCGGCTCGACGATGTCTCGGAGAACCGGCACGATTCCCCGGTCCACTTCGACAGCGGTCACTGCGGCCCCGGTTGCGGCGAGCGCCACCGTCAGTGAGCCGAGACCGGCCCCGATCTCGAGGACGCGGTCCGAACGACCGACCCGGGCGAGGCGCGCAATTCGCTCCACAGTGTTCGGATCGACGACGAAGTGCTGGCCGAGGGCCTTGGAGGGGTGCAGCCCGTGCTCGTGGAGGAGGCGGGCCACCTCGCCCCGGCCGGGCGGGCGCCGGGCCGGGCCGCCCCGAGCGCCACTCCCGTCCGCGCCGTGGGCCGGGCCCCCCGGAGCGCCGCTCCCGGGCTCGGCGATCTCAGCTCCCGAGCCCGAAGGCCTTCTCGGCGTTCATCCAGCTGACCGCCGCCAGGACCTCGGGCTCGAAGCCCTTCACCTTCGCGATGGCGTTCCCGACCAGGGCGACGTTGCTCGGCTCGTTGCGACGCCCGCGGTTGGGCACGGGCGTGAGGAAGGGGGCGTCGGTCTCGATCAGCAAGCTGTCGAGCGGGCAGTGGGCGACCGCCTGGCGCAGCTCGTGGGCGTTGGAGAACGTGACGATGCCGCTGAAGGAAAGGTAGCCCCCGACGTCCATGCACCGCTTCGCCTCCGCGGGGCCGCCGGTGAAGCAGTGGAAGATCGTCCGCTCGGGGACACCCTCGGATGCGAGGATAGAGAACGTGTCGTCCCACGCCTCCCGGGTGTGGATGACGAGCGGCAACCGGTAGCGAGTCGCGAGCGCGATTTGGGCGGCGAAGACCTCACGCTGGATCACGCGGGCCGAACGCTCGTAGTGGTAGTCCAGCCCGCACTCGCCGATGGCGACGACGCGAGCGGAGCGGAAGCCCTCTTCGGACGACACCTCGTCGAGGAGCTCGGTCAACGAGTCGACGCCCACCTTGGCGTCGTGGGGATGCAGCCCGATCGTGGCCCAGAGCTCGGCGCGCCACACGCCGTCGGAGCCGGCCGCGGCCGGCGGCGGCGCCGAGCCGCCGATCTCTTCACCGGCCGGTGACGGCGCCGCGCGGCCGCCGGATAGCTCGCCGGCCAAGGTCACCGCACGCCGGGACGACTCGGCGTCGGTCCCGACGCAGATCACCCGCCCGACGCGGGCCGTGCGCGCGATCGCGAGGGTCGACGCGGGATCGGCATCGTCCTGGAGATGACAGTGGCTGTCGGTCCAGATGGCCTTCGGTGGCGGCGGTGGGGGTGGCGGTTCCAGCTGGCTCGTCGCCCCGGCGGCGCTGTCGGACACGGCCGGACCGCCCGGCTCGGCGTCTCCGGCATGCGTGCGGCGGGCGGCACCGCGCCGGCGGCGGAGCCAGGACCCCTCCCGCTCCTCCTCCGGTTCGATGTGGTCGTTCGAGTCGGTCACGTCTCCTCTTTCCTTCAACGCTCAGCGGTGCGCCGCGGGAAGAGCGCCGCGCCCTTGATCACGAGCAGGCCCCCTGGATACCCGCCCCACTCGACACAGCCATTCTCCCTTGCTGCGCCGGGCTTGTCGGGCCGACCCGCAAGCCCGATGCGAGCCCAGAGCTCGGCTGCCGCGCCGGGCATCACGGGCGAGACGAGCAAGGCCACGATCCGCAGCGCCTCGAGGGCGTCCCCGAGCGAGGCGTCGAGATCCGGACCGGGCGGCAGCTTCCACGGCTCGAAGGCCTCGAGCTCGGCATTCGCCGCCCGTACGAGGCGCCATGTCGCCTCGAGCGCTTCATGCGGCGCGTAACGCTCCCAGGCGTCGCGACACGCCGCCACCACCTCCGCCGCCACCTCGCTCAACCGGACATCACGGGCGGCGCGTCTCGGTGCGGGCCCGATCCCACCGCACTTGCTCCCGACGACGGTGGCGACTCGGGCGAGCAGGTTGCCGAGATTGTTCGCGAGGTCCGCGTTGTACCGCGCGACGAGGCCCTCGTAGGTGAAGTCCCCGTCGGCGCCGAGCGCCACCTCCCGCACGAGGTGATAGCGCAGTGCGTCCACGCCGATGTCGCTGGCGAGCTCGACCGGGTCGATCTGGTTGAGGCGGGTCTTCGACATCTTCGCGCCACCGACGAGGAGCCAGCCGTGGACGAGGTAATGCGCCGGCGGGTCGATGCCGGCCGCCAGGCACATCGCCGGCCACCAGACGCAGTGGAAACGGATGATGTCCTTGCCCAGCATGTGGTGGACCGCCGGCCACCACTTCGCGAAGCGGTCGGGGTCCTCGCCGTAGCCGATGGCGGTGATGTAGTTGACGAGGGCGTCGTACCAGACGTAGAAGACGTGGTCGCCGTCCCAGGGGACGCGCACGCCCCAGTCGATCGAGGTCCTCGTGATCGAGATGTCCTGAAGGCCGCCTTTGATGATCCCGAGCGCCTCGTTGCGCCGGGAGGCGGGGAATATCGCGTCCGGATGGCTCCCGTACCACTCGAGCAACCGCTCCTCGAAACGCGACAGCTCGAAGAACCAGTTCTCCTCCGTGAGCCATTCCACCGGGCGCTCGTGGACCGGGCAGAGCCCACCTTCGAGCAGGTCGGCTTCCGGGTAGTACGCCTCGCACGACACGCAGTACCAACCTTCGTACTGGGCCTTGTGCATGTAGCCGTTGTCGTGGATCGCCTGCATGAAGCGCTGGACGCTTCGGTGATGGCGGGGCTCGGTCGTGCGGATGAAGTCGTCGTTGGCGACGTCCAGCGCCGCCCAGGAAGCGACGTAGCGCCGGCTCGTCCGGTCGACCCACTCCTGGGGCGTGATCCCTTGCTGCTCTGCCGCGCGGGCGTTCTTCAAGCCGTGCTCGTCGGTGCCGGTGAGGAACCAGGAGTCGTCGCCGATGAGCCGGTGCCAGCGCGCGAGCGCGTCGGCGTTGACGGTCGAATACGCCGTGCCGAGATGGGGGGCGTCATTGACGTAGTAGATCGGTGTTGTCAAGAAGAAGCGGCCGGGCACTTCCCCCAACCTACCGGCCGCTGTGAGGAAGCGAAGTCTCGTAGGCGAAGCGCTTCGAGACGCCGAGGTCTGCCGCCACCTCGGCCGCCGCCTGGCGGCGGCTGGCGCCGGCAGACATGCGACCCGCGACCGCCCCTCGGACCTCCTCGTCGCTCGGAGACGGCTTTGACCCGGCCCCGGCGCCGGCGACGACGAGCACGTGCTCTCCGCGTGCCGGAGTCGCCGAGGCGCGCTCGCACGCCTCGGCGAGCGTCCCGTGCCAGGTCTCCTCGAAGCGCTTCGTGAGCTCGCGCGAGATCGCCACCCTGCGGTCGGCCCCGCAGCGCTCCGCGAGATCGCCGAGCGTGGCACCGACCCGCTGGGGCGACTCGTAGATGACGCTCGGATGGGAGGCGGCGGCGATCTCGCCTAGGCGACCGGCACGCTCGGCCCCTCGCCTGGGGAGGAAGCCCTCGAACCGCCAGCGGGCGGTCCCGAGCCCCGCCACCACGAGCGCGGCGACGGCGGCCGACGGCCCCGGCACGCTCGTAACCCGGTGACCGGCGGCGATCGCGGCCTCGATGACCTGCTCGCCCGGGTCGGACACGGCCGGAGTGCCGGCGTCGCTGACGAGCGCGACCCGAGCACCTTGCTCGAGCAGCTCGAGTATCTCCGCGACCCGCTCGCGCTCGTTGTGCGCGTGCACCGAGAGCAGGCGTGCGGCCCGTAGCCCGAGACGAGCGAGCAGCTGGCCGGTATGGCGGGTGTCCTCGCAGCACACGACGTCCGCTTCCTGCAACGTCGCCGCAGCCCGCGGCGAGAGGTCACCGAGGTTGCCGATCGGCGTGGCGACGACGACCAGCTCGCCGGCGGCAATCACCCCTTGATCTCGAGCTGGTCGCCCACGGCGAGCCCCCAACGCTCGAACGCGCCGGCTTCGGCTTCGAGCACGCACCGACCGGTTCGCCGGGGGAGCCCGATCCGGCACGGCGCCAGTGTGGAGACGGCGACGACGCGGAGGTCCCGGGTCAAGAAGGCGACGTCGATCGAGAACCGCATCCCGATCGTGTGCACCGACCGCGTGCGGCGGAGCAGCAGCGCTCCCTCGTAGCCCTTCTTGCCCAGCAGGCCGCGCGATCTGGCGGCGAGCGACGAGGCGACCTCCGCGCTCGCGAGCACCTCCCCGTCACGTAGCAGCCATGCCATCGCACCCGTCCCAGTCGCGCCCCGGAGCTGTCGCCTGGACGCCAACGCTACAGAACGACCGGTCCGGCCGCGGGAAACTGCCAGCATGCAAGCCACTACACTGTCCCGTCTGTGTCCAAGCGAACAGTGAAACGCAAGCTCCGCAAGAAGAAGAAAGCAAACCACGGCAAGAAGCCGAACTGCGGTCGCGGCTGAGCTTCACACCTTCCAGTTCGCGCCCAGCCGGGCGAGCACGCTCGCGAGCACCGACGGCTTGTCGGAGATGATCCCGTCGACACCAAGGCCCACCAGACGCTCCATCTCCGCCGGGTCGTCGATCGTCCACACGTGGACGGCGAGGCCGCTCGAGTGGGCCGCCTCGACGAACCGCTCGTCCACAACGACGAGGGGGCCGAAACGGGCCGGGACCTGGAGCGCCGCGAAGCGCCCGATGTCGTCTTGGGGCGGCTCGCCGGCCTGCAGCCTCCGGTAGAACTCCGTCGTCGCCGCGGTGCCGGCCGAGACCGCGATGCCCGGCGCGTGGCGGGTGAAGGCGTCGGTCGCCCCGTCGAGGAACGAGGCCACGATCACATCGGCGCCCCGGCCGTGCTCGGCGAGCAGCCGGGCGAGCGCCTCCTCGTAGGCGACCACGTCCGGGGCGGTGCGCTTGATGTCGAGATTGAGCACCACGCCCGGGAACGCCTCCAGGACTTCCGAGAGCGTGGCCACGCCGAGGTCGCGGTCAGCCGGAGCCCGGCCCCTGAGCACGTAGTCGCCGGCCGGGTGCCCGCGGGCGGTGTCCTCGCCGGGCAGGAACCAATAGGCGTTGTCGAGCGCTCGCAGGTCCTCGAGGCGCACGTCGGCGATCTCTCCGGTGGCGTTGGTCGTGCGATCGAGCGTCGGGTCGTGGCAGACGACGAGCTGGCCGTCGCGGGTGGCGTGCACGTCGAGCTCGACGCCGGTGGCGCCGTGCTCGAGCGCTTGGCGGATCGCGTACAAGGTGCTGGATGGCGCCTCCTTGGCTCCCGCCTGGTGGGCGTAGGCGATCACCCGCCGTCGGAGCCACGGGTTGTCCGCCACGACCGGTGTCTACCAGGTGATGCGCCCGGGCGCGCAACCTGCGGGTAGCCTCGATTGGCCATGATCGACCACATCCTCCTCGACGTGATCGCGGCCCTCCGCGAAGCGTTCGGCGACGCGCTCTTGGAGCAGCAGGCGGTCGAGGAGCGTTTCCAGATCGACGTCTTCCTCGGCGACGTCTCCTTCGAGACCTCCTACAGCCTTCCCGGCGAAGGCAGCCCTCCCCGGGTCCGGGCGGATCTCAGCCTCGATTGGCCGACCTGGAGCCAGAGCGCCTACCGATCGTGGTCGATCGGCGAGCCCCCGGCCGAACCGCCGGAGCTGGTCGTCGAGATCGCCCTGCGCATGCAGCGCCTGGCGTCGATGCCCGATCCGGCCGCGGTGCTCGCCGCGCTCGCGAGCGAGGGACCCGAGTTCGGCTCCGAACGCCTCGAGCGCTCCGGGCCGATGATCGAACAGGTCTTCGAGCCGACGTCGGACTCCCCCGCCTGCGCGATCGAGATCGCTTTTCAGGGCAGCGTCCGGCTCGAGGAGGCGCTCCTCGACGACCCGACCAAGCTCGACGGGCAGGTCGCCGGCCTCGCCCGTTGGGTGGCGTCGGCGCTGGTGCGGCTTGCGGACCTCGACCTGGCGGTCCTCCCACCCGATGAGGACAACGACCGGGTCTGAGCACTGCCGTCTCGGTGTGGCGGCGAGACGGCCCCCCGGCGCGCCTACCAGGGCTCGACGAGCCCGGCCCCGGACGCGAGCGTGCGGAGGGAGACGAGGGGTTGAGCTCCCAGATGGGAGATGACCTCACCGGCGGCGAGGGCGCCGAGCCGCCCGGCGGTCTCGAGCGACGCTCCCCGAACGATCCCGTGGAGGACGCCGGCCGCGAAGAGGTCGCCCGCGCCCGTCGTGTCGTCGACGCGGGCGACCGGGTGCGCCTCGATCCAGGCCCGCTCGCCCCCTCGCAACAGCACGGCGCCCTGTGCCCCGAGCGTCACGGCGGCGGTCAACCCGGGCCGCGCCAGCGCGTCGAGCGTTGACGCCAGGTCGGGCGCACCCGTCAGGCGCTGCGCCTCCTCCTCGTTGGCGAACAGCAGGTCCACCTCGTCGTCGACGAGGGCGTTCAGGAGCTCGCCGTAGCGTTCGACGAGAAACGGGTCCGACAGGCTGAGCGCCACCAAGGTCCCGGCGGACTTCGCCAGCTCGACGGCGCGTTCGCGGGCGGCGTAGGTACCGGGCGAGTCGAGCAGGTAGCCCTCGAGGTACAAGACCGCGGCGGTGCCGACCCCGGCGCGCTCGACCGCCTCGACATCGATCACGACCCCGGCCCCGAGGCTCGTGGCCATCGTGCGCCGCGAGTCGGAGGTGACAAGGACCAGGCACTGGCCGGTGTCGACGTCGGCGGCGCCGCGGCCAAGCTCGCATCTCACGCCCACCGCCTCCAGATCCAGCCCGTAGCCGATCCCGAGCGAGTCACGGCCGACCGAGCCCACGAACGCGGGGCGTCCACCGAGGGAGGCGAGGCCGGCGGCGGTGTTGGCGGCCGATCCTCCGGCGGCTTGCAGCCAGTCGCCCACGAGCGCCGCGATCGTTGCAATCCTGGGGCCGTCGACCAGGGTCATCGCGCCCGGCTCGACTCCGGCGGCCGCGATCGTCGGCTCGTCCACGTGAGCGAGCCGGTCGACGATGGCGTGTCCGATGCACAGCACGTCGGTTGGCTGCCCGTCGGACACTGCCCGAGCAAGTTGGGACGCGAGAGACTCCGGCACGAGCCACGACGGTAGTGGGTGAGAGCCCGCGCACGGCTAACCTTCGATCTCCGTGACTTCGAACACCGACGAAACGGACTTCAGACTTCCCCGCGACGTCGTGCCGACGCGCTACGAGCTCAGCCTCGCACCCGACCTTCGATCCGCGACATTTCTCGGCCACGAGCGGATCGAGCTCGACGTGGGGCAGGCGACCAGCTCGATCGTCTGCAACGCGATCGAGCTCGGGATTACGAATGCCAGCTTGAGCCGGCCGGACGGGTCCGAGCCACTCGCGCTCGCCGTCTCGTTCGACGAGGAGCTGGAGCGGGTGACCTTCACGGCGCCGGAGCTCCTCCCGCTCGGACCTTGCGTCCTCGAGTGCGATTTCACCGGCGTGCTCAACGACAAGCTCCGCGGCTTTTACCGGAGCACCTTTCGCGACGAGGACGGCGTCGAGCACGTCATCGCGACCACGCAGTTCGAGTCGACCGATGCCAGGCGGGCGTTTCCCTGCTGGGACGAGCCGGACCGCAAGGCGGTGTTCTCCGTCGCACTCGAGGTCGAAGCGGACCTCTTCGCGATCTCGAACGGCGCCGAGCGCTCCGCCACCGAGCTCCCCGACGGTCGGCGTCGCCTGGTGTTCACCGACACCATCCCGATCTCGACCTACCTCGTCGCCTTCGTCGTCGGCCCGCTCGAGGCGACCGAGGCCGTGGACGTCGACGGCATTCCGCTTCGCGTCGTCCACACCGCCGGCAAAGCGGGGCTGACGGCGTTCGCGCTCGAGGCCGGTACGCACGCGCTCCGGTTCTTCGCCGAGTACTTCGACCAGCCCTACCCCGGCGACAAGCTCGACCTCGTCGCGATCCCCGACTTCGCCTTCGGCGCCATGGAGAACCTCGGATGCGTGACGTTCCGCGAGGTGGCGCTGCTCACCGATCCCGACAACTCGGCTCGGATCGAGCTCGAGAGCATCGCCTCGGTGATCGAGCACGAGATCGCCCACATGTGGTTCGGCGACCTCGTGACCATGGGTTGGTGGAACGGCATCTGGCTGAACGAGGCGTTCGCGACCTACATGAGCCTGGTCTGCCTGGACGACTTCAAGCCCGAGTACCAGTGCTGGGTGGGGTTCGGGCGCGACCGCGACCTGGCGCTCGCTCTCGACGGGCTCCACATGACGCGGCCAATCGAGTTCCCGGTGCGCACGCCCGACGAGGCCGACGCGATGTTCGACGTCCTCACCTACGAAAAGGGCGGCAGCCTGCTGCGGATGCTCGAGCAGTACCTGGGCACGCAACGCTTCCGCGACGGCGTCCGCCGTTACCTTGCCGCTCACCGCTACGGCAACACCGAGACGACCGACCTCTGGGACGCGATCGAGCAAGCGGCCGAGGGCGAGCCGATCCGCGCCCTCATGGACTCGTGGATCCTCCAGGGCGGCCATCCACTCGTGACCGCGCGCGCGGAGGGCCCGGTCGTGCTGCTCAGCCAGGCACCGTTCTCCTACCTGGCCCCGGCCGACCGGCCGGCCGGCTCCGGGCCGAGCGCCATCGGCTCGGACTGGCTCGTCCCGGTGGCGACCGAGCGACGTCCCCGCAACGGCGCACCTGTAGGAGAAGGCCGCCACTACGACCTTCTCCGCGACCGGTCCATCCGGGTCCCGGCCGGGCAGGGAATGCTCGTGGTCAACGCCGGCGGGAGCGGCGTCTTCCGCTTGCGGTACGAGGACGGCCTGCTCGACGACATCCTGGCCGGATTCGAGCGGCTCGAGCCCCTCGAGCGCTTCACGCTCGTCGCCGACACCTGGGCTTGCGCGTTGGCCGGGTCGACCCCGCTCGAACAGTTCCTCGCCCTCGCCCGGCGCCTCGAGGGCGAGCCCGACCCGAGCGTGTGGTCGATGGTCTCCGGAGCGCTCGGCCTGGTCGACTTCGCGATCTCCGACGCCGACCGCGGCGCGCTCCAGGCCTTCGTCCAGTCGCTGTTGCGGCCGGAGCTCGAGAGCATCGGCTGGGACGCCCGTCGCGACGACGACTACGACGCCGCCCGCCGGCGGGCGGTTCTCATCGGGACCCTCGGTACCGTCGGCGCCGACTCCGCGGTGCAGGCCGAGAGTCGCGAGCGTTTCGCGGCGCTCCGCCAGGGGGCGAGCCTCCACCCGGACTCCGCAGCGGCGATTCTCCGCGTTGTCGCCGCGTCGGCGGGGCGCGAGGAGTACGACGCGCTCCTCGCGCACTTCCGCGCCCCGGTCGATCCGCTCGAGGAGCAGCGCTACCTCGACTCGCTCAGCTACGTGCGCAACCTCGAGCTCACGGCGGAGATCTGCCAGCTGTGCCTGACCGAGATCCGGAGCCAGGACGCTCCCTATGTGCTGCGCACACTGCTGTTGAACCGCGTCGTCGGACCGGCGGTCTGGGAGTTCGTCGCCGAGCACTGGGCGACCCTGTACGCCCGCTACCCGGCGAACTCGATCACCCGAATGCTCGAGGTCAGCCGGCTCTGCCAACTCGACGCGGACGGAACGCCGCGGCTGTCGCGCGAGGTCGCGGCGTTCTGCGCGGCGCATCCGCTCGGCGGCCAGCAGCGTGCCGTGGACCAGCGTCTCGAACGCCTGGCGGTGAACGTGCGCTTCGTCCTCGAGCAACGGCCGCACCTCGGGTCACTCCTCGCGAAGGCCTGAGCCGGCACCGAGGGCGCAGATGAGCTCTGCCTCGAGAGCGGACCGCCTGCTGGCGGCCGCACGGGCGGCGAAGGGATTCATGCCCGACGACGAGGGGCTCGCGCTCGCCGCCGTCGCCGAGCGGGCCGGGGCCGGCTTCTCCTCCGTCATCGAGATCGGCGCCTACTGCGGCCGCTCGACGCTGTACCTCGCGACCGGGATCGCCCGAGCCGCGGGCTGGGGGGCGTCGGGCACCGTGATCTTCAGCGTCGACCACCACCACGGATCGGAGGAGAACCAGGCCGGGTGGGAGCACCACGACGAGACGCTCGTCGACCCGGCGACCGGACGGATGGACACCCTGCCGTTCTGGAGAAGCGCCTTGGAAGGCGCCGGGGCGGAAGATCTCGCCATCGCGGTCGTCGGCGACTCCCCCACCGTCGCAGCCCGCTGGAACGGCAGCTCGGGCCTGGTGTTCATCGACGGAGGGCACGGCAATGCGCCGGCTTGGGCCGATTACCGGGGCTGGGCGCCGCGGGTCGCCGCGGGTGGCTGGCTCGCCATCCACGACGTGTTCCCGGATCCCGCCGACGGCGGCCGGCCACCGTTCGAGATCTACCGGCGGGCCCTCGAGTCGGGCGCGTTCTCCGAGGAGAGCTCGGCCGGCACCGGGAGCCTGCGGGTGCTGCGGCGAGTCGCGGCAGGGATCTGACGGTGCGCCGCCGAGCCGGCGAGGCGCCGGCGCCAGGCAAGCCGGCGCCGTCACGCCTCGGTCGTGCCGCTAGGCCAGATCCTCGAGCGACTCCGAGTCGAGATCGAGCCCTCCGGGAAGCGTGCCGTCGACGAACAGCTGGGCTGCGGGGCTGAGCCCGAAGAGCGCGTCGGTCGCGAGCACGATTGCGGCTGCGGTGTAGCTCGAGCGCTCGCTCGGCGGAAACGTCGACTGCTCCGGGTAGACGATGCCGGTGGTGTACGAGCCGTCGGGGCAGCGCTGCTGGCGGACCCAGCCGAGGAGGGTGGCCGCCTCGGCAGTTCGCCCGATCGAGCACAGCGCCAGCGCGCACTCGGCGGTCTCCGCCGCGGTGACCCACGGGCGATCCGCGACGCAGCGCACGCCCCGTTGATCGATCACGAACTCGGACCATCGTTCGTCGATACGGTCCGACGCCGTCGCGGGGTCGAGGGCACCGACGAGCACGGGATAGTACCAGTCCATGGCGAACTCGTCCTTGCACGCGAAACCGTCCGCCCGGTACGCGATCGCGTGGCGGAGCCGACCGGCGGCGAGCTCCCAGTCCGGGTGCTCGCGCCCGAGCCGCCCGGCACACGCAATGGCACAGCGCAGGCTGAAGTAGGCCGAGGAGGAGCCTGTCAACAGTCCGTAGGTGCCCGGCGTCCCGTCGGCGTCGATGGACCAGACGAGCTCCCCGCTGGGTCGCTGCCAGGCGACGACGAAGTCGATGGCCCGCTCGAGCACCGGCCAGAGGCATTCGAGGAAACCGGAATCCCCGGTGACGAGGAAGTGGTGCCAGAGGCCGGTCGCGACGTAGGCACAGACGTTGGTGTCGAGGCGTGGCTCCTCGATCTGCCCGTTCGCCAGGTAGTACGTATGCCACGAGCCGTCCGGGCGCTGGGTTGCCCGCAGCCAGTCGTAGGCGCGTTCGGCCTCCTCGCGAGCCCCGCCAACCGCGAGCGCCATGGCAGCTTCGACGTGGTTCCACGGATCGCAGTGACCGCCGTCGAACCACGGGATCATCCCGTCTTGCAGCTGGACGGTGCGGATCGACTCGACCGTCTCGGCGATCTCCCCCCCGGTGGGGCCAAGGCCGTGGACGAGACCGCGCGGAGGCGTGATCATCGGCCGGCGTGCCTCAGGTAGACGACCAGGCTCTTGCCGAGGAACGGGTTGAGCACCCGCTCCGGAACGCGGGTGACCGGCGTGCGGGCGGTGATGTCCCAGACGAGGAGGCGGTGGTAGGCGCGCACGGCGAAATGCTGGTTGTTCTCGGGCCCGACCAGGCAGCGGAGCCACCAGTACGGGCTGTGGAGCGCGTGGGCGTGATGGGACGCGACCGGTTCCAGCCCGGCGTTTCCGAGCCGCTCGCGAAGCTGACGGCGACGGTAGATCCGGAGGTGCCCACCGGGAACGCGGTGGTACCGGTCCGACAGCGTCCAGTTGACGACCTCCGGACCGTACCGGGGCACGCTGATCGCCAGCGTCCCGCCGGGCCGCAGCACCCGGGCGAGCTCGGCCATCGCCGAGGCGTCGTCCGGCAGGTGCTCGAGCACTTCGGCACAGATGACCTTATCGAATGCCCCGTCAGGAAACGGGAGCCGCAGCGCGTCACCCCTCACGCCCATCCCCGTCCCGCACTCGGGGATCTCGCCGGCCTCTTGCATTGCCGCCATGAGGCCGACGACGCCTTTGACCTCGACCGGGTCGGCGTCGAGGGCGATGACGACCGCCCCCCGTCGCAGGCATTCGAAGGCGTGCCGACCCGCGCCGCAGCCGAGGTCGAGCACGCGATCACCGGGTCCGAGCCCGAGGCGGCCGAAGTCGACGGTCAGCACGGCGCGGCGTTCGGGCGGCTGGCCAGGAGCTCCAGGTACTGTTCGGCCGTGCCCCGAGCCGTGACCGGCCAGGTGAAGCGCTCGACGGTCCGCTCGCGGCCGGCGACTCCGAGGCGGCGGCGCAGGTCCCCGTCGGCGAGCGCGGTACCGATCGCCTGCGCGAGCGCGCCTGGATCGTTGGGCGCGACGAGCAGCGCGGTGACGCCGTCCTCCCCGGCGACCTCGGGCAGCGCCCCGCCCGTCGTCGCGAGGAGCGGGACCCCGCACGCCATCGCCTCCACCGCCGGCAGCGAGAATCCTTCGTAGAGCGACGGTACGACCGCGAGCTCGGCCTGGGCGTAGAGATCGACGATGGCCTGGTCGCTCACGCCCGAGAGGAAGCGGACGGCGCCGTGCAGGCTGAACCGCTCCAAGATGCCAGGGACGGCGCTGCCGTCCTTCAGCCGGCCGATGACCACGAGATGAGCGTCCGGTCGCTCGGTACGGACCTTCGCGAGCGCCTCCAGAAGCGGGATGAGCCCCTTCATCGGCACGTCGGAGCTCGCCGTCGTCATGATCCGGCCGGGGATCCGGCGGATGCCCGGCAGAGGCCGGAAGACGGAGTCGTCGACGCCGACCGGGACGACCGCGATCCGCCCGAGCGGGACGCCGAGCTGGTCGGCGATGTCGCGCCGCGACGATTCGGAGACCGTCACGATCCGCGGGACCTTCCGCGCGACGCGCGCCTGCATGCGAACGAACCCGTACCAGCGCCTGAGCGTCAAGCGCCGGCGCCAGTCCTCCGCGTGGGCGAGCTCGAGCGCGCGGTCGACGGTGATCGGATGGTGGATCGTCGCCAACACCGGCCAGCCGTCGCGCATCATCCCGGCGATGCCCGAACCGAGCGACTGGTTGTCGTGGACGAGGTCGAAGTCCCCGAGCCGGAGGGCGAGAAGGCGCCGGGCCCGCAGGCCGAAGGTGAGCGGCTCGGGGAAGCCCGCCGTGCACATGAGCGCGAACTCGAGGACGTCGACCGAGGAGCGGAACTCACTCCGCTTCGGCACCCGAAACGGGTCCGGTTCGCGGTACAGGTCCAAGCTCGGGACCTTCACGAGCTCGATGCCCTCGTCGAGGTCGGGGTACGGCGGACCGGAGAACACCGTCACCCGATGGCCGAGCGCGGACAGCTCGCGCGTAAGGTGGCGCGTATAGACGCCCTGGCCGCCGCAGCGCGGGTTGCCCCTGTAGACGAGGTACGCGATGCGCAAGCAGCCGGGCCGAACTGGGTCCTGCATACCCGCCTAGCCTCCCCGCCCCGGCCGGGATACGCAAAACGGCCGCTTTGGACCCGGCAGCGGGGCAACCCCTTTCCGGCCGGGCGAACTGTTCACTACGATGGCCACGTGCGGATCGCCGTGTGCCGATCGCGCCGGGCCCCGCGCTAATGGCAGCCGACATCATCCATCTCTCCAGCGTCGTCCGCAGCCCGCTGCTCGGCAGCGACGGCGAGCGGATCGGCCGGGTCGAAGACGTCATCGTGCGCCCGGGGGAGCAGGCCCATCCTCCCGCGAGCGGGATCGTCGCCAGCATCGGACGCCGGGACCTCTTCGTGCCGATCTCCATGGTGGCGAGCATTCGTCCCGGACGTGTGCAGCTGGAGGGCGAGACGCTCAACCTGACCCGTTTCGAGCGGCGTCAGGGCGAGCTGCTGCTCGCCAAGGACCTGTCGGCGAGGCACTTGATCAACATCGTGGGCGCACGCCTCATCCGGGCCAACGAGATCGAGCTGGCACTCGTCGACGGGCGCCTCGAGGTCGTCGGCGTCGACCCGAGCAGCCGGCCGGTCCTCCGCCGCCTGTTGCCGCGAACCCTCGCGCAACGGATACCGGCGAAGGCGATCGTGGACTGGGAGAGCATCCAGCCGTTCGTCTCCCATGTGCCGACCGCGCGGCTGCGCATCCCCTACCGCAAGCTCGCCCGCCTGCACCCTGCCCAGATCGCCGATCTCGTCGAGGCCGCCTCGCACGAGGAAGGCGAGGAGATCATCAACGCCGTCGGGCAGGACCTTGAGCTCGAGGCCGACGTCTTCGAGGAGCTGGACACCGAGCACCAGCTCGAGTTCCTGAGCAACCGGTCGGACAAGGAGGCGGCGCGGCTCCTGGCGTCGATGGCGCCGGACGACGCCGCCGACCTGATCGCCGATCTCGAGCAGGAGCGTCGCCTGTCAGTACTGGAGGCCCTGCCGCCGCCGACCCAGGCAAAGGTGCGGGCGCTGCTCAGCTACAACCCGGAGACCGCCGGCGGCCTCATGAGCCCGGAGTTCCTCGCCCTCGCCGGCGACACGGTCGTCTCGGAGGCGCTCGAGGAGATCCGGAGAAGCCCGGTCGCGCCCGAGGCGCTCGGGACCATCTACACCACTGACGAGCACGGCCGCCTTACCGGCACTGCTTCGGTCGTCCGGCTCCTGAAGAGCCCCTCGGCGGCGCGCATCGGTGAGGTCGCCGACCTCGACCCGGCAGTCGTGCGGCCCGACGCCGACCTGCACGCGATCGTCCGGAAGATGTCGGACTTCAATCTCGCCGCGGCGCCTGTCATCGACTCCGATCACAAGATGATCGGAGTGGTCACGGTCGACGACGTGCTCGAGCTTCTCCTCCCGACCGGATGGCGCCGCGATCACGGGATGACCGCAGCCGACGAATGAGCGGCGGCTTCGGCTGTCGCCCGGCCGGCTCGGAAGATAAGATCACCCCCGCAAGCAGCCATGTCTCGTCCAAGAGCGGCGAGCGGAGTGCACCCGGCATCTGCCGAGGTGAAGCCGGTACCCGTCGGCGCCACTCCCTCGGAGGCAGGTTGACGATTGGGCCAGGAAAGCGAGCAGCCCTGAGTACCGACGGTTCGTTACCGGACCAACTTCGCGCGCACGCTGCTTCCGAGGGGGAGCACCTGCTGGGCTGAGCCCCGCTTGACCTCTGGTGTGCGTGCGCATCCAGCCACGCCTACGCACACCGACGACGCCGACGGCGGCGCGAGAGGTCACCATGGCCGACAACGACATCGAGTACCGCGACGAGCAGCCAACGGCGGCTCTCGACCGCGCGCACGTCGGCGACATCCGCGGGGCATTCGGCTCGATCGGAGAGCACGACCTCGGCGCCCGGCGGTCCTGGGGCGCCAAGCTCCTCACATTGCTGGCGATCATCGGGCCCGGACTGATCGTGATGGTGGGCGACAACGACGCCGGCGGCGTCTCCACCTACGCCCAGGCGGGCCAGAATTTCGGCCTCAGCCTGCTGTGGACCCTCCCTCTCCTCATCCCCGTCCTCATCGTGAACCAGGAGATGGTCGTGCGGCTCGGGGCGGTCACGGGCGTCGGCCATGCCCGGCTGATCAACGAGCGGTTCGGGAAGTTCTGGGGGGCGTTCTCGGTCGGCGACCTGTTCCTCCTGAATTTCCTCACGATCGTCACCGAATTCATTGGCGTGAGCCTCGCCCTTGGCTACTTCGGCATCACGCCCTACCTCTCGGTGCCGCTCGCGGCGGCCGGGCTGATCGCGATGACGGCCAGCGGCAGCTTCCGCCGCTGGGAGCGTTTCATGTTCGTCTTCGTCGCCGTGAACTTCCTCGCCATCCCGCTCGTGATCCTGGTCCATCCACACGCCGGGCCGATCCTGCACGGCTTCGTCGTCCCGGGCGCCCAGGGCGGGATGACCTCGACCGCAGTGTTGCTCATCATCGCCATCGTCGGGACGACGGTCGCGCCTTGGCAATTGTTCTTCCAGCAGTCGAACATCGTCGACAAGCGGATCACGCCCCGCTGGATCAATTACGAACGAGCCGACACCGTCCTCGGCTCGCTCGTGGTGGTGATCGCAGCCACCGCGCTCGTCGTGACGGCCGCCTTCGCGTTCCGCGGTACCCCGCTCGCCGGTCACTTCACCGACGCGGCGGGAGTCGCCCACGGTCTCGAGCGCTTCGTCGGGCACGGCACCGGGCCGCTCTTCGCGCTCGTGCTGCTCAACGCCTCGATCATCGGCGCCGCCGCCGTCACCTTGTCGACGTCGTACGCGGTCGGGGACATCTTCGGGATCCGCCACTCGCTTCACCGCAGCTTCAAGGACTCCAAGCAGTTCTACGCCATCTTCAGCGCGCTGGTAATTCTCGCTGCGGTCATCGTGCTCATCCCGCGGGCCCCGCTCGGGCTCATCACGACCTCGGTGCAAGCGCTTGCCGGCGTGCTGTTGCCGAGCGCGACGGTCTTCCTGCTGTTGTTGTGCAACGACAAGGAGGTTCTCGGGCCGTGGGTCAACCGACCGTGGCTGAACGGGCTCGCCGGCTTCATCGTCGCCGTGCTGCTGGCGCTCTCGCTCATCTTGATGGCGACCACCGTCTTCGCCCACCTGGACGTCACTTCACTGGCGCTGGTGCTCGGGGCGGTCATCGTGGCCGGGTCCGTGGCCCTTTGCGCCTGGGCGCTCCTACCCGGCCGCCGGGCGGATCGCCGCGTCGCGTCTCGTGCCGCAAACCTGCAATTCGCGGGCGTGGTGCGCCAGAACTGGAGAATGCCCCAACTCGCCTTGCTGCAACGACCCGTCTGGTCGCGGGGAAGGACGCTGGCGATGTGGATACTGCGCGTCTACCTGTTCGTGGCGGTGCTCCTCCTCATCGTGAAGGCGGTCCAGCTCGGAACGGGACACTGAGCCGCCTCGAGGTCGCGCCGGCTCGCCGAAGGGGATCGGAAGGCGCCGCAGAGGCGGCGGATCGCGGCCGTGCCTCGAGCCGGCCCGCGGGTAATCTCGGAGGTATGGACCTCACCTATCCGCCGGAAGCCGAGGCATTCCGTTCGGAGATCCGTGCCTGGCTGGAGGAGAACCTGCCCGAGGGCTGGGGCACACCGGGCTTCGAGATGAGCCCGGAGGAGCGGGCGCAGTTCTCAAAGTCTTGGACTCCGAAGCTCGCCGACGGCGGTTGGATCTGCGCTTCGTGGCCGAAGGAATACGGCGGCCGCGGCCTGTCCATCATGGAAAGCGTCGTGCTGAGCGAGGAGTTCGCGCGACTGGACGCACCTATGCGGGCGGACTTCTTCGGCGACACCCTCGTCGGGCCGACGATCCTCGAGTGGGGCTCGGAGGAGCAGAAGAGCTTCTTCCTGCCGAAGATCCTGCGGGGCGCGATCGCCTGGTGCCAGGGTTTCTCCGAGCCTGACGCCGGCTCGGACCTCGCGTCGCTCAAGACCCGGGCCGAGCTCGACGGCGACGAGTGGGTGATCAACGGCCAGAAAGTCTGGACGACACAGGCGCACTACGCCGACTACATCTTCCTCCTCTGCCGGACCGATCCCGACGCGCCGCAGCACAAGGGCATCTCCTACCTGCTCGTGCCCATGCGCCAGGAAGGCATCGAGGTGCGCCCGATCACGCAGGTGGACGGGTCGGCCGAGTTCAACGAGGTCTTCTTCACCAACGCCCGCTGCCCCCGTGACGCCGTCGTCGGAGGGGTGAACAACGGCTGGCAGATCGCGATGACCACGCTCGGCTTCGAGCGGGGCACCTCGGCCACGACCGGGTACCAGCGCTTCCACAAGGAGCTCGAGCAGCTCATCGAGCTCGCCCGCAGCAACGGGAAGCTGAGCGATCCCCTGATCCGCCAGCGCGTCGCCCTTGCGTGGTCCAAGGTCAAGATCATGCAGATCAACGGTCTGCGGACGCTCACCTCCGCCCTCAACGAGGATCGCTCGGCAGCTTCGCTCGGGGCGACGAACAAGATGTTCTGGTCCGAGTACCACCGCGACGTGATGGAGCTCGCCATCGACATCCTCGGCATGGAGGGCCAGATCCTCACCGGCGGAGAAGGCGACATCGGCGAGGAGTTGGCTTCCGGCGCCGGCACGCGACACCTGCGGCCCGGCTACCCGGTGAGCGCGCTGCAGACGAGCTTCTTCTTCTCCCGCTCCGAGACGATCTGGGGCGGGACGGCCCAGATCCAGCGCAACATCGTGGCCGAACGGGTCCTGGGGCTCCCGAAGGAGCCGAAGCTCGAGCAAAAGGCGGGAGCGGCAGGCTGAAACGACCTCCGGGCCGGCTCCGCGCCGAGCAAGGCGGCCTCCCACCCGAGGAGCTGCGCGGCGTCGAGGAGCTCGCCGCGGCCTGCGTCGCAGTGGACGGCGGTCGGCTCAAGCTCGAATGGGGGACGCTCAGGTCCCGGCCCGACGACCAGGTCAACGACCTGGTGTGGACCGCCGCGGGCGGCGTCGTCGGGTTCCTCGGCATCTACGGCTACCGCCCCGACCAGGTCGAGCTGTGCGGCATGGTGCACCCTACGGCGCGACGACAGGGCGTGTTCTCCGCCTTGTTCGAGGCGGCGATGGCCGAGGTGGCCAGCCGCGGCGTTCCCCAGGCGCTGCTCGTCGTGGATCGCGGCTACACGTCCGGATCCGCCTTCGCCCGATCGGTCGGCGGCGCCATCGAGCACTCCGAGCACCGCATGACGTTGCGGCGCGGGCCGGCCCCGATCACGACGGACCCGCTGGTCTCGGTCCGCGAAGCCGAAGTGAACGACGGCCCCTTCATCGTCGATTGCCTCGGCAAGGCGTTCGGCATCCCCGCCGCGCAGTTCGAGAAGGAAGTCGCCGAGCACGGCTTCGAGGCCCTCATGCGGCGCTTCGCGGGAACGCTCCTCATCGACTACGCGAACGAGCCGGTCGGGACGGTCCGGGTCGACCGCGACCTCGACGCGGCAGGCATCTACGGGTTCGCCGTCCTTCCGGAGTTCCAGGGCCGAGGCATCGGCCGCCAGGTGCTGTCGAGGCTTGCCCAGGAATTGCCTTCCGAGGGCCTGACGAACGTCTCGCTCGAGGTGTCGGTCACCAACGACGCCGCCCTACACCTGTATTCGAGCTGCGGCTTCGACGTGATGGGCACCGAAGACTACTGGGGCTCGCCGTGCGTTAAGCCAAGCGAACGCGACTAGACGATTCACCGGCTCGGCGGCTCTCGCTCCCGCCTTGGGCCGGCCCGGCCCTCAAGATGTTGCGTGCAGCGTTCACGTCGGCATGTACGGTGAAGCCGCAGCTCACACACCCGAAACGCTGCTCGTGACGGTTCTCTTTGCAACGTGTTCGCAGCTCGAGCAGCGCTGGCTCGTGTAGGCGGGATTCACCGCGATGACTTTCAGGCGAACGCTAGTTCGGGGCTGTATCACGGCTGGTCGGGTAGGACCGCGCGATCGATCTTGCGACGAGCCCTAAGGTGGCCGCCATGCGCTATCGAACCCTCGGGGGGACCGGCATAACGGTCAGTGCCTACTGTCTCGGCGCCATGATGCTCGGCGCCTGGGGCAACCCGGACCACGAGGAGGGGGTGCGCATCGTGCACGCCGCCCTCGACGCCGGCATCAACTTCGTCGATACCGCGGATGTGTACTCGAGGGGCGAGTCCGAGGAGATCGTCGCCAAGGCGCTGAAGGGACGGCGGGACGACGTCGTGCTGGCGACGAAGGTCCACGGCACCATGGGCGCGGGGGAGAACCATTCTGGCAACTCGCGCCGGTGGATCCGCCACGAGGTCGAGCAGAGCCTGCGGCGCCTCGGCACCGACTGGATCGACCTCTACCAGATCCACCGTCCCGATCCCCGAACCGACATCGAGGAGACGCTGTCGGTGCTGACGGACCTCATCCGCGAGGGCAAGGTGCGCGCCATCGGCTGCTCGACCTTCCCGGCGGAGTCGATCGTCGAGGCCCACTGGGCGGCAGAGCGACGGGGGCTGGAGCGCTTCCGGTGCGAGCAGCCGCCCTATTCGCTCTTCGCCCGCGGCATCGAGGCCGGCGTGCTGCCCGTTTGTGAACGCTACGGCATGGGCGTCATCACCTGGAGCCCCCTCGCGGGTGGCTGGCTGACGGGCCGCTATCGCCACGGCGAGGAGATCGACCTGACGTCGGGACGGGCCTCACGGATCCCGCAGCGCTTCGATCCGAGCCTGCCCGCGAACCAGCGCAAGCTCGACCTCGTCGAGCAGCTCGAGACCGTCGCCGCCGACGCCGGCGTGCCGCTGCGCCACCTCGCCCTCGCCTTTGTCGTCTGCCACCCGGCCGTGACCTCCGCCATCATCGGCCCGAGGACGATGGAGCAGCTGACCGATCTGCTCTCGGGCTCCACGGTCGCCCTCGACGATGCCACGCTCGACCGGCTCGACGAGATCGTCCCGCCGGGCGAGACCGTCAACCCGGCGGACGCCGGCTGGCAGAGCGAATCGCTCACCGACCTTTGGCGGAGGCGTCGCCCGCCCGAGCGCCGCGCCGCCGGCTGAACCGCAGGCCGAGGGATCGGGACCGAGGAGCAGCATGCTTGCCGACTACGCCGCCTACAACGGTGCGATCGGCCTCGACTGGTACGCGGTCGACCCAAACCTGTCATTGCTGTTCGACCGGCTCCTTCCCGACCCCGGCGATCGTGCCTTCGCCGAGGAGCAGCTCGCTCGATTCGGCAAGCTCGTCGGCCAGACGATCGCGGCCCGGGCCGAGATCACCGACAAGCACGGCCCGGTCCTCGAGCGCTACGACCGCTGGGGTCGCGACGAGCCGACGGTCGTCCATCATCCGACGTGGGTGGCGAACAAGGACGACTTGGTGCGGGCCGGTCTCGTCGGGCTGCGCGAGCACGCCGGTCGGCGGGTCCCCTCGGTCGTGACGGCCGGGATCGCGTATGTCGTCTGCCAGGCCGAGACGGCGGTCTACTGCGCCCTCGGCATGGCGGGCGGGGCCGCCGACATCGTCGAGCGCTACGCGCCGGCGTCGGTGCGCGACGACATCGTCGGCCGGATCATGTCCCTCGACCCGGAGAAGTTCTGGAACGGCGGGATGTTCCTCACCGAGCGTCAGGGGGGCAGCGACGTCGGCGCCAACAGCACGCGAGCGGTCAGAGACGGCGACGAGTGGCGCCTTTTCGGCGACAAGCACTTCTGCTCGAACGTGGACGCGGATGTCTTCATCGTGCTCGCCCGCCCCGACGGCGCCCGCAGCGGCAGCCGCGGACTCGCCACCTTCATCGTTCCGAGCCACCTTCCCGACGGCTCCTCGAACGGCTTCCGCATCAAACGGCTGAAGCCGAAGCTCGGCACGATCGCCGTCCCGACCGGCGAGGTCAGCCTCGACGGTGCGCTCGCCTGGCTGGCCGGACCGCAGGCGGACACAGCTGCCGGCGCCGGCGATGTCGCGGCCGGGGATTCCGCGGCCGCGGACGCTGCGGCCGGGGACGCCGGTGCGGGCGACGGCGCCCGCGACGGACGAGGCATCAACCGGATGATGGAGATGGTGAACGGGAGCCGTTTCGGCGTGGCCCTCATGGGGCTCGGGATACATCGTCGAGCCTGGCTCGAGGCGGCGATCTACGCCGCCGGGCGCGAGCAGTTCGGCCACCGCATCGATTCCTATCCGCTCGTGCGCGAGACACTCGTGGACCTGCTCGTCGACCTCGAGGCCGGCCTGGCGCTCACCTTCGAGTGCGCGGCGGCGACGCGGCTGGCTCCGAACGCCGAGGAGGGCGCCCTGCTGCGCCGGATCGCGATCCCGCTCGCCAAGCTCCGGACGTGCCGCGTCGGGCTCGAGTCGGCGGTGCACGCGCTCGAGGTCTTCGGCGGCAACGGCTACATGGAGGACTGGCCGGTCGCCCGCCAGCTGCGCGACGCCCAGTGCCACACCATCTGGGAGGGCACCGAGAACATCTGCGCCATCGACGTCCGCCGGGCGATGCGCTCCGAGGGGGCGCACGAGGCCGTGCTCCGCCGTATCGACCGCGCCCTCGAGCCGGCCGGCCTCGCCGAGGCCGGAGGCACCCTCGAGCGTCCGGCGGCCGCCGTCCGGGACGCCCGGGCCGAGCTCGTCGAGGCGATTGCCTACCTGCAGTCGGCGCCGGAGGACCTGGCGCTGCTTCGGCTGCGGCGCTTCGCCTACCTGATGGCCGACACGCTCGAGGCAGCCCTGCTCTGCGAGGAGGCGGCGTGGTCGCTGCGACGCGACGGCGATGCGCGCAAAGCGGCCGTCGCCGCTCACTTCTGCCGGCGCCGCCTCGAGTCCCCGCCCGTGCGCGGCATCACGAGCAACGACCGGACCGTCCTCGACCTGTTCGAGCCGCTGATCCGCTACGGCCGACTCGAGCCCGAGCAGGTCCTCGAAGCCTCGCGGTAGCCGGCATCACGCCCCGAGGGCGTCGCCCGCCTCATTCCCAGCGGGGAACATAACCTCCGCGGCCCATGGCGGCGCTCTCGAAGGGGTCGACGGAGTCGTCCACGCCCCCCTTTACCTCGGTCACCCAGCTCAGCCGTTCCTTCAAGAGGCGCTCGACGCCCCCCTGCAGTGTCACCGCCGAAATGGCGCACGACCCACAAGCGCCTTGCAGCTGCACCTCGACGACGCCGGTGTCGTAGTCGACCTCGAGCACGGCGAGATCGCCGCCGTCGGCCTGGACCGCAGGCCGCATGAGTTCCATGAGCCCGTCGAGCGCCTCCCGGCGACGATCACGCTCGGCTTCGTCGACCGGGCCGCCCGTGGGCCGCGCCGAAATCCCGACGCTGACCGCGATCGGCGCCGCCTGCTCCTCGGCATGCTCGTACACCGGCGACCTCCTCTCGCTATTGCTGGTGGGACGCTGTTGTCCTCATCGATGATAGGAGGCCGTAGGCTTCAATCGTGCAGCTCGTCGTACTCGCAGCCGGCTATGGGCGCCGATTCGGCGGCCTCAAGCAGCTCGCGCCGGTCGGACCGGGGGGCGAGGCGATCATGGACTTCACCGCCCGCGATGCCGTCACCGCCGGCTTCGACGGTGTCATCCTGATCGTCCGCGAGGAGGTCCAGGACGAGCTGCTCGAGCACATCAAGACGTTCTGGCCGACTGAGCTCGCCGTCGAGCCGGTGATCCAGGGCGCAATTGCCGGCACCGCGCAGGCCGTCGAATCGGCCCGGCCGTTCGTCGACGGCCCGTTCGGCGTCGCCAACGCCGACGACCTCTACGGGACGCCCGCGGTCGTGGCGCTCGCCGAGCAGCTCCGAGGCGGCGCGCCCGGCGAGCACGTGCTCGTCTCCTACCACCTCAGAGACACGGTTCTCACCGACGCCGCGGTCACTCGTGGCGTGTGCGAGATCGGCAAGGACGGGCTCTTAGACCGCGTCGTCGAGCACTCCGTGCGGCGCCTCCCCGACGGGAGCTTCGAGGGATCCCCCCTCGCCGGGCCCGACGCGCTCGTGCTGCGACACCTGAGCGGGGAGGAGGACGTGAGCATGAACCTCTGGGGTTTTGCGGAGCCGATGCTCGACGAGCTCGACGCGGCGCTGGATGCCTTCGACCCGGCGACCGCCCCCCACGCCGAGGGCAAGCCGCCCGAGCTCCTCCTGCCCGACGTCGTCGGCCGGTCCGCGGCAGAAGGGCGGGCGCTCATCCGCGTCGTCCCCTCGAATGGCCGCTGCATCGGGCTCACGCATCCCGACGACCTGCCGCTCGTCCGCTCGCTCATCGCCGAGGGGCTCGCCGACTAAGGCGCCTGATGACGCGATCGCGCCGGCTGGCGCTGGCTCTCGTTCTCGACCTGATCCTCGTCGCGGGCGAGGCCGTGGGTGCGGTGTTCGCCCATTCGACGGGGCTGTTCGCGACCGCCGGCCACGACCTGGCGGACGCCGCCGCGCTCGGGCTTGCGCTCGTCGCCACCCGGCTCGCGCTCCGCCCGGCTACCGCGGCGAAGTCGTTCGGCTACCACCGGGCCACGATCCTCGCCGCTCTCGCGAACGCGACGGCGATCGTCCTCGTGACGCTCGGCGTGGTCGCCCTCGCCGCCTACCGCCTCGCCTATCCCGCCCACGTGCACGGCGCGCTGGTGGTGATCGTCGCCGCGGGCGGATTGCTCGGCAACGCCGCCGCGGCGCTGCTGCTCCGGGATGGCACCAAGGACCTCAACCTCCGGGCGGCGGCGCTGCACTTCAGCGGGGACGCCCTCGCCGCGTTCGGGGTGATGGTGGCGGGCGGCGTGATCCTCGCGACGGGTCGTTTCGAGTCGCTCGACCCGGCGGTGGCGCTCCTGATCGCGCTCCTGATCGGCGCGGAGGCGTGGCGGCTCGTGCGCGCCAGCCTGGACGTCCTCCTCGAGGCGACCCCGTCCGACCTCGACGTCGCCGCGGTCGCGTCCGTGATCTCGGCCACTCCGGGAGTGACCGAGGTGCACGACCTCCACTGCTGGAGCCTTTCGAGCGACGTCCGGGCGCTCTCTGCCCACGTCGTGCTCGACGGGCACCCGACCCTGGAGCAGGCACAGGTCATCGGCGAGCTGGTGAAGATCTCGGTGGGCGAGCGCTTCCGGGTCGCGCATGCGACCCTCGAGATGGAGTGCGAGCCCTGCGCCGACGACGTCACCGACGCGTGCGCGGTGGAAGCCGTGTCCCGGGTGCCTCGGATCAGCTGACCGCCGCGGTGGCCTTCGAGATGGCCCTGGCCCGCGACACCATCGGGGCGGCTCCCACGCGTTCGAAGGTGGCAGCGGCCTCCTCGGCGAGTCGCTCCGCCTCCTCGGCGCGGTCCTGCCCGACGAGCCACTCCGCCCGGTCGAGCTGCGCCTGCGCCGTCCAGTAGGGGTAGCCAAGCTCTCGAAGCGCGGCCTCCGCGCCCATGAGCTCCGCCTCCACCTGCCCGTCGCGCCCTTCCGCGGCGGCGAGAAGCGCCCGTCCCCGCGCGCCCTGGGCGCGAAGGAACGGTGGGACCTCGCCCGGCGAACGCATCGCGACGAGCTCGACCAGGCTCGCGAGGGATTCGACGTCGGAAAGGGCGACGGCGGCGTCGAGGGCGTCGGGAAAGGCGATCCGGACGGCCTCATGCGCGAACTCGTGCCCGCCGCGAACGACCTCGTCGATCGCGCGGCGAGTGGACTCGAGGGCGAGGCGGGGATCGCCCTCGGCGAGGGCGACGAAGCCTTCCATCGCCCGGTACGTCACCCGCGACTGCACATTGTCGCTCTCGGCCAAGGCACGACACGACATGAGGTGTCCTCTCGCCTCGACGGGGTTCCCGCGGATCGACTCGATCCAGGCGAGCCGGGTGGAGAGCTGCTCGCCCCCCAAGCGCTCGCTGTTCCCGGCCGGCAGCAGGTCGGTACCCAGCCGATGCGCCTCGTCGAAGCGACCAGTCATGACCAGGACATAAATGAGGTTGCCGGCCGACACCGCCTCGGCTTGCCGGCCGCCGGCGCGCCGGGCAGCTTCGAGTCCAATCTGGCAGTGCTCCTCGGCGCCGGGGAGGTCCCGCGTCATGCAAAGGTCGGCCAGGTTGCCTTCTGCGTTGGCTTCCATCGGCCCGAGCCCGTGCCGGCGTGAGACCGTGGCCTGCATCTCGTAAAGCGCCTGCGCCTCGGCGGGCCGCCCTTCGGTCGCGAGAAGGGTGGCCTTCGAGCCGAGCGCCTGGGCAAGTGGCTCGGCGAGCTCGAAGTGCTGGGCGAGAGTGAGGGCGACCTCGATCGCCTCGACGGCCTCCTCGCCATGACCCGAGAAGATGAGCACGACGCCGAGCTTTGCCTGCAGGCCGGCGACGACCTCGGGCGGCGCCGCGATTCCCTCGAGCGACGCCAAGGCTTCGCGCATCCGGACGATCGCGAGCTCGCCCTGGCCGAGCGCGTTGAGCGTCTGACCGAGCCAACCGGTCACCCGGGCGCCGTCGACGACCCGGCCGGCACCGGCGTGAGCGCGCTCCGCCTCCTCGAGGCGCCGCAGGGCCTCCTCCGGGAACCCCGCCTGAAGCGCCATCCGCCCCGCCTGCTCGGTGAATGCTGCTTGATCGGCCTCGTCCGAGCTCAACTCGGCCGCCTTCACGTAGGCGGTCGCGGCCGCCTCGAGTGCGCCGACGGCCTCCGCCCGCTCCGCCGCGATGGCATACGCCCGGCAGGCGCCGCCGCGAAGCTCGTCCGCGTCGGGGTCCTCGGCGGCGGATTTGTAGGCGTCGTAGAGATGCGCCCCGATCACTTCGGCGACCTCGGCACCCTCGTCGGGGAACGCCGTCCGCAGGTGCTCGGCAGTTCGCAGGTGCCGTGCCTTGCGCTCGGTCCGCGTCAACATGTCGTAGGCGACGGACCGGATGAGCGACTGGGTGAAGGCGTACTGGCCGCGTTCAGGCGACAGCTTGTCGGCGCGCACCGTCAGCACCTCTTTGCGCACGAGCGAGCTCAACAGCTCGTCGAGGTCGGCGGGGTCGGTGTCCGAGACCGCTTCGATCGCCTGGCGGGGAAAACTCCCCCCGAGCACCGAGCACTCCTTCACGAGGCTGCGTTCGTCGGGTCCGAGAGCGTCGAGGCGGGAGGCGATGAGGGCCGTCAGCCCGGGCGGGATCTCGAGCTCGCCGAGCTCGCCGACGAGGTGGAGCGCCCCGTCGCCTTTCTCGAGGACTCCTTTGTCGAGCAGGCCCCGCACCGTCTCGATCGCGTAGAGCGGGATCCCCTCAGCGCGCTCCACGATGCGCGCCCGGGCGGCCCCAGGCAGTCCCGCGACGAGCCCGTCGAGCAGCTGGCCCATGACCTCGTCCGACAGCGCGTCGAGCGGGAGCGTCGTGACGCTCCTTCTCGAAAGGCCGAGCCCCTTGCGGTCCGTCCCCTCCGGTCGCGACAACACGAGGAGGAACAGGGCGTGGTCACCCGACCACTCGAGCAGATGGTCCAGGAAGTCGACCATGCCGGCGTCGGCCCACTGCAGGTCCTCCACGACCATGACGACGGGCAGGAACTCGGCGAGGCGCTCGAAGAACAGACGCCAGCCTGAGAAGAGCTCTTCTTTCGAGAGCACCTTGGGCGTGGGCAGCCCGAACAGCTGGCCGAGGCGCGGGGCGATGAACTCCCGGTCGGCCGACTCGGGGATCCAGCGCTCGAGCCCGGTGCGGAGTCGCTCGGCGACGACGTCCTGGGGGTCCTCCTCGCTGATCTGGAGCCGGGCTCTGACCATCTCCGAGAGCGCCCAGTAGCTGACGCCCTCGCCATAGGACAGGCAACGCCCGGCGTGCCAGAGCACGTCGCCGGCGAGGCCGTCGATGTACTTGAAGAACTCCCAGGCGAGGCGTGACTTGCCGACGCCGGCGACGCCGGAGACGAGGACGAGGCGCGCCGAGCTGCGCTCGGCGGTGCCGTGGAAGAGCTCCTTGACGAGGCGGAGCTCGCGGTCTCTGCCGATGAACGGGGCCTCGAGCACCCCCGAGCGCTGCGAGCCGGCGATGGCGGCGACGACCCGGGTCGCTTGAAAGAGCCGGATGGGCTCGGCCTTACCCTTCAGCGCGTGCTCGCCCGCGTCGACATAGGCGATCGCCGCCGCCGTCGCGGCCCGCGTCATCTCGTCGACGTAGCAGCATCCCGGCGGGGCGACGGACTGGATCCTCGCCGCGGTGTTCACGCGGTCGCCGATCACGAGGCCCTCGTCGGGGGTCTCGGTCGTCGCCACGCCGCCGGTCACCACGCCGACGCGGGCCTGGAGGTCGGTCGAGTGCTCGGCACCGTAGGCGGCGACGGCCGAGGCGAGCTCGAGGCCGGCCCGGACGGCACGCTCGGCGTCGTCCTCCTTCGCCACCGGAGCCCCCCAGACCGCCATGACGGCGTCGCCGATGAACTTCTCGACGATGCCGCCGTAGCGGGCGACGATGGCCCGGGCGAGCTCGAAGTAACCGGAGAGGAGCTCACGAACCTCCTCGGGGTCCCGTTTCTCCGAGAACGGCGTGAAGCCGACGAGGTCGCAGAACAGCACCGAGA
>Ga0182015_10001657_pt1 | contig 28821 bp, 38 predicted proteins | sample 712P3MmetaG_FD_120478 | JGI IMG/M metagenome (GOLD analysis project Ga0182015, IMG submission 120478) | Permafrost microbial communities from Stordalen Mire, Sweden - 712P3M metaG | ecosystem: Environmental > Terrestrial > Soil > Wetlands > Permafrost | place: Sweden: Stordalen | collected... | reverse complement strand
TGGTTGCGCCGTGTTGGCCGACTCCGATCAACTCCCGGTTGGTCGGCAAACCGGAAGTTATCCAGATTACGATATACGGATCGGCACCGCCAAGTCGGGCGTTCGTTCGGTGGTGTCTTAAATTTAAGACACTACCGTTCGTTCTCCGGCTCGTTGTGAGATGCACCAAACTCAAACATTTGTTCATCTCATAAGACTTCTCCTTGCGGCACCCCGCGCATAATTTCACTACGAGATTCCCTTTCGCAATCCATGCTCAACGAGGACTCTCGGCAACTTTCAATCTGTGCTTTCTCCCTTTCGGCGCCCTAAATGCCTTTCTGAAAAGGCTTCGAGACAAGCCTGCTGACTTGCCCGAAATCTGAAATGCTCATATGTTCTCGCCTGCAACGCGGGAGATTTACTCACCGCGATTCGCACGCGAGGAGCATATGAAATTGTTGAGTTGGAGAGACGCGCGGTATCGCTTTGCACTTGTGAGCCTCCTGATTCTTGTTTCCCTTCAACTATTTTCCGTAATTTCCAATGCCCAAAACCTCGGACAGTCGCCACAGACGGGCCAGGCCGTACAGGGACAAACCGCTGCCCAACCGGAGGGAACTGTGCTCAACCTGGTGAACTGGGTCGGCAACGTAATCTCTCCTGTCGGAGCGGCGCTGGCGGTGGTCATGGCCGTTGTCTCCTATTCACAAGGTCGCGGCGTGGCGCGTTGGGCGGTCACGGCCGCTGGGCTGCTGGTCATCTCCGGTCTGACTCGGCTAATTGAGTTCTGGATTCAAAACGGTACCGCGGGTGTGCAATAGGAACGCTCGCGGTGGAGTGCTTAGGCAATGACGTTGCCCCAAATCATCGTCGATCTGTTGACACTGCTATTCGACATGGCAGTCCCGGCTGCCATCTGCACGATGGTGCTGGCTGGGATCGCATTGCGGCAGGAAGGCGGCGTGAACTTCCAGACCGGGGGCAAATTCCAGAGGTGGGTGCTGTGGTCGGTGATTCTGTTGACGCTTCCGCAGTTCCTGTCGTGGTTTGCGGCGCAAGGTATCACGATGCCCCCGCAAGCCGGAGGCATCGGCAGTGCGTGGGTAGCCAGCTTGCAGACGAGCTTAAGCGGTTTTGTTTCGAACGTCGTGGTTGCCAAACTGATTCCTGTGCTAGCAGCGTTTTGCGTGTTGAAGGCCGCGCTCGATGCGGCTGAAGGGCAGAGCCCGCTGCCATCCGTCATTGCGGGGATCTTTCTGTTGTCCGTTTCTGGGACTGTCCAGCTCATGCAGAGCTGGAACAGCGGATCGGAGTTCGCCACCACGGACATGCTGACTTCGGCGTGGAACTTTCTTGCCGGGACCATCCTGCCAGAGGCGGCAGGCTTGGCCATCGTGGGAGCAATTTTCAACTATGCGCGCCATCGGCCTTTCATGCCGCTGGTGGGATCGGGATTGGCATTTTTGAGCGTTTCGGCCATCTGGCAGCTGATACAGGCCATGGCCGGCTGATGAGGATTGGAGGTGATTCTGTGAATATGTCAAACGGGTTGCTCAACCTGACGAATTGGCTGGGCAACGTCATCATGCCGACCATGGCCGGTTTATTCGCGGCCGCAGCGGTCTATCGCTTCAGCAAAGGTCACCCGTACTCACACCTCGGGTACGCGGCACTGGCTTCTCTGATGTGCTCTGGGCTCTTGCGCGCCATGGAGTCGTTCAGCAACCAGGCGGGTTGGAACAACCCAGACCGTTACTGGATCTCTGTGCTGACGCTAGTGAACTGGGTTGGCAATGTTTTGTTACCGCTCTACGGCGCAGGACAGGTCGTGCTCGCGGTTGCGCACTTCGCAGGTTTACTGGAGCGCATGACGATCGGCGAGGCGTGGGTCCGCAACCTCATCTCGGCGATGTGCTGCTTCAGCTTGTCGGGACTGTTGCGCTTGGGAGAGTTCTGGGTTCAACACGGAACCGCAGGAGTGCGCTAGGAAGGAGATTACGAATGCCCTTACAAGTGACACCTGTGAATCGCAATTTGCAGACGCGAGTCACCTTCATGCTGCTTGAGTTTGAGGATCTTTTTATCGTGCTGGGCGCGGCAGCCATCATGAACGTCGTTGGTCATTTTGTGGGTGGTGAGATTGCGGGAATGCCGATGAATCTCGTCCTGCAGTACGGTGTGCCGCTACTGATGGTGCCGGTGCTGATGGCCTTTAAGTATGGCAAGCCCCGAGGCTACGTTCGTGACCTTGCCTTCTGGTACCTGAAACCGCATGCCTACTGCGCCGTGGCACGCGACCGCGAAATCCGGTCTGCGTATGTGAAAGAGGAATAGCAGTGCCGATGACTCTTGAACAACACGAGCGAAAACTCCACGATCCAGCACTGTGCGAGCAACTCCCGGTTCGCGACTACCTGGACAACATTGTCGTTCGCACGAACGGCGCTTTTGTGGCGGGCTACGAGTTGAGGGGATTGGTTTCGTACTTCGCGAGCGACGAAGGCCGAGACCGAGGCAAGTTGATGCTGGAGGCCCTTCTGCGCTCCCTGCCGGAACAGAGCATGAGAGTGCAGTTCCGCTACGAAGTGGTGGAAGACCTCGGAGGCCTTCTTAAGCATTATGTCGAGGCCCAGCAATCAGAACGACCAGAAGTAATTGCGCTCGATGAGCTGCGCGTCGAACGATGGAGGGCGAAGGAGGCCGACGGCCACTACATGCGCCCTCTCTTGCACGTGTACTTCATCTGGGACCCAGTCGTCCATCGTCGCATTGCAGGTAAACCGCTCAAACCGACGGGCGGTCCTTTCAGCTTATCGGCCCGGAAATGCATCGAGCGTAGCGCTCGGGAGCATGAGCAGTTGCTCGCAGAATTCGAGAGCCTGCTGCGCGGGCTAGAAACCACGCTCGAAGCAGCAGAACTCGGCGCGCGCCGATTGACCGACGACGAGTTGTTTCTTGAGGCGAAACGAGCGCTCAATCCATTGTCTCCCGATCCTCGGCCGTACAGGCGGGGTGGGGAGCAAGAGGACTACCGGAGTGCCCGCGAGCAGATCGTTGACACAAACATCGCGGATGAGACGGATTCTTATTTGAATGTCGGTGGACTCCTCTATTCGTTCGTCAGTCTGAAAGAGCTTCCGGATGCGACGTTTCCCGGAATCCTGAGAGAACTGGTCGGTCTCGATTTCCCGGTCATTGTTAACGCACAGATCACGATTCCTGATCAGGCGAAAGTGCTCAAAGGCTACAAGAGCCGATTGCGCAAAATGCAGGCAGTGCAACGGGATTCGAACGGCGGAATTCGGACAAACGTGGAGGCCCAGGTTGCCGAGGGCCAACTAGTCAGAGTGCAACAGGACATCATTTCGAGTTCGGTCAAGACGGCCAAGTTGAGCCTGGTCATCGGAACGCGCACTTCGCGCCCTGCAATCACGACAGCAGAACTGGAGCAAGCAGAGCGAACCATCGACAACCGGCGCCAACAACTTCTCTACGCGATTTCGCGGATGAACGGCGCCAAGGCTGTGGCGGAGTCGTTGGCCAAAAAGCGCCTGTTTTTCAGTTCACTTCCGGCCATGGCGGAGCCCGACAAACGAGACCAGGACTTACTCACCTCGAATGCGGCGGATCTTGTGCCGGTCGAGACACCTTGGCGCGGCACGGCCCGGTCACCACTGTTCCTACTTGAAACTCCCTACCGACAGCTTATTCCGTTCTCGCCCTTCGATCCTGGCCTGAGCGACGCGAACATGCTGGTGATGGCGAAAACTGGCGGCGGCAAGACCGTCATGGTACAACAGTTTCTTCTGATGGCCGCCAGAAGTAACCCGCTGATTTCGATCCTTGAGCGTGGCGATTCGTATCGTCCACTGGTTGAGTTGATGGGTGGTCGAATGATCACCATGTCGCTCGATAGCGAACAAACAATTAACCCGTGGGATCTGCCCGAAGGAGAAAGAGAACCAAGCAAGGATCAAGTCGCGTTTCTGAAAAACCTGACGCGGCACATGCTCGGGGAGGGCGGGGCCGAAGACACCCAACTTCTTGACAACCTCATCATCGAGGCCGTGCTTCGGACATATAAGAGGGCCGGAATCCGCCCATCGACTCCCATTCCAACATTCTCCGACCTTCGCGACGAACTCTCACAGTGGCGTGACGAGGAAAAGAATCAACGCGTGATGGACGAGGCTCATCTGGCAGCGATCAAGTTGCGAAGCTGGACCGGCGAAAAGGGTGTGTATTCGAAGCTGTTCGACCGCCCCACAACGATCTCACTCGACAATCCCTGGCTGTTCTTCAACGTGGAGCAATTGAGCGATGACCAACGGCTCGAAACGGCAATGAGCCTCCTCATTGCTCACGCCACCGCACAACGGGCGGCTGGCAAGGCGGGTAGACGAAGCATCACGGTTCTTGATGAGTGCTGGTTCCTCCTTGATTCCCCGGTGCTTGCGCCCGAAGTGGTCCAGCTGTTTCGTACGGCGCGTAAGCGTAACGCCAGCGTGTGGGGAATGAGCCAAACTGCGGAAGACTTTGTGGGGACCGAATCGAAGCCCAGACCACACGGAGCAGGCATTGTGAAGAACTCGACCACCAAGATCATCGGCCAGCAGCCCGGAGATATGACCGCCCTGCGGGAGCACCTGCACCTGAACGAAACCGCTCTGAACCAGATCAAACATTTTAGTGCACCGATCAAAGGTAAGAGTTCCGATGCACTCATCGTGATCGGTGAAAAAGCTGACACCACGCACACGATCCGCATGTCACCGACTACGGTCGACTACTGGATCATGACGACCTATGCGCGGGAACGCGTGTATCGGTCGTGGTGGCTAAATCGGTGGTTGGAGAAACGAAAGTCGGCGCCCTTGATGGAGGCCTATCTTGAGCTGGCCGAGAGGTTCCCGGCAGGACTGGCCGACGTCGATCCCCTTCCCGAAGAAATCTCAGGAGAAGTCGCAAGAGGTGCACACATATGAAAACAAAAACTTTGGAGTTCCTTCGCAAATTTCAACACCGACTAAGCCGCAGCAGGCGATGGCTGTTCGTGGCTGTAATCAGCTTGTGCCTAATTCCCGCGAACACGCGCGCTCAAGGAATCCCAGACCTTCTCTTGCTGCTTCATACCATCACAAGCACTCTCCAAGGCCCGATTGGCGACGCATTGAGCGAAATGCGGAAGGTGAGTGCGGCGGTGAACAATTTTCGCCAGCAGATCATCTGGCCCCTGGCCTTGATCAATCAGGCCAGATCATTTGTCAGTGCAACTCGGGCACACTACACCGGCCTGATGTCGCAGATTGAAGGCATCAAGAACAACAGTGCGACGCTGGCTCTCCCCATGCAGTTGGAGTCCGTGTTCCGAAGCGCCCAGTCGGGTTCCATGGGCCAGATTCCCTCGATCTATACGCAGATCTATCAGCCGGTTGCGCTTTCTGGAAGTGCGCAGCCGGTGCAGCGCAACCTCATGGACATTGACGATGCGATGTCGATGGATTCGCTGAAGACGGCCATGGTGTCCGACCAAACCAGCCAGAGTATGTTGACTCTGGCTGATTCTCTTGAGCAGCAGGCGATGACCGCAGCGCCGGGTTCGGCGTCTATGGTTACCGCTCAGGCCCGCGTCGCCGATCTCGAAACACAAGCGCAGCTGGCGAAAATGCTGGCCGCTCAACTGCGCGAGGAAGCAACGAAGCTGGCGCACCAGAATGCTCTGCTCAAGCAGAGATCCGTGGCGGCGCAAAATCTGCAGAATCAGATACAGCAAGTTCTAACCCACCCTAAGGAGTTCGCAAAATGAAAACGACCGCACTCTCTCGCCTTTGGAAGGTCCTCCGCAACGCCGTGGCTGTGGCATGCGGTCTCGTTGTGGTAATTACGCTTCTGCCCAGTAAGGCGCGAAGTCAACTCGGGCTCGATCCGTGCTGCGCCATGATGCAGATCGGGCTCAACACAATTTCTGGCCTCCTCAGAAACTCGGTAGCTACACCGCTAGGTTCTATTCAGCAGAGTCAACAGCAGTCAGCAAATTTCGAGCAGCAAGTGGTGTTTCCGTTGGCTGCGATTAATCAAGCAAGAAATATGGCCGTCCAATTTGAGGGCCAATTTGTTCAGATGCGCCAGCTCTTCCAGTTGCCGGTAGCGAGCGCCACTTTGCCCATGCCGCAAATGCTTGAACAGAGTCTGCTCTCAGGTAATCCAGGCGCAATGCCCCAGATCACGAGCAATTACTACTCCTTGTACGGCACCGTGATGACGCCGGCGAACGCGCCGCAACCGGTACGGAATCTGGTCGATATGACTGATGCGGAAGCGCAAGCCGCGATGAAGAAGGCGGTTGAAATCGATGCTCTGGCCAACCTTGAGCTTCAAGCGGCAGAACAGATCAACCAGCAATTGCAGACTGCCGCGCCCGGCACCTCGACCATTTTGGAAGCTGAGACGGCGGCATGGCTCGTGCGAGCGAACGCATACACACAATCTGCGATGGCCGAGTTGGTGCGAGTGCGCTCTATCGAGTTGGCCAACTCGAGCGGCCAGCTTAAGTTTAGCGCTTCTCATACGGCGACCCTTCAGTCTACGGGCAATCAGGTCTTGCAGCAGGGGGTCCAGTAGCCGTGTTTTATTTCCAGCAACTGCTAAACACCGCACTAGCCGGGATCGACGGAACAGCCATCATCTCGACGATCACGAACTTCGCGTTCGCGATCCTGTTGATCGGATTTCTGATCGGCCTCTACCAGGCGGCATTTCGCGGAGGCGATTTGCAGGCGCTTGCGGGAACGGCCGTCAAGTATCTGATAGTTGCCATGATCGTGTCCAACTGGGCGACGGTGTTTCGCGGCGTCAACGGCTCGTTCAACACGGTGGCGAATTTCATCGGCAGCAGTTCCGGCGCGGGAGACATGTTTCAGAGCTGGATGGGGCAGCTTCAGCAACAGTTCGCCAACAACCCTTCGTTGACCCTCACGGACATCATCACGGGCGACGCGGCCGCCACCATTACCGTGGTTCTGCTCGTGGTTGCATATCTTCTCTATGCGCTGGCGATGATCGTGTTCTGCTTTTTCTACACGTTGTTTGGGGCAGTTCTCTATGTTGTCGGCCCTCTGGTGCTCGCGCTCATCCCCATTTCTGGAGTTGGCCAGTTGGGGAAGGTCTATGCGGTCAATGTCATGATCTGGAACGCCTGGGGAATTCTCTATGCTGTATTCGGCGCGCTCATCACCGCCATTCAGGTCAACCAAGTGAACAACATCCTAGGCAATGGATTCCTCGGTTTTCTGAAAGGAACAGGGGACTCGGTCATGCTTGGACTGGTTAGTATCTTCTACGCGCTGGCCATTGGGCTTATTCCCTTGATCGCGAAAAAGATCGTCTCGGGCGATGTCGGATCAACTGCCTTTGCGCTGGTGAGAGCGGGAGGGGTTGCGGCCGGCGCCGCTTTGGCTGGAGTCAGTGGCTTTGCCGCGGGCACCAGTCCGGCTTTCGCGGGCGCCACGGCGTCGGGTGGTGTGAGCACTTCGAATACATCGACTGTGTTGGCATCGTCCTCGGCACCCCCTACTCCCTCGATGCCCGATTTCATTCGCTCCGGAGTTGCGAGCGCGATGAACAGCAACAGCAGTCCAGTCATGACGACAGCCACGGGCCACAACGAGAGCTCTAGTGACCGAGATGTTGCCGCTGCCGTATCGGGCGGCACAGGCCGGCACGGGTCCAGCTATCGACCGCATTCGGTCACCCAAGTCGTGAGCTTTAACGTGGGGAGAGCGCTCGGAAGGGCTGCGGGAAGGAACAATGCCGAGAACAATTAGCTCTGGAAGAGAAGATTTTATGTGGAGGCAGCCACCGATCTGGGAGCCGCAAGGGACGAAGTTCCGGCCTTACAGCATCACGACTCTGATCTTCTTTTATATCGGAAGGTTTTTCGGTCGTTTGTTTCGCCGTCATCGCTGATTGTGGTTTGAGAATTTATTAGGACATGAACATGTGGTTGAAGAAGAAAAACCCGTCTGAAGAAGCCGATGCACCGGAGAAGGTCCGTTACAGCCGTTATTACGAGCATGACGGGATCCTGCGTGCCTACGCCAACCGGGCGATGGTGCTGGCCCTCTTGTGCATTCCAATCACGATGTTGGCGCTGGCCTTTGCCGTTTATATTCGCCTACAGCCTACCACTGTTATTCGTGTGGATGAGGCTGGCCAGGCGACGGTTTTGGGGGTGGGAAAACCGGCGATTTCTGTGACGCAAGGCCCAGGATCGGAGCCGACCGAATTTGAGAAGCGGGCATTTGTGCGCTTGTTCCTGGAACGCTATCTGAATTTTTCTCCAACAAATGTGAGCCGCAACTGGGCTGACAGTTTGAACATGATGACTGCCAACCTGCGGCGCACCGCCTACGCTGGCATGCAGAAGGATGACTTTATCGGAAAGATCGAAGACGATCAGACCACTTCGGAATTTCAGATACGTTCGCTCGAAGCTTCCAAGGACGACCCACTCACCTACACAGCATTCGGTGTCAAAGAAGTCCACCACATTCATGAGCACAACGAAACCATCGACAAAGTAGTAAGCGAATTCCGGGTCAGGCTGCTGATTGAGAGGCGGTCTGAGGAAAACCCCAGCGGCTTGCTGATTGGCGAGTACTGGGAACGAGCAATCGAAGGGGAGAAACGCGATTGGGTGCTGCAGCAGACAGATTTGGGTCTCAGGTAGATCTGAGAAGGAGCTTTGAATATGGAAGGCAAAGGGACTACAGAAGAAACGGAACGGCCGGCCACGGCGAAAGCCGATGGCGTTGTCACACCGAGAAGGCACCGGAATGGCAATGACACAGGCCTTCGCTATTTTCTGGTGAGGCCCGGATCGTCTCCGGCAAAGCCGGAACTCGGCCAGGAAATGGCTAGCGAAGGCGAGGCATTGATCGAGGCATTCAGAACCGGCCAGCCGTTCTACACGGTGACGGTTTGGAAGGCGGTTCCGGAGGTGAATGGCGGTAATCCTGTGATCGTGAAGCAGGCCGTCGCCCAGAAGACAATTTAGAGCTAATTCGATGACATCAGCACAAACGTTTCTCAGGTGACCAAGACGTTGATTTTGGTCCTTTGAGCAACCCTGCCGCTTAATGCGGGGAAATGTGCTGACCGGCGCTTCTTGCACTCGAAGCCTGGCCCAGTAGCCGAAACGGGAAGCCAGGTGAGAGCGCCGAAGCTTGCGGTCACGCAAACTCCTTAACTCGATCCTGGGTCTCCCCGGAAAAACAAATAGTTAAGGAGAAAAAACAATGACGAAGAATACGACGACGAACAATTACAGAATCCCGGCCGACCAACTCCAGAACCTTGAGATCGACCGCAACGGGCGGATCGCACCGCGGTTGCACGATCTCGAGCCACTCAAGAACACGCTACTCAGCGTGCTCTATCCCGGAATCAAGGTGGCCAGCGTAAACGTGCCGGCCGAGCCTCTCGACGATTACGAAGAATCCCAGGTCGAGAATGCTCTGGCCCGGCTCGTCTGGAACGGGGCTCACTACAAACTGGTAGGCGCGAGCGGTTCCGCAAAGAAAGGTAAGTTCTATTTTGTGGACCGGGAGCACAGCCGGACGATTGCCGAACGGTTCCAGCACTGGCCGCAGGCGGCGATTGTTTATTTCGGGATCCTCGTCTCACCCTGCAAGGTGATGATAGAGGAACCCGAGGCGCGCGTCCTGGTTGTGCCTAACAGAGAACTTGGAACCAACGATTGCCGTGGCTGGATCAGGCGATCAGTGCTCCGGCGTCTCCAACAAAAGCATGATGACGAAATCCTCTCGGCCCAGGTGGAACGGTTACGACGCGAGCGTTATGGAATGGCGAGTGACGAAAACCAGGACAAGGCTGGGGAGGAAGTTCTTCTCCGGGACGCGAAACGGGAAATTGCCGGGAAACGTCTCCCAGAAGAACGCTTTTACCAATTCCGCATGGCCTTCGCCGATACGCAGGCAAAAGGCGCATTCAAAATCATGGAGGATGATGTTGCGGACGCGCTGGAGGCGGATTTTGTTCTGCCAGAGAGCGCGGTCAAACCAGGGCTGAAGATACCGGCGGTGATGTATTCGATCTTCGGGCCGGGCAGAAGATTTCGCGGGGATGTCGCGGTGGGCATTCGCGAAGTTTCCCGCCAGCTCGAGTTTGAGTCCAGTTACACGCTGGTTGAACATGCTCCTGAAGACTCAATTCAACTGGAAATTTTGCCACAGGCGATGAAGCAAGTGGCAAAGTTGAGTGAGGCCGTAGGCGAGGGCAGATACGAGGATTTGCTCGAAATCCTCGGCCACCATCCGGACAGATCGTTACCGGATGGGGCGGAGCCGGAAAGCGAAGAATTCCGGGTCGTTGAAGGGCTGCTTCTGGCCGATGCCAGCGGTGAAATCGTCCGTCATCCTTACGTCAACAATCAACTCAACAAACTGCTGGCGCGCTGGGCGTTCAAGGCAGCGACGAGCGGGGGTTTTCGTCTTCCGGCATTTGCTCTGATGGATGACGGATACCTCTTCCTGAAGGGTGGCCAAGTATTTTCTGGGTCCGACTGGATCCCCGAACACAAAGCCATCGTTCCGCTGACTTCGAAACACGGCCTGTGCGTCCGTTATCCGATACGCATGGTTGACGATCTCCTCCCGTTCGCAAACCTCTCGAACGAAGAGATCGTAGTCCACCTTAACAAGGATCTTTGCCGGAATAACTGCACGCTCACCGATTCGGAGATTTGCGAGTTGGTTCAACGGCAGCTTCGTCTGGACGGCACGTATGTCTTGCATTCGGAGACGGCAAAGAAGAACGGCGGTGACTTTGATTTCGACTGGATTTGCGTGGTCGAAGAGGACCGGTTCCCCCGGTTTGTAAGGGACCGGTTTTCGAGGGGCTTGGGCCAACAACAGGGGAAGAACAAGGCCAACAAGGCGAAAGACCCCTGGTTCAATCTGGAGCACGTGGCCATGAAGGCCAGAGGGAATCACATTGGCTCGATCACCGACTTGATGACCTCTTGCCGTGCAGTGGGCCAGGAAGAACTGGCTGCGCAATTGGCCAAGGAACTCCAGAATGCGCTCGACAGCCTCAAGTGGCAGGTCCAGCCCGATCTCAAGTTGGTCGCCGAAATACGCCGGCAGGTACACCAGGCGCCCTGGCTTCGCTACAAGAACGAACGCCGGTGCTCCGATTTACCACTCCATCTGGAGGTGGAGAAGACCGACCGCGTCGGCCACCTCTATAACCACGTTCGCAAGCAGATCGAGGATTTGCTGATCAACAAGGCCCCGATTGAAGCATTCAAGGCGCTCGTGGTGGGCGAACAGGTCACCCGCGAGATGCTGGAGGACTGCCGTTTCGTCAATCGGGTTTACGCCGCTATGGTCGGCAAGATCGCAGAAAGACGAGAGCAACTCAAAGAACAACTGGAGAAGGCAAAGGCCGAATGGGACACGGTGCGGCAAAGTTCCGACAAAGAGCTGCGTCGGCGGACGCTGTTTGCCATGAACCAGGCATACGGCGCATGCCGCGGTGACGAGGAACGAGGCAGGTATGAGATGAAGGCAGTTCTCGCTTTCATCCGCATCTGGGCACAGAACAAGGCGGAGAATCGTATGGGCTGGCTGCAGGCGCTAAACCGGATCGTGTGTACCGGCCAGCGCTCCAGTGGCTCGATTCTCTTTCTTGCTTTTCCGCAAGAACTGATTCTGAAGCTTGCGGAACGTACGGGCGGCAGGCCCGTCCGTGTGCACGTTCCGCGGCTCTACGACGGACTCGTGCGTACCGACTCGTCCGGCCGAGCTTTCCTGGTTGACCCACTTAAAGGAGGAGGACAGAAACACACATTCCTGTTCAAGTGCGTGGACGGGAAGATTCTCCTCGATGACGACAAAACCGAGCAGCCCAAGGCAGAATCATCAACCGAATCTTGCGCTGAATCAGAGACAGCGGAGGCTGCAATCCCCGCCGCCGTTGCCGATGAAGCCGTGGAATTTAATCCCGGCGCTTTCAGTGACGAGGACGCGAGCGATGTTCCCTGGGTCATGTGAGGCACGAACCGCTTTGAGCGGAATCCTTCCGGGTTCCGCTCAGGGCCTTAAGAAGGGGATTATGAAAAGAACGGTTTCGCTCATCCTTATATATAGCCTTTGCGCCATCGCCGCACTGTCTCAGCAGACGGCCACTCCCAGCCCGAATGCCGTCGTCCACGTTGCGACCGCCCTGAACCACCTGACGGTCCTGGAATTTCACGAGCCGGTCACGATGGCGGCCGCTGGCAGTTCAGATTTTCAGATTGAGCGAGAGGCGAACAAAGTCTTCGTCAAGCCGGTGAAATCAGGGGCATCGACGGACTTGTTCGTTTGGACGGCCTCCCGGCGCTTTGCTTACGAGCTTGAAATCACGCAAGAGGTGAAGGACATGAGTTTTGCGATTGATACTGCCCAACCGGCCGCGCCCCCGGTTCCGAAGCCGGTCGTGGAGACCGATACAGATCAATTTGCCGACGTCGTGCTGACCCGTGCGCTCATGGGTGCTGAGGAGATCAAACAAAGCCGTACGCACAAAGCGAAAAGTCAGGTAAGCGTGCGCGTGGAACGGGTGTTTCGCACGAGGAGCACTGTCTATATCCACTACACGATCGAGAACAACAGCGAGCTTTTCTACCGTGTGAATACGCCACAAGCGTACCAACTGCAGGCAGACGACTCGCCCATTCCACTCGCAAATCTCGCGCATACGCAGCTCGACCGAGCCATGCTCGAAGAACTCGGCGGTACGAAGGAACTGGCCCTGCCTGTCGCTCACGCAGAGACCGAGGCCGACGATCTTCACCCTGGAGACACCACCCAGGGAGTGGTTTCCATTCGGCAGGATTTGAAATCCCCGGCAGTGGTGCAACTTGTGTTTCGCGATGGAGTAAAAGCGACCCTCGTGCTCTGAAATGAAAGCGGATACACAACTCGGCGAGATGCATGACAGGCTCACAGATTTCCATCGGCAGAATCCGAGGGAAGGTCTTGGCGATGCGCTCCTGATACGGCTGGCGGATCCCCTAAAGCCCCAGGACGAGCAGGGTCGTTTCCGTGTGAATCCGATCCTAATGCTTCTGGCTAGCGTGCTCGCGCTCGTCTTCGGCGCTTTCCTGTTCTTCAGCGTGGTTCGATCATGACTGTAGAGAACGAGTATAAGCTCGGCCGCCGCGCCTTCCATCGGAACCAGGAAGAGAGCATTGCAGTCGCCCTGGCTATCGTTGCGATTATCTTGCTCGCCGGCGGTTCCTACATTCTGGTAAATCGCTTTCACATACGCCCGCTGCAACTCGCGGAAGGTGGCCTCTATGCGTTCTTTGCCTTGGTTGCTGGCATCTCCCTCGCCTGGTATGTGTTTACCCTGCGCCGGCGGCGGGAGTCGAATTGGCCTCATCCTCCTTTATTCATAAACCAGTCGAAAGACCGTGCGGCCGTCAAAGCGGCCTTCGCGCAGAACGCGATCATCCTTGGTTATGACGTGCATCGGAAGCCCTGGTTCTGGCCGGACGCGACGCGAGTAATGCAGTCGGTGGTTTTCGGCGCAACTGGTTCCGGCAAAACCACGCTTCTAAAAAACATCATCACCCAGGATATGTTCCGAGTGCTCGGACCTCCCGAAGACCGGCACCGCATTCCCATGTTGATCTTTGATGGCAAGGGCGACCAGGAGTTTCTCTCTGATCTTCTGCCGGCCGTCGAAGCGGCGGGCCGGATGCACCAATTGAGAGTGCTCAGCCCCTCGCGGCCCGACATCTCCGTGCGCTACAACCCTTTCTTCAGTGACGCGGGACGGTACGAAGAACATTCAGGACTCGTGTTCGAATCGTTCGATCAGGAAGAAGATTTCTTCCGTGGCCACCAGGGTACTTATCTCACCGACATCTCGCGCGTTCTGACATACACCGGGAAGCGTTACAACTTCCACGACGTGATGGTGATGGCGCTCGACCCGGTGGTCCAGCGCGAACAGATTGCGATTGCCCGCGCCAGACTCCGGACAATTGAAGGCATCAGCAATCAACGCCGTCTGAATTTCGAAATGTCGGCCAAGATGTTGCTGCAGTCGCTGCAAGACCGCGAGCGAATCACCAAGATCCAGGGCTTGCTAAACCAGTTGATGACGTTCCTCCAGGATGAACTGTCGGTTGTCACTGGCGCCTACGATGAGATGCTGTCGCTCGACGAAGTCATCGACCGGGAACTAATTCTGTTCGTTTCGCTAAATACCAACAAGAACTCAAAAGCGGTCACGGCACTTGGCCGGATGCTGCTGCAGAACATGCAGTTAATGATTGGCAAGCGATACGAAAATGAGCAGCAGCGACGCCGCGAGAACCGGCCAATGGTTAGCGTCATCCTCGACGAGTTTGCGCCATTTGCTTATTCGAACTTTGCACAGATCTTGCAGACGGCGCGCGGCACCAACACAGCGTTTCTGTTCGCGCTCCAGGCGCTTCCGCAGCTTCTGAGCGTGGGCCGCGGTTTCAGAGATGACGTGTCCTCGGCGCCGAATACCACCATGTTATTGCGTACCAAAGACGAGGATACGGCACAGTATTTCCTGAAGGCGTCGGCCCGCGTCCCGCAGAAGAGGCGCACCTTGACCGTTCAGCGCACCGGGTTGTTCGAAGACAAGTACGAGCCCGTTGGATTTGGCAGCGAAACCGACATCAAGGACACTCGGGCACAGGATGAGCACATCAAGAATTTACCCGTCGGCCAGATGCAAATTCTAATGACTGACAACCGGCTCGGCACTCTCCACTCCCATCTGCACGTCAGGGTGCCGCGCCGATACCGGTTCCCGGAACTGGAGCCAAGAATTTATCCCAGACTCCACGCAGTGTCTCACGTTGAAGGGGCGAACCTGCGCTTCAAAGATCCCGACGCTGTTCGGCGGAATGGCCGCTTGGCCGCTCGCACTGGCCGCTTGACATGGATGTGAACCGTACATTCCGGATTGCGGTTGCTTGCCTTTTCTTGGCTTTGCTGCCGCTGGTTTGCTTCGCCCATGGGCGTCCCTCCGGCGATCCTGCCGGCCAAGCGCCGTCTTCGAAGCGGAGGGATGGCTTTGTCGATTTCGCGCTGAAGGGCATCAATGCCTCCGACGAGGACTACGGGCAGTGTCTTAACGAGAGCCGCAAAATACTTGTGGATGAGACCGTGAGGAACGGCTACTTCTGGTCGAACTTGATTGCATTAGGGCTGCTGGGGTGCCTGTTCATCATCATTGTGTACCAGCATAGAGTACAAACCGTTCGGGAGTGGACTGCGGCCGAGGTGCTCACGCAGTACGAGAACAGCCTCTCGCGAGCAAATGCTCAGGTGGAGGAGGCCACAAGCAGGAATCGCGGCTTGATGGAGTCGTTAATCGCGCTCAGAGAATCTACGCTCCGGTCCCAGGCCTCACCCGCTGAGACGCAGGAGCTTCCCGCAGCCGAGACCGTCGGTAGCCGAGCATCCGGCATACCGGCCAGCCAGGTAGCGTCAATCAAGGGCAGCGATGTCAAGTCCGCGTCTATCCGTTCCACGAGAGCAGCGACCGCAACTTCACCCGCCAATCAGATCGGACTCTTCAAGCCAGACGTGGACCTGGTCATGAAGGTCAATTCGCTGGAGCAACAACTTGGCCGGTCCCAGGATGAAGCAAAACTATTGCGCCGTCAGCTAAACGAGTCTGACCGGCGACTCCAGGAAGAGCAACAGCGGAACCGCAGCCTGAAGGGAGTCTAGCTGGCAACGCAAATCAGAAAGGAGTTCACAAAGAGATGTTGGAAGACGAAAAGGAGAACCGGTCAAAGAAAAAATCCGGCGCGCTCGACAAGTTCGAGCCGGGCTCCGAGTTGGGTGCGATCGAGGACCGCAACGAGCGCGAGCAACAGCTGGATTCGTTGCCTGCTGAACAAAAGAAGTTCGCAGAGGAAAGCACGCGCCTTGCCGATCTCTGCCAGTACTTCGCCCAGCAGAAGATGGATATCCCACCCTCTATCGTCGAGAGGGTGGGAAGTGTTTCCAAGCTTCCAGCGTTGGACCGCATTCACGCCATGAAAGACATCAATCGCGAACTGATGGAGTACCTCAATGATGTTGGTCAAGATCCTGGAATTCGGCAGTAACTGGTGGGCGCGGTTCGGCCGTAATCCCCATGACCGCTACCGCTATACCAAACACGCAGCCTACTTCAATTCCACCGGCGTGCGGTGCGGAAACAAGATGAGACGCTACTGGGTAGTTCCAGGCTTGATCCGGTTCAACGGCGTGGGAGACTTCAACCCGCATTTCCCCAGTCGCGCCGTTGGGGAGATCTTCGAATGCAGCGATCTCGTCTTTGCCTGCGGCGGCAATCGGGTACTGTTTCGCCGGAAAGTCGCAGAATCCTGTCGGCCCGATTACTTCCTCTTGGCTGTGTCGAGCGACAGGCTCGGTGCCCTTCGGTTCGAAGGTTCTGACAGATCGGGATATCCGACTCCTATCGCCGTGAGCCATGTAGGTGAAAGACAGGAAGCAATGTTGCTGATGAAGGCAGGCGACCGTATGCGAAGCGGTCTCGGCATCTGGCAACTCACTGTTGCGCCAAATCTGCGGCACGGTGCTTCACTGCACTTGCTCGAAGACGAAATTCTCGACTGAAGGTTACTGATTATGCGCTACGCCAAAGGCGGCCTGGTCATCAATCCGGAGCGTGATATTCCCCTGTTACGCCAGGTACGCAATTCGCGGTTCGTCAGCCATAACCAGTTGTTTGAGTTGATGAAGTTTGGCGGTTCGGATCGCTCACGCGACAGTTTCAATTGGCGCGTCAGGCGGCTCGCTAAGTCGGGCCACATCAGTATCTGTGGCGGTATCTTTTGCGCGGGGTCGGCCGTCTATCGGATCACCAAAGAAGGCATTGCTTTGCTCGAACATCATGGTCAGTTCACTACAGTCTTGCAATCGAATACGGAGCACCTGCCTCACTCTTCCCAGGTTTTTCACGCGCTTGAATTGAACGCAATCCAGCTCGCTTTGGCGCACAAGAACCTGCTTGCCAGCTGGCAATCGGAAGTCGAAGTCGCCTCCTTCAATACGATCTCGCGGTCTCCTTACGAAAAGGATTACGACGCTATCGTTGACGTATGGATCGGCGATAACAGAGCACGATTCGCACTGGAATATGAGCGCACTCTAAAAAGCTCGAAGCAATATGAACGGGTGCGCGCTGCGCTTCATGCCGAACGCCAAATTGCCTGCGTGTTGTATCTGACCTCCGGAATGGAGGTGCTGGTTCATCTCATCCATGAGTTTGAATCCGTAACCAAAAAGTTGGCATTTGCCAATGCCAGAGATTTTAGGCAGACACTTCTTGAAACCAGGGTCTTTGTCCGCGGGGACGCCACTGGGACCAGATTCCGGGAACTGCTTCAATGAGGATTCTATCGATCTCCGGTACGTTGTCTTCTCATTGGCTTATCATTGCCGTCTTCTCACCGTCTTTACGCGGTCTGGACGCGATAGGTATGCCGTTTTTGGCGATTCAGTAACATGCCCACATTCATTGAGTTGCGTGCTGACTACCCCCTCATTTTGACTTTGCTAGAACATGCATTTCCCTGTGCTCTGACATGGTTTTATATTGCTGGATTCACTTCGGCCCGCACGATTCCTTTCCCGATGATTCGACAAAACCGTCCGGTTCCGGTCAGTTTATACACCGGCCCCAGCGCTAACGTCTGCTCATCCGCATGCGCCCCATCGGCAAGCGAATCCACTTGGCGATTAACGCCAGCACATGCGTCGCTTCGCAAGCGCCAGTCTCATGTCAACGAGCAATTGATTCTCCCCGCTGATACCACCGCGCAACTCTGCGTCGCAGCAGTGAATTCGATTTCCGCGGGTCAGCAGCTTCTTTGTTGGCTAAATCAGCAGAGTCTGCGGTTGTCGCAGTCGCATGCTGTTGCGCGCCTTTCGCAAGCGGAATCCGAAGAAAGGAGCGTTCTCGGTCTTGCCGGCACTCGGTTGCGTGCCTGTTCTCGGACCCTTGGGGCAAATCAGGTCAAATTAAGGAGGAAGACATCATGTCTCAAAGCAGAGGAGCCGTAAGTTTTGAGCCGCTGTTTACAGCAGAGGACATTGGTCTGCGCAAGGAGGCCAATGTCGAGCACGTAATGAAAGTTTTTATCACCCTCGGCGAGGGACGGGCTTCTCGCTGGATTGAAATGCCCAAGGGCGTCTTGTTGCTACAAACCGTGCCGGACGAGCCTGCCTCCGGCGCCATTTATCTGTACGACCGCGAGTCGCAAGTCTTCTACTTTGTGATCTTCGACCTGGGGCGTGACGACAGCCTGACTGCAGCCGAGTTCGATGAGCTTGTTACGGAATACAACCTTGTCTCGTGGACGGCACATCCGGCGCTTCTCCGGAGAGGCGTCGCGAAACATGCGGCGGCGTAGCGGCCAGCTTACAGAGGAGGCTTTATGAAAGGAGTAGGCCAAGCGAGCGCGGAGATGGCACAGAGATATTTCTCATTGTTCGTAAATCGCCTGGCCTACACCCGGCAGTCCCACAAACCGGGCGCCAACGGGAAACACTACTACTATCGTCCGAAGCGGGATCGGCGGATTTCACCCCAGACCATCCGTGAGCATTTGAACGGGCAGGTGACGATTGGCATCTACGCCCTGAGTCCGAAGACGCAGCGTTCCAAGTGGGTGGCAATCGATGCCGACTATGAGAATGCGCTGGAAGATCTTCTTAAGTTGCAATGGGAGTTGGGTCAGGATGGAGTCGAGGCGGCGCTGGAGAAGTCGCGGCGCGGCGCTCACCTCTGGATCTTTGCCGACAAGCCATTGCTTGCAAGGCACTGCCGAATCTACATCTACAACCTGGCGCTTCGCTTGAAAGTGCCTGTAAAGGGCGGCTCTGGTCTGGCGGAAGGAATCGAAGTATTTCCGCGTCAAGATGAACTCGGCCCTGACCAATTCGGCAATGCGATCCGGGGGCCGCTCGGAATCCATCGTGCTACTGAAAGGCGCTACTGGTTTTACGGGGCAGACTACCGGCTCGAAGCGCAACTCGAGTATCTGGAGCGTCTGCACAAGATCACGGAAAACCAAATGGGGCGGTTCATCGATGGACTCGAAATGCCGGAAGAGTTTCGTCCGAAGCCAAGAGTTGAGTTACCGCCTTGCGATCTGACGCGCCCACAATTTCGCATCCTCGACCACGTCCGGCCGACATGCACGCGCCTCGGAAACTACTGGGCGCGTTGTCCATCCTGTGCGGGTCATGGACGTGATCGCAGCGGCGACAATCTGGCCATTTCGGTTTCGGATTCGCGCAAGTACAAGTGCTGGGCCGGTTGCACCAAGGAAATGATACGCGCGGCCTTGGGACACCCGATTCGAGTCAGGAGGCTGATTGAATATGGAATCTCAGCTCACCATGCACAATAGGCGTCTGGAGGCCGAGGTGTTGGCGCGTCAGGGACTACGGCTTCCACCAATCACGTTGAAGTGTCTAAGAACGGCCGGCATCTATTGTCAGCCTTCGGTGTCAATCGAACATCAACACCTGGCAAAGAAGTACGTGCTTCGCGGAGTCGAATCAGGCGGAGCGGTCGCAGAAATAGGCGCGTATGCGAGCTACGTAGATGAACAAGGTAACGCATTGCCCTGGCTGCAGCGCGTGGACAGCATTGGCGTAAACGGTGTGCACGCGATCGTGGTCGCGCCCGTACTGATCAGACTGCAAATGCTTCGGATCGAGCGGACGTACGATCTGCTCATTACGCGGCACCATTTGGCAAAGTCGGAGGACAGGCGGAAGCCACGCCTCGAGAGCTCGATCCTTTTTTATGGCCGCAGGGGCGGCCTGGAGATGGAGCCGTGGGGGAAAGATGCTGCGTTCCGCGGCACCGTCTGTCCCGTTTTCTATACACGGGCGGGGGAGTGTGTAGTGTTGCCAAACGACTTCCAAGATGCTGCGCACCGAATCACGTGTGCCGTGTGCTGTGTCGGTTGCCGTCATTGTCATTTGCTCGGACCCAAGCCAATTGCCCCTAACCGATCGGAGGATCGCAGCACTCTTGATGTAACCGACGAGCGGAGCGCGGATGTCAATGCAATTGCTGGCAGAGCGATGTGAAGGGCCTTGAAATGTGCCAGAGCGCGGGAGCGGTTGATCTACCAAACATCGACGAAGTTCTTGCCGACCCAGCCGCTTCTTTCTGGCTTAAAACAGCACTGCGCTCCGCCTTGTGTCGCGATCCCGTGGATGCGGCTCATGACTCGGAAATCCTGGCACAACTGCTGGGGCAGAGATGTGCTGCGATCCTTTCGGCGGGTTAATTCAGCCCTCCGCGATGCGCCTTTTGTCCCAGCTTAGGTTCAAAACGAATCCACAAGCCTATTGCGCTTTATAATGTCCCGCCCACAATTCCTGTACCTCTCGTGGCCGCACAACCCGGAACCGCCCAGGTCACCAGGAGAGAGGGGTGAATATGCCTGAAGCCACACCTGGAAATCGGGGACGGAATAGACAAAAAGTCCCCCGCATCGGATCGAAAGAGGCGGCACAAATCTTTGAACAATGTGAGCACCTGCTGGACAGTTCTTCTGTTTTTGTGGAGAATCTGCGGCAAATGGGCTTCGCTCGCTTCCTGTCGCCACTGAACGAGCAGATCCTTGAGCTGGCGGTGCAGCCGGACGCATGGGGCGAGCGGACCAGGGCTCGTCTAATCTCTTACGTCTTTGCTGGCCTTCGAGGACTTCCTGCTGAATCTGCGAGTGTGGAGGAAATCGTGCAGGTATCGAATGTTGTCGTGCCCTGCTTGCTCCTCGAGTTGGGACGTCGAAGACAGCACATCGAGATCGAGTTCCCTGACAACCCCTGCGACCCAGGCGCACGTTTTGAATTCCGCGTGGCGCAGTCGCGTCCGGTCTATTCCATCGACCGTGAGCAGCTCGTCCGGCTAGTCGCCGAGGCCGGAGCGGAACTAGTTGGCCTCTGTTATTTCGGAGACCAGCAGAGCCGTGAGCGCATTGAATCTCAGCTAGCGCCCGGCTCAACGAGCAATTCGTAAGCTCGGGTCGTGTGCAGTTCATCTTCTGCTTCCAAATCGAAACATAAGCGCGCCTCTTCGAAATTCGTTGCGCCTGCCAAGCGAACGGGTTCTGTCCTTCTAGCAATTCCGGAGTGATTGAAGCTGCCAGATCCCCGGGCCGTCGGATTGTCCCGCGAGTGATTGACGCTGGAAGTCGCTGGAGACGCGAAATCCCGGCTTGAGAGAGCCGTTCAGCGCAGTCACTCGCCGAACAATCCCGAGCCGGGATGATAAATCAGCCCAGACTCCTTGACCGAAGGAGAATCCAGATGAATTCCATTCCTAGCCAAGTGGAGAGTGGTTTGCCTTCCGCAGCATCGCCACCAAACGTTCCAAGACCTGGTCCAAAGCACGAGCAACTGGACGAAGCTTTGCAGGCATTGGCGATTCCGTTTGATTTGGTCGTTATTCAGTGGCGGGTCACTGAATACAGCGATGACGGAACGCGTGGGCTGATGCTTCCGTACGCCGACCCACGTGCTTACAGCGATCGGCTCAATGACGTGGTTACTCCCGCCGGCTGGAGCCGCAAATACGCTGTACAGGCCAGTGCTCCGGTTCAGCGAGCTAGGCGGCGCCCGGCTGCGAAAATCTTGGTTACATGCGAAGTGACCATTGCATGCATTGGGACAAACTCCGGCACTGGAGAGGAGTGGTCGGACAAAGAGAATGCTTTGACGGCTGCAGAGGCCCAGGCATTTAAACGCGCTCTGTCTTGTTTTGGACTTGGACGCTATCTATACGACGTCGATGGGGAATGGGTCGAGTTGGGTGAGCACGCCGTACCGACTAAGATCCCGAGGTTGCCGCGGTGGGCGACACCGAACGGCTGGCTTGCCGGGCTCAGGCCGAGACCCAAGCGAAACCGTCACGCGCTCGTTCGGGCCAATGGGCACGCCAGTAATGCCGGCCACACCGGTCCAGAGACGAACAGCCATCGCCAAAGGCTGATTGCTGCGATCGAAGCCACAGAGAACAAGATTGGTAAGCGCCTCTATCGTGGCCTGCTCAAGAATGTTGCTCGGGTCTGGGGTCCCCAACAGATTCAAGAGACCGCTGCACTGGAGAAGGTTTTGGCGCAGATGCAGGGCGCGGAGCGAGGCATGGCGCGTTTAGAGGCAGCCCAGGCAAGCCTCGCACCGGAAACCGTCCAGAGAGTCATCTCCTCGTTGAATGCGCCACCATCGAAGCTCGATGATCTTCAGACTCTGCACACTCTAGTGGTGGCTCTTGAGAAAGAAGTCGACGCGCAGACGCAGCCATAGATTCCCGTGAGACTCGAGAGAGAGCAACCTTTGGAAGAACTTGCAGAAGGAGGAATTGAGCATGACGCACATCGAAGGGGCAAACTCCGAACCCTTATCTCCCGAGGAGGCCCAGGCCAAAGCCGCCATCCTTGAGGAATGCGAGACCCTGGACGCGGCGGGCGTCACCTTCGTTGCTGTTCACTTTGACGGTTACGGAGATAGCGGCGTCACCGAAGAAGCGCGGTGCTTTGATTCGGAATACTACGCCTACGAAGAACACGAGCCGGTTGCCCACAACGCAATTCACCTGCAGGAGCATTTCGAAACCTTGGTCCCGATGGGTTATGAAAACGACTGCGGCGGCTTCGGCGACGTGGTCCTCGACGTCGTCGCGCGGAAGAACACGGTTGAGCGCAACGACCGTTATGAGGATTACACGACCAGCACATACGAGGTGTAGCGATGGCCCACCCACTCGAACACGCTCGGAGCAGCGCAAAGAAGTTTGGCGGCAAACCCGAGGACTACCTCGCGATCCACGGTTGGTTTGACGAATCGAAGGCGTTTTTCGCCGACTTCCGCCACCGCGCCCTGCGCCATCACACCGAGGGGATTTTCCTCGCCGAACGCATCTTTGGCGTCACCATCTTGAACCTTGACGGTATCGCCGTTCCTGTTCGCTACCTCGGAGAACAGCACGTGAAAGAAGACCTCGGACGGCTTCCAACTGTCCAGGAATGGCTGGCGCGGATCAGCCCCGAGCGTTGGATGTACGGCCAACGCTTGCGGTAGGTGACTCCTGTCAGTGAGAGGCCGAACGATCGCTTCTCGCCAAATGCCCTCGGGTGGTTCGCTTGAGCTGAGCTCAAGCTAGACCTACCTTTCCCAATCCCAGCAGAAATGAGGATGGTCATGAGAATTCGTGTGACCACCAAGGCCAATTTGTTTGAGGAACGAAAACAACAGCACATCGAGCGCGGCTACCGAATTGAAGATGAGCAGCCGATCCCTGTGAACGGTCTTTGCTCGTTCATCGCCGTGAGCGAAATACCGGATTCAGGTGGAATTGGCACCCTCGTCGCAGAGGCGCTCAATGGGATGGCGAGATGAGACCGCATGGAAAAACCAAGTGGGGGGTGCCGTTGTTCCTACGGCACCACTCAACTGTGTTCTGGATTATCTGAAAGACGCTCGCGAAGCCCTCGAAGCTGAACTCCGAACTCTCGGGCGAAGCGGCCGCCATCGCAGATTGGACCGCCGAGGTCTGCGTCTTGCCCAAGCTCAACTCGAACGCCCCTGACTTCCTCAACTACTTCTTTCAAAAGTCTTGCCTCCCACAGCTCCACCGGGGTGTTGTAAATGGAGCTGCGCACTTCGGGCTTGTCGGCCAGAGTTATAAGCATTCGTGCGACATCCTCGACGTGCACAAGTGGCAGCACTGCTTCTGGAGCGAACGGAATCTGCATCGAGTCGCTCCCGGAATACGACTCGAAGATCTGGGAGCGCCAGGGAGAGGAAGTCTTCTTGATGCCCAGTCCGATTACCCTGGCAATGCGTAAGGAAACAAATTCGATCGCGTTTCCGCCTGCAAGAGTCTCTCCGACCAACTCGACGACACGCTTGGATGCTCCATACGGCTCGTCGGGGACGGCTGGATCATTTTCGGTCAATGGACGGCGGGGTGTGACAGACAATCCATAAACAGCAATGGAACTGGCAAAAACGAAGCGCTTGATTCGCGCATGCACCGCTTGTCGCATTAGTTCGAAGCAGCCGGTAAGATTGACATCGACTCCAGCGAAAAGATTGGAATGGAAGGAACTTGGGAGAATGCCTGCGAGATGGATGACGGCTCTAACGGGATGAGACTCGAACAGATGTGAGACCTGCTCTTTCTGCCGGAGATCGCAAGTTATGAGGTCTCTTGTCGTTCCATCTACATCGACGGGCAAGATCTTGCTTCCGCCGCCGTTCAGCAGCCGACAAACTTCACGCCCAACGTGGCCACCTGCACCCGTTACAATTACAACCCCTTCATCGCTGTTGGAAGCCATATCCTTAATTCTCCCATAAGCTTCAGAGACGATAGACACTCGCCATAATTGAGCTCTACAGGATCACAGGAACCATCGTCTCCAACTGGGTAGCACCATGCGCCCAATATTTCAATCGAGGAGTGTTACTTCTTGCGCCCTCATGGCCAAACTAAGCTAGGCTTTTTCCCTCTTCCGGTGGCGGAAGCCAAACGACTGAAGAATTGGTTGATTTTCCCGCAGCAATTCTCGGCACTCGATCCCTGCGTCGGCGATGGAGTCGCATTCGCTCACTTGCTCCACGATATCCCCGCTCATCGCTATGGCATTGAAATTGATACCTATCGAGTAGAACACGCGAGAGCCTTGGGAATCGAGACTTTGCAAGCCAACGCCATGGATGTCCGGTGCCCGCCGGAATCCGTGTCCTTGCTTTACCTGAATCCTCCCTACGATTGGCAATCCGGGGAGAGCAACAACCAGAGATTGGAATTGGTCTTCCTCGAACATAGCTATCGCTGGCTCAAGGCTGCCGGCGTGCTCCTATTCGTGATTCCTCAGCTTCGATTGGCGAAATGTGCGAGGTTGCTAAGCGAACATTTTACGGATTTGCGAGTATTCAGGCTCACCGAGCTGGCTTGCCTGCAATACAAGCAGATCGTAGTGCTGGCAACGCGCCGCGAACGACACTCAAGGGTTACGGACGCGGTTTTGCTGGATGGAGTGCGCTACCTCGAAGTGCTGGCAACGAAGAGCGAGCTTGAACCTCTGGGCGACACTGCTCGGGTTCGTTACGAAGTTCCTGCCTCGGAGTCGGCTGTACTGACCAATATGGGTATTCCATTGGACGAAGTGGAAGACTTGTTACTGGAATCCGCCGCATATCGTCAGACGGCCCGCGCGCTTCTGCCCAAGCTGAATGACGTGAGAGGCCGGCCGCTCACGCCGCTGCACGGTGGACATGTCGGATTGCTCTGTACTGCCGGAATGCTCAATGGAGTATTCGGGGAGGGCGAAAATCGTCACATTGCGCACTGGCGCTCTGTGAAATTCACCGACCATTGGGAGGAAGAGGAAGAAGACGGAACCAAGCTCCTGCACGACCGGGAGCGGTTTTCGCATGAGCTGACACTCGTCTTTGCCAACGGAAAGACCCAGATTCTCACGCATGAAAAAAAGGAGTCTGAGTGAAAAATGCCCACCTTCGCTTCGGCTGGCTCACCTACGTGAAGAACACGGAGAAGACAACCACCAGCATCAAGCTGCGTCTGGATCGCTTCATAGGAGAGGTTTTGCCTGACCCACCTCGCCAAGCGAAAGCCCACTTCGTCTCCGTAATTGGAGGAGATACGCAGATTGCGGCGGTCAGTGCGGCAATCTCGCTCGGAGACAGGTTCATGGTAGAAGGGCCAGGCGTGCAACCGATTCGAGTCTGTCTCGAACGAAACGCCCAGTGTTTCAAAGGTTCGCTGCAGCTTGCCGGACGCAAGAAACCGCTCCGTCACCTGATCGCGTTGTCGGAAGAGTTTGCTTCGAGCAACGTCTCGGCGGGTTCGGGACGAACTCTGTTGGCAAGCTCAGAAAACGGATTCATTTGGACCTCTCTCGCCCATATTCACGGGATTCCGAGAATGCCAGAGTGGGCTGACTGGTTTGCCGGCGAACTGGAAACGCATCAGGCGATCATCGATGCTCTTGGTATCGGATGCACTCCAGTGATTGTCAAAGGCCGAAAAGAACAGTTTCGTCATGCTGCCTCAGCGCCGGTCAGAACCCGTTCGCCCGGTTCGTTACGGCTTTGCTCCCATCGGACACTTCGCGTCCGGAAAGTACTGCGCCGCCTCTCTGCGTTCGAACATTCCGTACCAGGTTCCCGTGACACCAGGCTTCATCAATTGTGAATCTGACAATTCGGCATATCATTCTTGGAGGAACCGCCACGCTTTGTCGAGTCGCTTCAAAAGTTGTCGTCTATCCATGAGTCATCTGCATCATTACGTTTAATGGCGCTTCAAGTGGTGCGAGAACCAGTCCACGGCGGCCTCACTGCCATCCGCGCGGCCAATACCGTAAAGGTCGTAGTGACCACCGGGCAGAATCAACAGTCGTTTTGGTTCCCGGGCCTCTTTATATGCAGTGAGGATCTCATCCGTGGGCGTCAATGTATCGTGGTCACCGGTGATGATCAGCAGCGGCGTTGGGCCAATCCGAGCGATGTAGCTGCCCGGTTCATATTCCGAATACAACTCGGCAGAGCGCAACGTCAACTCGTTGCGCCACCGCTCAAGTCGGTCGCGGCGCATGTACCCGAACCAGAGCAAACCCTGGTTGCCGACTTCACGGAAATCGTCAACAGAGCCCTCGCCTAGCGGTTTCAGATCTGGCAAGATTGGTACCATCGCAGGAGATTCGCCGCGCCAGCGCTTCACCCGATCGGCATCGAAGTACTTGCGCTGTTCGGCGAGCAAGTCACCGGGGAACCGCCGAAGCGTGTTACGCCAACCACTGATCGTCGGACATTGCGACACAACGCACTTCACGCGGCGATCGATGGCTCCTAACACCAAGACATGGCCTCCGCTATAGCTTGTGCCCCAGACTCCGATGCGTTCCGCGTCGATGCCCTCGATCCCACTGGCGAACGTGATCGCGTGCCGGTAGTCACGGATTTGAATCCACGGATCGATTTCCTGGCGCGGCTCGCCGTCACTTTCGCCGAAACAGCGGTGATCGTAGACCAGGGCAGCAAAACCTGCCGCTGCAAAGGCCTCCGCGTACAGGTCGAGATACATCTCCTTCACCGCCCCCAACCATGGGCCATCACCACGATCGGTACTTGCCCCGGACCTTCCTGCGGGCGGTAGAGCCACCCTCGCAGCGTTTCGCCTTCCGCGTTAAATTGAACGTCTTCTCTCATGGCAAGGGTCTCTTTAATGTGAAATTACCGATCGCCCTTTTTTTTTCCCAAACAATCCGCACTTGCCCCCATTCGGTATCGGCATCCAAGACAATTTGGTCGCCTTCGAACCGAAAATATCGGACCTGGTCTGTGCCGATCAGATTAGGAAACCAGCTCCCTTCGATGTGATGCACGACAATCCGTACGCCTTGGAAAGAGAAGTTCCTCCTTTGAATAGCAGCCTTGGGCCTCCGGCTTGCAACCCGTTGAATAGAGCATCCAGCGTCCAGCAAACCCAAAAATCCTTTTCGATGTTTTGCTGGACCGTGCCGAGCCGGTTGCCGGCTCCAACGAATAAATCGCGGCGGTCATTCACAGAAGCAGCCAGGACAGTTGCGTATCCCGGGATCATCGCAGGCCTCTGGGGTGAGCCTTCTGATCGTCGTAGGCTTGATGCTGTTGGTCATCATGATGATCGTCGTGTTGGCCGTCATGATCGTTCTGCTGATGATTCGGTTGTCGGTCTTTCATGCTCCCTGCATTCTTTCGGGGTTTCGCTGCCTTCGGTTTGTTTTGAGATTGGTCTGCACCATCGGTCCGGAGGAGATCGCGCACGATGGTCTGCATCCACTCGGGGAGCGCGGGAAGACCTTGGCGCAGATCATCGCGGATGGCGGAGCCATGAACTGAATCTTGCAGCACAGAGACAAGGCGCGCGCGGATTCGATCCATGTCGCGGGGCAGCAGGTCACGCACCCAGTAGAGCGCCTGAACGACGCGCATGGCGGGATGTCCCGCCCAATGCAGGCGGCTGGGCGCCCCGTGCTGAAAATGAATAGTCAGGTTGCCGAGTTTGATAGGTTTTAGCCGGGCGTCCGTGAGTACGACCGCGCGCGCCGGCACCGCGTCGGTGAGTCCCAGATCGTTGGCCGCCGTGATCCCGTCGACGACCATCCGTACCTGGTCGCGCCGTGCGAGGGCGTCGACGACGTGCTGATAATCGGGATAGGTGGGTTTACCGGTCAGCCGGTTTGTTCCGGGCTTGTCGTACAGTCCGCGGGCGATTCGGCGGAGATCATTCGAGGCCGTGAGACGGTGCAAGACTTGGTCAACCGCCTCCCGGGAGCCAAGATCCAGAAAGTCGACGGGGGTCCAAACTCCTGTTGAGGATTGGGCGGTGATTCGGTCGAGTATGGCGGTTCTGAGATCGAGTCCTAGGCCACGCATTGGAGCCTCGTTTGTCAGAACAGTGTAACATGAATCTGACAAACATGATTATAACCGAAATTTGTCAGAACCGTGAGACATAGTTCTGACAGAAAGCGGCCAAGCCTGGGTATCCTAGGCTAGACCGACCCAGCAATAATATCTGCTAATCTCCTCAATCACTTAGCGCTGCGCCCTCAGATGCAGCATTGACATCGATCGCAGTTACGGTCTAGCGTGTATAGCGAACAAAAAGCGAATACGCTATGGCCTCAACGTCCCAAATCCGCGCCCAGGTAGAAGCGCGCCTCGCTGATCG
>Ga0182015_10001655_pt1 | contig 28882 bp, 23 predicted proteins | sample 712P3MmetaG_FD_120478 | JGI IMG/M metagenome (GOLD analysis project Ga0182015, IMG submission 120478) | Permafrost microbial communities from Stordalen Mire, Sweden - 712P3M metaG | ecosystem: Environmental > Terrestrial > Soil > Wetlands > Permafrost | place: Sweden: Stordalen | collected... | reverse complement strand
TTCGTGCTGCTGTTCGCGCTCTACGCGTTCTCGGGGGCGCCGACCGCGACTCCGCCGACCATCACGAGCCTCGCTCAGTTCTCGAAGGGTCAGAGTCCGGCTCAGCGCGCCGGGTTGCGGCCGAACGACGAGATCCTCGCCATCAACGGGCACCGGTACACCGATCTGAACGCCTTTGTCGCCTTCGTGAACGCGCATCCGGGCGATCAGCTCACGTTCCTCCTGCTCCGCAACGGCCATGAGCTGACGGTCCGGATCACACCGGTAGATGGCCGCCACGTCGTGGAGGAAGTCGGTGGCCAGCGGATCCAGGCGGCGAGCTCCTCCGGCCCGCCCACGGGGATCATCGGAGTACAGCTCACCGGTGCCCGGGACGTGCCGGTCGGTCCCCTGACCGCAGTGGGCCGTGCCGGCACGGGGCTGGCCTCGCTTTTCGGCCAGACCTTCGGCGGATTGGCGCAGGTCTTCTCGCTCCACGGCCTCGGCAATTTCGTCCACCAGGTCGCGACCGCGGGCAATCACCAGGCTTCGGGCTCTTCCGGCGGGTCCGGCCAGGGCTCTGGCCACGGGACGATCCTGTCGGTCGTCGGGGCCATCCAAATCGGTGCCCAAGCGGCCAGACGGGACGTCGGCGAACTTCTCTACCTGCTCGCCGCGATCAACCTCTTCGTCGGCATCGTCAACCTCTTCCCGATGCTGCCGCTCGACGGCGGCCACGTCGTGATCGCGGTCTACGAGCGGGTCCGATCCCGCAAGGGCCGCACGTACCACGCGGACGTAGCCAAGCTCATGCCGGTCGCGTACGTCTTTCTGCTCTTCATCGTCATCGTGGGGCTCGGTGCGCTCTACATGAACATCGTTCACCCGGCTCAGCTTCCTGGCGGCTGAGGCCGGGGCACACCGGCCGCGGCAGCGCCGCCGGCGGGTCGACGATGCGCGACGAGCTGCCAGGGCCGCCGGCGTAGCGGCAAATCCTCGGCTGTGCGGTGGTCCGCCGGCCGGCCGGCCGGCCGGGCCGGGGTCTTCGGTAACGCGGCGCTAGGCTGGCCCGGATGGCCAGAACAGCGGTGACGATGGCCGAGCGGCGTAAGACCCGCCAGATCGCGGTCGGCAAGATGCTGGTCGGTGGGGGAGCCCCGGTGTCGGTCCAGTCGATGACGGTGACGAAGACGGCCGACGCCGAAGGGACTCTCTCCCAGGTCTACGCGCTCGCGGCCGCCGGGGCCGACATCGTCCGTTGCACCTGCAACGAGCAGGCGGCGGCTGAGGGCCTGGCGCACATCGTCCCCCGATCGCCCGTACCGATCGTGGCCGACGTGCACTTCCACTACGAGATGGCGCTCGCGGCGCTCGAGGCCGGCGTGCACGGACTCCGTTTGAATCCCGGCAACCTGCGCAAGCCCGAGGAGATCAAGCTCGTCGCCTCGGAAGCCCGTGACCGGGGCGTCCCGATCCGCATCGGCGTCAACGCCGGATCGCTGCATCCCGACCTGTACAAGAAGTACGGCGGCGCGACCCCGGAGGCGCTCGTCGAGTCCGCTCGCATGGAACTCGCCTACTTCGAGGAGGTCGGCTTCGACGACGTGAAGATCTCCGTGAAGGCATCCAACGTCCCGACGATGATCGAGGCGTACCGCCTGGCGTCGGAGACCTTCGATCACCCGCTCCATCTCGGCGTCACCGAGGCCGGGCCGCCTCCGGCGGGGCTGATCAAGGGGACGGCCGGAATCGCGACCCTCCTCGCGGAGGGCATCGGCGACACGATCCGATACTCGCTCACAGCCGACCCGGTCCAAGAAGCGCGGGCTGGACGTCAACTGCTCGAGGCGCTCGGGTTGCGGGAACGCAAAGGCCTCGACCTGATCGCCTGTCCCTCCTGCGGCCGCGCGGAGATCGACGTGATCGACATCGCTCGCAGAGCCCAGGAAGCATTCGAGTCACGTTCGCTCCCCCTCCAGGTGGCGGTGATGGGCTGCGTCGTCAACGGTCCTGGCGAGGCCCGCGAGGCGGACCTCGGCATTGCTGCCGGGCGCCACAAGGGGCACCTGTTCATCAAAGGCAAGATCGTCCGAGTCGTGCCGGAGGACGAGATGGTCGAGGCCCTCGTCGCCGAAGCGGAGAAGCTCGTCGCCGAAGGCATCGACGCGCGTCTCGCGGCTGCCGATGCGGGCGCAGAGGCGGAGGCCGAGGAAGACCGCAAGGCGCTTTTCGAGGCCAAGGGCGCGGACGTGAACCACGCCGCCGAACGCATCAAGCTGATCCGAAAGACGATCGCCCACGAGCAGGAGCCCCAGCCCACGAGCGGTGGCTAGTCGTGGCGCGAAAGCAGGCGGGGGCACCCAAGGCTTGCCGACCGTGACGGCCGCCCAGCTGCGGCCGGTGGAGAGGCAGGAGATCGACGCCTACGCGGCATGCCAGGGGTCGGCATTCAGCGGTCGGTACACCTCCGCCGAGCTCGAGAGCCTGGCCGAAGAGCTACCGCTCGATCGCTCGGTCGCCGCCTTCGACGACGGGGACATTGTCGCGACGACGGCCTCGCACGGAGTTTCGATGACGCTGCCCGGGCTCGTGCGGTGCGACGTCGCTGCGGTCACTGACGTCTCGGTCGCGCCGACGCATCGCCGCCGAGGGCTGCTCACGGCGATGATGCGCTACCAGCTCGACGACGTCCGCTCCCGCGACGAGACGATTGCGGTGCTCTACGCCAGCGAGGGAGGGATCTACGGCCGGTACGGTTACGGCCCTGCCACCTTCGGCGCCCGTTACGTGCTCGACAAGCGAAATGCCCGATTCGTCCCTCCTGTCGCTCAAGAGCTGGGCTCGCCGGAGGGCTCGGGTTCGCTCCGTCTCCTCGATCGGGATCAGGCAGCCGAGGCGTTCCCGGTCGTCTTCGACGCCTACGTGCCGACTCGAGCCGGCGAGCTCGATCGCCTGCGTGGCGCGTGGGCCGAGCTGCTTCCGGACCCCGAAGATGGGGTGGATGCCGCCAGGCGCCGTTTCTCTGTGTGTTACGAGGAGGGGGGGCAGATCGACGGCTACGCCGTCTATCGGGTGGCAGGGACCGGCCCGTCTGACTACGAGCGCCGCGCCGTGTTCGTGGAGGAATTGTGCTCGGTCTCGTACGTGGCCTACCGGTCGCTCTGGCGCTACCTGCTCGGCATCGACCTCACGACGGAGCTGCGAACCCGCGGACGACCGGTCGACGAGCCCCTGCGGTACCTGCTCGAGGATCAGCGCCAGCTTCGGACCGCGAGCTCGGAGGATCGCACGTGGATTCGCCTCGTGGACGTCCCGCGTGCGCTCGCACTGCGCCGCTACGAGGACGCGGGAGAGCTTGTCATCGAGGTGGAGGACTCGTTCTGTCCCTGGAACGACGGGCGCTTCCGCCTCGCGGTCGATGGGGACGGCGTGGCCACGACCGAGCGAGTCGACTCGGCGCCCGATCTCGTGGTCCCGGCGGCGGCGCTCGGAGCCGTCTATCTCGGCGGCGTCCCGTTCAGCGGCCTGACCGAGGCCGGCCGAGCGGTGGAGCGCGTCGGTGGAGCAGCCCGACGCGCCGACCGGATGTTCAGCGGTCTGCGTCCGCCCTTTTGCATGACCACGTTCTGAGCGTCACCCGGCTTCTGAGCGTCACCCGGCATCGCCTCGGCAGATTCCGCACGCTCGAGCCGAGTGCGCTCGGCCTATCGAGGCGGGACTGCTCAGATCCTTTCCAGCTCGACGACCCGGGCATCGGGCGCCACCTGGCGGACGAGCTGCACGAGGTGCGGGTGGCACGTGAAGAACAGAACCTGGTGGCGGTCCGCGGTGGCGGCGAGCGCCTCGGCGATCGAAGCCGCACGTCCGGGGTCGAAGTTCACCAGCACGTCGTCGAGGATGAGGGGGAGCGCTTCGGCGCGTTCGGCGAATGTCTCGGCCAATCCGAGACGCAGGCAGAGGTAGAGCTGCTCGATGCTGCCACGGCTCAAGCTGCTGGCGTCCATCTCGAGACCGGAGGACGACACGACCCGTATGGCTTCGCGACCGGCGCTGTCGTCGCCGACCGAGGGCAGCAGGCAGTTGTAGCGACCTTCCGTCACCTTTGCGAAGCGCTCACCGGCACGAGCAAGGACGGCCGGCTGACGCTCCTGCTCATGTCGCCGCAACGTTCGCTCGAGCAGCAACCTGGCACATCCGAGGACAGCCCACGACCTGAGGCACTCGTCAAGGTCCTGCTCGAGCGCAGATCGCTGCTGCTCGAGCTTTGAGACTCGAGCCGAGCCCGCGATGGCACGCAGCTCGTTCGACGCGTCCTGATGTGCGCGCACGGCTTGTTCCAGGCGACGACGGGCTTCGGAGCGATCGTGCGCGACCCGCTCGTGCTCTTCGTTCCAGGCGAGCACTTCACCGGCTTCGAGCTCCGCCCGCAGACAGAGGGCCTCCCGGCCGACACCGAGCGAACGCTCCAACTCGGTGCTCGCCTCCTCGACCGTACGAAGCAGGGACTTCCGCGTCGCCCGCACCTCGAGCGCCTCATCGAGTGAGGCGCAAAGGCCTTCCAAAGTGCCTGCTGGGTCGACCTCGAGCAGTTCGGCCGGGCCACCGACCTCGCTCAGACCGGCCGCGAGCCTCGCGACGCGCGTTTCGAATTGCATGATGTCTCCGCGTCGCTGTTCAATCCGGGCGTCGACTCGATCGAGCGCACTGAGGTCCTTGCCGGCTGACCGCAGCGCAGACAAGCACTCGAGCACTCCGTCGGGGGACAGCAGGGCGCCAAGGCCGTGCTCGCGCTTCCAGTGCGCGAACCTTGCTCGCTCAGCCCCGAGCCCGTCCGCGGCTCGTCGCAGCGACTCGGACGAAGCCTGGTGGCGTCCAAAGGCCGCGGCTCTCCGGTGGCGGTCCTCCTCGAGCGACCGCTCCCGGCTTCGGGCAGCTTCGATTCTCTCGGCCGCGGTCTCGACGTCGGAATCGCTCGGCGTCTCCGGAAGGCCAAGTGAGCTGGCGAGCTCGGCCACCCGTGCCGCGACCTGTTCGCTCGCTCCCGCCGGGTTGCCGCTCCCGCCGGGTACGGAGCGGGCGAGGTGCCGCCGGGACGCCACCGCGACCGCCAAGAGCGCACAGCCGGCAGACGCGGCAAGCGCGGCGAGGAGAACGCGAGCCAGCGGCCCATCGGGCGCGAGCGCGGCGACGACCGCAAGCCCGACAATCATGAGGGCGAGGAGTGCGATCGGCGTGCTCGACATCCGCCCCGGCACGCCCGAGGGGTGGTCGGCTGCGTATCGGGTCGCCCGCTGCTCTGCGGTCAGTCGTCGCTGCTCGGCAAGGTTCCGACGCAGCTCTCCGATCAGCCTCGCCTGGCTCTCCGCCTCGAACGCCGAACCGGTCCCAGGAGCAAAATCCTCCCCAGGCAAACCATCCCCGTCCGACGGGCGGGCGAGCTCGAGCGCGGTCTCGGCCTCAGCAGCCAGAGCTCGGGTCGTCCGCCAATCGGCCTCTCGTTCACCGAGCACGTCCCGAAAGCGCCGCCCCTCATCCACGAGCGCGATCCAGCCGTCGCTTGAGCGAACGCGGTCGCGATCCCAGTCAGGGCCGAGTAGCACCAGGGCGGCTTGAATGGACTGCTCGATTCCGCCCCGTTGGTTGCGCAGGTCCGCGAGCTGGCTTGCGCGCTCGATGTGCCCTGAGCTCGCCGAGCGCAGCGCTTGGATCTCCCGCGCCTGGTCCTCGAGCCACAGGGCGATCGGTGCGGGCTTCTCCCATGCCGAGAGGCGCTCTTCGGCGGCTCGCTGACGCTCGAGTACCTCGCATAGCCGGATGAGCAGATCGAGCTCCCGCATCCGGCGATCACTTCGCTCGGCGTCCTCGCGGGCCTGGGAAACCTCGCCTTCGAGGTGCCGGACGTCAGCCTCCCGAGCGGGAAAGCAGACGGCCTCGCGGCCCGCTTCGACGAGGCTGCGGCGGACCTCGTCGAGCTCGGCCAGCAAGCGGTTGGCCCGGGCGTCATTCTGGCGGAGCCGGGCGAGCTCGAGGCGTTGCTTTTGGAGGTTGGTCATCGCCCGCGCGGCGGACCGACGCTGACCGACGATGCTGGCGGAGAAGAGCAGCTCCCTCACATCGTCTCGAGTCAGCGCGGCGCTGTTGCCGAGGTCGGTCAAGTCGATTCCGAAGACGGCTCGGAACAACGTCTCGTCAGCGCCACCAAGTACTCGGCGCAAGTCGTCTTCTGATCCCGGCCCGCCATCAGGGCGTCGTATCCTGAGCTCCTTTCGCGGGCTCGCGTACCGCTCGATCTGCCACTGCCGGTCGTTTCCGAGCGTGTCCCCGCCGCGACCCTCGGCCAGCGTGAGTCGGCCGCCATGGCGCCCTCCTCGGACGGGCAGGCGAAATCGGGGGTTGTCCCTGCGGCTCGGGAAGCCGAACAGCATCGCGGTCAGGAAGTCGAGCAGCGTCGACTTCCCCGCCTCGTTCGGACCGGTGACGATGGTAAGGCCGGGCGAGAGGTCGTCGACCCGGAAGTCGCAGAGGCCACCGAAGCCGTCGATATGCATGCCGCTGATGCGCATCGCGCCTCCTCAGGCCCGGTCGCCGTCGAGCTCGCCGAGGGCGAGCGCCAGAGCGCGATCGACGAATGCGCCCACCGATTCGCCCGGTGACTCCAGCAGCTGTTCCAGCGCTCGCTGCTGGCGCAGCGGCCCCGGCAATCCTTCGGAGAGCTCTTCGGAAAGGTCGCTCAGCGCGTCGTCCTCGCTGACAAGCCGCCGGCCGAGCTCGTCGGCGAGCGCGATGAGATCGGCGGCGAAGTCCGCCCCTGCCCGGGCCGTGGCGACATCGATCAGCGGCCGTGACTGGTTGTCGATGGAGGTCCACCAGCAGAACGGCTCGCTCCCGGAGAAGTCCTCGCGTAGGGTGCCGAGCAGCTCGGGCAGTGCGCCGGGTCGACACAGGTCACGGTGGATCTCGCCCTGACCCAGGAGCTGGCCACCCAGCACAAGGGAGCGACCGTCCGCGGACGCGAGCCGCTCGGCGGCGGCATCGAAGAGTCGGCCGCGCAACGCGGCGAGATCGGCCACCTCGGCGACGTCGAGCTGCACCAGGTCGAAACGGACCACGTCGCAGGCCACCGGCTCAACGCCTGCGACTCGCCCGCCACGGACGTGAACCACCGTGGCGCCCTTCGGCCCCCGCTCGCTCGGCTTGGGGCTTCGCGCCTGGAGGTTGCCCGGATAGACGACCCACGGCTCTTCGCCGTCCGCTCGGCCCGACAGGATCATCGCGGTGTGCACGTGCCCGAGCGCCCAGTAGTCGAGGCCGATGCGCTGCAACTCCTCGAGCGTGCAAGGGCTGTAGTTGTCGTAGCCGGAGGCGGCTCCCTGCACATTGCAATGAAGAACGCCGACCTGGAATCCGGGCCCGGCGACCTGCGCGAACCTCCGCGCCAGGTTCTCCGGCTCGGCGCGCTGAGCGAAGCTGATTCCCTGCACGGTGGCGACAGTGATCCCGTCCACCTCGATGGGGACGGCCTGCACGGTTCCGGCGCTGAAAACGGTCACGCGCTCCGGCCAGGGGCCGTTGAGCGCCGACCAACCCGTCTCGACCGGGTCGTGGTTGCCGTGCACGACCAGGCTCGAGATTCCGGCCGCCGAGAGCCGGGCGAGACCATCTCGGAACCGGAGCTGGGCCCGGAGCCCGCGCTCGGGCCCGTCGTAGATGTCGCCGGCGATGACGAGGAAGGCCGCGCGCCGTTCCAGGCACAGATCGACGAGGGAGTCGAACGCGTCGAGCGATGCCTCCCGCAGCCGCTCGGCCACGGAGGGTGCCGTCGAGCCGATACCTTTGAACGGCGTGTCGAGATGCAGGTCCGCCGCGTGGACGAAACGGAAATCGGGGCACCGGAAGGACTCTTCCATCAGGTGCGAGGCTAGCTGGGGGGTGTATCACCGCCCGGGGATCCTCGAGCCGACGAGAACGCAGAACGGAGCGAGATGACCGAGCGCAATGGTGGCGACGCGGTGGTGGAGGCACTTGCGCGGGCGGGGGTCGACGTCGTCTTCGGCATCCCGAGCGTCCACAACCTGCCGATCTATGACGCGATGAGGCGTGACGGCCGGATTCGCGCCGTCACCGTCCGCCACGAGCAAGGCGCCGCGGGCGCGGCTGATGGGTACGCACGGACGACCGGGCGACTCGGCGTCTTCATGACCTCCACCGGTCCGGGGGCGGCCAACGCCATGGGCGGCCAGCTCGAGGCTCTTGTCTCGTCGTCACCGGTCCTGCATCTGACCGGTCAGATCGACAGCCGATTCCTCGACCGGGGCCGAGGCTTCATCCACGAGGTTCCCGACCAGCCCGACATGCTGGCGTCGCTTTCAAAGGCCTGTCACCGCGCCGCGTCGGCGAACGACATCGGTGGGGTTGTGGCGACCGCCGCTGCCCAGGCAATGGCGCACCGACGCGGGCCGGTGTCGGTGGAGATCCCGATCGACTTCCAGTACGCGGCTTCGGCGCGTGGGCCGGACCCGATCCCGGCCCCAGCGACGACGCCGGGCCCGGACGAGGACGAGGTGGCCCGCGCGGTCGAGATCATCGCCGCAGCCCGGCGACCCCTCGTGTGGGCTGGGGGTGGCGTCGTCGCCTCCGGTGCGGTCGATGAGGTGACACGGTTGGTGCGCCGTCTCGGGGCCGGGCTGATCACGAGCCCGAACGGCCGGGGCATCCTTCCCGAGGACGATCCTTTGTGCATCGGCAACCTCTCCTGGGACCCCGACGTCCGGGCGCTGTGTCGTGAGGCGGACCTGCTCGTCGCGATCGGTACGAGGTTTCAGGGGACCAATACGGAGAATTGGGCCATGGAGCTTCCCGCTCGCCTCGTGCAGCTGGATATCGATCAGACCCTGCCTGGCAGGAACTACCCCGTCGAGGCCGCAGTCGCCGGTGACGCGAGGGAGTCGACGGCGGCGTTGCTGCGCGCCCTCGACCGAATTTTCGCCAGTGAGGTCGTTGCCGCCGCCGGTTGGGCCGACCGGCTGCTCGCTGTCGGTCGGTCTGCACGCGAGCGGCTGCGGGGCTCCCTCGGTCCCCAGGTCGGTCTCCTCGATTCGCTCGCCGACTGCTTGAGCGCGGGCACCGTGGTCGTGAAGGACTCGACGATCCCTGCCTATACCTGGGGCAATCGGCTGCTGCCGGTGCTGCGTCCCCGCACCGCGATCATGCCGAACAGCTTCGCCATCGGGCTCGGCCTGCCGCACGCTCTCGGTGCCGCGCTCGGGTCGGAGGAGCCTCCCGTCGTGCTTCTCGCCGGTGACGGGGGCTTTCTGCTCGCGGCGACTGAGCTCGCCACTGTCGCGCAGGAGCAGCTTCCGATCGTGGTGCTCGTCTTCGTCGACGGAGGCTACGGGATCCTCCGCAACATCCAGGACCGCCAGTACGGGCCGGAGGGGGGCCGAATCGGCGTCGATCTCGGGCGGCCGGACTTCTGCGGTCTCGCGAGCGCCTTCGGGATCCGCGCCGAGCGGGTCGATTCGATCGGTGCTTACGCGACGGCCGTGCGTCGCGCGCTCGCCGAACGCACGCCTTGCCTGGTCGAGGTGGATCTCGACGCGATCGGGCCAATGGCCGTGCCCTACACGGGCACCTCGTCGCTCTACGGGAAGGTCGCGGTCGCGCCGGCGACCTGATCGCTCGCTCGCTCGCTCGCTCAGTCGGGCAGGCGGAACTCCCGGTTCGCGACGACAGTTTCGGTGTCCATCTGGGCCTTCTGAAGCCGACCGGAGAAGTCCCAGTTGAGCGACTGCCAGCGCGTGACCTGATCGAGTACCCATCGACCGGATTGGCGGCTCCCGTTGCCCGAGCGGCCGTTACCACCGAACGGTAGATGTGCCTCGGCACCTGAAGTCGAGTTATTGACGCTCACCATGCCCGCGGAGATGGCGTTGTGGAAGGCAAAGACCGCTTCAGGCGCACGCGTGTAGATCGCAGACGATAGGCCGTAGCCCGACTTGTTGGCGAGCGTCATCGCGTCGTCGAACTCCTCGAAACGGGCCACCCCGATCATGGGGCCGAACGTCTCGGTCACGGCCAGCTCGTCATCAGCCTGCACGCCCGCGACGATCGTCGGGTGGCAGAACACGCCGGCGTCGGGGTCGCCCAGGAATCCCGCCCGTGGGTTGGAGGCAGAGATCCGCCCCGTTCCCGTCGAGCCGAGCACCCGGTGGTGGGGGGCGATCAATCGCACGAAGTACTCGTCGAAACGATCAGCGAAGCGCCGGTCGAGCATCGGTCCGTAGAGCACGTCGCCGAACGGGTCGCCGATGATCGCCGTCTCGACACTGCTCGTCAGGCGATCCAGGAACTCGTCGTGCAGCGACTCGTGCACGATCGCGGTACCGAGCGAGGTGCAGCGCTGGCCGGCCGTCCCGAAGCCCGAGAACAACGCACCCTCGACCGCCAGCTCGAGGTCGGCATCCGCCATGACGACCATCGGGTTCTTCCCGCCGAGCTCGAGGCAGGCCGACTGGATGTGCCGCCCGCACAGCTCGCCGATGCGAGCCCCGACCTCCGATGAGCCGGTGAATCCCACCTTGTTGACCAGGCCTTCGTCGAGTGCCGCGGACAATCCGCTGAACGTCGCCGCGCCGTCGGCGAGGACGAGGTTGAGGGCCCCGGCCGGAAGTCCGCCCTCGACGAAGCATTCGTAGAGGGCCGTGGCGATCGCAGCCGAGTACTCGGCCGGCTTCCAGACGACCGCGTTGCCGCACAAGAGCGCCGGCACGAGATACCAGGATGGAACGGCGACGGGGAAATTGCCCGCCGTCACGACGGCCATCACGCCGACCGGCATCCGGAAGGTGAACAGCGCCTTGTCGTGCATTTCCGACGGCACCGTCTCGCCGTAGAGGCGCCGGCCCTCGCCGACGAAGAAGTCGCATGTGTCGATGATCTCCTGCACCTCGCCGAGCGACTCGCCGTAGGGCTTGCCGACCTCACGGCTCACGAGGCGCGCCAGCGCCTCCTTGTTGGCCTCTACGAGGCGTCCGATCTCGGCGATCACCCGGCCGCGGATGGGCGCGGGTACTCGGGACCAGCTCGGCTGCGCCTGGCGGGCGGCACGAGCCGCCTCCATGAACGTCGTCCGGTCGCCAAGCGCGACCTCCGCGACGATGTCCGACAACCGCGCCGGGTTGGTCGAGGCGAGCCGGCCGCCAGAGTCGTCGCCGGTGACCTTGCCGCCGACGATCGACGAGCACTGCCTTGTGCTCGGAGGAACGCCCATCGTGACCCCTTTTGTCACGCCCCAGCCAATCGCCCGAGGACCCGGTGCAACGCGTCGCAGCCGAGATCGACCTCTTCTGCCGTCATCGACAGCGCGGGCCGGACCCGGAGCGAGCGCTCGCCGCAGGCAAGGGCGAGGACATGCTCCTCCTGCCGGAGCCTCATCAGCGTTGTGTCCCGGAGCTTGCCGGACGCCAGGTCGATCGCGGCGATGAAGCCGCGCCCGCGGGCGTTGCTGGCGGCGTCGGGCCAGTCGGCCGCGATCTCCTCAAGCCTTCTGAGCAGATGACAGCCCACGGTTGCGGCGTTTGCGATAGCGCCGGTCTGCTCGACGAGCTGAAGGAGGCGCCGGGAGCGGACCATGTCGGTGAGGTTGCCTCCCCAGGTCGAATTGATCCGGCCGGGGGTGCGGAAGACGTTCGCGTCGACCTCGAGCACCCGGCGTCCTGCCATGATCCCCCCGAGCTGGACCTTCTTGCCGAACGCGACGACGTCAGGAGCGAGCCCGAGCTGCTGGTAGCACCACGGCGTGCCGGTTGCGCCGGCGCCGGTCTGCACCTCGTCGAGGACGAAAAGGGCATCGTGGCGGTAACACAGCTGTTGGGCAGCAAGGAGGAACTCCGCCCGGAGGTGGCGGTCACCGCCCTCGCACTGGATGGGCTCGGCGACGAAACACGCGATGTCGTGCGGATACGCTTCGAACGCGGCTTCGGCCTCGGCGAGCGCGACAACCTCCGCCGCTTCCACTTCGGTTCGGTAGGCATCAAGCGGAAACCTCGCGGCAGGCGACGAGATACGTGGCCAGTCGAACTTCGGAAAACGGTCCACCTTGACCGGGTCGGTGTTGGTGAGCGACAGCGTGTACCCGCTCCTGCCGTGGAACGCATGCCGGAGGTGCAGGACTTGGGTCCCGAGGGCCGGCGATCGCCCGGCTGCCTCGTTGTGGCGCGACTTCCAGTCGAATGCGCACTTGAGCGCGTTCTCGACCGCGAGCGCGCCGCCCTCGACGAAGAACAGGTGGGGCATCTCCGGGTCTCCGAGCACCCGGGCGAACGTCGTGACGAACTCGGCCAGGTGCACCGTCGCCAAGTCGGAGTTCGCCGGCTTGTTCACCGCCGCTTCGGCGAGCTCGCCCATGGTGGAGGGGTCGTCGGCAAGCCCAGGAGGGTTCAACCCGAGCGGCGACGACCCGAAGAAGGTGTAGAAGTCCAGATACTCGGTACTGTCGCGGGCATCAACGAGCCGGGAACCGTGGCTCTTCGCCAGATCGAGCACGATCGAATAGCCGTCCACGAGCATGTGCTCCGCAAGCCTTTCATGTACCTCATCAGGCAGAATGCGGCCCTCAACACCGTTCGCGACCATGACTCGAGCGTACCGCCACTACGCTTCGGCGAGAGCCGGCGGCTGAGGAGAGTGGAGATGACGTTCGAGCTCAGCTCGTTGATCGAGGCCCGCGGGGGCGAGAATTTCCGCCTCCACAGCGAGTATCTCAATCCGCAGCTCGTGAAGGTGCTCAGGACCATTGGATTCGATCGCTTCTACGTCAGAGGCGAGGGCTCGTACCTGTACGACCGGAATGGGGAGCGTTATCTCGACCTGCTCTCCGGGTTCGGGGTCTTCGCGCTGGGGCGCGGTCATCCGGTCGTGAAAAAGGCGCTGCACGACGCGCTCGACATGGATCTCCCGAACCTGGTCCAGCTCGACGCGGCCTTGTTGCCCGGGCTGCTGGCGGAGGCCTTGGTGGCGCGGACGCACGACGGGATCCAGCGTTGCTTCTTCTGCAACTCGGGAGCGGAGGCAATCGAGGCCGCGATCAAGTTCGCGAGATACTCGACCAAGCGGCACCGCATTCTCCACGCAGATCACGCGTTCCACGGCCTCAGCTATGGAGCGCTGTCGCTCAATGGTGCCAAGGAATTCCGCCAGGGCTTCGGCCCGTTGCTGCCCGGATGCCACGAGGTGCGCTTCGGTGATATCGAGTCGCTCGAGCGCGAGCTTCGGCGCGCGGACGTGGCGGCGCTGATCCTCGAGGTCATCCAGGGAAAAGGCGTCAACGTCGCCCCGGAGGAGTATTGGGCGGCCGCGGCGGAGCTGTGCCGCACCTACGGCACCTTGCTCGTCATCGACGAGGTTCAGACGGGACTCGGCAGGACCGGCAAGCTCTGGGCGCATGAGCACTACGGCTTGCGACCCGACATCATCACCGTGTCGAAGGCCCTTTCGGGCGGCTACGTCCCCGTAGGAGCGATGATGTGCTCGGCCGAGATTTTCGACCGCGTGTACTCCAAGATGGAGCGCGTCGTCGTCCACTCCTCGACGTTCGGTCGGAACCAGCTCGCGATGGTGGCGGGGCTTGCGACGTTGCAGGTGATCGACGACGAGGACATCGTGGACCGGGCGAGAGTGACCGGCGAGGCGTTCACGAAGGGCCTCGCTCCGCTTCTCGAGCGCTACGAGCTCTTCGAGGAAGTGCGCGGGAGGGGACTGATGATCGGCCTCGTGTTCGGTGAACCGAGCTCGCTTCGCCTCAAGACGCGCTGGAAGATGATGGAGGGCGCCCGAAAGGGGCTCTTCTCCCAGCTGATCGTCGGACCGCTCTTCCACCGGCACCGGATCTTGAGCCAGGTCGCCGGCGACGACATCAACGTCATCAGGCTCCTGCCGCCGCTCATCGCCGGTCAGGAGGAGGTGGACTACTTCGTCGGGGCGCTCGACGACGTGCTCGCCGACGCGCACCGGAACTCCGCCCTCCTGTTCGAGTTCGGCAAGTCGCTCGCGAAGAGCGCACTGCGCCGGGAATCGTCCTGAACAAGGGGCACCGATTGGCCAGCAGCCGGTGATGGCGATCGATCCGGGCGACCGGGTGCTCGTCACCGGCGCGAGTGGTTTCATCGGCTCCGCGGTCACCCGAGCTCTGCTCAATCGCGGAGCCAACGTTGTCGCGTTGCTCCAACCGGGAGTTACCCACAGCGGAGTCGACGGGCTCGAGGTAGAGCGCGTGGTGGCAGATCTCCGCAACGGCTCGGCGGTTCTCGCCGCCGCCAAGGGTTGTCGCGTAGTCTTCCATGTCGCCGCGCTCTACCGGTTCTGGGCCCGCGACCCTGCGGATTTTTACGACGTCAACGTCGGTGGGAGCATCAACGTCATTGACGCGACGCGCTCGGCCGGGGTCGAGCGACTTGTCTATACGAGCACCGTCGGGACGATCGGCTTGAGCGGGACCGAGCGGGGCCGGCCGGCGGACGAGTCCGTGTGGGCGCAGATCGACCATCTGTTCGGGCTCTACAAGCAATCGAAGTACGTGGCCGAGCACGAGGTTCTGCGTGCGGGTGCGCAGGGCCTTCCCGTTGTCCTCGTGCAGCCGACATTGCCGCTCGGTCCCGGCGATCGGGCACCCACTCCGACGGGAAAGACGATCCTCGACTTCCTGAATGGACACATTCCGGGCTGGTTCGATACCTCGCTCAACGTCGTCGACGTGGACGACGTCGCTGCCGGGCACCTGCTCGCGGCCGAGCGCGGGGCGCAGGGACGCAGCTACGTCCTTGGAGGTGAAAATCTCGAGCTCCGCCAAATCCTGGACGTCCTTGCCGCGGCAACCAGCCTGCCCCGGGCGACGATCAGGGTTCCGCGTCGAGTCGCGCTGGCCGCGGCGCACACCTCCGGCCTTGTCGAAGGCCGCCTCCTGCACCGGGAGCCGAGTGTGCCGCTCGAAGGCGCGCGGATGGCCGCGACGCGCATGATCTTCTCCGACGCTCGGGCCAGAGCCGAGCTCGGGTACCGCTCGCGGCCGGCAGTCGAAGCAATCCTTCGCTCTGCGCGCTGGTACGCCGACAACGGCTACGTGTCGTCCAAGCGGCTGGCGCGAGTCCGTTGGCGGGACGTCGCCGAGGTGCCCACGAACGCTCGCCCGGAGGGAAACCCCGCAGCTCCCTCGGATCAGGCTCCGAAGAGCTCCGCCTGATGCTCCTGCAGCTCCCGGCCCGTGCAGGCGGACGGGACAGGTGGCGGCCGATCACCGCCTTGCCGGCGACGCTGAGCGCCGTGCTCGCTCTCGTGCTCACGGCCTGCAGCTCGACGCCCTCCGGGGACCAAACCACGTCGACCTCGAGCGCGACGGCGGTGACGACGACGATTCCGGCTTCTACCTCCACCTCCACCACCACCTCGACGACCACGACGCTGCCGGTACCCGTGCAAGCCGGAGGGACGTCGATCGTTCGGGTGCGTGTTGCCGCGTTGCCGCCTGGTGCCTCCGTACTGCCTGCCATCTCCCCTGCGAGTGCGGCGTGGTTGAGGATGGTGCCGATCGCCTTTCGCACTTTCGGGAGCGGCCCCGACCTCCTCCTTGTGGCGGGACAGGACGGATCCTTGTCCTGGTGGGACTCCACGCTGTTGTCGGATCTGTCCCTTCAGTACCGCGTGACGGTGTTCGATCTCCCGGGCGCCGGCTACTCGGGCGCCGCGACGGCGCCGCTCTCGCTCGGGTGGCTCGCCGACATGACCGCGGGCTTCGCGCTCTCGGTCGGGCTCTCCCATCCGATCGTGCTCGGATGGGGCCTCGGTGGCGAGATCGCCTTGTCCCTTGCGGAGCGCCATCCGGGTCTTGCTTCGTCACTCGTTCTCGTCGACACCTCCGGGGGAGGCGCGGCCGCGACCCAACCCTCGCGAGGCGTGGCAGGCCTCCTCGCGTTGCCCGGTGCCACCCCGCTGGCGTTATCGGAGCTTCTCTTCCCGCCCACGACATTCGGGCTGCACAAGCGGCTGCTCTGGCAGAACAGCTTGCTGCAGGGGACCCCCGACTGGCTAACGGAACGTACGATCCAAGCCGAGGCCAGACTCCAGGCCGCCATCTGGAAACGCTCGCCCTTGACGGCAGGCCTTTCACGGGTCACGATCCCGGCGCTCGTGGTCTCGGGCACGAACGACGTTGTCTTCCCGCCGGAGAACGCGTACCTGCTCGACAGCGAATTGCCGCACGTGAAGCTTCGCATGTTCATAGATGCCGGGTACGGGGCGATCACTCAAGACGAGCCCGCGTTTGTCACTGCGCTCGAGAAGTTCACCGCCTAGTCGTCAGCAGTTCGAGGAGAGAGCTGCATTGTCTCCTGAAGCGATAGCTAAGATAGGAATATGTCGGTCCCGACGGGGTTCTTCAGCTTTCCGAACCCGGTGAACGACGTCGCCACGCGGGTCACGGCATCGTGCATCGCACTCATCGCCATTGCTGCGCTGGTCTTTCGCCAGCCTTGGCTCATTGCCCTTCTCGCCTACGGATTCGTTGCCCGAGTGCTCGCCGGTCCCCGCCTCAGCCCGTTGGCGCTTCTCGTCACGAGAGTGATCGTGCCGAAGCTCGGGCTTCCCACGCGCCCGGTGGCGGGGCCCCCGAAGCGGTTCGCCCAGTCGATCGGCGCCGTGGTCACCTTGACGGGGACGGTCTGCTACTTCGGGTTCAGCCTCAGCACCGTGACCGACGCGCTCCTCGGCTGTTGGCGACATTCGCCTTCCTCGAGGCGGCGTTCGGGCTCTGCGTCGGTTGCAAGATCTTCGCCCTCGGGATGAAGCTCAACCTCGTACCCGCCGAGGTGTGCGCGGAGTGCGAGAACATCTGGTCCCGCAGTCCTGGCAACTCGACGACGAGCTCATCGGGCTCGGCGCTACCGCCGGTCCGGTAGCGGCCCGATCCGGGCGCACCAACTACCGAATGGCGAAACCGGCCTCGTCTCGCACCGGTTCCCCGCTCACCTCGACGTCGTCGACCTGAGCTCGAGGGGGGCCGACGTGGCACCACGCGATCATCTCCTCGACGGCCGAAGGAGGTCCCTCGAACACCGCCTCCACCTTGCCGTCGGAGCGATTCTGCACCCAGCCCGCTAGACCACGGGCCAGCGCCTCGGACCGACAGCTGTCTCGGTACCAGACGTTCTGGACAAGACCGCTGACGACCACCCGACTGCGCTGGCGGTTCACGGCGGCGAGGTTAGTCGGGGAGGCGGGTGCTACCGCCCGTCTCGCGCCCGGTTCGTTCGGCGGGATACGAATCTCTCCCGTCCGTTAACGGAGAACCTCCGGGTACGCTCCCTGGAAATGTCCGCCCTGCCAGTCAGCCCGACCGGCTCTGGCCGTCAGGCGATCGGCCTCGGTGGCTCCGCTCTTGCAGCCATCGGGTGGGGGTTCGGTCCGATCTTTGCGACCCTCACGTCGGCTCCCGGGCTCGTGTTGACGTTTTACCGGTTGTGGCTCGGAGCCGCGCTGCTCATGGCCGCCATCTACGCATCGGGCCGGCGACTCAGCTGGAAGACGTTGCGGACCTCTTGGTTGGGGGGCATCTTCCTGGGAGCAGACATGGCGATGTTCTTCAGTGCCATCAAGCTCACGAGCGTCGTCGACGCGACGGTGATCAGCGCGGTGCAGCCCGTGATCGTTCTCATCGCGGCGCGCCGGCTGTTCGAGGAACGGATGGGCCGTTGGGACGTGCTTTGCATTGTGGTGGCAATGGCAGGCGTCTCAGGCGCAGTTCTCGGCCCGGGCGTGACCAGTCACGACCAGGTGCTCGGAGACCTCCTCGCGGTCGGCGCGATGTTGTCCTGGTCCGCGTACTGGCTCGTGTCCAAGCACGCGCGGGTGAAGCAGAACGCGTTGGAATACACCGCGGGAGTGACGATCGTCGCGGCCGCGCTCGTGAGCGTGATCGTGCTCGCGACGGCGCAACCTCTCGCCCGGGTGGAGAGCGGTGACTGGCTCTGGATCGGGCTACTCGCGGTCGTTCCGGGTAGTGCCCATCTCCTGATGAACTGGGTTCACCGATATGTCGATGCGTCGGTCTCCTCGGTGATCGGCGCGAGCAACCCGATCGCCGCGGCGGTGGGGGCCGTGGTCATACTCGGACAGCCCCTGACCGCCGTGCAGGTCGTGGGGGGACTGGTAGGGATTGCGGCGATCGCGGTCGTCGCCACGCGACATCGTCAGCCGTCGGAGTCCCCGCTCGAGTAGAGCAGCTCAGGTCACCTGCACACCGGGATCCGACCCCGGCGCCCAACGTCGAAGGAGGATGACGGCGTCGCGCGCGAGATCGTCCATGACTTGCTTCGCCGAAGTCTCCTGCCGGACGAGCCCGACGCCCTGGCCGGCGTTGATCTCGGCCACGTCATAGTCGTCGGCGCTGCGTGCCTTGGCAAGGCGGCGCCGGGCGTCGTCGTCGCCAGCGAGCTCGTCCTCCATACCCGCCCACTCTGCCGAGAAGCGGTTCGCCAGGACTCGCTCCCCGTACTCGGCCGGCCACGGGTTGCCGCGGGCGATGTCGAACACTCGGGTGTAGGTCGTGTCGTTCTCGCCGGCGGCAAGAACCCTCGCTCTTGCCTTTGTCGACAGCAGTGACTCGTTGCAGGCGAGAAACGGCGTTCCGAGCCACGCGCCGGCAGCGCCGGCAGCCAGGACCGCGGCGAATCCCCGAGACGTTCCGATGCCGCCCGCGGCAAGAACCGGGATGTCGACGTTGTCGAGTATGCCCTGGAGCAGAGGGAGCGTGGCAACTCCGTTGCGTCCATGGCCTCCGCCTTCGCTGCCGCGTGCCACGATCACGTCGATCCCGGCGTCGGCAGCATCCCGCGCCGTGGCGACGTCGTAGACCTGCGTCGCCGTTGCGATACCGGCCTCCTGCAGCCGTCCGATCCACGGGCCCGGCGCACCGAAGCTCACCGACACGAGCGCCGGAGCTGCCTCGATCGCGGTCTCGAGGAGCGCCGGCTCACGCTCGATGGCCCACGAGAGCAGGCCGACTCCGAAGGGTATGCCGAGCCGCCGCGGAATCTCGGCTTCTCGCACGAGCATCTTGACCGAACCAGCGCTGCCGACGCCGATCATGCCGAGTCCGCCGGCCGCGGACACCGCCGCTGCGAGCGCGCCGCCGGCCACTCCACCCATGGGAGCGTTCAAGATTGGAACCTCGAGACCGAAGGCCTTTGACCACGGGGTCTCGAGCCCAATCTGGCTTGCCATGTCGATCGACCTCCCTGCCGGCCTGGCGGCACCGTCCGCGCGTCTGGTCAGACGGCTTCGAACGCCGATCCCGCCCGGATCCCAAGGCCGGGCTCCTCGCTCGGCCGAATTGTCCCGCCGACTGGGTCAGGAACACCTTCGATAGCGGGTCGCGGTCGCCCATCGGAGCGATCCCAGGTTCGTAACCATTCGGCGATTGGTGTGTTTACCTGGCTCTTCATCAGGTGCAAGGCGCCGGCTTGTAGCGCTCCGAGATGAGGGATGACACTCAGGTGGTAGCTCGAGGCGAGGGTGCAGATACGACGCGCCTCGCTGATCCCGCCGACCCACGCGACGTCGGGCTGAAGGATCGTGACTCCACCGGTCTCGATGAGCGTGACAAATCCCCACCTCGTGAACTCGTGCTCGCCCGTCGCGATCGACACCGGGCTGTCGATCTTCCCCAGCGCCTCATAACCGTGGTAATCGTCCGGCGCGAGCGGCTCTTCGATCCATCGAATACCGAGTGGCTCGACGAGGTCGATAAGGCGGCGCGTGTACTCGACGTCGAGGCCCATATAGCCGTCGAGCATGATCTCTGACCCACTGCCGAGCGTTTCGCGACACTCGCGGACGAAGGCGAGGTTGAGAGCAAGGCCCTCCTTGCCGTCCGCGAGGCCATAAGGAAGAGAGAGCTTGACTCCCAGGCCATCAGCTTCGCGCCAGTCCTGTCGGTCGTTCGTCGTCTGATATATCGGCAGATCCTCGCGGCACGCCCCACCGAGGAGGCGATAGACGGGGACGCCGGCAGCCTTGCCGAGGAGGTCCCAGAGCGCGTTGTCGACTCCCGAAATGGCCATAATCGGCAGACCTTTCCGGCCATAAGGCAGAGATGAACGGAACATCTGGTCCCACAGCCGCTCGATGTCGACGGGGTCTTCTCCGACGATCAAGCGGGCGAGATGTTCGTTGACGAGAGCCACCGAGGCGTCGCCACCGGCTGCGGTCCCGATACCGACCACGCCCTCGTCGGTCCTGATCTCGACGAGCACACCGGCGAAGTCGTGGGACCAGGACGAGAGCTCAGCCTGATAGCGGGGATAGATCGACATCGGGTTGGCGATCACGCCATTCGCCAGCCACGAGGGCGGCCGATCACCATCGAGCGAGCGGAACGTCGACGCATCGACTGCCGTGATCTTCACCCAGACCTCCATTGTCGAGACTACAAGGAAGTTGCCCGATGCGACCGGAGCCTGCTGAGCCGAAGGAGGGTGAGCGTTGGCATACTTGAAGTCGTGACGGGCAGCGCCTATGACGATTTCGCCGCTGACTACGAATGGATCTTCTCCGACGAGCACATCTCGGGAGAGCCCTTTCGCGATCGGTACCATGAGCTGCTCGCGGAACTCCCACCTCGGGCCGAAGTCCTCGACTGTGCCTGCGGAACCGGCCTCGAGGCGATGGCGCTCGTCCGGGGAGGTTTTCGTGTCACCGCCTGCGACGCGAGCGAGGGCATGGTCACACAGGCTCGGCGTCGGTTCGCCGACTCGGGCGTCGACGTGCCGGTCGAGCAATGCACCTGGGAGAGCCTGCCGAGCGTGTTCCCCGCCCGCTTCGACGCCGTGTTCTGCACGGGCAACTCGATCGTCCACAGCGGCGGCGAGGCGGGGATGGTAGCTGCGCTCGCCGGCATGCGGGAGGTGCTCCGCCCCGGGGGCGTACTCGTCGTCGAGTCGCGGGACTGGGAGCAGTTGTACGCCGAACGGCCAAGGCTCCAGATCCGTGATCACGTTGCTGTCCGGGGCGGCGTGAGGGGCCTCGCCCTGTATGTCTGGACGATCCCCGAGAGCTGGGGCGAACCGTGCACGGCCGAGATCATCCTCCTCCTCGACGACGGCCAGAAGCTGGCGCATCGGAGCGTCGAGCTCCACTTCGCCCCCTACCGGAGATCCGAGTTCACCGAACGGCTCGAACGGACCGGCTTCGGGGCGCTGGACGTCGTCGACCACCGTCCGGGCTGGTATTTCGTGTCGGCAATACGGAGCAGTTGAACGAGCGCAGCCGCTGGCTCATGCAAGCTCGGTGCGGGAGGCGTCTGCCGAGGCAGGATTCGCCCTGGTGACCTTGCGGTCGGTGAACTTCTCCGATTGACATTTCGGGCAGGTGAGCAGCGAGGTGCGGATGGCGAGCATCTCATTCGTGTCCGATGTCATCTGCGACCCGGATGCCGAAAGGGCGAGCAAGCTTTCCTCGTCGGCGGGTATCTGCCCGATCGGCCCGACCCCCGGGCCACCGGGAAAGTGCAGGCGGTGGACCGAAAATCTCGCCTGTGCACTCGTGAGCAGCCAGGCCGTGCCGCACGCATCGCAGCGCAGCTCGACCAACCGCTTCGCTCTGAACATGCACTTACACCGTATATCGCCGCGGGCGAATGGGCTGCGCTCCACCGACGATTGCTCGATCGGGAGCCTGCCGTCCTCGATCGGTCGACGGCCGATGCGATTCAGACGCGATGATCTGTTGGCCGCTCAGCGCGGAATCATGGAGGGACACGATGAACATCCTTGTCGTAAGCGTGCCCGCGTCGGGCCACCTGAACCCCCTGCTGCCACTGGTGGACGCGTTTTTGGCCCAAGGGGACCGGGTGGTCGTTGCGACCGGCTCGGACCCTGGGGGCGCGGTGGCACGCTCGGGCGCAGAGTTCTGGCCGGCCGGACACGGAGAGATGGACTGGTTCGCGACCGTTCAGTCCCGGGTGCGCGGATTTCCCGGTGATGGCTTGGCACCCGAGCGGATCAACTACTACTTCGTTCCTCGGCTCTTCGCCGATATTGCCGCCATCGACATGATCGACGACGTCCTCGCCTGCGGACGCCAGCTGGGACCCGACTTGGTCCTGTTCGAGACGTACGCCTTCGCCGGCCCGCTGGCCGCCGTTCTGCTCGGCGTGCCCGGCGTGCACCATCTGATCGGTCCGATGCTCCCTCACGCGGTGCTGGAGCTGGCAAACGACGCCCTCTCCCCCCTGTGGCGGTCGTTCGGACGGGACGCCCCCGGTTACGGCGGTGTTTATAGCGGGATCACGATCGAGCTGAGCCCGCCATCGCTCCAGGCGCTCCAGATACCATCGGGTGAGCGGCTGGAGCTCCGGCCGGCGCCGCTGCCGGAGCGAGAGGCGACGGCGTCGAGCCCGCCCCTGGTTTACGTCACTCTCGGCACATTCTTCGGCGGCAACCTCGACGTGTTCCGCACCGTTCTCGCGGGGCTGGCCGCTGAGGCCCTGGAGGTGGTCGTGACCGTTGGTGCCGACCAGGACCCAGCCGCTCTCGCCCCGTTGCCTGCGAACGCACGCGTCGAGCCGTTCATCCCCCAAGCCGACCTCCTGCCGCGCTGCTCGGCCGTGGTACATCACGGCGGCTCCGGCACGATGTTCGGTTCACTGGCGCATGGGGTTCCGCAAGTCGTGATTCCTCAGGGGGCGGACAACTTCATAAACGGCGGCCTTCTTGCCGCTGCAGGTGCCGGGAAGGTGCTCGAACCAGGGGAGGTCACCCCCGAGCGGGTGCGCGACGCGCTGCGGTCCGTGCTCGAGGAGGGCTCCTACGCCGACGCTGCGCGGCGCCTCGCAACGGAGGTGGCGGCCATGCCCGCGTCCGCCGAGGTGGCACAGATGTTGCTCTCCCGTTTCGGCGGCTCCTGATGGCCACCAGTCCCGTGAGGACCGCCGCCGTTCGAGACGGTCGGCGTCCGGGCTTGGGTGCCGGCGTGGGTGGCTGGCCTCGTGGCGTACCTCCGGCGCTCCGCCTCGACTCTCGATCCTTCGGTCCTCGTCGGCGTACGCTTTCGAGCGGAAAGGCAGCGAGCACTGGGCCGTCCGGCGCAGTTCAGCTCACTTGTGCGAATGATCGAGGTACCTGTGGCGGGGAGCGTTGACGAAGCGCTCGGCGAGTGCTTGCGCCAGGGCCTTGCCGTCCGGTCCGAGCGAGAACTTGCTGGCCGACGTGGAAGCCATCATTATCACCTGGCTTTCCCGGGCAAGCCTGGGACGCTCGAGCTCAGCGAGTGGCAGGGGAGAGTCTGGTTCTCCGTCAACGAGCGGCGTGATTGCGGATGGGTGTCCGGGTTCGCGCGCGGGATCGCGGCGGCCCTGGGTCACCCAGGTGCACCCTGACCGTATCGAGGGGCGAGAACATTCCGACCGTGATCCGTGGCACCGGGGCTGTCGGCTCCCGTGGCGATCTTCTCCATGCCTTCCCTAACAAGTGAGTCGCCGGTCGTCCGCTCCGTCGCGGTCCACCGGTCGCGCCGGTTCTACGGCGAGGGTCGTCGAGCTGCAACCGGCGACGGAGGGCGTCGACCAGCACCGACCTTCAGCTGCCCGGCAGGGTAAGGCGCAGAAGTCGTCCGGAGGTTGTCGTCACCCACAGTGCTCCGGGGGTCCGCCGAGACGATACTCTCGGATTCCCGGATCGAGCGGAAAGCTCGCACCCGTTGGCCGGGTTCTGTGCGGAACACGAGACCTTGCGCGAGGTCCATGGGATACAGCGCGCCGTCGTCATAGACGATCGAATCGTCGGCGCCGGGGATGCGCCATTGGCTCACCGTCCGAAGGCTTCGCGGATCGAGGGCGGTGACGACGCTCGTGTCGTTCCCGCCGGTCACGCTTAGGTCGGGACACCAGCCGTACGCCCAGATCAATCCGCCCCCGGCAGCGAGACCCTCGACGTCGACTTCTTGACCAGCTGTCAAAACGGCTTGATGGCGAGCTGATCGGTGCCGGGGTGACGACGCCGAAGCCCGCCAGGTTGTCGGCGGCCCAGGTGCTGCCATAGCGTCCAGCGATTACGTCGGATTGCTCCGCGGGAGATGGCACCATCGCCTCGAGCCGCAATGTTCGTGGGTCAAGCTTCGCGATCTGGCCGCGATCGGTCGAAACCCAGACTGCCCCGCCTCCGACGCTGATGCTGTCGGGAAGGAAGCGACGATCGTTGCGAACGACCGGCCTCGGCAATACGAGGTGGATCGTCGCTGTGGTTCGCCCGCTTCGCGGGTCCAACCGTGTCACGGTGCTGGTGTAGAAGTGGGCGAGCCACACGACGCCCGCGCCCACGGCCAGCGCCTGCGGGTCCACCACCGGAAACTGTTTGATGACGCGGCCGCTGCGGGTCGAGATCTCGGAGAGCTCCCCGAACCCGACTGGACACCCGAACACTTCAGCGTGCAGGAAAGGACCAGATCGCCTCGCGAGTGGCGACGACATCGACCGGCTACCGCCGAGTCGCACATCGGCAGTGAACAGAGGGACCGACGGCCGCGGAGATGCCGGAGCGCGATGAGCCGCCTCGAAGCCATGCAATGCCCACCCGAGTAGGGCCAGTGCGAGCACGGAAGCCAGAGCTATTCGTGACCGGCGCCGACGCTGGCGGTGCCGAGCGTCGCTGATGACGGCCCGGTGGGACGGATTCCGCCATCGGCCGCGGATCCCTGTGAACGTCCCGAGCGCCACCCCCCATAACGCTAGTGTAACTAGCATCATTGCGGGATGTCAAGACTGGCCGGAGTCGAGCCGGCGCTGCTGCTCCGGTTGACGGCCCCGAAGAAGCTCGGCGCTCGCTCCGGAACCGGCGAGGGCTGACCGAGCCGCTGTTCCTTAAGCAGCCGTTGCTCAGCCGGGCAATCGCTGGGTCATTTCGATCAGCTCATCACGGCGGTAGCCGTTGCGGCGAGCGAGCGCGATGAGCTCGTGCATCTTGTCGACAAGAACGCTGCGCTCATGAGTGATACAACCTCGAACTACCTTTCGTGGTCATGCAACTGGTACTTCAGGGCCGGGCTGGCAAAGACAGGATCGAGGGTCACCTCTTCAACGTCGAACCGGTAATCCGAATAACTCGCGCGAATGCGCGAGTTATCCTGCGGCGACCCCTAATACTCAACTGTCCAAGTCCTTGACGCCGGATGCGAAAGCGAATCCGCTCTAACGGAGCTGCGCTTGCGGGCCATCGTTATCCATGCTGGCACGACCCCATATACCCGGCGAGGACCGCAGAGCATGGTCGTTGAAGGGCGTGGCTTCTCCATCACGAGCACCGCGGTCTCGCACGGGAAGATCGTGTAGGTCGAATTCGGGGTCCGTGGCGGTCCCTACATGTCCGCTGATCTGGGCTCATCGGGAGGAGTTGCTGGGACGTGGCGCCCTCACCCGTTTAACCTGCAGGAGGTGAGTGGCAACAACACCGGGCTTCCGGCTCACCCGAAAGGCCATTCGTCTCCGTGACCCAAGGAGTCGCCGCCGAGGCGATCGTGATTGTGGCGTTCGCCTCGGCGTGGGCCTGGCTCTACGTCCGCGTGCGCGTCCTCCGAGCCGCCGGTGCGTCTTCCCACGCGAGGCGGCTCGCCCAGCGAAACGGGGTCCTGTTCGGCGGGATGACCTTCGCGGTGACCGCTCTTATCTGGACGCCAACTTCGGCAAGAGGTTGGGTCTATTGGCCCGCTGCAACGCTGGCGGTCATCGCGTTCCTCGTCGTGACCCTCCGCGGCACGCACGAGTCGCGACCAGAGCGCGCCAATCTTCAACCGAGAACACGGCGCCGTTTCAGGAGACTGGTGGCACTGATTTTCGCTTTCGCGTGGGGGTTTCCCGCTGCCTGCGGCGTCGCCGTCGGACTTGTCGCGCAGAGCGTCGGTTGGGGCTTTGGCGCAGCGCTGCTTACCGCCGCAACCGTCATGCTTGTCGGTACTCCGGTCATCCTCGGCGTGAGAGCGCTGCGCGCCCGCGCGCGCCCAACACGCACTCGATAGCTTCGACCTGAGAGTTCCGAGGCGATTACAGCCGGTCGTTGACGGCTTGACTTCCCGAGCATCCCCGCGTGCTGCTCCACGTGTTGGGGTTGAGGTTGGGGTTGGTATGGTGGTTGGCCGTGCGGCCGTCCTCGATGATGAGGCATAAGCCTCGGACGGGCATCGCCCGTGAGCACCGTACTACCCGCCCGGTTGGACTCGTCGTCGGGCCGCCGCCGGAGAACGCGATCGTCGAGATGGTCGGAGTCACAAAGTGGTACGGCCGCGGAGGCGGAGGTCGGTTTGCCCTCGACGGCCTCGACCTGGTGGTGCCGTCGGGAGGTGGCGTGTTCGGAGTGCTAGGTCGGAACGGCGCAGGCAAGACAACCGCGCTGCGCTGCCTGCTCGGACTCGTACGTCCGACGTCGGGCGTTTGCAAGGTGCTCGGGGCAGACATCAGCAGCGAATTGCATCGTGTGATCAGCCGGATCGGAGCCCTGATAGAGACGCCCGGTCTTTCGCCGTCTCTCACAGGGCGGCGCAACCTCGCGTTGTTGGCCCGGCTGGACCGGATCGGAGCGGACGGCGTCGAGCGGGCGCTCCGATCCGCTGGGCTGGCTGAGCGGGCCGACGATCCGGTCGCCACATACTCGCTCGGGATGCGCCAGCGGCTCGGGATCGCCGCCGCCCTGCTGCGTGATCCGGAGGTCGTCGTGCTCGACGAGCCGGCCAACGGCCTCGACCCAGCCGGAATCGCAGAGATCCGCCGGCTGCTTGTTTCGCTGGCTGCCGAAGGTCGCACCGTCATCGTGTCTAGCCATCTTCTCGACGAGGCGGAGAAGATGTGCGACCGCGTTGCCGTCATAGATGCGGGGCGGTGTGTGGCGGTAGGCCCGATTGGTGACCTGCTCGCGAGTGCCGGCGCCGGTGGCGTGCTCGTCGGAGTCGCGGACCTGCGGGCTGCGCGGCTCGCGCTGGCCGCCGCCGGGTTGAACGTGACGATCGTCGATGGCCGGCTACGCGTGAGCTGTCCTGCCGGAGATGCGGCGCGCGTCACCGAGTTGCTCGCCGCGGAGCGCCTATTCGTGAACGAGCTGCGCTACGACACCCCTACGTTGGAAGCTTTTTTCTTCGGCCTCACCGCGCCAGTCGGCGCGGGAGCTCTGCCGTGACCGATCTGTTCGCCGCGGACCTGCAGAGGATCCTGTGGCGGCAAATGACCTGGGCGATAGGTGGGGTCGGGGTTCTGCTTGTCGCTGCTGCGGGCGTGATCACGTTCATTCATACCGCCAATCACCACCCGTTCGCGACGAGCACCGGGCTGCGGGCCGCAGTGGCTTTTGCGGTCATCCCGTTGGCCTTCGCCTGCTACGCCCTCGGCGCCTCGGCCCTCGGTGCCGATTACACGAGTCGGGCGTTGACGACGCTGCTCACCTGGGAGCCCCGTCGGCGCCTGGTGCTGGCGTCACGAGCATGTGCGTGCGCGCTGGTCACCGCGGGCTTGACCGTCATCATGCTGCTGGCCCTCATCGTTGCGCTGCTCCCTTCAGCCATCCTGCACGGGACCGGCGGTGTCCCTGACGGCGCCTGGTACCTGTCGATGGCGGCGATGGCGTTGCGGTGCGTCCTGTTCACGGCAGCAATGTCGATCATCGGCGTCTCAGCCGCAGCAATCGGACGGAGCACGACGGCGGCGGTGATTGGGATCGTCGTGTATTTGCTCTTGATCGAGTACACGGCGGTCCAGGCCGTGCCATCCTTCGCTCGGTGGTTGCTCGTCACCGACGCCATCTCATGGATCGGCCAGAACTCGCACACGACCGCCGGCGCACCGGACGGGCACACCGTGGTTACCGGCGGGCTGCTCCTGGCCGGCGGTACAGCGGCCCTGTGCGCGCTCGCAACGAGGACCTTCGAGCACCGGGACGTTACCTGAGCATGGCCGGCGGAAGCACGTTACCGATGGGTGCGATGTCGCCACCTAAGATTCGGTGGTGATTCAACGGCGACGCTGCAGTCGAAGGCCCTCGTGCGCGACCGGAGTCCGGTGCGTGACACCTCAAACCCGTTGTATCCGAACGGATGTGTGAAGGGTTGCCCCGAGCATGCCCGCTCCTAATCGCCCGTTAGGGCTCGCCGGAAGATAGATCGCGCGGTCGCGCTAGACCAGCCTGATACACCCCGGATTTATCGTTCGCCTGTCATGCACCGGGCCTACAACTATCGCCTCTCGCCGACGGTGAAGCAGACCCAGGCGCTCTCACGACTGCTCGTCCTGCAGTGCGAGCTTTTCAATTCGGCCCTCGAAGGGCGGAAGATGACCTACTGCTGGCAAAGACGCGGCGTCAGCTCTGTTTCTCCGCCGACTCGCTTCGATCAGTTCAAGACCCTCACCGGGTTGAGCACCCTGCGCCCGGAGTTCGCTCCTTACGGCATCACCGTCTGTCGCGGAACACTGCAGCGCCTCGACGAGGCCTTCCAGGGGTTCTTCCGCCGCGTGAAAAAAGGTCAGCAACCCGGTTACCCGCGCTTTCGGTCCGCCAAGCTCTTCGACTCGCTCTCCTGGCCCGAATATCACCGGCTGGAAGCTCGACGAGTCGACTCACCGCCTCTACCTGCAAGGCGCCGGTCATGTGAAGCTGAACATGCACCGACCGCTGCGCGGTGTCGCGAAGACACTCACGGTCCGGTGATTAGGCAACCATAACCGGATAGCGGACAAGCTCTGATAGGAGAGCGTCTCCGCAGCTCGTGTGTCCATGAAAGGAGCGTGATGGTGACGTAGAAGGTCGCCAGCACAAACCTGTGCTGTGCCAGTGATGGAGGTTTGGCCCTCCGGGCTCGCCGTGCAGGCGGGGAGTCCAAACCACCG
>Ga0182015_10001654_pt1 | contig 28889 bp, 28 predicted proteins | sample 712P3MmetaG_FD_120478 | JGI IMG/M metagenome (GOLD analysis project Ga0182015, IMG submission 120478) | Permafrost microbial communities from Stordalen Mire, Sweden - 712P3M metaG | ecosystem: Environmental > Terrestrial > Soil > Wetlands > Permafrost | place: Sweden: Stordalen | collected... | reverse complement strand
TGTCTCTCGAAGTTGGGAAAAAGCGGATCTCGCCCCAAAAAAGTCGGGGCGAGAACCAAAAAGCACAGGAGCGATCTCGAAAATGGCCGATTTACCGCGGATAGCCAATCCAGTGCTTAATAAGTCAGACCTGCCCTAGGTTTTCACCTGACGGTTACTTCAGAGCCGGGGCCCCCTTAAGGGTAGCCACGAAGCCGTGGTTGGCACCGTTGACGTCTACATACCATCCGACGAAGGTGTGCTTGGCGTTGAGGCCGGTCAGCGTCGTTCCTCTCGCTGCGTCGGGTTCGTCAACGTTTTGCCAGTAGCGCGTCGCTGGATTGGGCGCATGAAAGACGATGTACCCGTGCGTGTCGCCGCTCGTATCGACGTACGAACCGACGGCTTCGTCGTTGATGTTGACGCCCCAGCATTGCGTAGCGGTCGAGCCAGGGAAAGAGAACGTGGTGTAGTTTCCGCTCCGCAGGATCCAACCCTCGGCTAGACCGCTGGTCGTGGTTTCGTTTCCAACGATGTCGCCGAGCGTAGTGATTCCCGTCGCCTCGGCACTAACCGCGTTCGGAGGGGCCAAATGCTCGAACCTGTTGCCCGCCAGTTCGTAGGGGTGGTCCATGCCATAGCTGTCGGTGTAGAAACCGACGGCGATACCGGTCCCGTTGATTCCGAGCAGTTCGTTAACCGAGCCGGGCCCCTTCGGCGTACCTGGCGCTTTATATTGCGTCCAAATGCCGCGGTTTCTGATGAATCCCCACGTGTGCCCCCCTTGCGTGGCATCGACGTAGTAGCCCGCCTTGAGGAGAAGCCTCGTGCTCACCGCTGATGTGACGACGGTGTCGATGGCGCCCGGGTAATTGACATTCCTGAACTTCGTGTACGGGGGCGAGACCGAGTAGCCGTGGCTTGGGTCGCTTGCCGTTCCGCTCCCGTCGTACCCAACGATCATGCCGAGTTCGGTGACGCCCATCGCATGATTGAAGGTCGTGCTATTGGGATCGTCGACCGTCGCAAAGTTCAGCGGGTACGGCGTAGGTGAGGGGCTGGCGTACGTTTGCGGGCCCGTTAGCCTCGAACTCCGAGTGGCGGGCAAAGCGCCCGGGGAAGTGCCCTGCTGCGACTGGGCGCACCCAGCCAAAGTAATTAGGATTATTGCGCTGATGATTGCCGCACGACTCGCGGCTGATGTCGTAGGACGATGCATAAAATTCTCCGGTAGCACAGTGGTGTAGAATGGCCAAATTAGCCGCGACGTACTGGCCATCCGAGTCGGCGATGATGCCTTCGTCGGATTGGAGGGCGGAGAAAAGCTTGACCAAGCGCTTCTCACGCGGTGTGATCCAAGGATCGTTTGGATATGCCGGCGTGAGGTACACCGCTACTCATGTTCGTAGGTCCAACGTACTCATCGGCTGGAGCGAACCGATCGCCGGCAACGGCATTTGCCGTCGTCATCGTGACGATCGCGCACCAGGAGAAGAAGAACGATTTACCTCGATGAGTCAATTAGTAAACCTCCACGTCGGTTGCGACAATCGGAGGCGCTGCGGGTATCTTACATCGCTACAGATGCGCGAGCAATGATGCGCAAAAAGTTATTATCTGTAAAGGCGTTAACGAATTAAAAGGTGCTCCCTCCGAGCGCACGCATCAGTACGACGGGTGATCCTGACAGTGTTCGACCGAGGGGTCGTCGTTCGGGAAGACCGTGAAGATCGTCCCGCGCGGAACGACGATGTTCTTACCCTTGCGGAAATAGTTGAAGACGCCGATCGCCGCGCCGACGCCCGGAACGGGAATTGCGCCCAGGTAACCGGGAATCGCCGCGTTCGCGCCGGCGCGGCTCAAGCCGTCGGTATTGTGGTTGAGCACGAGGCCGAGGTGCCGGCCATCGGGCATAATCAGGTAGCGCGGCTCGAGCACCAGGGTGCCGGGGCGCGCGTCGTGCGCTCCCGCCGGCGATGCAACGGCTACGACGCCGTATCCCATGGTGCGCTGAGGAATGACCACCGCGGCCCCGCCGGTCACCGCGTTGACCGTTTCGAAGCGAAAGAAATCGCCGGGCCGCGCGTTCGCCGAGTTCACCTCATCCATCATCTGTACTGCGACGACGGTGCAGCGGTCGAGGAGCATTGCCGGCGCCGGCCGTGCCGCGCTAAACGCCAGAACGGCAAAGCACGCCGAGATCGCGCGCGGCATCAGGGATGCCTCGGAAGCAACCGCAGCTCTCCTCGTGCATAATCGAAGCCGGCGACGAACTGCGTCAGGAACGCCGCGCCGAGGTGCCCGGAAGCCGTTCCTTGCAAATTTTGCGTGGTACCGATGCGTTGCGGCAACGTTCGGTATCCGCCGATCGTCACGCTGTCGATTTCGCCGATCATCTCGACGCTGCTCCCGCCGATGCCGCCGACCAGGCGCCGCGTGGTAACGGTAAAGAGTCCCGGATGTTTTTCATAGTAATCGTAAGCGAGGTTGACGTTCGACTCGTCGCCCGTATCCACTGCCAAGTCGGTCTGTAGTCCTGCCAGTTCGACGCGCGCCACCGGAACGAAATGCTCGAACGACAACGGCACCGAAATGGCGCGATCGTCGAGTTGCGCGCCGAATCGCACGACGTGCGCGTCGAGGTCGATCACGACGCCGCTTGCGCCGAATACGTCCGCGCCGAGCACGACGTCGTATCCGTACCGTCGCAGGTCGTCGAGAACGACGTAGTAGGCCTCGGGAAATGCGGCACCGCCGACGCGCAGCGGGCCTGCGCGCACGACCTGGGTCGTGTACGCGCCCAATCCACGCACGCGATAGTTTCCAACGACCGGCGCTCCGAGGCGGCTGGCGATCTCCGAGCTCATGGATAATCCCGAGTTGCCGGTGTCGATCAAACAACGCAGCGCGACGCCGCCCACGCTGCAATCGACGATCGGCTCGATGCGCTTTGGATCGGTCGCGACCGTCACGACGGGCTTTGCGAGTTGCGGCGCCGGACCGCGGGGCGGCGCAAGCGCCGACGAGACCGCGGCCCGGTCGTCGTAGCGTTCGAAGAGCTTGCCGTCGTGCAATACCTCGAAGGGAAGGGTGACGGCGCCGATGCGCCGGTAGCTGCGAAACTCGAAGGTGTCGGTTCCCCCAAACTCGCGCGCGTAACGCACGAGGCTGGTCGCCGGATCGACGTACACTCGCATCGGAATCGAATCGCGATCGGCAACGATGATCGTGCGGTACGTCCGGCCATTGAGGGAAGCCATGCCCGCATCACCCATCGTGCCGCCTTCGCGCAGGAACGAGGGAGAGAGGAACTCGAGTGCCGCCACCAACCGCAAGGAGCGCAGATACGGCTCGGGTTGCCGCGAGAGCGGCACCGCCGTACCGTTCAGATTCACTGCGAAAAGCCGTTCGCCGTCGAAGTACGTGCCGTCGCAGAGCTCTCCGGTGCAGTGGCGAATGCTCAGCCGCCAGCCCTCGCTATCGCTCGAGACGACCGCCGGCTCGCCGTTGTAGGTCAGCCGCGAGACGGACACGACGTGTTCGGTCCATACCGGTCCCGCCACATCGCGCATGCGTTCGAGCAGGCGCACGACGTCGTTTCCGTTGCCGGAGGCGCCGAGCAGCGTGAAAACCAGCGCGAAGAGCATACCGGTCCGTGCGGCGAACGACATGGCGAATGGACTTCGAGTCGATCGACGGCTACCTTTTAGATGGTCTGCCGCCGAAGCCGGAACTCGTGCAAAAGTTGCTTGCGCGGCGATCGAGCGCACCGGCGGCGGCTCCATTCTATGAAGGTTTGGCCCAGTTGGGCGCCCGGACGCCCGATCTGGCGCTGATTGCCTTACGCTTGGTGCTCGCCGGCCGTAAAGCCGACGATGCGGGCGTGACGCACCTGCGCGACCTCGTCGGGCGCGCTCGCTCCGGCGACGCCGCGGCTCGTGACGAATACCGCTCGTTCCTGCAGCTCGGCGGCGAATGACCCTGGCCGCACGCGATCTCGTCGCGGCCTATCCGGGTCGATCGAACGCCGCGCTCGAGGGCATATCCTTCGACGTCGCCGCGGGTACGACGCTGGCTATCGTCGGGCCGTCGGGTGCCGGAAAGACGACGTTGTTGCGCGCGATCGCCGGATTGCTGCGCCTGCGCGGCGGCGACTTGCGCCTCGATGGCAGTTCCATCGCGGGACTTCCGCCGCAGGAGCGCCGCGTCGCGCTCGTCTTTCAGGACGACGCGCTCTTCGCGAACATGACGGTTCGCGAAAATCTCCGCTTCGCGCTGCGTGCGAGCGCAGGCCGGAGCGACGAGCGCATCGTCGCGGCGGCGGCGGCCCTGCACGTCGCGCCGCAGCTCGACCGGCGTCCTCGGCGGCTCTCCGGCGGCGAACGCCAGCGCGCCTCGATCGCGCGGGCGCTGTTATCGGAGCCCGCGGTCCTGCTGCTCGACGAGCCGCTCGCGCATCTCGATCCCTCGCTGCGACGCAGCGTTCGCGATGAGATCGTCGGCGTGCATCAGCGTTTCGCCGGGCCGGTGCTCTACGTCACCCACGATCACGTCGATGCGATGAGCGTCGGCGACGTGCTCGCGGTACTCATCGATGGGCGGCTCCAGGACGTCGGCGATCCGGAGCGCGTGTACGACGCACCCCGGAACCTCGCCGTCGCCCGCTTTCTCGGCGAGCGGCCGATGAATCTCTTCGAGCGCGACGGCACGATCGTCGGCATTCGTCCGGAGCGTATCGAGCTCTCGGCCGGCGGCCCGGTCGCGGGTGCCGTGATTCGGCGTGAGACGACCGGGGCCGACGCCTATCTCGACGTGCAAACGTCATACGGCGTATTGAGCGTGCGCGTCGCCGCGTCGGAGCCGGCGCGCGCCGGCGACGCGCTAACACTTGAGTTTCCCGCGCGGTGGGTCTGCCGCTTCGAGGCCTCGACGGGGAACGCCGTCGCGTGAACGATCTCGAGCGGCTCGCTCGCGGCGTCATCCTCACCGGCATCGACGAACTCCCGGCACGCCGCGATCCCGCGGACTTCGCCGGTTATCTGTTCTTCGCGCGCAACGGCGAATCGGTAGTGGAACTGCGCGGCGTTACCGACGCGCTGCGCGCGCGATACGCCGGCGGCGGTGCGCCGCCCATTCTGGCGATCGATCAGGAAGGCGGCCGCGTCGTCCGTTTGCGCGAAGGGATTACGGCGATGCCGCCGATGATGGCGCTCGGAGCCGCCGGCGACGTCGTGCTGGCCCAGCGCGCCGGCGAGCAGATCGCCTTCGATCTGCGCCGCGCAGGAATCACGCTCGACCTTGCGCCGGTGCTCGACCTCGCGCTCGACGCCGAAAACGTCGTAATCGGCACGCGGTCGTTCGGCGCGGATCCCCAGCGGGTTGCCGCTCTCGGGCGAGGGCTCGCGCGCGCCATGGAGCGCGGCGGCGTGCAGGCCTGCTACAAACACTTTCCCGGACACGGGGGCACCGCGGTCGACTCCCACGACGCGTTGCCGGTGCTCGACGCCGACGAAGCGACCCTCCGCCGTCGCGACCTCGCGACGTTTGCCGCGGTTGCCCGCGAAGCTGGAGCAATGATGAGTGCCCACGTCGTCGTGCCGGCGCTCGACGAGCAGCATTCGGCTACGCTCTCGCGCCGCATTGCCACGGATTTGTTGCGCGGCGAGCTTGGCTTCGGCGGCGCGCTGCTCACCGATTGTCTCGAGATGGGTGCGCTGGCGGATCTTGGCACCGCGCATTCCGCGGTCGAAGCGCTTCGCGCAGGTGCGGATCTGCTGCTCTTTAGTCATCATCAGGATCTCGCGCTCTCCGCCGCGGCGGCGATCGCCGCCGCAGTTGAAGCGGACCGTCTTCCGCGAGCACGCTTGGAAGAAGCGCACGCGCGCGTGCAACGCTTGCGCATTACGGCTTCGCCGCCGTTACCCATCGATGCCGTTCCTCCGCATCCCGACATCGGACGGGAGATCGCGCGATGCGCGGTGACGCTGCTGCGAGGCGTTCCGGAGATGGACCCATTGGCAGGCTATGCGCTCGCCTTCGGCGGCGACGTCGCCGCGCTCGCGCACGAAGCGCCGGCGCTCGCAACCACGACGCTTTCCCTCGATCCCAGCGACGAGGAGGTAACATCAGTCCTCGACGCGCTTGCGCGCACCGGCCGCCGGCCATTGCTGCTTGCGCGGCGCGCGCACCTGCACGCCGCGCAGGCCGCGGCGATCGCGACGATCGTGCAGTGTTACCCGGATGCCGTCGTCGTTTCGCTGCTCGAACCATTCGATCTTCCGCTTTTCAGCGCTGCCCGCCACCTGCTCGCGATCTACGGTGACGACGCCGTCTCGCTCGCGGGTTTGGCCGAAGTGCTCTTCAGCTCGCACCTCGCCACCGGCATCCTTCCAGTATCGCTCCCGGTGTCATGGTGAGCCATGTCATCCTGAGCGAAGGCGCGAAGCCCCGGAGTCGAAGGATGACTAAACGACCCGCCTTCAATCGCGTGGAAGAAGTCATGCACTCCGGGATCGGGAGCGAGTTCACGGGCGCAGTCGCGCGCATCGAACATCGCGGCCGCGTCGTCTTCGAACGCGCGTATGGAACGACGCGCAACGATAGGTTCGCGAAGCCGGTCTACTGCGATACCCGCTTCGACCTCGCGTCGCTGACGAAGCTCTTCATCGCGACGATCGCACTCCGGCTCGCCGGCGAACGGCGGTTGGAGCTGGACGGGCCGCTGCCCGACGTCGTTCCAGAGTGGCGTGACACGCCGCACGAGGCCATCACGTTACGGATGCTGCTCGCCCACAACTCCGGGATGAACTCCGGCGCCGATTATCGCGCGATATTGAACGAAAACGTCGAACGCGTTGCGCTGACGGCACCGCTGCTCGCGCCGCCGGGCGAGCGCGTACTCTACAGCGATCTCGGCTTTATCGTGCTCGGCGTCGTCCTCGAACGCGCGGCACGCGAGTCGTTGGCGGCGCTGCTGCGAACGTTCTTCGGCGCGTCACCCGTTTTTCGTCCGCGCGCTCGGGAACGTCCTCGAATCCCCGCGACCGAAGATGATGGCTGGCGCGGTCGCGTGCAAGGCTTCGTTCACGACGAAAAAGCCTACCTCATGGGCGGTGCGGCCGGACATGCCGGACTCTTCGGAAGCGCCGCTGACGTCGCCGCGATGACTTCGGCCTATCTGCGCACGTCGTTCCCGCTCGCCTCTGAAGCGATCGCGGAACAGGCGTACGATCCGGTTCTGCGCCGCGGGCTCGGATGGGCATTGAAAACCAACGACGAGAACTCGTGCGGCCGTTGGCTGCACCGTTCCTCGTTCGGTCACACCGGCTTCGTCGGTACCTGCGTGTGGGCCGATCCGACGCGCAATCTCCAAGGCGTGCTCCTCACCAACAACGTCTACTTCGGGCGGGAGGCGCCGCTGGAGACCGGTCCCAGCTTGCGCATTCGCTATTACGAGGCGATGGTCGAGGATCTGAACCTGCGGTGATCGCCGTTGGTTTGATGAGCGGCACTTCTCTGGATGGCGTCGACGCGGCGCTCGTGCGCATCGTTCCGCGAGCGAAGAGCTATGATGTCGAGCTGCTTCGTTTCGCAACGACTCCCTACGAACCGCGGCTGCGCGACGAGCTTCTCGCAGCGCTTCCGCCCAACGCGGGGAGTACGGCCGCCGTCGCGCGACTGCATCACGCCGTCGGAGGCGCGTTCGCGGCTGCCGCCCTTGCCGTCGCCGGCGAGGAACGTCCGGTCTTCGTCGCTTCGCACGGACAGACGCTTTGGCACGCCGGCGCCGCCGGCGCCACCCTCCAGGTCGGGGATCCGTTCGTCATCCGGGAAGCGATCGGGGCGACGGTATGCGCCGATTTCCGCAGCGCCGATTGCGCCGCCGGTGGTCAGGGTGCGCCGCTCGTCGCTCGCATCGATGCCCTGCTGCTCGCCGACTCGAAGGAGGATCGCGTCGCCCTCAATCTCGGTGGTATCGCTAACGTCACCCTCTTGCGCAAGGGCGCACCGCCCGATGCGGCGATCGCCTTTGACACCGGTCCGGCAAACGTGCTGCTCGATGCGTTCGTCGCCGCGCGCACCGGCGGCCGCATGCAGTTCGACGCCGGCGGCGAGCTTGCGCGACGCGGCCGCGTCGCCGAGGACCTGCTCGCAGCGATGCTTGCCGACGACTATTTTGTCGCGCTCCCGCCGAAATCGACCGGTCGCGAACGCTTCGGCGCGCATTTTCTCGAAAAGCACGCGGGGCATCTTGCGAACATGTCGACTGAAGACGGCGCTGCTACGCTCGCCGAACTGACGGCAGCGTCGGTCGCCGGCGCCATCCGCAGCACGGGCATGAATTCCGCGCGCGTCATCGTTTCGGGTGGCGGCGCGCATAACCGCGCCCTGCTCGATCGGCTCGCTCACCGCCTGGAACCCGCGGTCGTGGAGCCGTCCGGCGCTTATGGCTTGCCGGTGGACGCAAAGGAGGCGATTGCGTTCGCGGTGCTGGGTTACGAGACGCTGCGCGAGCGCGCCGCCAACGTCCCCGCGGCGACCGGCGCGCGCCGTGCCGTCGTGCTCGGCGCGATCGCGCCGCACGATCTTCGCCGCCTGCTCGCCGAGGTCGATCGCGAATGCAGCAACTCCTCGTAGGCGTCGACGCAGGCGGCACGCAAACCGTCGCCGCCGCGCGCTGCGGCCAGGTCCTGCGCACGATCCACGGTGGCCCCGCCAATCCCAACGTCGCCGGCGTCGAGCAAAGCGCCGACGAAATCGGGCGCTGCGTCGAGGCGGTTCTCGACGGCGCCACCGCAGCCGTCGTCGTGGCCGGCGTCGCGGGTGCCGGAACGCGGGAAATGTGCGCGGCCCTCGAGGCGCGTCTCGCCCGCCGATTTCCCGCCTCCCTGCTCTGCATCTGTCACGACGCGCGCATCGCGTTGCGGGCCGTCTTTCCGCGCGGCGACGGTATCGTGGCGATCGCCGGTACCGGCGCGATCGTCTATGCCGAAGTCGCAACGCAGACATTTCGTGCCGGCGGCGAAGGCTACCGCAACGGCGATCCAGGATCGGGCTACGCAATAGGTTTGGCCGGCCTGCGCGAGAGCGCCGGGATGCCGGTTGCCCACATCGCCGCGTACGCGCCGACCGTACTCCGCGAGGCAGCGGCCGGCGACGCGCGCGCCGCAGCGATCCTCGACGAGAACGCGAACGCTCTCTATCGAATGATCGAAGAGGTTGCCCTTCGCTGCCCGCCGGAAACCCCGCTCGCCTTCGCCGGCGGCCTGCTGCGCGAACGCAACCTGCTAACCGATATGCTGGAGCGCTGCATCGCCGACGGCGCGCTGCCAGTGCGCGTTGTGGCGCGGCGCGTCGAGCCGTATTATGGTGCGCTCGCTCTCGCGGCGCAAATCGCCGCCGCATGAACTTGCCGCCCACCGAGGTCGATCACTCGGAGAGCGACGAGCTCGACATCCTCGCCACGCCGCAGCTCGTCGAACTCATCGTCACCGACCAGCGCGCCGCGATCGACGCGGTACTCGCGCAGACGCCCGCGATCGCAGCGGCTGTCGACGCTATTGCCTCCCGTCTCGGGCGTGGCGGACAGTTGCACTACGTCGGCGCCGGAAGCAGCGGACGCATCGCGACGCTCGACGCGTCGGAGATGCCGCCGACCTTCGGAACGCCGGAGTATCTCGTTCGCGCGCACGTCGCCGGAGGAGCGGCGGCGCTGACGCGCGCCGTCGAGGGAGCGGAAGACGATGCTGCCGCAGGCGATGCAATCATGCTCGAGTGCGTCGAAAGCGATGATGCCGTCGTCGGAATCTCGGCCGGCGGTTCGGCGCCGTTCGTTGTCGCGGCGATCGCACGCGCAAACGTTATCGGCGCATACACCGTCGCGCTCACCAGCGTCGCGGATTCGCTGCTCGCGCAGGCCGCGCAACTGGCGATCGTCACGCTGACCGGGGCCGAGATACTGACCGGATCGACGCGGCTCAAAGCCGGCACCGCGCAGAAGCTCGTGCTCAACGCCATCTCGACCGCCGTGATGGTACGCCTCGGGAAAGTGTACCGCAATCTCATGGTCGAGGTCGTCGCTAACAACGCGAAACTGCAGGCGCGCGCTCTGCGTTTGGTGCAGCGCCTTGCCGGTGTCGACGAAGCGGGCGCCGCCGAGCTCTTGGCGCGAGCGAAGGGGCGCGTGAAGGTCGCCGTCGTGATGGCCCGCTACGACGCCGACGCACTGCAGGCCGAGTCGCTGCTGATCGCCCATAACGATCTCCTGCGCGAACTGTTATGATTCACGGCATCGCCTTCGCGCTGGCCGCGATCGCGTTCGTGCCGCTGGACGACCGTCCCGTAACGTCGCTCGATCCCGTTTTGCTTGGCCGCATTGCCGGCGTGCCGGTGCATGCGGCGCCCCGCGCCGAGCTCGGACGTTACCTCGAACGCGGACGCTCCGACGCACTGATCGCCTGGCTCAACGAAGAAGCCCAACGAGAGGGTACTCGCGATTTCGTCGTCTCGACCGACATGCTCGCCTACGGCGGCCTCATCGCGTCGCGCGTTCCCGGCGCCTCCTACGCCGACGCGGTCTTCCGCTTGCGAGAGCTCGCGCATCTCCGTTCCGAATATCCCGATGCCTGGATCGCCGCCTTCGGGACGATCATGCGTCTCGCGCCAACCGGAGTTCCCGCCGGAACGCCGTTCTTCGCCGCCGATCCGCTCTGGGAGTACCTGCAGCGCTTCGCCAATCTGCACGATCCGCTGCTTCCCGGTGAAGCGGCGACCGCGGCGCATCTGCGTGAGCTCATCGGCGAACCCACTCTCGACGCGTATCTCGCAACGCGCGCGCGCGATCTCGGCATAGATCGGCTGCTGTTGAGGTTGACGGCAAGCGGCACGATCGATCGGCTCGTGCTCGGTCAAGACGATGCGGGTCCAGTCGGTCTGCACGTACCGGAGGTCGCGCTGCTGCAGCAGGAGCTCGCGGACGATCGTCTTGCCGGGAAAGCCTCGATCGAACCCGGCGCCGACGAGCTTGGCATGGCATTGGTCGCGCGTGCGATCGCCCGCACCGCTCGCTGGACGCCGCGCGTCGCGGTCATCTATTCCACACCCGCCGGCGCCGCTTATCAGGATCCGATTGAGTACGCGCCCATCTCGACCGCCATCGACGCGCTCGTCGGCGTCTGCGGCGGCGTGCGCGACGACGTAAACCCCGACGTCACGCTCTTCGTGCGTGTGCCCGGGGGCAGTAACGGGCAGGATCGGGAACTGCTCGATGCTCTTTCGGCAGCGGAACGTGCCGGGCGATCCGTCGCGCTTGCCGACCTCACCTATCTCAACTCGTACGCCGATCAGGCTGGGTTCGCGCGAGCGATGCTCGCCGCTCACATCGCGGCCAAACTCGACGCCTACTCGTCGTGGAACACCAATGCCAATACGGTCGGCACGGCGCTGGCCGAAGCGATCGCCGCCGGCGCGGGACGACGCATGCACACGTATGATGCACTCGCACATCGCACGTTTACGTTCATGCGTTTCGTCGACGACTTTGCGTTCCACGACGAAGTGCGTCCGCAGCTCAACGCCACGCTCGCCGCGCAAGGCATCACCGATCACACGTTGCTTCCGGCCGCCGCCGTGGCCGCTCTCGAGCAGCAAGACCGTGCGTCGCTCTGGAATGACGCGGAGGGAATTCTCCCGCTGCTCGATCCGGGCTACCACATCGCGGCGATGCGGATCGGCTTGCCCTGGAGCCGCACCTTCGAGACGTCGCTGGAGGTCGCCATAGCGCCGAACCTTTGAAGGAAGAGTTAGGCAACCGAGCAAACGATAGAGCGCTTCTGCTGACACTTGAGGAGGTTCCGTGAAGAGAGCAATCATCGCCGCGACGGTCGCGCTCGTTATCGCGGCTGCCGGTTCGACCTTCGTACGCGCGGGCGCCGCGTCCGACGACAACGCGCAGATCGCGGCGCTTTATCAGAAGTTCACGACGGCGTTCCGCCACAAAGACCTGGACGCCATCATGTCGGTCTACGTTCCGGGAGACAGCCTCTTCGTCTTCGACGTCGGGACGCCGCGCGAACACGTCGGCGCCGACAGCTATCGCGCCGATTGGAAAGGCTTCTTAGGCTCGTTCAAAGGCAGCGCGCTGCCGAGCTTCACTATCTCCGAACTCGCGGTGACGATCGCCGGCGACGTCGCGTACTCTCACAGCATCCAGCACATCACCGGGGCGACGCAAGGCGGTCCGTCGAGCTTGACCGTGCGCGTCACCGACGTGCTGCGGAAAGTCGACGGCAAATGGTTGATCGTTCAGGAGCACGTATCGGTGCCGATCGACTTCAACACGATGAAGCCCGATCTGATGTCGCGACCGTAAACGCAGCCTATAGAATCCCAGAAAGCTCGACGTAGGAGCGATCGAGCTCACAAACGGCATGGCATCCCAGCAGCCGGAGCGTGCGGGTGACGCCGGTGCGCAGGATCTCGATCGCTCGCGCGACGCCGGCACCGCCTGCCGCTCCCAACCCGTACGCGTGCGCGCGTCCAACCAGGACTGCGCGCGCGCCCAAACAGAGCGCTTTCACCACGTCGGTGCCGCGGCGAATGCCGCCGTCGAGCAAGACCTCCGCACCGCCGTCGACCGCCGCGAGCACCTCGGGCAGCGCCGCCAACGTCGGCATGACGCCATCGAGTTGCCGTCCGCCGTGATTTGAAACGACGATGGCATCGGCGCCCACGCTGACCGCCCGGCGCGCGTCCTCGGCGGTGAGCACGCCTTTGATGACCAGCGGTCCCTGCCACGCCGCACGGATCCAATCCATATCGGCCCACGTCACCGTCGATCGCTCGAGCGCCGCTCCCACGTCCTCGTATGCCATCGGCCCGGCGCCGGGAAGCACGACGTTGGGAAACTGCATCAGGCCGCCGTCGCGCCAGAAATCGAGCAGCCAACGCGGTTTTGAGAGAATCTGCGACGCGTACGGCAGCATCTTCCAAGGATTGCCGCTGATGAGTTCGCGACCGCCGTTGCGCAGGTCGCGCTCGCGCTGCCCCGCGACGGCGGTATCGATCGTTACGACGAGTGCGTCGTATCCCGCAGCGCGTGCTCGCGCGATCGCGCCCTCTGCTGCCTCGCGTCCGCCCAGCAGATAGAGCTGGTACCAGGCGGGTCCAGCCGTCGCCGCTCGCACCTCTTCGAGGCGGCAGCCCGAAAGCGTCGACAAGCAATAAGCGGTTCCGGCGGCACCGGCCCGAGCGGCAGCGACGCACTCGCCGCGCGGGAAGAAGAGCCGGCTGCTGCCGACCGGCGCCAAGAGAAACGGCAACGCGAGCTCCGTGCCGAGCACCGTCGTCAGCAGATCGCACGTTCCCATCGCTGCGGCGTTGCGCGGGCGAAACCGCACCCTATCGAACACCGCGCCGTTCTCGCGCAGGGTGACCTCGGCATCGGCGCCGCCGTCGATGTAATCGAAGACTGCGCGCGGCAAACGCCGCCGCGCCGCCAGCCGCAAATCCTCGATCGTAATCGCTTCTCTCACGTCAGGAACCCGAGCCCGTTCCCTCGACGTCGAATGCCAGCTCAACCTCGCCCTTGTGCGCCCTGCCCATCGAGGCCTTGACGTTAGCCTCATGAAAACGATACCCTGTCGTCGCATTATGGACGCCGGATTCATCGCCACCGCGTTTGCGACCGCGTTTACCATTATCGATCCGATCGGGATGATTCCGATGACGATTGCATCGACCGCGCGCGTGCAGCCGCAACGGCGCAATCAGATCGTCGACCAAGCTGTGATCGTTGCGTCCGGCATCATCCTTTTCATGGGCGTCGTGGGCCGCTTGATCTTGAACTCGCTCGGCATCACGCTGCCGGCTTTTACGATTGCCGGCGGAATTCTGCTCTTTCTCATTGCGATCGACATGCTCTTCGCCCGCCCCACCGGCGCCAAGCGCACGGAAGCCGAGGAACGAGAAGCGGCGCAGAACGAAAATCCGGCGGTCTTTCCGCTCGCGGTTCCGATGATCGCCGGGCCGGGGACGATTGCAACGGTATTGCTGCTCGTGAACTTTTCGCGCGGCGACCGTCTCGATCTCGTGATCGTCGCGCTCGCCTATGCGGTCGCGCTGGTAGTGACGTGGCTCTGCATGCGCGGCTCGTCGCTCTTACTGCGCGTGATCGGCACCACCGGCATTCACGTCGTCAGCCGGCTGCTCGGGATCATCCTTGCCGCTCTGGCGGTTCAGTTCGTCCTCAATGGCCTTGCGCAATCGATCCTACGGCGCTGAGAGCCCGGGGTCGGATATCCACTCCTGATAGACGGACTTCTCGATCGGCGGAAGCTGCGTGTCCGGCGGCAATCGGTATCCGGGCAGCGGGAACGGGAACGGGATCTCGTGCGGCGGTAACTTGAACGGATCGACGGCCGCGTCGTAGCAGAAGGGCCAAACGATGCTGCCGTACTCTTCGGCGCCGTCGGGATAGGTAAATTCGTAGCGCCCGTAATAGCAATCGCGGCCGTTATCGCGCCAGCGCTGCGTCGGCGTGATGATGCCGTTGCCGTGTTCGTCTCCGCGCAGTGCCGACGGTACGTCGAACGCGTACGATTTGCTCGGCGACTCGCGCGCGCCGGGATCGATCGTCGGTATCGCGTGCGCATCGTTCTGCTGGTTGAGCCGCGCGATCTCTTTCGCAAAGCCTGCCTCGTCGCGTTCGATCTTCGACGGGACGCTCGGGCGCCGCGCCGGCGGCGCCGGTGTCGCGGCAACCGTCACCTGTTTGGCGATCTCGGGGAGCGGAACGTGTGCCGGCGCCGATTGCCGCTGGGGGGCGCTCGTGTGCCTGACCGGTCGCGGCGCCGGCTTGGGCGTCGAGCGGATCTGATGCTGGATCGTGACGATGGTGGTTTCAGATACCGCCTCTCGTTGGCCGCGCGGAACGAACAAGCGCGCCGCGGCAAGGAAGGCGAGCGTGAGAAGAATGACGTGCAGTATGGCCGAGGCCAGCGTCGACCAGAACAGCGCGCGGCTGCGCCGTTGGAAGCTTCCTGAGATCAAGCGGTCGTTTGAATGTCCTTACCTGAGCGGATGCGGCTGGCAAAGTTCGATGAGGACACCGCCGGTCGCCTTCGGATGCAAGAAGGCGATGAGGCTGCCGTAAGCGCCTCGACGCGCGTGTTCGTCGATGAGCTGCACGCCCTTGCCTTTGAGGTCGGCCAGCTTCGCTTCGATGTCGTACACCCGGTAAGCGGTATGGTGGAGCTTCGTCGGGGCGTCGCCGCGGAACCGAGCGATGGAAGATCGTTCATCGAGCGGCAGTAGTAGTTCGACGAATGACGGCCCAGCCTCCAAACCGACCGCTTCCACGCCTTGATCGTCGATGATCTCGCGATACACCTCGGTAAAGCCGAGCGTCTGCGTGTAGAGGCGGAGCGTCGCCTCGAGATCCTTGACGACGATCGCCACGTGATCGATTTCCATTAGCGAATGCCTTCCGCGGCGCGATAGGTCCCGAAGACCTCGCGCAAGATGTCGCAGATTTCCCCGAGCGTCGCCCCGGCATCGACCGCATCGACGAAGAGCGGCATCAAGTTCGTCGTGCCCGCCGCGCCGCCGCGCACTGCGTCGAGATGCCGCCGGACGGCTTCGCCGTCGCGTGCCGCGCGAAAGGCGCGCACGCGCTCGACCTGCTCCTTCTCGGCACTCTCGTCGACTCGCTGCAGCGCGATGGGCGCTTCGCTTTCGGGTTCCGCGAAGCGATTGACGCCGACGACGACCTGTTCGCCGCGTTCGACGGCCTGCTGCGCGGCATAAGCCGAATCGGCGATTCGCGCCTGCATCCAGCCGCTCTCGATCGCCGCGATGCTGCCGCCCATCGCATCGACTTCCCCGATCGTCGCGGCCGCGCGTTCGATCAGCTCGTTGGTGAGCGTCTCGAGGTAGTACGAGCCCGCCATCGGATCGACGACGTCCGCGACGCCCGACTCGTAAGCGATGATCTGCTGGGTGCGCAACGCGACCTTCGCGCTCTCGGCGGTCGGCAGCGCCAGCGCTTCGTCTTTGCCGTTGGTGTGAAGCGATTGCGTGCCGCCGAGAACGGCGGCCAGCGCTTGCAGCGTTACCCGCACGACGTTGTTCTCCGGCTCTTGGGCGGTCAGCGTCGAGCCGCCGGTCTGCGCGTGAAAACGCAGCATCTGCGAGCGCAGATCGCGGCAGCCGAACTCGTCGCGCGTGATCTTCGCCCAGAGATAGCGTGCGGCGCGGAACTTCGCGATCTCTTCAAAGAAATCGTTGTGTGAGTTCCAGAAGAAGGAGATGCGCGGCGCCACGTCGTCGAGCGCGATGCCGCTTTCGCGGGCCGCGTTCAAGTACGCTTTGCCATTGGAGAGGGTGAAGGCGATCTCTTCTACCGCCGTCGAGCCGGCCTCGCGAATGTGGTAGCCCGAGATGGAGATCGCGTTCCACTGCGGCACCTCGCGCGCGCAGTAGGCCATGACGTCGGTGACGAGCCGCATCGACGCTTTTGGCGGGTAGATGTACGTGCCGCGCGCGGCGTACTCTTTGAGGACGTCGTTCTGCACCGTTCCCCCGAGCTTGTCGAACGGGACGCCGCGCCGCCGCGCTACCGCGAGCAGCAGCGCGAGCAAAATCGCGGCCGGTGCATTGATCGTCATCGAAACGGTAACGCGACCGAGCGGCACGTCGTCGAGCAGCGTCTCCATATCGGCGATCGTATCGATCGCGACGCCGACCTTTCCCACCTCGCCGCGCGCCGCCAGGGCGTCGGAATCATAGCCGAGCTGCGTCGGCAGATCGAAGGCGACCGAGAGCCCCGTCTGGCCGCGCGCGAGAAGATAACGGTAGCGTCCGTTCGATTCGGCCGCCGTGCCAAAGCCGGCGTACTGTCGCATCGTCCACAGCCGGCCACGGTACATGTCCTTGCGAATCCCACGCCCATAAGGAAAGGCTCCCGGCTCTCCCAGGCCGTGCGGCGCCCCTTCGACCGCGTCGTAGACTGGCCGAATCGGAATCCCCGATCCGTTACTATCTCTCACGTGGGCTCGATTGTTACGATCGGCGAACCGTTCTCGACCGTCGCGCCGGCCGACGTGTGGATCGCGCTTACCACGCCGCTCGTATGCGCGCGAATCTCGTTCATCATCTTCATCGCCTCGATAATGGCGACGACTTGACCGTCGCTCACCGGATCGCCCGTGGCGACCCCCAGCTCGACGATGAGGCCGTGCATCGGCGAGCGCACATCGTTACCGCTCGACGCGTTTTCGCGCTTACGCATGGCACCCAAGCGCGGCGCTAATCGGCGTTCGGCCGGGCGCGATGCCGGCGAAGGCAAGCGCACGCCATTGCGGGCGCTGGGCGCTAACGTCTGCGCAAAGCGCTCCAGCGTCGCCGTCCCGAACGACGCGTCGAGCACCGCGGGATGATCGGAGAGTGCGCGCAGGAACGGCAGCGTCGTAGGCACGCCCTCGATCGCATATTCGTCGATCGAACGCCGCAGCCGCGCCAGCGCCGCCTGACGTGACGGCGCCCAGACGATGAGCTTGGCAATGAGCGAATCGTAGTCCGGCGGGATCGTCCAGCCCGCATAGGCGGCGGAATCCACGCGGACGCCGAGACCGCCGGGCTCGCGATAGGCCGAGATCGTTCCCGGTTCGGGGCGGAATCCTTGCGCAGGGTCCTCCGCGTTGACCCGAACTTCGATGGAGAAGCCCCGAAAATCGATATCTTCCTGCCCGTATCCGAGCGGCTCGCCGGCGGCGATGCGGATCTGCTCGCGCACCAAATCGATGCCGGTCACCATTTCGCTGATCGTGTGCTCGACTTGAATGCGCGTGTTCATCTCGAGAAAATAGAAGTCGTCGCCGGATACCAGACACTCGATGGTTCCGGCGGAATCGTAACGGATGGCTTTGGCGGCGCGGATGCCGGCCTCGCGCATCGCTGCCCGAACTTTTTCGGGAATCAGCGCCGGCGTCTCTTCCCAGAGTTTTTGATGACGCCGCTGCAACGAACAGTCCCGCTCGCCCAGGTGCACGACGTTGCCGCGGCCGTCGGCCAGCACTTGCAGTTCGACGTGTTTGGGGTTTTCGAGATACCGCTCGGCGTAAATCGTCTCGTCCTTGAAGTACGCCTGCGCCTCTCGGCGCGCGTTTTCGAAGGCCGACGGAACGTCGTCCATCGATGCCGCAACGCGCAGGCCTTTGCCGCCGCCGCCGGCCGACGCTTTGAGGGCGAGCGGCAGTCCGTAACGCTGCGCCGCTTCGCGGGCTGCGGCGATGCCGGTGATGGCCTCCGTTCCTCCCGGGACGAGCGGTACGCCCGCTTTCTGCATCGCTTGGCGGGCCCGCAGCTTATCGCCCATTGCGTGAATCGCATCGCCATGCGGACCGATCCACGTCAACCCGGCTGCCGCGACTGCCCGCGCGAATGCGGCGTTCTCGGCAAGAAATCCGTAGCCCGGATGGATCGCGTCGGCTCCGGATTCCTTGGCGCATGCGATGAGCTTGTCGCCGTCGAGATAGCCCTGCGCCGGCGACGACGGTCCCAACCGGTAGGCCTCGTCGGCCAGCGCGGCGTGCAGCGAGTTTTTATCGGTATCAGAGTAGACGGCGACGCTGGCAATTCCCATCTCGCGCGCCGTGCGGATGATGCGAATCGCGATCTCACCGCGATTCGCAATCAGTATCTTACGAAACACGCCCTGTCATCCTGAGCGAGCGAAGCGAGTCGAAGGACAAAAACTTCGTGTCCTCACGGTCACTCCGGCGGATACATCCCCATGGCGTGATAGCCGGCATCGACGAAGTGCACGTCGGCGGTAACGGCCGACGCCAAATCGGAAGCGAGGAAGACCGCCATGTTGCCGACGTCCTCTTGGGTGACGTTGCGCCGCAGCGGCGCGACCTTGGGGACGACCTCGAGAATGCGCGAGAAGCCACCGACTTGCCGCGAACTCGCCGTCTTGATCGGTCCCGCCGAAATGGCGTTCACGCGAATATTGCGGTCGCCGAGGTCGAACGCGATATACCGTATCGTCGCCTCGAGCGCGGCCTTCGCGATGCCCATGAGATTGTAGTTCGGGACGATCTGCGTCGCGCCCAGATACGTCATCGCCATCACCGAAGCGCCGTCGCGCAAGGAGTTGCGCAGCGCGCTCACCAGGGCGATGAGCGAGTACGCCGACACGTCGAGCGCCAAGCCGAACCCGCCGCGGGACGTGTCGAAGACCTTGCCCGCCAGATCTTCTTTGTTCGCAAAGGCGATGGAATGCACGAGCGCATCGAGGGGGGCGAAATCCTCCGCGAGTGCCTCGCGCAGCGCCGTTAAGGACGCGTCGCTCGAAACGTCGCACTCGATGACCGGACCGCCGCCCAACTCGGCTGCCAGTCTCTCCACCTCGGCCTTCACCCGGTCGCCCTGGTAGGTGAGCGCGAGCGTTGCACCGTGCTCGTGCAGCTTTCGTGCGATGCCGGTCGCAATCGACCAGCGATTCGCCACGCCGGTCACCAACGCGCGCTTGCCATCCAATAACTTCACGAAGGCTACATACCAGCGCAGGTGCGGGCGTCCTGCACGAGCCGCAGCCAGCGCCGCCGATTGGACGAGCTTGGGGCCTTTTCGCTATAGGGGGATGTTGCCGTGCTTGCGCTGCGGCATTTCGACACGTTTGTCGCGCAGCATCGCTAACGCATCGGCGATCGCGCCGCGCGTCCGCCGCGCTTCGATGATGTCGTCGACGTAGCCGCGGGCCGCGGCGATGTACGGATTCGCAAAGCGCTCCGTGTATTCGTTGATGAGCTCCGCCATCTTCGCGTCCTTGTCCGGCGCCGCAGCGATCTCGCGCCGGAAGATCGTCTTCACCGCACTCTCGGCGCCCATCACCGCGATCTCGGCCGTCGGCCATGCGAGGTTGACGTCGGCGCGGATGTGTTTGCTCGCCATAACGTCGTAGGCACCGCCGTAGGCTTTGCGCGTGATTACCGTGATTTTCGGCACGGTCGCCTCGGCGAATGCGTAGAGCAGCTTCGCACCGTGCAAGATGATGCCGTCATATTCTTGATTCGTCCCCGGCAAGAAGCCGGGCACGTCGACGAAGGTAACTAACGGTATATTGAAGGCGTCGCAAAAGCGCACGAAGCGCGCCGCCTTGACCGACGACTTCGTGTCGAGTACGCCGGCCAGGACGTTGGGCTGATTGCCGACGATACCCACGGCGCGTCCGTTCACGCGGCCAAAGCCGCAGATGATGTTCTGCGCGTACAGACCTTGAATTTCGAAGAAGTCCCCGTAATCGACGACGCCCGAAATGACCGCGCGCATGTCGTACGGTTTGTTCGGCGAGTCCGGGACGAGCTCGTCGAGCTCTGGAACGAGGCGATGCGGGTCGTCGTCGCAGTCGTATTCGGGCGGAGCCTCGCCATTATTCTGCGGAACGAACGAGAAGAGCTCGCGCGTGAGCTCGAAGAGATGGTCTTCGTTCTCGGCCACGAGATGGGCGACGCCGCTGCGGGTCGCGTGCGTTAGCGCACCGCCCAGTTCTTCGAACGATACCTCTTCGCCGGTCACGGTTTTGATGATCTCCGGGCCGGTGATGAACATCTGCGAGATATTCTCGGTCATGATGATGAAGTCGGTAATCGCCGGCGAATAGACGGCGCCGCCGGCGCACGGCCCGGCGATCAAGCTGATCTGCGGGACGACGCCGCTGGCCTGAACGTTGCGCCAGAATATCTCCGCATAACCGCCGAGGGACACGACGCCTTCCTGAATGCGCGCGCCGCCGGAATCGTTGATGCCGATGAGCGGCGCCCCGGTGCGCAGTGCGAGGTCCATCATCTTACAGATCTTCTCGGCGAAGGCTTCGCCGAGCGAGCCGCCGAGCACGGAAAAATCTTGCGAGAAAAGAAATACCTGCCGGCCGTCGATCGTCGCTCGTCCGGTAATCACGCCGTCGCCGAGAAACTCTCGCTCGTCGAGGCCGAACGCGTTGGCGCGATGCACGACGAACCGATCGAATTCGACGAACGAGCCGTCGTCGACCAACGCGTCTACACGCTGCCGCGCGGATCGCTTTCCGCGCGCGTGCTGCCGTTCGAGCGCCTCCGGACCGGCGGGAACCGCCGATTCGGCGCGTTTCGCCGCGAGCTCGTCGTATTTTTCCGCGCGCCCCTTCACAAGGCCACCTTTGCACCTACGGAGGGACGGTTCCTAGACCGAGCGGAATGCTCTCGCCATGCTCCGCACTGCGTGCTGCACGCTACTATTGGCCCTTATCGCGATCGCCCCGGGCTTTCCGGTGCCGCCCCCGATACCGCCCGCGCGCGCCGTTGCCGAGACGATGTACGGAACCTCGGTGACCGACCCGTATCGCTACTTCGAAGATATGCAGGATCCGGTGGTGCAGCGATTCTTCCGCGAGCAGAACGCGTACACGCGCGCGGTGCTCGACCGCCTCGACGGGCCGCGCCAACAGCTCTTCAACCGCATCAAAGCACTCGACAACGCCGGCGTATCCGTCATCGACGTTTCGCGCGCCGGCGCCTACTACTTCTACGAAAAGCTCAACCCCGGCGATAACAGCTTCAAGCTCTACGTGCGCGAGGCCGCCGGCGGGAACGAACGGCTGCTCGTCGATCCGCAAACGCTTGCGGGGGCGGGCCAGCACTACACCATCAACTACTACCTCCCGTCGCTCGACGGGTCGCGCGTCGCCTATGGCATTTCAGAGGGCGGTTCGGAGGCATCGGTGATCCACGTGGTGGACGCGGCGACGGGGAACGTTCATCCCGATGCCATCGATCGAGCCTATTATATTGGCGCAACGAGTTGGCTGCCGGGCAGCTCTGCGTTCTACTACGTGCGTTTCCCAAAGCTGCGTCCCGGCGAGCCCCAAACCGATAAGGAGACGCGCGCCGTCGCGTATCTTCACGTGCTCGGGAGAGATCCGGATCGCGACGCTCCGATCTTTGGCTATGCGGTCAACCCGAAGATCCCGTTCGGTCTGACCGATTTTCCCGTCGTCCAATACTCGCCGGTTTCGCCCTATATGCTGGCCTACGTCGTTCACGGCGTGAAGAACGAACGGACCATCTACGCGACCCGCGCGGACGGGCTCGAATCGTCGAACGCAAGGTGGACGCTGGTCGCAACCACCGCCGACGACGTCATCGGCGCCGATTTCGAAGGCTCGACGATCTACCTGCTCACGCATAAAGACGCGCCGACGTATAAGATCGTCGCCACCTCCCTAAATGCGCCCAACGTTGCGACCGCGCGAACGGTACTGCCGGCGGGTAAGGCGGTGCTCCAAGATCTCGACGTGGCGGCCGACGGACTCTACGTGCTCGCGCACGATGGCGGGTTCGGCCGCGTCACGCGGATCGCGCTCGACGCCGGCGGCGGCGCCGGAACGATCGCCAACGTCGCATTGCCGTTTGATGGCGCGATCAATGAGATCGCCACCGATCCGCGGGAACCCGGCGTCGTCTTCGGCCTGAGCGGTTGGGTGCATTCGCAGCTCTACTATGCTGCCGATGCCAACGGAGCCGTTGTTGACACGCATCTCAAACCGCTTGCCAACGTCGATACGACGCCCTACACGTCGTCGGAGGTGTTGGCGCGCAGTGCGGACGGAACGATGGTACCGCTTTCGGTGATCTACAAGAAAGGTCTCGTCCTGGATGGCTCGCATCCGGCATACCTCGAAGGTTATGGTGCGTACGGCATCACGCTGGAGCCCGCATTCAGCGCCACGCGCATCGCGTGGCTCGAGCGCGGCGGCGTCTTTGCGGTCTGCCAACCGCGCGGAGGCGGCTGGTATGGCGAGGCGTGGCATCGCGCCGGAATGATCGCGACCAAACCGCACACGTGGCAGGATTTCGTCGCCTGTGGCCGCTGGCTGGTCGCGCACCGGTATAGCTCGCCCGCGCATTTGGGCGGCGAGGGAACCAGCGCCGGCGGCATTACGATCGGCCGCGCGATCACCACCGAGCCGCAGCTCTTCGCCGCAGCGCTCGACGTCGTCGGTCTGAGCAACGCGTTGCGCGCGGAGTTTACGCCCAACGGTCCCCCGAACATCCCCGAGTTCGGTACCGTCAAAAACGAGGTCGGCTTCCGCGCGCTGTACGCCATGGATGCCTACGAGCACGTCGTTCCGGGGATCGCCTATCCGGCGGTCATGCTGGTTACCGGATACAACGACCCGCGCGTCGCATCGTGGCAGCTCGCGAAGTTTACGGCGCGCCTCGCGCGCTCGACGACCAGTGGCCGCCCGATTCTGTTGCGCGTGGATTACGACGCCGGGCACGGTTTTCTCGCCGCGTCGCGCCAGCAGAGCGAGCAGCTGCTTACCGACGAGTTCGCTTTCTTGCTCTGGCAGTGCGGCGATCCCGCCTTTGCCGGCATTCCAACCAGAATCTACCCGAGGCAATCCGCGCGGCCGTGATTTGACGTTTAGCCGTGGATGAAGCAGTTCGTCTCATGGAGCGCGTGAGGGCACGGGATGCCGACGCGTTCGAGGCGCTCTACGACCGTTACCATCGCTTGGTCTACGGCGTGGCCCTGCGCGTGCTCTCGGATGCGCCGAGTGCCGAAGACGTGACGCAAGCGATCTTCATGAAGCTCTGGACGAACCCCAGCATCTTTACCGTGGGTAACTTCAGCGCATGGATCGTTCGCGTGGCGCGAAACCGTGCGCTCGATGCGCTTCGCGCTCGAGCCGCCCGGCCGGAGGAGGAGCTTCCCCAAACGCTCTGCGCAGAGGACGCCTTGGAGGACGCGGCGCTCGCGCAGATCGACGCGCAGACCCTGCGCTCTGCCCTCGCGCAACTGCCGGAAGAGCAGCGGCGGCTGATCGAGCTGGGGTTCTTCGGCGGCGTAACGCACCACGAAATGGCGCGTACGACGGGCGTGCCTCTAGGAACGGTCAAGACGCGCATTCGCAGCGGTTTGCGACGGCTGCGTGCCGCACTCGATGGGGTCGTTAGCGTATGATCTCGCACGACGAGATGCTCGACAACGTCGCGATCTACGCGCTGGGCGCTCTGCCGCCGGCCGAAGCGGCCGCCGTCGCGGCGCACCTGCAGACGTGCGCGGAATGCCGGCGCGAGTACGAGCTCTTGCGTCCGGCCGTCACCGCCGCAGGCGCGAGCGCGCAAGCTGACGCCGGCGCAAGTCCGAGCCCGCTGCTCAAGGCCCGCCTCATGCGCGAGGTGCGCGACCAAACCCGTACGATTCGTCGAACGCCCATGTGGGGCGTCTATCTGGCGGCCGCTGCGTGCGTTGCGTTCGCGATCGGCGCGGTGCTGACGAATCTGTCGCTGCACAACCGCCAAGCGCAGCAAAGCGCGCTCATTTCCGACTTGACCGCGGCAAATGCGAAGCACTACCGCTTCGCCGGCGGTGAGGTAGTCGTTCACGACGGCCGCCTCTACATTGCGATGCACGCGCTTCCGCCGCCGCCGGCCGGCAAGGTCTACCAGGCATGGACGCTGCCCAAGGGTTCGCACCGCATGACGCCGGAGCAGACCTTTATGCCGAGCGGGAGCGGTCCAACCATCGTCGAGGTGCCGGTTTCGTCCGCCACGGTGGCCGCGGTGGCGGTCAGCGTCGAGCCGTTGGGCGGATCGAAGCAGCCCACCAGCAAGCCGATCGCCCTGGCAGTGCTCTAGGGTCGCCACCCAATCCAAAGGGGTGCCTCCCCCGTTCCTTTCTCTGAACCGTCTCGTTTCGAGCGGATCGCTCGAGAAAGGAAATCATGCGGAATATCGTTGCAATCGTACTACTGGCGCTGGCTTTCGGATCGTTTGGCCCGGTCGCGGCGTCGGCAAAACTCATGCCGGGACTCATCGACGAATCCACGCGCTTCTCGGGATCCTGCTGTGTCTATACCGGTGCCCCGGCGCTCGCCGTCACGCTTTCGATGGTCGAAGCCGGGGGCGGCCCGAAGAACTTCTCTACGGCGACCCTGCTCAAACGGCTGACCGGCTCGCTCTTCGATGCCGAGGTGGCAAAGCTCACCCGTCTTTACGGGCAAGATCAAGTCGCGCAGTTTCTCAAGACGTTCGATTTCGTCGTTAACGATTCGCTGCGCATCGTTACCGAAAAGGGCGTGAAGCTGCCGAGCACTCCGAATCCAGACCCCAATGACGGCCGTGCCGTTGCCACCGCCCTCTGGTCGGCCGGCCAAACCGGCGATGGCTTCAACGTCGAAGTCATGCTCGATCGCGCGGTATCGCATCCGATCCACCTGCAAGTCATGAAAGACATCGATGCTAAGTATGGACTGGGCGTCGACGCGCAGTATCACGCGATCCTGACGACGGCAATGAAAGACCTCGCAGCCGCCTATCACCTCTAACCGTGTCGAGGGAAGGGGCGCGCTCGCGTGCCCCTTCGCCGCAACGTTACTTACTGGGGTCCTGTGCTACCCCGATGGTCACTAAGGGGCTTCCGCCAAGCCCGCTGTTGAAGCTGTACATGTAGGTTCCGGCGGGATACTTGTAGACGTCGACCGAGTTGTTGCCGGGGTCGCCGCACGCAATGCTCGTCTCGGCGGCGTTGAGGGAGCACTGGGGCCCGATTCCTTTGAGTGGAAAGGTCTTCGGAGCCTTGGTGTACGGGGGCGTATAGATATTGACTGCCGTCGTCGCATCGTCGGTGACGATCAGGTTGTCGCTCTTGTCGAAGATCGGGCCGCCGGGTATGGTGATCTTGATGGCTTTGAGAAGCTTTCCGGGCATCTTGCCGGCGCTGTATTTCAGAATCCCGCCGGCGCTCTGGGCCTGATTAACCCACGATTGGTAGACGTTGTTGTGAGAATCGACTCCGGCGCCTTGCGAATAAAACACCAGGGAGTTCGTGAGCTTGCTCGTCGGCGCGGTCTTGCCCTTAGGGTAAACAGATATATCGCCGGCAGTGCTGCCGTTTCCGACGAGATCGCTGACATATCTCGTGCCGTTTGAAGCAAACGCAATATCGGCGGGCTGGCCGTTGGGATCGCTCAACGTGATTCCCGCTTTGCCGCAGTTTGGCGCGTTGGAAGTGATCTCGTTGACGCCCGACGCGGTTTCTTGTGGAATCCACAGCTCGCCCGTACTGTCCACCCCGAGGGAGTTAACGCCGGTGAGATCCGCAATTTGGCAGAATTCTTTCCGATTCTTCGAGTTGTTCGCAACGTAATCGTTCACTTCGCCCGGAGCGGACGGCCCGCCATATTGGCCCACAAAGATCTGGGCTTTAACGGCGGCGGGGTCGACCATTCGCAGGCCGGTATCGTTGGGGTGAGCCCCGCCCACGCCGAGCTCCATAACGGCGCGGCTAGTATTCGTTAGGGGCGCGATCTGGGAGCCGCCGTTCGAACAGGCGCCCAGCGCGAGGACCGCTGCCGCTACGGCGAATGAGCATACGAGGGATGTTTTTAAATACATCGGTATCAGGCTCCTTACAAAGTCACTGCGTAAAGTCGGTGCTGGCCCAGTCTTACGCTGGCGTTCGCTCCTTCTACTGCAGCGAACGTAAAAAGCTTTCTGCTATACTACGGGTGTGACCGTGAGCCCGGTACTCATTGTTGGCGCGGGTCCGACCGGGCTCGTCCTTGCGCTCCAACTCGCGCGGCGCGGCGCGCCCGTTCGAATTATCGACAAAGCCGCAGGCCCTGGAGAACACTCGCGGGCCATGGTGGTGCAGGCCCGTACGCTGGAGTTTTATCGGCAGCTCGGTTTTGCGCGGCAGATCATCGACGCCGGAATCGTCGTTCGCAACGCTCACGTACGAGAGTGCGGGCGCAACGGCCGCGCGCGCGAGGTCCTGAGATTGAATCTGGGCGATCTCGGTGAGGGAATCAGCCCCTACTCGTTCGCACTCACGTACCCGCAGGACGATCACGAGAAGTTTCTCGTCGCCAGGCTCGCCGAAGCCAGCGTTGCGGTCGAGTGGAACGCGGCGCTCGAGAGCTTCTCCCAAGATAACGACGGGATCGAAGCGAGCATCGTCGGAGCGGCCGGTGCGACGACGTTCCGAGCGAGCTATCTGTGCGGCTGCGACGGCGCGCACTCCGTGGTTCGGCAGGGTCTTGGCCTGGGTTTTGCCGGCATGACCTACGAGCAGTTGTTTTTCGTCTGCGATTGCAAAGTGGCCGCGGGGTTCACCACGGATCTCTCCGTGACGCTGGGTGAGAAAGCGCTGGTGCTGCTCTTTCCCGTGCGCTCGACGGGAATGCAGCGGTTGATCGGTTTGCTTCCTCCCGGCATCGGCGATCCGGAGAACGCCACCTTCGAAACCATCCGCGCCGGGGTGGAAGCGTTGATCGGCACGCGGGTGACCGACGTCAACTGGTTTTCGACGTACCGCGTCCATCACCGCGTCGCGGAACGCTTCCGACAAGGCCGCGCCTTCATTCTCGGCGACGCCGCGCACATTCACAGCCCGGCGGGCGGGCAAGGCATGAATACCGGAATCGGCGACGCGACGAATCTGGGATGGAAGATCGCCGATACGCTGCGCGGCAATAAGGACCCGGAGATTCTCGATAGCTTTGAAGAAGAGCGTATCGGGTTCGCTCGCGCGCTGGTGGCGACGACCGATCGTCTCTTCACCTCCATCGTTCGCGGCGGAACGATCGGCGAGTTCACGCGGCAAATCGTGGCACCGATCGTCTTTACCGTCGGGACGCGCTTTCCGCTTGCACGCCATGCGTTCTTCCGCACCCTTTCGCAAACTGCCGTGAGTTACGCCGGATCGATGCTGAGCGCGGGGCACGCGGGAACCGTTCGCGGCGGCGATCGCTTGCCATGGGTTGGCGCCTGCGATAACTTCGCGTCTCTACGCTCGCTCGATTGGCAGATTCACGTCTACGGATCGCCGTCAGCCGGCGTTGCAACGCTTTGCGAGCGCACCGGGGTCGCGCTGCACGTCTTTGCGTGGAGTGACGCCGCGCGCGCCGCGGGCTTCGCGCGCGACGCGGCTTATCTCGTTCGTCCCGACGGCTACGTCGCGCTGGCAGCGGCGCGCGACGCGACTGCCAAGCTCGAAGCGTACTTAGCCCGCATTCACATCGGGCGTGGACGGTGATATAAGACAAGCATGCTGCAACCGGCAAATGATCCGTTCTTCGAGCAGCTCAAGCTCGAGATTCAAGAAGGCGTGGAGGAAGCCCGGCGTGGAGAACTCCTCGATGAGCGTGAGGTTTGGGAGGCTGTCGACGGTACCATTGCGCGCGTCGCGAGTCGACGTGCACAAACTCAAGGAGCGCTGCGACGAGTTGAAGATTTGGCCTAAGCCGGGCCACCTGCGCCCTGAGTTTGGACGCGACATCCGATCGTTTCCAATCGGGCAAATCATCATTTTCTACCGGGCCAGCCACGATGAGCAGGAAGTCGAGATTCTTCGAGTCGTTGACGGCCGCCGAGATCTCGGGACCGTTTTCTTCAGCCCACTGGTCGCTGCCTGAGGGTCACCAAATACCGAGTAGCGCCTTCACGTCGTCCGACGCCATGGTGTGCGGATCCCAGGGAGGCATAAACGTGATCTCGACGTTCGCGCTCTTCACCCCCTCGACCGCAAGAACGTGGTCCTTGACCGATTGCATGAACATCGGGCCGACGGGGCACATCGGCGACGTCAACGTCATCATCACGGTGACGTTCTCACCGTTTTCTCCTTCGGTGGTGATGTCGTAGACGAGACCAAGCTCCAGGATCCCAAGGTTCAGCTCGGGGTCTTTCACCTCAACGAGCGCTTCGCGCACTTGCTCCACGGTCGGCATGAGAGCGAGGTTCCTCGGCCTCGAAGGCAAACCTTCGGTAAAAGTGTCACCGTGAGCCTGTCGAAGAGAGTCATCCTGAGCTGTCGAAGGAGGAAGCGAAACTTCGGCGGGGCGGGTGGAGTTACTAAAGCAGGAG
>Ga0182015_10001653_pt1 | contig 28906 bp, 22 predicted proteins | sample 712P3MmetaG_FD_120478 | JGI IMG/M metagenome (GOLD analysis project Ga0182015, IMG submission 120478) | Permafrost microbial communities from Stordalen Mire, Sweden - 712P3M metaG | ecosystem: Environmental > Terrestrial > Soil > Wetlands > Permafrost | place: Sweden: Stordalen | collected... | reverse complement strand
TAGGGCCCAATCGAACCGAGGTCGGGCGCAGGAGATTCCACGGGAGCAGCGTCTGGGTCGAAGGCAGCCTTAGGATCCGGACTGGCGCTGGAGTCCGCGTTGTGCGGAGTTGACTTGGGACCCAGATCGCTCATGCTTCTCTCTCTGAAATGAGATGCAAATCGACGGTAAGTTTAGCACCCCAAGGGAAGGCGCATGAGTCAGTGGGCGCAACTCGGTAAATTAACCGCACCCGCATTTCGATTCGAGTGACCGTTCGATCATTCCCGGATGGTCGGCCAACAGAAGGCTATCCAGAAACCGGCTTGGAGGAGATCAATGGCGATTTCCTCGAAGCCGACTTCTGGCCCGCTCTCCAAGATGCGCATGATAAGCCGGAATTCCTGCTGTTGAGATACGCGCAGAATCGAAAACTCTTCGCAACAAGGGGACATGGCCAGTGACGCAACTACCAGGACACTACCCTTTTCCGCCCAATCGAGTAAGATTTTGAGGCCACCGTCAATCCCGGAGACCATACCGTCGAACTGCGCAAGGAGGGATTCAAGCCCCGGCAGTTCAAGAAACACTTCGTTGCGGGTGGAACCATATCTCTGGCTGCTGCGGATGCCGCGCTGGAAGCCGCTCCCGGCGAATTGAAAATTACCTTCGCGCCCGCCGACGCCACAGTGGCAATCGTGAAAGGTGAGATGCTGAAAATAGTAAGCAGTGGTGTCCCGCTCAATCTTGCCGCCGGTACCTACACGCTTACCGCGCGAACCGCCGAAAGGTTCACGCGCTCGTCCACGCTCGAAGTCATAGCCGGTCAATCCAAGTCTTTGGATTTGTCTCTCGCACGGAGCGGTATGTCGACGTGGGATAACCCAGGCGCCTGGAAGCAGGAGAGCGATCGTCCTGCTTGACGGTTGACGAGGCCCCGGGCGTGAGGAGGGACAGATTATTTCCCGCCTAATTTCCGAACTCGCCCACGCTTACGGTGCTTGCCAGTTGGTCGCGACGAGTAGACCTCAGGGTTATATAGACTCCGTCGGGTTTACGTTTGTGAGGACTTTCTCGAGATCTCCTCAGATAACAGCGGAACTGCGCCGACTAGTGCGGCATTGTTGGCTAATTCCGCCGGCCGGACCTTTACCTTTCCCCAGGGAGTCCAAGCGTATTTGTGCACGTGAGCTTCGACGTACGGAATGATGATGTTTGCGCTTTCCATCACTCCGCCGCCAATGACAATAACTTCTGGATCGTAGGCATGCACTAACGCGACGGCATCCGCGGCCCAGATGTTGAGGCATCGATCGCGAATCGCCAACGCAGTTTTGTCGCCACGCGCTGCCTCCTCGAATAGCTGTTTAAAGCCCACATGCGAATATTTGGACAGCCTGCTCTCGGAGACTCCGGGGAAATCCTTTACGATCGCCGGAAGCGACCATCCGGAGGCTTCGGCTTCCGCGCAACCAATGCCACCACAAGTACACGGACGTCCATTGAACAGAACAGGGATGTGTCCGCCCAAACAGCCGGCCTGGGAGTGCTTGCCCCTTAGCAGCTCGCCTTCGATCATTGCGACGCCACCAATGCCGGTACCCAAGGTCATCATGACTACGTCGCCAAAGCCGCGGGCCGCACCCGCGTAGGATTCTCCCAGCAGAGCCATTCGTGCGTCATTTTCGATGCGCAACGGGAGGCCGAACGCCTCGCGAGCCCAGGCGCAAAAATCTACTTCTGGGGCGTCGTCATATTTCTTGTTAGTCGACACAACCCGACTGATGCGGCAATCAACCAGCCCGGGGAACCCAACGGCGATACCTTGAAATCCGTCGAAGGAAAGAGACTGATCTTTGACTAACCTGTGAAAAAGTTCTGCAACTCGCGATAGCACCGCGCGAATGTTAACGGCACTGGCGATATCGATGCTTTCATACGCCAGAATACTTTCGTTCTCCACCAAACCGCAGTTGGCATGCGTGCCCCCGATATCAACTGCAAGTGCTTTCACGAAGAAAACTCCAATAGGTTAAGTTATGACGTCAGCTTGCGACCGCGGCTCCCTCTGCGGAAATCGAGTACTTTTTTCCTTGGTGGCGAAGGTTGACCAGGCGTGCCTTCGCATCGAAATCGTTGAGTTGCGGCTGGGCTTTCACGCCGTCGAACAGTGTAAGGTCCGCTCCGAAAATCGTATCGATCACCAGATCTGTAAATCCTCCGCCCGCGATGCAGCACCAGTCATTAATATACGGTGCATCGTTCGGGCATTTGTAGGCAGCTCCATCTTCGAGCGGGAACACGGTCTCCACAAAATGCGCTTGCCCAATCGGTCCTTGATTGCCGGCTTTTGCCAGGTTCTTCACCCATGCCGATACTTTTGCTGAAGCGTCAATCTTATAGAGACCTTTTGCGGTCGCCGGGGGCCATGCGGCATACGCACCCAGCCAACTGTGGTCCGGGCGAATATTCCAGGTTGCGTCGACATCGTTGGGCGAAAGCGCACGCATCCAATAATCGCTATGCAACTCCTCCCAGAAGAAGCGGCTCATCTCCTGCTTTTGCGCAATGCTCAGGTCCGCGCTCATATTATCGAGAACGGAAAGGAAGTCGTAACAGTGGCGCACTTCTACAAATGAGCCGTCCGGCTGGCCGCACTTCCACCAACCCTTTCCTGCAACGTAGAGTTTTTTATTGATTCGCTCAGCCAGTTCCGTGGCTTCGGCGCGCAACTGAGACGCACGCGCGGTGTCACCACGGCGGTCCAGCAAATCTGCCACAAATCGCATAGAAGACACATTGCCCGCGTTCATCCCCGCTGTCTCATGCAAGTAGGTGCTTACGACCTCGAGCAGGTTCTCGATCTTTCCGTAGTCGCCTAAGCCGTGTCTCTGCTTGTCAAGCTGCTTCCAATACGTTGCATGCGCCGCAAGATGATCGAGCGCGCTGTTCTCGCCCACGCGTTTATCGAGCCAGGCAAAGTCCCCGGTCACTCGCAGATAATTCTCGGCGCAACGCACAATCGCCATGTCATTGACGCCATACCACGGCCCCACGGCTTCAGCGGAGACGTAGTCGGTAGCGAGATGCTGGTGCATGTCTTGCACAAACCAGTTCTCAACGAGGCGCCGCAGCGCCTGCGGGTCGAGTAAAGCGAGGCTCAATGATGTGAGGGACGTGTCCCAGGGGAAACTGAGGGTGGGAAGAACATGGCCGCCGAGGGTGATGTAGGTTGTACCGTATTTCGAATCCGGGGAGGGCCGTCGGGCAAAGATCAGATTCTTGAAGCCGGCTTGATAGAGCTGCCAAAGAGATTCATCATCCGTTTCAAGTTGAGGGAGGTAGCCGGAAAAATCGGAGTTACCCTCCGTGAAAGCGGAGCGCAACAAACTGTTGAAGTCGGCTTCATTCTGGCGCGCGGCTTGCTCAAAACCGGATTGGAGCTCGTCATAAGTAGCGAGCGCGGCTCCGGCATTTGCGTCAACCGCATTTACATAATGAAATTCCTTGGTCTCTCCCGGCCCGAGCTTCAGATCGATCACGATCATCCGGACGGATTCCAGCCGGCTTGGTCCGGGAGAAATGCCCTGAACGGAAACGGCTGCGCTATGTTGCGCCGAAAAGATGATAGCTCCGCGTTGGGCATCCCAGTGGATTACGTTGTCCGCCTCTCCTGGCGAGTTTACAAACCACGAAGTTGTTTTCCTGCTGACTGCGGCGCGCATATCGAAACCTAGAGTGAAGCTCCGCGATCCATTGCTCCCGTTAGTGACCCGAATCGACTGGGCGGCCGCTCGTCGCATAGAAGGCATAAAAGTTTCAGTAGTGAATCTCAGCCCTTCGACTCGGCACTCACGAACGAACCGGTGCGGGAACCATTGATAGGCAATCGTGTCTCCTCCGGGAGAATAAGAAAGGAGCAGCCGGCCGTTCAGAAATAGTTCGCAGGTGAGCAGGAAACCCGGGCTCCACGGCATATCGGGTATCCCGCAGCAGGCAAAGGGCGGTAGGGCCAGCGCCGTGATCCCGGAGACAGATTTTGCTGCCTGCACATAGCCATACTCGTTTTGCGTTGCCGGGGAATTGTAAAGATCCCGCCAGGCATGAATCAGACGCGAGCCGGCCAGATCGTGCACATTGGGAATGGCGGATAAATGTTTGGGCGCCGACTGACCGGCAAACGACATGGGAATTGCTGGCAACGCAGTAGCTGCGATCCCTGCTTTCAGAAATGACCGCCGGCTCCAACGGGATGAAAAAGGGGATGAATTCATTGCGCGTTCCTTGATAAACGAAGGCAAGGATACACCCAATGCGATCTTGTCGCCATAAAGTAGTTTCGAATAGAATACAAACAAACATATTTGTGACCGAATATAGCAAAACGATTCATGTTCGAATAATTGAGCTACTTTCGGTCTGGTGTAGCGCCGGATTTGAAGTAGCGGGCAACGGTGTGTAGCATCGGGTCGAGTGCGGAGTCCCAATATTCCCACGTATGCCCGCCCGCAGTTTCGTGATACTCATAAGGCAGTTTTTGAGAAGAGAGGCGCACGGCGAGGTCCCGATTCGTCGCTAAGAAAAAATCCCCGGTACCGCACGCGAGATAGAGATAGGGATACTCGTGAGTCGTCTTCAGCAGCAGGAATATATCGTTCTCTCTCCGCGTGCGATTGCTGGCATCGCCGAAAACCTCCTGCAGCTTGGCACGAAACTCTGGTCTGAGGTGGCCCAGGTTTTGCGGAGCATTGAAGGCGCCACTCAAGCTGCCGGCGAAGGCGAAAAGTTCTGGATATTTTAGCGCCAGTTTTACAGCGCCATATCCTCCCATCGACAGGCCGGCGATCGCGCGCGCGTGTCTTTCCCGGATCGTTCGGTACTTTGCATCTATCTCGGAAATGAGGTCTCTAGCGATGTAATCTTCAAACTTGTCATGAGGCACCGTAGCCGAGTTTGTATACCAGGAATCATCCGCGTCCGGCATGACGATTAGGAATGAGATCGTCCTTGCGTAGCTTTCGAGGCCAGTTCTTGTATCCCAATTCTTGTAGTCCCCATAGATTCCATGCAACAGATAAAGGACTGGGAAATTGCGGCCATTGCCGTAGTCGTGGGGCAACAGCACCAGATAGTGCATGTCGCGATCAAGAGACCGGCTGCGGAAGACACTGTCTTCGGCGAGTGTTTCTTCGCTGCTTTGAGAAGTTGGAACTGCGTCGGTCTTCTGGGCAAAACTGGCCGGCAAAGTCGAGAGCAAAATAAAGCAGCAGACGAGAGCTTTTCTGGGCATCGGTACGCACTGTCCTCATCTTCAATCAGGTCGGGGCTATCGTAGGTTGGACGGATTCAAGGACCGCACCTTGCACTTCGGCAGGTCGAGAATTACAACCTTCGGACGATAGATATTCATGTTGGCCATGACTTTGGCTACGACCAAGGAATTACAAGCGTAGGTCATGGCAATTCTTGATTCGGTGAATTCGATGTGTTCTTTGGCTGCGTAACAAAAGGTATCTTTGTAGTAACCGGGAGTAGCTGTCTTCATCTCCGGAAACTCATAAATCGTTTGTGGCGCAGACCACGGCCCCAGTGGTGAGTCCGCGGAACGGGCAACCGCCCTCGGAGAGGGAAACTCGGGGCCGCCGGAAAGCGCGATCCATTTGTGGATGGAGGGATGAAAGCGGATCGTCATCTCGCTAATCGGCTGATCGATGAGATGCATCGCATCTCCATGCGGTAGACCGGCAACCCATTGGCCATCTTTGCTGAGATATTCCCAGGCTGAGGAAGGCGCGGCCATCTTGTTTGGCGGAATGCGGAGTGCGGTCAAATAACCGCGACCCTCACCCTCGCTCACTTGGCTGTACCAAATGAGGTAATCGCCGTCGCGCACGATCGAAACGCCGGCCCAGAGCTGGGTGTCTGTCAGATCCTGAATGGCGACGTGCCATTTGTCCGGAGATGCATGAGCGTTGCTGATAGTGGCGAGTTTCGTGCCGGCGATTTCAAATCCAAACACGTCAGTCGGCTTCGCGCCGGGTTTGTTGCGTATCACCAGAAGGGCGACATAGAGAGTCTTACCCTCCAAGAACCCGTCGAGCGGCCAGTACCAAAGGTCATCGGTTCCAGTGTCAAAAAACGAACGCGGCTTGGGGTCGTCGGGCCGGGTCCAAAAATAGCGCAGCGTGCAACTTGCATTCGGTTTGCACACGGAGATCCCAACGCTATTGCGAACCATCGTCGTAGATTGACTGCGAAGCTCGGTATTTTCGCCGCCGACGAACGTGTCGCCGAAGAGCCAGAGACTTTTCCCTGGCGCCAATGGAATCGAATAGGCATCATCGGCCCCGAGCCATCCACGGGTGTAGTTGAACTCCGGCAGAAGCGTCTGCTTCTCTGAGTCACTTGCATTCGCGGCGGGTGATAGCTGTCCCAAAAGCGTTCCGAACAGTAAGAGTGGCACAGTGAGTATTCGCTTCATTCTCCGTGCCGATCCCGAGGATCGCGGTGATAGCGACACCCACTGTTTGCGAACGCCGCTTCAAACCCGCAAAACTTCAATCTCAGCCTCCTCGAATGGTGCGACCGTCTCGTCGGTGACGCTCGAATCGGTGACAAGTACGTCGAGTTCATTGGTCGGACAGATACGCCACCCCGCTACGATTCCGAACTTGCTGTGATCGACGACGGCAACCTTCTTGCGCGCATGCTTCACCATCGCCGCATTCAACTGAGCTTCTTCTGGATCGTAGCAACTCACCCCAGATTGGGCGTCAATCCCGTCGGCGCCGATGAATAGGATGTGAATCGTCAAACGAGACAGGCTCTGCGCCGCTGTCGGGCCAACCAGGGAAAACCAGTCTCCGTGCAGGTGACCACCTGTGACGTAAACGTTCAGATCTTTGCGCTTTGAAAGTTCCATGGCGACATTGACGGTGCTTGTGACTACTGTGATGTTGTGGTTCATAGGCAGTCCACGAACTACTTCAGTAGTCGTGGTTCCGGGAGTCAGGGCGATTATGTCTCCTTTCTTGATGAGTGCCGCCGCGGCTCTGCCGATCCTCCGTTTTTCGTCTGCGAATTTTTCCACCTGTGCCTGAAAGGAGCGATCATTGCGAAATGGTTCGTAGAAGAAAGGCTCGATGGAGACGGCGCCTCCGTGGGTTCGGCGCAACAATCCGCGGGTTTCAAGCGTGTCGAGATCGCGTCGGACCGTGACGTGCGAAACCTGGAGTTCCTTGCTGAGCCCTTCCACCGAAACGGAGCCCGATTTCTGCAGCGCGGTCAGAATTGACGTGAGCCGCGCTTGTTGTCTGTCAGGGCTGTCTGCGGCACCGCTCGCAGAATTGCCGTTATCGTCTATCGACCTCCTGTAATTTCGGTTCTGATTGATCACGAGATCCGTCCCCCGAAGAAAAATTGTTCGTTTGTGGCTGCGCACGAAGCTTCGGGATACGATCCTATCCTTTTAAGTGTTGTATCCAAAACGAATTCCGACTTCACTCCGAGCGTGTTGCGACGGGGCTCCGAGGTGTCTATCATCGGGTTTCATCTGGACAGCCCAACGTGCTTTTCTTCGGAGATGTACACGCCCGGGTTCAATGTCCTGGATCCCGGCACCGTAAGCGATCTTTCGAATCAGCCGCCCGAACATCAACACTTGACACAAGGCGGCGATAAAGATACTTTTCACTTGCGATTATAGCTTAAACGAAACGTAAAACAAAAGTTAGCCCGCCAAAATGACGCAACGAAACTCGAACTACGATAAACATCCCCGTCTCCGTGTGGATACGTCCTCTTCGGAAACGTGGGTCGACTGGCGCGCGATTTCAGATCGATTGAAGCCGCTCACTATCAAGAATCCGAGTCTCCTCTGCGTCGAATGCTACCCCGGCGCGTTCGAACGATCGATCAGGCAGGCTCTGGAGCAAGGGTTGCGTCCAGCGGAAGTGATCTATACTCCGGAGCTCTTCAAAGCGTCGAAAGAGATCGACCAGATGCTCGAAAGCGTCTTAGGCGACGATCCAGTTTTTGGACGGATGAATGAAATCACGCTAGATAAGTTCTTCGACCAATCGAAACTGCTTCGGGCCCGTGAAAAAGCCGCAGCGTGGCGGGATGGCTTGCTGCTCGTCGTCGGCGTTGGCGCAGCGTTGGTGAGTGCAAACCCGGATCTCCTCGTATATGCGGACATGGCGCGATGGGAAATTCAAAAGCGCCAACGTCGCAACCAGATCGCAAATCTTGCAAGCGAAAATTTCAACGAAGTTCCAAGCCTGAAATATAAGCGGGCGTTCTTTGTAGATTGGCGCGCTGCGGACCGTCTCAAGAAAGAACTCCTGTCCAGGATCGATTTTTTTCTGGACACAAACGGCGCGACCCCGAAGATGGTGACCGGTCAGGGCTTGCGAGCGGGTTTGAAGAAGGCGTCGCACACCCCTTTCCGAGTGGTTCCTTATTTCGATCCTGGCCCCTGGGGCGGACATTGGATGGAAAAGGTTTGCGACCTGCCGAACGACACTCCAAATCATGCCTGGTGCTTTGATTGCGTGCCTGAGGAAAACAGTCTGGTTCTCGGCTTCGGCGAGGTTCAGATTGAACTGCCCGCCATCGATCTCACATTTTTTCAGACCCGAGAGCTGCTGGGCGGCTATATTCATTCGCGATATGGCGCCGAGTTTCCCATCCGCTTTGACTTTCTCGACACCATGGGCGGCGGCAACCTCTCGTTACAGGTGCATCCGCGGACGGAATACATTCGCCAGCACTTTGGCATGGCCTACACACAGGACGAAAGCTACTATCTGCTCGATGCCGGCGACGATGGCAGCGTATACCTTGGCGTAAGAACAGGAGTCAATCGAGATGCCATGTTGCGAGACTTGCGGTCGGCGCAAGACGGCTGCCCGTCGTTTCCCGCCGAGAAGTATGTCAACAAATTCCCCGCGCGAAAGCACGATCACTTTCTGATTCCCGCCGGCACGATTCACTGTTCGGGCAAGAACAGCATGGTGCTGGAGATCAGCGCTACGCCCTACATTTTTACGTTTAAGCTCTGGGATTGGGACCGTCTCGGTTTGAACGGACTCCCAAGGCCCATTCACCTCGACCACGGAATTGCAAACATCGCTTGGGAGCGTGACACCGAGTGGGTACGACGAAGCTTGATCGACCGGATCGAGCTTCTGGGGAACCATAATGGATGGACAGAAGAGCGAACGGGACTGCATGAGCTCGAATTCATTGAGACTCGCCGTCGATGGTTCACGAAGATTAACCCCAACGACACTGAGGGCACAGTAAATGTGCTGAACCTGGTCGAAGGAAGAGAAGTCACGGTTGAGAGCCCGACAGGAGTTTTTGATCCGCTAGTGGTCCACTATGCGGAAACTTTTATCGTTCCCGCAGCTGCCGGCTCGTACACGATTCGACCCAGCGGAGAATCTGAGGGGGAAAAGTGCGGAACCATCAAGGCGTTCGTACGAGGAAATTAGTCTCGTGGCGTCAAACAAGACTCGGCGCTTGGAAACAAGTCCAGATCTGTGTGAAGTACAGGCGACGTGAAAATCCCAGGAGTTTGTATGGATACACCAGCCGTGGGTAGCGAGTCAGAAACTTCAGAGGCGAGTGCGCGATCTTTAGGTTATGTGATCCTGTTGTCCACGATTACCGCGATTTCAGGGTTGCTCTTCGGTTACAACACAGCGGTGATCAATGGAGTTTTGCTATTTCTTCGGCGACAGTTCGCACCGTCCGATCTAGCGGCTGAAATCGCGACCAGCGCTGTGCTGGTCGGGGCGCTGCTTGGAGCAGCCGTGGCCAGCGTAGTCGGTGATCGATATGGACGGAAGAAATCTCTGATGTTTTCCGCGGTGTTGTTTACAATCTCGCCCTTGGCGGCTGCGACGGCGAGCACGGTCGCTCTTTTTTCTTGGGCTCGTCTTCTTGGTGGACTGGCCATCGGGCTCGCTTCGGTTCTCACCCCTGTGTACATCGCCGAAATCTCTCCTTCGAAACATCGTGGCGCTCTTGTGTCATTGAACCAGCTGGGGATTGTGATCGGAATCCTCGCGGCGTACCTCGCTGGCTGGGGACTCTCGGGATTCGGAGAGAACAGTTGGCGCTGGATGTTGGCGGTTGCGGCGGCGCCAGCGTTGGTGTTTTTCGGAGGACTATTTGCCATCCCCGAGAGTCCGCGCTGGCTGATTGGCCGGGGGCGAACCACCGAAGCTCAGCGAACCCTGGCGCGACTTCTTGGAGAGAAGGCAGCCGCTGACGAAGTCCGGACGATCGGGACGTCTACTGCCGAGGAGCAAGGTTCATGGAGTGAGGTGTTCTCTGGAGACATGCGCAAGCGGCTTGCCGTGGGAGGATTGTTGGCGCTGTTCTCGCAGGTGACAGGAGTGAATGCTGTGTTGTACTACGGCTCCGTCATCATCAGCGAGCATTTTCCCGGGCAGTCAACCGGAATGGCGCTGGCCTCCAATGTGATCATCGGGAGCGTGAACCTGCTATCGACCATAGTAGCGATGGTCTTTCTCGATCGCTGGGGACGCCGCGTCATCCTGCTGACCGCGAGCGGAGGAATGGTAGTCGCGCTGTCCTGCTTGGTAATTGGCCTGAACGTTCAGGGCGCGCCACCAGCTTTGATGCTGGTGAGCATACTTTTCTACGTTGCTTTTTTTGCTTTCGGAATGGGGCCCGGTCCCTGGCTCATCATCTCTGAAATCTTTCCGACAAAGGTGCGAGGCCGCGCAGCTTCCATCGCAACGTCTATCCTTTGGTCGGGCGCGCTGCTAGTGACATTCACTTTTCTCAGTCTTGTCAATGTCCTCAAACTCTGGGGGACGTTTGCCGTTTTCGGAGCGCTCTCGTTGGTTTGCTTCCTTTACGTTTGGAAGGCCGTTCCTGAAACGAAGGGACGGACACTCGAACAGATTCAAGAGTCCTGGAGCAAATCGTGACGCGATTCAGCCGGCGGAGATTCCTAGAAGGGTGCGCTCTTTCTGGAGCAGCTGGACTAGCCTTTTCCAATCTCAGCGCGCTTGGATTCGGTGAGCACGTTGAAACCGCGCCCAGTGCCGCGCCATTAGTGGATTTTCGTTACGCTCCTCGTTTATCTCAGGCCACGATCTGTTTCCCGGACGATCCCAAGAAATCGCTAGTGGGGCAGGCCGGAGATCTCAGGTACGACTTCGCAAAAGCGCAAATCGTGGGCGGCGAGGATTTTGGCACCGTGTGCACGTTTTCCCTTGCTGGAATGCAGGACGACCGCGTAGTGCGGCAGTGGTTGGAAGATCCGAAAGTTCCCATCGTCCATACCCTGATCGATCGGCCGGCGGCCACTCTGGAGCTGACAGCATTCGCGACCCGGCACGGAAACGAGGGGCGCGTGGACAATGTTCTGCTCACGATTCTGCCGAAAGATTCCAAGGTAGCCGCAATTCCACGGTTGCATGTCCGAACCTGCCGGAAGTTGAAGCAGATCTCCGGACCGCCGACGGTCGCGGTGAACGATGCAGATGCGAACACGCCGTTTCTTCTCGCGGCAAAAATCGGATCGACCTTGGACTTCGCCCAGTTTTGGGAGGAGGCCGGTTATACGTTGTATCTGCCTCACGGCGAAGCTGAGCCGAATCAGCCCCTTCGCTATTTCATCCGCTTTCCTCAGGAAAACCAGTCCGTCGATCTTCTGGCGGATATGCTGCAGCAGCCCGACGCCTTGATCGAGGAAGTTCGTGAATTCTGGAAACAGTGGAGGCCGTTCGGAAGTGTCGCGTGGAGCTATCCGGGAAAGCACGGCGATTTTCTGAGTGCGTGCGCACGAAATATTCAACAGGCCCGGGAGATGAAAAACGGCAGGCTCGTGTTCGAAGTCGGGCCAACGATGTATCGCAATCTCTGGATCGTGGACGGAAATTTTCTGCTCGAGGCGGCCCGCTACCTGGGATATGACAAAGAGGCCGATGAGGGTTTGCTTGCGGAGTGGGCAAAACAACTGCCTTCGGGGCAGATTGTTGCCGGTGGCGGCGGAGAGCATTGGAAAGATACTGCAATCGCGATCTTTACTCTGGTACGGCAGTGTGAGCTGAAGGAGAGCTGGCAAACGTTCAAGGACCTTGAGCCGAATGTCCGGCATGCCATCGATTTCCTCACGCAATTACGCAGTCAGGCACGGGCTGGCAACAGTACGAATGGTCGGTACGGCCTGCTGGCACCCGGCTTCGCGGATGGTGGAATCGGCGGAGTGCGGTCAGAGTTCACGAATACAGTTTGGACTCTCGCCGGATTGAAAGCCGCGATCGAAGCGGCGGATCGTCTAGGGATGGATTTCAAAGCCGCCAGTAACTTTTACCAAGAACTCCGCGCTTCCTTCCTAAGAGCAGCGAAGGCGGAGATGGTCTGGCATCCCGCAGGATTTGCATATTTGCCGATGCTCGCTCACGATGATCCCGAGTGGGAGAATCCCGATCCGTGGCTTCGCCCACGGCCCCAAACCGCGCAATGGGCACTTTCCCACGCCATTTTTCCCGGCCTGGTTTTCGACAAAGATGATCCAATCGTGCGAGGTCACATCACACTGCTCCAGGCAAGCACACAGGAAGGCGTTCCTGCGGAAACCGGCTGGCTGTGGCATGAGAGCATTTGGAACTATAACGCTTCATTTGCGGCCCACGTTTATCTCTGGGCGGGCTTACAGGATTGGGCGGACCGAACCTTCCGTGGATTTCTCAATCATGCCTCGCCACTGTATTGCTGGCGCGAAGAGCAGTCTTTACAGCAAGCGCTCGTGGGTCAGGACTGGGGCGACATGCCGCACAACTGGGCCAGCGCCGAGTGCGTGCGCTACTTGCGACACATGCTCCTCCTCGAAGACGGCCAATCCATGCGACTCCTCGAAGGAGTCGCTCCTAGTCTCGGTTACGGCGAGCCTTTCCGCCTGGAGCAGAGTCCAACCCGATTCGGACGCGTGACGATGCAACTCGAACCTCTAAATAAAAAAGAAGGGTGGAAGCTGGATTTTTCTCTTGTTCCCGGTCAGGAGGCGGAGAAGGTCGAGCTTCCCGCGGAGATCGCGCGCTGGAAATTTGATCGTCTGATCGGTGCGAAGTTCGAGAGGGAAAATCGGAAAGTGTCGGTCGATCCTCATACCCGTCAATGGACTGCGTTCTGGCGCTGATCGGAGCGATCTCCGCAGTTAAATTCTGGAGCCGTCGTGCGCCACCTCATCGAGTTTGTATAGATCTCCTTTATTGTCAGGCGATTGTGGCTGGTTCGCCTCGACTGTACCGAGAGCGATGGGCATAGTGAAAGCTTTCTTTTAATATAAAACGTAACTATTGCTGATCGTTTTAATGATAAAAACAATAAAAAATGGTTGACTGGCGTCAAACAGCAGGACTACGATGCATCCTGTTCCAAGTTGCGAGCAGAGAATTCATTCCTTGATGCTCCGAACAGAAAGAGGCGAGAAATGATCAGTTTCCGGTCTCTACCCGCTATGTTGCGGCGCTTGATTTCGGCGGTCGGCCTCATATTGCTGGCCTCGGCACTGGCTAATGCTCAATTCGATACCGGCACAATTACCGGTCTCGTAACCGATCCAACCGGCGCCGCGGTCGCCCATGCCACCATAAAGATCACGAATGTCGGAACATCGTTCCAGAAAACCTTGTATAGCGATGGCGGCGGAAACTTCACTGCCTCTGCGCTGCCATCGGGAAATTACATCGTTGCGGTGACGGCAAGCAACTTCGCAGAGGCCAAGAGCCAGACCATCGTGCTGAGTGTGGGAGCGACGGTTCATGTGAACCTCGCGCTGACGGTTCAGGCCATCCAGGAAACGATTGAGGTCACAGGCACGACGACGACGGTCGATACGGGCTCAAGTACATCGGGCACCACCCTGAATTCCTCGCAGATCAGCAATCTTCCGATCAATGGAAGAGACGTGATGGATTTCCTGGAGATTGCCCCTGGCTCCGTGAATTCGATCGGAATTTTCCAGGGCAGCGTGAATGGACAGGAGAACTTTTTCACCGGACTGAACGTGACGATTGACGGTCAGAGCGCCGGCCGCGGCGACGTTAACGGCTTTGACGAAACGGAAGGTAACGAACAGGCCCGGCTCCAGCACGGCAGCGTCGATAGCGTCCAAGAAATTAATTTCGCCAACAGCGGCTACAGCGCCGAGGTTGGCCACTCGCTCGGTCCGCAGATGGACGTTGTCACCAAGCCTGGCGGCAATCAGTACCACGGCACGCTATTCGAATTCTTCCGCAACGATGCTTTGGACGCGAACGATTACTTTGCCAACTTGCTCACCAATCCGAAAGTCCCTTTAAGAATGAACCAGTTTGGAGGCGATATCGGCGGCCCGATTATCAAGAACAAGCTTTTCTTCTTCACCGATTACGAGGGTATTCGCCAGCGCACCACGGCTATCAATGCCCTGTACGAAGTTCCGAGCGCATACGTCCGCTCACAATTCAATGTGGCCATGCAGCCGGTTTTGGCGCAGATGGCGCCTTTGCCGGCGGGTTGCACGAGCATTCCAGCCCCGGCATCGTGTTCGGTTCCAGGATTCACAGACGCTAATCCAGCCGAGGGTTCGGATCTCGTCTATGATGCCGCCGCTCTGCCGACCACTCTGCGCGAGGATAGCGGATCGGTCAGAGTCGACGACAACATTTCCGACAAAGACCGCCTGTTCTTCCGCTACAAAATCGACGATTCTCTGACGAACCAAACCATCGGTCTTAATGTGGGTCAAGTAACACCCTTGTATCTGCGAACACAAATGGGCAAGATCGACGAGACCCATACGTTCAGCGCGACCCTGCTCAACGAATTTAGTGTGGCCGTCAACCGCTTTTATTCCGATACGAACTCGGATACTCCCACGCCCCTGACTGGATTCTCGGGTTTCTTTACCAACCTGGGATCGCTGCCCGGACCGAACACCTTCAACCAGATCAATCCCTTCACGCAGTTCGAAGTATTCGATAATCTGACCGAAATAAAGGGACGCCATACGCTACGTTTCGGCACACAGGTTCGTCTCAATCGTCTCAACGAGTGGCTCCGCCCTGAACAAATCTTCGAGTTCGGCAGCTTCTCAAATTTAGAAAATGATCAACCCTTTGTTTTGTCGAAGATCGGTTTCCCGGGGTTTGTCGGCGTCAGAGATTCAAACTGGGATTTTTATGTGCAAGACGATTGGAGAGTGACTCGCAGACTTACGCTCAACCTAGGCCTGCGTTATGACTACAACACCGCGTGGAGCGCGGGTTCAGGTCAGGAGCAAAACTTCGACTTCGCCACGCAATCGTTCCTGCCTTCTAATCACGCCGTCTACACCGCACCTGGCAAGGATTTTGCACCGCGTGTAGGGCTCTCTTATGACCCGTACGGCAAAGGAAAGACAGTCATCCATGCCTATGTCGGAACGTTTTACAATCCGATGCACTTCGGCTTCGGACTGGTCAGCAACGTACCGGCATACGAGAGTTACAGCGTGAATGTCTTCCAGGCTCCCATCGTGTATCCCATGCCCAACCCGCCGCTGCCCGCTGGCACGCAGAACGTAAGCATATTTCCCCAGAACCCCAAAGATCCGTACTCGACCAACTGGTTGTTCGGCATCCAGCAGGAAGTGGCGCCCAAGACTGTCCTGACCTTGAATTACACCGGCAATGAAGATCACCACATGCAGGCGGGGGTCGATTTCGCCGCTGTGAATCTCAATCCCGCCAATCTTCTCACCCAGTCAGGCCGGCCAGAACCTAACTTCGCGAACGAAAGCCTAGATGCAGACGAACTGAATTCGAGTTACCACGCCTTACAAGCGCAGCTGCGCCATAACGCTGGCCGTCTCAATTTTGAAGCGAACTACACCTGGTCGCACGAAATCGATGACATGGTCAACGTCTTCAGCGGTTTCTCGAATCCCACGAATCCCAACTTCGACCGAGGACCGGGTGACTGGGACATACGGCACAATTTCACCGCCAGTGTGGTCTATAACATCGCAGACCTGAAAGGCTCGAATTCACTGGTTCGGGGCGTGCTCGGTGGATGGCAAGCCTCAAGTATCGTCCAGACTCGAAGCGGAGGGCCAGCCGACCCCACACTGGTACCCGGGTTCTTCGGCATCCCGGTCCGTCCGGACTTAACGGGCCAACCGATACGGCTCCCTAATTCCTCCTGGCCGTATTCCAGCTATAACGTGGATGCTTACCAGGTTGACCCGAACTTCAACGGAGATCCCGGCGTGGGTCTGGGAGACGCTGGGCGCAATAGTCTTCGTGCCCCAGGATTCTTCCAGTGGGATTTTTCAGCGATGAAGAATTTTGCAGTGACAGAAAAAGTCACGGTGCAGTTCCGGGCGGACATCTTCAACATCCTGAATCACCCCAATTTCGGCAACCCCAACGTCGGCATCTGTAACTCAGTGGTTGCGCCGGTTCCAAGCCAGGCTCCGGGCTGTGCCCCGGTTGCTCTTAGCGTCGATCCCTCAGGGCAATCGATCAACCGCCAGTTTGGATCGATCGGCGAGACCATCGCGAGTGAGAACTCAAGCCTCGTTGGCACGGGAACCGCGCGACAGGAGCAGTTCTCGCTGAAGTTCATATTCTGATCCGCTTGGACTCGTTGCGGCGGCAGTTGGTCGACTGTCGCCGTGACCGGTCATTGCAAGAAGCAAGCGCGATCTGTGATTTTGTCTCAACGAGCCGGGACGTCACGGAAGTGGCCCAGGGAAATAACGATGAAGACAGGGCAAGTAGTAGCTTTTCTAAGCCATTTTCTACTCTCAGGCATTTTGCTTTCCTGCGGCGGTTCAAATTCGAATGCTGTGCCCCCACCGCCTCCGAGTGCCGAGTGCGCGTCAGCAGCCTATTTTCCTTGCCAGCAAGGCTGGCTCGGAGGTGACAGCGCGTACTCGGTCCCTCTGGGGAACGGAACCAGTATCTGGATTTTTGCGGATACGTTCGTAGGTGCGGCAACGGCGACTAGTCGCACGCAGTCGAATGGTTTTATCCACAACTCAATCGCGATTTCCACCTGCACCAGTCAGAGCTGTTCGTATCACTACTACTGGAGCGGTATGAATACCTCCAAGCCGGGACCGGTGTTTTCTGTTCCGGGATCGACCACCGACTGGTTCTGGCCCATGGATGGCTTTGTCTACAACGGCACTCTTTATCTCGCGTTCATGCAAATGCACTCCACTGGAAGCGGAGGCGCGTTTGGATTCGCTTACAGCAGCGCGCAGCTCGCGAGCATCAGCAACTACAGCGCCTCTCCCAGCAAGTGGTCGATAACCTATCAGACATTGAACACGGGAGGCAGCGCGGTACCCGGCGCATCGATCGTTGTAGGTCAAGGGCCGAATGGCAATCCAGACCCATCGAATCCGCAGGGCGCGAACTACGCGTACTTCTTCACTGTCGTACCGGCCAGCAGCTCGTCCGCACCTCCTTATATGGCTTTGCTGCGATTGCCTCTGGCGCAACTCGGCACCGCTGCTAGGCCCGGAAATACCAACTGGGAATATCTCAAGACGGATTCAACGTGGGGCAGCTGGATGGGCACAGCCACGGCATTGCCCAGCAACAACGCAGCGGTTCTTAATCCGGGCGCTACTGAGATGACGGTTCGATACCACGCTTCCGCCAACCAGTGGATCGCCGTCTATCCGCTGGGACTGGACAATAATGCGCGGTATGCGATTTCTTCCTCGATGACGAGTTCCTGGGGTCAATCTGAGAGTCTCTATTCTTATCCAGAGATGCAGTCCAGTAATCCAAATTACACGCCCAATGTTTTCTGCCACGCCGCCAAGGAGCACACTGAACTTGAGTCCACGAACCAGCTTGTGTTCACCTACGCCTGCAACTCGACGCAGGCGAGCGACGTTACCAATAACATGAACCTTTATCGGCCGGTGGTTGTACAGCAGGCTCTGCCGACCACGTAAGCGTCAGAGTTCAAAACAATGGAGCAAACCACGAACTTGGAATTCGAGCGCACCATGAGAATGGATTGGGAAAAGGGTTTGCTGCTGCCCAATGCAGACGTCCGGGAGAGCGTGAAGACGCTCGGGCAATTGGAGAGCATCTTCCTGAACGAGAAAGACCGGCGGGCAATGGATCCAGCAACCGTGGTTTATCGAGTGCAAGCTTGGTGTCCGGTGCCAGAGGGCACCGAGGGAGCGCAGTTTTGGGGAAGCACGGTTATAGAGCCCGGCCAGGTGGACACCGAATACTTCATGACACACGGGCACTTTCACAGTAAGCGTGACCGAACCGAGTACTACGCCACCATCGAGGGCGAAGGCGCACTCATTCTGATGGATGAAAGCCGAAAGACGTGGATGGAGCCAATGTTCCCCGGAAGCCTGCATTTCGTCCCACCCAGCGTGGCGCACCGGGTTGCGAATAGTGGCAAAGTACCCCTGCGGGTGGTCGCCTGTTGGCCGAGCGACGCAGGGCACGATTACGATGTAGTCCGCCGATTTGGCTTCGGAGCCCGGCTTCTTAATGTCAACGGAAAGGCGTCTCTGGTAAGGAGTGGGAATTGACGATCCCGGAGCCTCGCATACCATTTACCAAACCCCAGTATGATCCGGGCCTGCAAATACGCTTCGATAAAAGCGGTATGGATTTCAGCTATGGCGATGGGTTGTTCGGGCCGAGGCCAGAATATCGAAGGCTTGATGCCATTCGTCCCAGTCTCCGTAATCCGAATTGCAGCGGACCTGATCCGGTTTATGCGATTGCCATGGATGTCGGACGCGTGGGGGACCTCGATGACCTGGAGAGAAGGATGCTGCTCTTTGGCATCGTCATATACGCTGGTGGAAGGCTTGGAGACGAGCCGGTACGGAGCCAGGGGCATGTGCATGCGATCTCACCTCATTCCGGATGGTCTGCGCCGGAGCTATTCGAAATCTGGGAAGGGCGCGCGGTCGTTTACGCGCAGGAGAAATCCGGAGACGATCCCGGCCGCTGCGTCGCCATCGAAGCCGGGCCCGGCGACAAAGTGGTCATGCCCCCGGGATGGGCGCATTTCGTCGTGAACGCCGATCTGAACTCCAAGTTGATCTTTGGGGCATGGTGTGACCGCCAATACGGCTTCGACTACACCCAAATGCGCGCGCACCACGGGCTGGCATGGTTTCCTCTAACCGACTCCAGCGACGAGATCAAGTGGGAAGCCAATCCAAACTACTCGGCGTCGCAGCTACAAATTAGGAAGGCGAGATCTTATGGGGAACTCTGCCTTTCCACCGAAATCCCGATCTATGAATATCTGCGTTTTGCTCCTGAGGCCATCCAATGGGTATCTGATCCAGCAAGGCTCAGCGAGTTGTGGCCTCAGTTCGAACCCTAGAAGTGCGAGCAGATGCGACTCTCATTTTTTACTTGATACAGCCAGGGAATGAAGTCCAAGCTCTGGACGCCTGCAATCTTGACCATCCCCGAGCCGGTAACATAGCTTGGATGTTGTATATCCAAAAGGTACGATGGCAAACCAGTTCTTATGCGTAGTGATCTTTTTGTTCGTAACGAGCCCAGTCTCCGCGGCCCAGATACCGAGGTCTGGCTCCCAGAAATCGAGCTTGCAACATGCCGCACAAGCTATTTCCGCCGGCAAGTTGGAACAGGCTGAAACGGAATTGCAGTCGGTGTTGCGTTCGGCTCCGGACGAGTTTCGCGCGCTCGATCTGCTGGGGGTCATCCGAATCCTCCAACATCGCGAGCCTGAGGCGAAAAAACTCTTTATCAGTGTGGTTCAGAAGAATCCCAACTTCGCGCCGGGACGAGCGCATCTTGGGCTCTTGTACTTTCAGATGGGGCGTCCGATGGAAGCTGTTCCGCACTTGCGCGAGGCCGTACGCATTGATCCTGGTCGCCCCGATGCTGTCCGCGCCCTGGCGCGCATCCTGCAGGATCAGAGCCAAGTGGCAGTTGATGCCGGTGACACCGAAAAGGCCCTGGCGCTGCTCAACGAAGCTCGCAAATATGCGCCTGACGATCCGGATGTGCAATTCGGATTTGGCATGATCGCCCTCCGCTTATCGTTGCAGCAGGATGCGATTGAGGGTTTCGAAAGGACGTTGCAGCTCCGCAAGAACGACCCGCTAGCGCTCTACGATCTCGGCCGCGCGTTTATGGGACTCTCGAAATTTGAGGAGGCGCGACAGCAATTTGCCGAGTACGTCAAAATACGTCCGGACGATCCGTCGGGTTACTGTGCTCTGGGCATGACACTCGCAGCCCTTGAGCGCACCCAGGAGGCGAGGACGCAATTTGATCACTCTATTCAACTGGCTCCCACGCAGACCGAGTCTTATTATCGGCTCGCCTTATTGGAACTCGAGTCAAGAGAGCTTGAAGCAGCGTCGGACCACCTTCGCAAAGTGCTTGATCGTGAGCCGGCAGATGCTCCTGCTTTGACCGCACTGGGAAAGGTCGCCTTTGAGCAAAAGGAGTACAGCGAAGCCATACGTCTCCTGCGCCAAGCCATTGCCAATGACAGTACCATGCGCGAAGCTCACTATTATCTTGGCCTCGCGTTTGCCCGCACGGGGCATAAGCAGGAATCGAAAGAGGAACTAGAAGTCGCAACCCGGTTGGAGCACGAAGAAGCCGAGCATCGAAGGACAGAATATAGAATCGCCGATCCCGGTCCACCCGGGAGGTACGGGGATAGCATGCAAAGGTAGATTTTGCCTGGGAATCGTTATGCCAGAAGCGCATACAGTTTGAGTACCCATTACGCATGAAATGAGCAGCACGCGGCTACAACGCCACAAAACTGACTTCACATTGCCAGTTCTTGAGGCCAACTTTGCGCACTCAAAATCCCCTCACTGGTCAGAAACGCGCTTCGCGGAGATCGGGCGTGAGCGACAGTCACATGTCTCCCAAGCCGACTTCTGGCCCGGGTGACGTAAGTGCTTTATCGGACGCGCGAAGCTGGAAGAGTGTGGAGCAACGAGTGTTGGGACGCGCGTTCGATAAAGCACTTACGTCACCCATCCCCAATTGCGAACACGCCCGTGAACTTGCGAACCATGAGGACGACACCTACTTTAATCTGAATGGCGGTCGTGGCACCAGCGGGCAGGTCGATGTGCCCCCGCCGCCTACTGAGCCGGAAATGACGACCTTTTGATAAATCTTCGCGATGCATTCATCCCACTCGGTGTGCCCCTGCCCACGGAGCACGACTTCAAGGCGATGCGAGAAACCCTTGGCGGCATGCTCCGTGTACCATAGCGGCGTAGCACCATCGGTATCACCGGAGGCGAACACGGTCGGCACGGATGACTGAATAGGTTCGCGATAGTCTTTCGGGAGTGAGGCCTTAGGCCAAAACTTGCAGGCAGCCTGTTGCTGACGCACGCGATAGTCACCCAAGAAAGTGCCCTGGGTTTCAGCTGCGACGTCGGCTTCTCTGATGAACCGGACATCCTCACTGCACGTAATCGCAAAGAAGAGACCGAAGCTGAAAGGCGAGTCATCGCTGGCGTCAGCTAGAACGCCCTCGGAAATCGGGCTCCAGTCCCCAAGGAAAGCTCGATGAATCATCCAGGGTAGTGCTGTGGAGCTTCGGGGCCTATAAAGTTGCGAGCGAAACCACTCCGCAACCCGACCGCGATCCAGCGGCACGGTGCCGGCTTGTCCCTGTACGGTGACGCGCACGGATCCTGAGGACAGGCGAGCAGATATCTGGCGAAACTCCTCTCGCAGGTTAGGGAACGCAGCGTTGCAGGCGAAATCTCCGGCACAGGCGTCGAACATCTTCTCGAGCGCAGTTTGTCCCGTCTTTGCGAAAGGCAGTGGCGTCGCTGCATCGAGCGGAACGACACTGCCCATATACACAGTCCGCACGCTTTTGGGGTACATTCGCAGGTAAACTTGCGCGGCTCGAGTTCCGTATGAGCCCCCGAACAAATTCAGTGGTCCGTAGCCGAGAGCCTGTCGGACCTGTTCCAGGTCGTTGGCGAAGCGATCGTAGGTGTACTGTGTCAGGTCGGCTCGCACGCGAAGGTTTTGCTCGCATTTTTCGACGGCTGCAGGCGGGAACACATCGCGTAGGCTCACCGCAGCTTCTTGCGCTGAGAATAGAGCGCAATTTAATGCGCCCGAGCGTCCAGTACCCCGCTGGTCTACTAGCAGGATGTCGCGATCCTGACGCAGCGTTGTGAACTGCTTGACGTAAATCTCGGCTGCGCTGATCGCGTCTTCACCAGGGCCGCCCATCAATATGACAATCGGGTCCGGACGCGACTTCCCGCCGGTCGCGGGGATCACGGCCACGCCGATTTTGAGCTGACGCCCCGCAGGCCGATTGGGATTCTCGGGGACTTCGAGTACACCGCACCGCGCTGGTTGCGGGACACCTGACAATTTGCAAGAGGAAAGCTCAATGGCGCCAAAAGACTCCGCGGGAAGAGGTGGACCTCCGACAATCGCGGCTTTCGCGACGCTCACGAACTGGATCGATATCACGGCCGTCAGTGGCAGAAGCAGCAGAAGTCCCGTGGTCCACCGGCGCGAAGAGCGCAGTTCACGGGTTCGACGCAAATATCGGCATCCTGCGTTAGTGCTGGCCTGTTCGTTTACAGCAATCCTGAAGTTGGGATCGTATCCCGGTAAGTGGGGGCCTTCGGCTCTCATTCAAATCTCCACCGTTATTCTTGCAGCCCTCGTTTGCATTCGTCCACATATTCTTCGAGGATGTCCGTTTCTGCAGGAACGCCGGCAGGAACATTTGTATGAATCGCATTGTATAGTCAGCCTATGAAACTTCCCTACCTTGCTGCGTTTCTTCTTTGTCTGGCAACCGTGATAGCGGCGCAGAAGCCGCCGGATACGGCCCGCGAGTATACCGCGGCACATCGCGCGGAACTCGTGCGACAGTTTAGCGAATTGCTGTCGATACCAAACGTTGCCGCCGATCCGGCAAACCTGAAGCGCAATGCCGACGTACTCCTCGAAGGGCTGCGGAAACGCGGTATCGATTCCCGGCTGCTCTCTCTCCCCGGCGCGCCGTCGGTGGTCTTCGGGAAGATCGACGTGCCGGGAGCCCAGCATACGATCGTCTTCTATGCGCATTACGACGGACAGCCAGTTACTCCGTCGGAATGGGATGGCGGCTCGCCCTTCACGCCGATTGTGCGGGAAGTAAACGGCGAGCAGCGCATCTACGCCCGATCTGCCGGCGACGATAAGGCGGCGATCTTCGCGCAGCTTACCGCGTTCGATGCGTTAAAGGCGGCCGGGATCCCGTTGCGGGCGAATCTTCGCTTTGTCTGGGACGGTGAGGAGGAAGCAACGAGCTTCTTTTCCTGCTCCGACAAATCGCCTGCGAAACACTCCACGCCTTCCGGACGCAGCCAGATACGACCATCCGCGACTTCGATGTAGGAGAAGACGTCGGTCTGCGGGAAGTTAGACTGCTGTGTCTGAGATGTCTCGTCGGCGTCCGGAGCGAGCGCGGCGATGTAGACCAGCCCCGCAACGCGGTCGTCAGTTCCGGCGCCGGTGATGACGCTTCCGCCGTAAGAGTGGCCGACGAGGTGGCGGGGCTGTTGACGCGCCCCAGCGTGCTTTTTACGGTGGCGATGTCGTCCGCGATTGTGTTGAGCGCGTACTGAGCGGCGATCACCTGATGACCGTCTGCCTGAAGTGCGGGGATCACCTTGCTAAAGCACGAGCCGTCTGCCCAGAGCCCGTGACAGAAAACGATACTCGGTTTGGTTTGCGTTGATTTCATTTTGTTCTCCATTCACGCACTCCGGCTTCGACGAACCAGAGATTGAAAACGTGTCGCTGTCACCATAGGCTTAAGGCTGGCTGGTCTCTTGCAGCATTTTGCTGGTTTTGTTGTTTATTGCCTAGAAATGAGGATAAGGAGTCGCGACTCTCGCGGGCCTTACACTCTGCAATGCCGTCGCCATCTTCCGGGACTGACACCGACGAGTTGATGGAATGTGGGGGTGAATGCTGCCTGGTCATTAAATCCCGACTGAATCGCGATGTCGATCAGAGACGTGCTGGTCTGGCTCATCAGGTGTTTGGCATGGGCGATGCGATGCTGGATCAGCCACTGGTGAGTGGAAGTACCGAAAGAGGTCTTGAATGAACGGGCAAAGTGGCTGACGGAAAGTCCGCATTCGCGTGCAATATCAGAAAGCCGGATCCGGCCATGTATGTTCTCACGAAGCAGTTCCGACGCTCGTCGCTTCTGCCATGGCGCCAGACCTCCCTTGGAACGCCGCGCTGTTTTCTGGAGTACACCGTACCGCTGGAGAAGATGTGCTCCGAGGACGAGGCTGAATTGATCGAGAGCCAGCATAGAGAGACGGTCGCTCCGCCCAAGGAACGGAAGAATGCTTTTGGTGATCTGGGCCATAACCAGATCGTCTTCGAGCACTGCCAGGCGATAGTCACTAGCCCGGCCAAAACCGAGATCCTCGGCAATGTCATCTAGTCCCTTACGAGGGACTGAATAGTGAACGTAATCGAAGGCACTCCCTGCCCAGCATCTTGGCTGCGAATCGAAATCGATGACATTAGAGCGAAACGGGTGAACGATGGATGTGGCAATGAGCTTGTCTCCGGTCCGCACCTGGTAACTCGATGATGGCAGAGACTTAAGCGAGATCGAAAACTAGTAGAGCGGGGACGGGCGATAGCTTTGTGATTCGGTCTGGAAGCCCAGCCGGCGACTGGAGCCGGGTGATCGTAAAAGTCCCGGCAGTACGAAACTGCGACGGAACGGACGACATCCCGTCCAATTGAATGAACGTTGTAAGGGGAGCTTCAGGTGACGCCCGCGGAGTCTTGGCCTTCGGCGAAGCGTTGTTGTCCATCGCGATCTCCGGCGCGGTACGATCCGTCGCCCTCATGGTGGCAGGTTTCGCTCAGATTGTATCCGTTCAAGGAGGCTGCACCCAAGTGCGTTTAGAGTCTTCCGGATTGTCGGCAAACCGGAAACTATCCGGAAACGGGCTTGGGGAGATCAATCGCGATCTCCTCGAAGCCGACTTCTGGCCCGCAGAGCTATAACCTGCCGATTTCTTTGAGTTTCTGGCGGCCGGCCCTGCTCATTCGAAGCCGTTGGCCGTCGAGGAGAACGACCGTGCCCTCGTCAGTTCCCTCGCGATAGATCTCTCGCACGTAGTTAAGATTCACAATTACAGAGCGATGGACTCGGACAAAAGTGACGGGATCGAGCTTCCGGCACAGTTCGGAAACTGTCTCCCGCAACATGAGCGCGCGCCCCTTCACGTGAAGGCAACTGTAGTAATCTGCCGCTTCGACCCACTCAATCGACTGTGCTTGTACCAAAACGTCTTTCACGCCGTCTCGTATCATCAACCGGCTGATATACGGCGCACGCGCGTGCGCCGGTCCCCGCAGACCCTCCAACACGGCCACAAATTGAGCCTGAGTGAGGAGTGCGGTTTTGGCGGCTAGCCGTGCTCGGACACGCTCCATCGCGAGCTTGAGCCGCTGAGGATCGACAGGTTTGGTTAGATAGTCAATCGCCTGAATCTCGAACGCACGCACAGCGTACTCCTGGTATGCCGTTACGAAGACCGTCGGCGGAAGATGGAGCATTCCGATCTCTTGCACGACTGCCAAGCCGTCAATGTGCGGCATCTGAATGTCTAAAAAGAGGAGATCTACGGGCTGGGAATGCAGGTAGGCGATCGCTTCGGCTCCGTTCTTGCACTCGGATACGATGTGCACGTCTGGCTCGGCAGCCAACAGCAGCTTTAATCGCTCCCGAGCCAAAGGTTCGTCATCGACGGTAATCGTGCTCAGCATCACGCGTTGGCCCGCTCGAACGGGATTTGGATCGTTACCTGATAGCCGCCGGTTTCGCACGCAGCAGCGGCAAACTCATAGTTACCCGGGTAGAAGTACGCCAGCCGCTCTCGGGTACTGCTTATGCCGATGCCATGCCCTTTCGTGGGAGACTGGCTCGGCCCCACACCATTGTCTCGAACCTGCATCCACAGCTTGTCTCCGATGCGCTTCACGGATGTTTCGATCACTCCCCCGGTTTCCAATGAAGCGATCCCATGACGAATGGCATTCTCCACGATAGGCTGCAGGAGAAAGCAAGGAACCAGGCCCTCCAACGCTTCCGGCGTTGCCTCGACCTTGACCTGCAGCCGATCCGCAAAGCGTACTTGCTGAATTGCGAGATAGCTTTCCACTACGCGCAATTCCTCGACAAATGGGATCTTCTCTGGCGCTGTGCGCTGAAGAGCACTGCGCAGGATTGTGTTGAGATGAGCGAGCGCTTGAGAGGCTTCCTTGTTCCGGCCCAGATCGACAAGTGAATTCAGTGCATTCAAAGTATTGAACAGGAAATGCGGTTCCAGCTGCATTTGCAAAGCACGAAGCTGTGCCTGCGAGAGCCGTCGCTCCAGTTCCAGCTTTTGAACGATTGCCCCCTGCGCCTCTGATTGCGAATGCAAAAGACCGGAAACGCCGTAGATGAACCCATAAATCACAAGGTCGATACCGAAGCGTTGTCGGGTCTCCAAGTCCAGATCAGAGTACAAATGTCCCCAAGCGGGCCAATGCACTGCTGACCATTGAACTGTGTGTTCCAGCAATGCAAGATGCAGTATGCTGAGTAAACAGGCCGCCACAAGATGGAACAACAAAATAGTTGGCGAGAACCTCAGAACTGGTGCCAATCGGGCAAACTGCCATAAACCAATTGCCACGCCGACCCACCAGAACCACGTCACAAAACCGAACAACAGTGAGGGAGCAAACGATACCGACGTGTGACTGACCACAAAATTCGTATGACACTCGTTTGCCGTCATCACAGCGAGAACACTGGCGATAGCTAAAGTTGTGAGCAGGCCAACTCCGCTGACTCGGCGTGCGGCAGTATTTGGCTCGAGATCGCTTCCGTTTGCAATGGGCTCTTCCATCTGCGTGACTCCTTAATTTCTTAGACGCTCTGGCTAGAACAGTGCTGGCTCAAAAGCAAAGCTACGCTCCGTTCCTTAGAAACTCACGCGAATTCCAAGCTCTACACGGCGGGCGGCCTCAGCCGAGACTGGCTGCCCAACGGCCGATGAAGAGAGGATTGTATTAACCGCGGTTACGTTGGTGTGATTCAGCAAGTTGGCGCTACGCACATTGAAAGTGAGAGTGCGCGTATGCTCCTTGTCCTTATCCTTTGGATTCAGCTTAAACGCCCGGCTGAGATCCGTGTCGAGATGGATCGGACCTGGCATTGTTCCCAGATTGCGGGGGACGTTGCCGTTGACCGTGTTGGTTGTGAGCGGGCCGAAGCGTGTGCTGTAGACGCCGGGACCAGGAACGGAAGCATAGGAAGGCCGGTCGTTAAAGTCTCCGTCGCCGTTGTTATCCGTACCGGTTGTGATGTTGTAAGGAATGCCATCACCCGCATCGAACTCGGTCGCTAGCTCGATCTTGAAGGGCAGAGTCAGATTTCCGGAAAAGCTAACTCGGTTCTCCCTCAGCCAGTCGACGTGCTCGGACTCTCCGAGATTGCTGTAACTTGACTGGGGGCTTAGGTCGCTCTCTCCGGCGTCGCACTTAAAATTATAGTGCGCATATCTAAAGGAGAGACCAAGCCACTTGTAGCTGTGCTGATCCAGGTTGAAGGAAACGACGTTGCCAAGCGAATGACCCGAATTCTGGTATTGCAGGATGTTTTCGTTGGGCGCGATGGGACGCGGCGCAAGCAGAGCGGCCGTTGGATCCGGTGCGACGCCTGTGCTGCTGGCCACCATGGGAGCGTTGATATTCCTGGTGCGGATAATATTCCAATCCTCCCCCCAGTAGAGATTGACCCGCGCGTGCCAGTGCTGAGGAAAGTCGTGCTCTGCGTTGAAATAAACAGCGATGGTTGACTGCTGAGTCAGCGAGGGGGAGAACTGCTTGATTGTGCTCACCGCAATTGAACCAGCGGTAGGCGCTAACGGATCGCTGTAGTTTGGCGAATAGACTGTCGTTTGCCGCTGCCGAGTTCCATTCAGGCGATAGACTTCAGCGGCATAACTTGTTTCCGTGGGTGAATTATTGAAAAGTCCGGCCCTCAGGTGAAATAGCCAGGTCTGCTTCTTGTCAGGCGACCATGCGATGCCCAAGCGTGGGTCGAAGTTGGCGTAGCTGCCGGGCGTAGTTTGGAGTTGATAGCGGAGCCCGGCGTCAAGAGTTAGTTGGGGCGCGAGCTTAATCGTGTCTTGCGCAAACAAACCTAGCCTCCACTGCGCAAGCGGAATGAGGGGTGTCCCGCTAGTGAGTTGGTACGTGGTTGGTGTGCCGCCGGGAAGATTCAATAGAGTGCGACGGTATTGCTCAAGGGCAGTGATGGTTGTGGTCTGGCCCGTTGGATTGTTGTTAGCGTCGAGGACTGGCGCGCTGCCACCGCCGAAGACGTATGCGCCATTGAAGTTGTTGGGATCGTAATCGTGCACGAAGATGCCTAAAGACTGCACGCCGAACTTCCACGTTTGCTTGCCGCGGATGATCATCGCGTCGTCATCCATTTCGAGATCGTTCTCGCGATCATTCAGGTTCTGACTGGTGGCACCGCCGCCGGTGAAATAACCAGCCACCTGCAGGGCTGGAGAGCTGGAAAGAGGCGTTTGGCCGGTCCGCTTCCAGCTATAGCCGATGCGGGTTTCATACAACAAGTTCGCGTTTGGGGTTAGGGTGTTGGACAATCGCAGATCGTACTCGCTCACCACGCTGGAATAGCCGGCTTCAGCCAGTGTCAGACCGCCGATGCCTTGATTGCCGAGATTGTTGACGTTGGAGGAGAAGGAAAGTGTTGCGACGTCTTTTGACGTTGCCTGCCAGTCGCCGCGTGCAGAAGCTATCCAGAGCCGCTGGGGAGCTGG
>Ga0182015_10001652_pt1 | contig 28906 bp, 36 predicted proteins | sample 712P3MmetaG_FD_120478 | JGI IMG/M metagenome (GOLD analysis project Ga0182015, IMG submission 120478) | Permafrost microbial communities from Stordalen Mire, Sweden - 712P3M metaG | ecosystem: Environmental > Terrestrial > Soil > Wetlands > Permafrost | place: Sweden: Stordalen | collected... | reverse complement strand
TCGTTCCGAGCTGCGCCGACGGCCTGCGGCAGCAAGGTGGGCCCTTCGGGCCGATTTTTCTTTTTTTTAAGAATGGTCGGGGCGGAGGGATCCGAGCCCCCGACCCTCTGCTCCCAAAGCAGGTCAAACGGCTTATTGAATCCTAGTGAAGTATGTGGTTTATAAGTCTTTTATAATGAAGCGCGTAGTGGTGCGCTTACCGCCCTATTGATCCTTGTGGATTGGTTGTGTTCTGGCCGCTACAAATTCGTCTACATCCCAGTGTGCCGATAACTGTCTCCAATCGTTTTCATTCCGGAGTTCAGCCAGGGGCACCATGGAACTTCCGAGCGGCGTTTAGCCCATCATCTCAGAAGCTGCTGCATCGCCCTCTCGGCTTCCTCTCGAACAGGATAATAAACTCTTCCCGCGCTGCCGCGGTAGTGAGCTGGATCTTGACGCGCAAGTCCCCTGAGAAGAGGTGTGAATTCCGTAAACCTACCCTCGTCGACCGCCCTGACGGCGGCAATGCGAACATCGGGGTTCGAATCGGCAAGACCTTGACTGATCGTGACTTTCATGGCCGAAATCTGTTCCGCCGAAATCCTCCCTCTTGCCACCTGTGCAATTGAGCCGATCATCCTAAATGACTGCGCTTTTTCAATAGTGCTGCCCCTCGATCTTTTCAAGAAAATGGGCAGGGTGACCGTCCACGCTTGGGCGAGCAGGGGCACAACTCTTGAATCGATGTTAAAAGAGCCGTCAGCAAGCACGGGTATTGCAGCTTCATTACCGTGCTCCGCTAAGCCCAGCACGTCACCATAAAGTCTAGAGTAGTACTCCGAGTAACCTTCACCAAGAACTACCGATACGCCGTTTTCCCCTTTCGACTTTGCAAGAGTGGATTTGACGAGATCGTTCTCTGTCTCCAAGAGCTTGATCAGCTTCGTTTCCAACTCCACATTTGTCGAGTCAGCTCGCGCTTCAATTTGGGACAGAGCGGCGGCTCGATTCCGCCAATCGGTGCCCTCTGAAACTTGGGCGACCAGAGATGGCTGCGAAATCAATAGGCTGCAAAGAGCAATCCACCCTAGCCTTAGTAGCGTGCTATGAGGCAACACGAACGAACACCTCGTCTTTACCAATTGGCGGGACACGGGCCGCGCCAATCCAGGTGCACATGTCCCCACCCCGATAATCCCTGTGGTTCCGAACATGCTCCCGCTTGCTTTCCCGCGCGTTGGAGCATATCCCAGGTTAACTGATCGCTTTTGAAATCCACCGCGGTGCCGTGGATATGTTGGCTGTCCGTCGCCCCGGAAACCCTGCCGTTATGAAGTGGGTTTCTGTAAGCGGAAGTTACTACTAGGGCAGTCCCAGCGGTATTCGTACGCGTGTCTTCGATTCCCTTCAAGAGCCTGTTCGTCAGTATCGCCCATAAATAATCTCCAGTATTGAGTTCCGAAAACGCAAAGTGCGAAGAGTGGCCACTCTTTGTAAAACTGGAACAGTCAGGAAGGAAGGAAACACTCGCACCAGCATACTCCTGGATTAGCTGATCACGCTCATCGCCGCAAGTTGCTGCAGGCGCAACAACTCCCGAAGCTACCACGGCAAAAAAGAGAACTCGCGTCGTCGCAGTCACTTCGCTGCGCCATTACTCTGTTCATCTTCCTTGATCTGATGGCAATGAACTAGCGTGTTGGCGACCGCCGACTCATTCCATATGTCGAAGCCGCCAGCATCTTTTGCGTTCCCGAATGTGAAGTATTCCCGTGAATCGACAAATTGTCGCTCGTAGGACACGCAATCAGATTCCTGCTTTGTCCGTGGACTATCCAACGCATTACCGATGCATCCGAGTCGGGGCCAAACGGCCGCAATTCGCTCGTTTTGAGATTCGGTTACATTAGCAACCAGCCAGCGACCATCTGGGGAAAGAGCTATTTTGGAGCCTTTGCGCACCTTGGTAGTCGTATCCACAACTGAGACGAGTCGCGGAGCAAAATAATCTTGTACCCGCTGCTGATCCGGAGCGCTTTCGTAGAAACATACTGGATAAAGATACAAGCGGTGCGAACTCATACAGCCAGTGGCAAAGACAAAGAACATAGCGCACAATGCAAGTTCACTCACAGCCCGGATCTGCCGCCGGCCAGTCGCCGCGCTCCTGCCAGCCAGATCATGTCGCGAACCAGTTCCTCCAAAACAATTTCCTATTGTCACTGATGAATAGCTCCCTCCCCTTGTGGTCTGGACAATCTGGAACAAAGCACAATCTGCGTAACAAAATTGGCCGCGTCATTGCTGTCGTTGCATCAGTTTTGTTTGGGCTTCGATCCGCCTCTTCTGGAATTCCAAATAGGAAATTTTGCCCTTCTGTACATCTTCGATGCTTGTCTGGAATTCTGGCTCTCCCTTGAGAAGGAGGTGCAGGGCTTGAGGTTCTCCGTGCGAGAGTCCATGCAGAAATGGCTCTACGCGCGCACCAAGAACGCGGGTCACCGTCGCCCCGTCGGCGATTGTGACAGACGTAGCGTTGTTACTCGTGTCGACCGTATAGGATGTCGTAGAACTGCCTCCGCTTGCGCCAAAGGAACAGCCTAAAAATGAGCAGCCGCCGCTTGCACTAAATGACGACTTCGACCAATCACTTGCAGTCACCGCTTCGGAAAACTTCAAGCCAAGCTTCGTACCCCGGGCAAGTATTAGGGAAACGCATATAAATTGCAGCTTATCAAGCTCTGGTCTGTCTTTCACCAACTTGTAAATGGTGGCGTCCTGCAAAACACCTGGATTAAACCACGCACTGCGGTCCACTAAATACTCGGACACGTTCTCGAAGGATATTGTCAGGGAATTCAACTTCGACATTGTGTGGGTGATGGAGGATGAGTGTCCGCCGCCACCACCGATCGACCAGCCTAGAAAACTTCCGCCACCGCTCGCAGTCCAGCTGGTTTGTGTGCTGTCAAGATGGTAAGAGGCACTGCTCGTGTCGAACTGATACGTTGCTTGTGCCGATAGGAAGGCGATCAAGTCGCCGACCGGGAACACTAATGGAGAGGAGTCGAACATCGCGGGTACCCAGTTGCGAGGATCGGCGAGTAGTAACTCCGTAAGGGGTGTGCCCCCATTCTTGTAAGATCGTTCAACATTAGCGGTCCATGGCCTCGCTACGTTATACGCGCGAGACAATTGGGAGTAGTTATCAAGTGCTGCAGCCTCGCTCACCGTGTAGACTTTGCGTCTCGTTGCATCTATGCGTGCATTTACACGATCCAAGTCGTCCGTGTAGGACTGCACTTGATCGCTATACCTCACCTGACCAAGCCACGTGGCGTATTGCATATTATACTGAACCGTGTCGGCTACTAGTCCTCTGCTAGCAGCAATCTTTCCCCACTGCACGTCGAAATCGTTTAGTTTATTCGTGAGATCGGTCGTAGCTTTCTGTTGTTGTGCTTTCAGATCGGTCAAAGAGTTTTCAATTTCAGGATGATTTTGGTCGATTTGATCGGTCACGAGTGTCATGACTGTTCGGTACTGGGAAGAGAATCGAGCCGCCATAAAAGCTGCTGTATTTGCTTGCAAACCTTCGATGCCACCCGAAAAGGTGCGATCGGCATATTGCCGAAATAGTTCATCGTTATAAAAGGGCGTGTCAGCGGCAATATCCAGAGGCAAAATGGTGCTGTTCAAAATTACATTTTGCGCGCTTGAGATACCTTGTGCTTCCACTATTGACCGCAAGAATAGGTAGAATTGCGCTTTGGCGTTCTGCAGGGACGGGGGCATATCGTCCGCGTACAAATGTTGCAGGGCGCCACACAAAGGTAGTGCTGCGGAAGCTTGGATAAATCTTCTGCGGGAAATCATAGATCAGAGATCCTCCGACTCAAAATGTTGAGAAGTCGCACTGCTCGGCGCCCGCGGTCAGAAGACGAGCGAAGTAGCCGCAAAGGAAAAGCGGGCAAATGTTAGCAGGTGCGTGTGTATTATGCAAACATAAAATTGGTGAATTTATCTAGATGGGATGAGTGTGTGTCGAGCGTCAGACACGTCCGGGCGTGACGGGTAACTGTCGAAGGGCCTTATCAGGATAGTAACCTCTTCTAAAGGAGGTAACCGGGGGTGCATGGTTTATGTGGACCTCGTGGCTTCAAGGTGTCGGTGACCGCTAAGAGGTCGACAACCCGGTGGGTTACGGGCGGAGAGCGCATGATTAACCCGATGAGGGAACTGAGATCCGACCATAGTAGACTCGGCAATAGTTATACTGATCGATACGGTTCAGAATGTTTCGGGAAGCCGAGCGCGGTGCGTGCCGAGGCAAGCCGATCACGCGGGGAGATCGCGGGAGCAAGGGATCGTATTCAAGAAACTGAACGATGGTAGGCGGGGGGCGGGAACGCATGCCTTGCGTTTCCAGTTCGTGATTGTGGTCTGGTGCGATACCGATACGGTCAGCCAGCGGCGGCCGCTTGTGGGGGGCGTTCCATGATGTTGCGCAAGAGGTTCGCTTGGCCGTTCTCTTTCGTTAGCGCGTTGTCGAAGTTTGTGCGCGCGGCATTCATCCGATCCTTTAGTCCTCTCAAAAGGAGCGGTGTTGCTTCTTAATGATGAAGCGGACGGCTGATGTCCCGTGGTATGGCACTTTAGCCCGTTAGCCTTTATTATTCGGGCGAAACTTTCGTAGCGAAAACGCATGGCTCAACATTGCCCGGCGCGGCCAACAGCGGCCACCAAAATGGGTGTCCGGACCAGCCGAGTTCCCGGGTTCCTTCCTGCTGAAGAAGAATGAGCGCCGGCTTCGAGCGCTGAGGGTCCTGCACAAGGGTTCGAATCGCCCCGCCGCCCAGAATAGACCGCCCTGACTTGTCGCCTGACTTGTCTCGCGACAGCCTTCTGCCGGTTTCCGCCAACAGCAACACTCGGCCGTCGCCGCCCTCCCGGACATCCGAATAGTAATCAAGCAATCCTCGCATCGCATCCCATTCAAAGTCGTCGTCATCGAACTCAAATGTCTTCTCGGCAATAGAGATAATGTGCATCGCCGTTCCGCGATCAATCTCGACGAAAGTTTGCTTGTCTCGCGCCGCCTGTGGGATGAGCGCGCTCAATTCTCTTTCAGCCAGCACGAGTTCTCGCCCCGTCTTCGTTCGAAACCCGGTCGGCAGGTAAAGGCTGGCCGGCTTCATCGGAACTACGTTGCTACGGAGTACTTTGTTCGGCGCGCATGGACGCACGCGATTGTCTGGATCAAATTGAATGAACACCACGCCCCGGTCATGGGCCCCGCTTTCAAATGCCCCGCGCAGCGTATTTTCAAGCTCGTTGATCGTGTAAAGGCGATTGAAAACCTCTTGGGAGGTGTAAAACCGAGTGACCGCCAGATCGCGTCTGTCGCGATTTCCGTACATGCGTGAGTGTTGCAGAACTGTGTCGGCCTGCATCGTTTTCGGATTGCGGCCGTAATAGAACGCGATCAGGTTTGGAATCGTGATCCCGCGGTCGAGAATGCTGCCTCCGACGAATATGTTGAACGGCGTTCGAAGCTTGAGTTCCGCCCTCTCGTCCAAGAGGTTCATCACCTGCGTGTCCGAATTGACTTTCTCCTGGACTACATCCTCGCCCTGCAGCGCCTCGATAAACATGCCAAAGGCCTTGTCGGGCGCCGGAATGCGTCCATGATCGGCTTGTATCGATGATCTCAGGTCGGAATAGGCTACCTCAAAATGAGGACGCAACGCCTCAGGATGGCGGCTGGCTGTTTCGCTCGCCGCCTCAACGATCCATTGGATCACCATTTCCTGCCATGCGTGAGCCGCCTTTTGCGTGTCATTGTGAATTACCATGGCGTATTTGCGCTTCTTTTCACCGATTTCACCCTGCTGCCAGCGCCGAAGACATGCCGCGAGGACAAACGTAATGATGGCCCGCACCAACCCGATTGTGTTCGGCGAATCCAGCACCCGTTCATGCTGTATGCGACGACGGTCTGGACGTCGAAGCGCATCCTGTTCATCGAGTTCTACTCGTACATACAAGAATGAGCGTGGGTCGCCCTCAGTCGGAGCTAGAAAATAATCATCCCCGCCCACGTAGCCGCTATGGATGGGCAGAAGCTCCGTGAATGCTGGCTTCTTCGGTTTGAACACGAACTCTTGTTGTGGCTCGGCGTTGTAGGTCTCAGGCTGCAGATATAGCGAATAGGGCGTTGCGGTGACTTGCAGATACGCCACCTTGCCGACCAACCGTCGCATTGCGTCCATCTGCTCGGCGATTTTCCCCTGCTCGATGGCGTCTTCGTCCTTCTTTTTCACGAACCGCACACTGGCTAAATCGGCCTCATCGTCCACAATGAGAATCCGACGGCTCTTCAGGTCCGGATATTCCTCATTGAAAAATTTGAGAATGCGCTCGAGATTTTTTGCTTGTTTCTTAGCGACAATCACGAGTTTGCGCCGCTGTTCGCTCTTCGTGAGTTTGCCGGGCGTCTTCATGATGTCGAACACGAGCAGTTCGTCTTCGTCGATGAATTCGCGAAGGTCGAAGGCGAGCCGGGCGACGGTCTGCGCTGAAAGAGTCTTGGTTCCTTTAGTGAAAACAACAGCGACATCAAAGCCGCGGTCGAACGCCCGGGCGATTACGCCCACGAAGGCGCGGGTCTTGCCTGACTGAATCTTGCCGAGAAGCATCCCGGGGCGGTCCCCCGTCGTGGAGGTGTCTTCCAATTGCTTTACGACCCGATCAATGCAGGCAGCCAGTTCATTGTCATCCTGCCGAGACTCCCTTAGCCGCGCATAGAAACCGGTGGTCATTTGTTCACCTTCCGGAGATTTCATGGGTGTTATGTATCGGAATTGCGCAAGAATGCCCGTAAGCGCTTCTCTAAAGTCATCATGTCCGCTAATTCGCACTCCCATACTACGGCGGTATCCCACCCGTTGTCTCGCAGTTCCGCCAAAGCCGCCACGTCGCGAAGTCTGTTGCGCGTTATCTTGGCTCGCCAGTAATCCGCGTTCGTTTTTGGCGCTCTCGCGCCGCGCGCACAACCGTGCCCATGCCAAAAGCAGCCGTGAACGAAGATCACCTTATGTAATTTGGGGAATACAAGGTCCGGGGTTCCTGGCAGGTCTTTTCGGTGCAGCCGAAAACGAAATCCCATCAAGTGAACACAACGCCGAACCGCCATTTCTGGCGCAGTATCAGACGCCTTTACCGCGCGCATTATGCGGCTGCGCAGCTCCGGCGTTTCCTTCATCGCCTCAGTTCAATCTTGAGACTCGGGTCGGTTTCGAATTCATCGACGATTTCGTTGTAGCGATCCACCAAACCCGTGACGGCGACCTTTCGCCCGTCGGCGCCAAATTTCCCGAGCTCGTAGAGGTTTAGCGCGATGAATTGCTCGATTTCAAAAATGTCGATGCGATCGCCTAACCCCACATTACTCGCAAGGCCTTCCGCCACGGTCAACCCTGATTGCAAAGTCACTAACATGGGTTTATACCCGTCGTTCAGATTGTCGCGACACTTCTCTATCACGGCCTCGCCCGGAGACGTCGTCACATGGAGCGCGACATCGCCGATCAAGAAGTCTCCCACACGCCCACTCGGAGCATCAGCGGTTGAAAAGCTGTTGTGTTCGAATTTCGCTTTGCCGAGGGCGCAATCGAGCTTTGCTCCGACCAAGTGTTGAAGGACGGCGCCCGCATAGTACATTCCGGGAGTCGTCTTCTGACGTTCGACCGCTTGGGCGAGAACGTCGCGCACGACGACGCGTAAACTTCGCGATTGATCGAGTTTGATCCTGAAAGGCTTGCCTGCGAAGAATTCGTTGACCCGGTCGATCCAGAAGGTCTCTACGGCGTCGAGATCAACCGCTCCTTCAAGAGCATTGAGAAACACGACATATTCGCGCATGTTGTTGAGGCTGCCGCGCGACGTCCGACCGCCTTCAGAGGCAAGAACGCGAACAACGCCATGTCTCTTGAGGATTGCCTGAACCGCCCCTTTGCCCAAACCCAGTACCTGTCCGCCGCCTCCCGTCAGGAGCTTTTCCGGATCAAGCGGAAGACCCATTTTTTTGGCGTGCTGGGTGACGACAAGCGCCACTGAAAGAGGCCCCTTGCCCCGAAAGCTCCGACGCGCCGTGAACTCTTCAAGATTCTTGCGAAGCGTATCTGCCATGTTCTATGCCGCTTGTTCATTGCGTGCAACCTGCGCCGCGAGCAGCGGCTCGAGTATATGCTCGGCAAGAAAGCGGACGACGGGCACGACGACACCGTCACCCACCAGATGGTAGGCGTCATTGTATCGGTCTGGAAGAATATAGCCCTCGTCGAGACCCATGAGCCGCGCAGCTTCCCTCGGGGCCAGAAGTCGAGACCGAACCGTGGTCCTGTCGACGACGATGATCGATTGGCGACTCGAACCGCCGACTGGCGTCCGGAGACATCCTGCGAGATCATCGAACCGGACTTCCGCACGTTGCCCGCGCTCGCCGTCGGCGTCTACGCGGGTGCGCTTGTAAACCCCGCCCACCATTGTGCGGCCCATTTTCTTCGCCTGAGCGACTTTGCGGCGATGGAGAGGAGTCATAAGAGACAGCAGTCTGCGTGTCTCATCGACGGTATGCCATTCAACTCCCTGAGGGTTCTCATCGATCAAATCCGCGAAAACTGCCCGACGAGGAGATGGCGATGGGAGGCGCCACCAGATCCAAGCGGCCTTCGACCGCTGCGATAGCTTTTCAAATGCGCCGACCAAGTTGGCGGGATGGAAGGTCGGGTCCGGACCATCCTCAATCAGATTCAAGGGCACTTTTCGATCATCCAGGAGCCCGATGATGAAGAGCCTCGGCCGCGACTGAGGAACGAATCGGACTGCATCAATCACGATTGCCCCAAATCGATAGCCGCTTGCAGTCAATGCCTCTCCAATAGCGGAGAAATCCTTACCTTCATGGGATGTCAGAGCTCCGCACACATTCTCTAGGACGATCAACGAAGGCGCCCTGCCTTCCTTTTCAAGGCGTTCCATCAAGCGCCAAAAGGGCCAAAAGGTTCCGGATCGCTCTCCACTGAGCCCGGCATAGGCCCCGGCGAGCGACAAGTCTTGGCACGGAAACGAAGCCCAAGCGAGATCAGCGCGCTGGGGCAGGTCTGCGGGCGTAAGCTTGCCAACGTCTTCGATCTTCAAGCCCTTTCGTCCCCAGTTTGCGGCGTAGCTTGAGGCTTTTTTCTCGTCCACGTCATTCGCAAAGAGACATTCCCACCCGTCGCCTAGACCGGCCCGGGCCATACCGCCGCCTGCAAAGAACTCATAAAATGACGGCACCGTTTTACCTCTGCTCTCGAAACAGTGGCCATTTATCGGCGAGGTAGCGTTCCACCGCGTCGCGGACCACCCAAGCGAGCGATACCTTTTTTTCTCTGGCGATGATCTCAAGATTTTCATAAACCGAGGTGGGAAAACTGATCGACGCGCGTACCGCGTTTTCATTTTGGGAGATGTCTTTTGGCGTTCCCCGTTTGTTCTTCACGCTTATGCGCCTCCCGAGGTTTGCACCACACTACACCAAAGTGGTGAAGCATTAAAGGACAATCTAAAGGTATCTTGTAAGGGTCTTAGTGTCAATGGTTTACTGGCGCACGTGGTGACTTGTCCCCTTCTTGCGTTGGCATTGGACAAGCGCGGTTAGCAATAGTCCACAAACTCCGCAAATGCCTATCTGCTGCCAAAGCGCCAATCTGAGCCAAATGCTTACGATGATCGTCGGCAGAATGATGAGGAGCGCCGCGCATGCGAGTGCGGTGAGGATTCGCTTTAGTCCGTCCCCCACCTCCACCAACTGCACCATCATTCCCATTGCGATCAGGATGATGACGAGCATTGCGGAGCACCCGACGGTCGCATCCCACAGTCTCAGCATGTCACCCTCACTTCCCCCTGTCACTTCCTGCTCCTTTAAGGCAGGCTTCACCCCCTGACAGCATTCCCATGCCGTCGATTTGGATATAGGGGCCTTGTTCCTTATCTAAGAAGTAGGCTGCCCAAAATGCCCGCACCGCCTCTTTTCTCTGCGGGGCGAGGGAAGGGAAGTCCAAGCTTTCCAGCCGCCCAAGGCACACGGGGATTTCATGAAGGGAGAATGCATGTTGCGAGCGTAGGCGACCAGCGAGAATCCGTGCACGGTCAGGTGTCGCGAGAGAAGGGTGCGAAACGAAACGGTATTGATCGTCATCTTCGAGAAAATCACTTAGGATGACGAGCCGCCGGGTGGTGTTCGCGGGAAGGGAGTCAATCTCCTGCCGAGCGGAGTCAACCGTCCCCAGTATGTCGGTCAGGTAACGCTCTGCGCCAACGGATGCAACCCACACTGCGAACTGCGTACGCGCGGTATCCCGAAACCGCCGAAGGTCGGCATCGTACGACTCGCGTGCGACAGGCGCCCGGAGGCGCAAAATGCGCCCCCCCGCGTCGTTTTCGGCATCCCCGGTGATGGGAATGAGGATGAGCACGTCGCCGCGATTCATGCCCTCGATCTGATCCTGAACGGCATGGAGGGCAGCTTTCTCGGCGCGAGGCGTGATGCTCAGGCTCGTGTCGATAAGCTCGACCGTGGCGGTCGGGACGCGATTCGAGCATCCCAGGATGAACGCGAAGGGTAACAGTACAAGGAATCTCAGGCGGCTCATTGATGGTCCCCTTTCGAAAGCAGCCTGAGCGTGGGTTCAGGCAGTTGATTTGCATGGGAAGATTCCGGTATCACGGCGAACTTTGTATTCTCGCGAGCAAGGTAGCGCTCGTGACTCGGGTGAAGCCGGCGATAGTTGAAAAAAAGGAAGAGTCCAAGGCCAGACATTCCGGGAAACAGAAACTCCGCGGGGAACCATGCCTTGGGCATGAAAATGGCGAGTGCGGTTCCACCGATAACGCCAAGGACGCTCTTCCATACAACCGACCATAGGGGCTCGCGGCGAGCGCCATTCTTTAGTCCGCGATCATAGTAATGGTTGAAAATCTCCTTCCACTCCCTGCATTCCGCCTCTTTGCGTCGGTCGAATCGCTCAAGAGATTCAGTCTCGGTTTGGATCTGCTTCGGAAGTTCCAGTTCCGCATTGCGCGAGGTGGCGAATCGCTCCCGCACCCGCCGCCACATCGTGGCGGCAGAGAAATCGCGCCACGCGCAGAGGAGACTGTATGCGCCGATCATGGGCGTCGCGAGCGTCGCGACGATGAAGAACACGCCCGCGAGGAGCGGATGGGCGGCGAGGAAATCCCCGAGTGGATTTCCAGCGAGGCCTGCGGCGAAGCGCAGCTGATGACCTCGCAGAAGTCCCCAGAAGATGAGGCTCAACACTCCCACGCATCCCGCGACGATGGCTGACCGCTTTTGGCCAATTGTTTTCGCGTTCACATAATGCAGACCTGCATGTTCAAACCACGCCGTGAAAAGCGCCGCGAACCCTGCGGCCGCGACATACTGGAGAAAAGGATTCGCGATATTCAGGATGTCCATCGTCGGCGCGAGAAGAATCGTGTCGACGAGGATGGCAAAGCACCCGAAGACCGCCATGACCACGGCATGGAGGTACGGCGGTGGCGTATCCCCTAGCTCCTTCTTCAGGCGTTGCCAGACGGCTTCGGCTTCGGGACGCTCCTTCCGTACCTGCTCTAATTTGGCCTCAAGCATACGGAGTTTTCGCACGGGCTCCTCTTTCTCTCGCAGCGCGTCCTGAAGGAAACGGGCCTCGATCTCATCTTTCACCGGCGTGGGATCGATTCCGTGCGCGCCGTGGTAGAAGGCAACGGCTTCGAGTTGCCGGGGCTTCCCCTCGCCGTGTCTCATACTGCTCGTACTGGTCGTCATACATCCTCCTTGTATAAAAAGAGGGAGTTGCCGTTAGACAACCCCCCGTTGGTTATTTCGCTTCGAGCACCTTGCGCGCGGCCTGAAGCTTCTCAAGCTCACGCTCTTCGTGGACGAGTTCCTCGCGCATCTCGGCGACGCGAGTTTCCTGCTTGCCGAGTTGCTCGAGGACGACTTCTGTGGGTGTTTTCTTGACCCAGCCTTTCCGGCCTGCGGTCGCTTCTGGTGCTGTCTTTTGCGGTGTCATGACGCCTCCTTATGCGCATGGGTTTGGTTGTCAAAGGTCGCGCTCCCCGGTGCGGCGTGGGGAGCAGGTGGTTCCACGGGTTCTGCGGTCGCTGTGGAATCCGAAGGTTCGTTTGCTTGCGCTTCGAGCAGCGTCGTCTGCGCAGCAAGCCAAACCTCAAGCTTCCGCATGGCTTCCTGTTTTTCGGGAAGTTCGATTTGCACGTACCGGTCGTTCACGTCGCGGGAGTGCCGCGACGTGTGGCCGAGAATCTCGCGGCGCACTTCCTGAAGAACGCCGGCGAGCATCATGCGCGTGTTTGCGGTGTGGCGAAGATCGTGAAAGCGGAAATGCCGAATGCCCGCACGGCGAAGACTGGATGCCCACGTCGTCTTCACGATTTTTATCTGGCTTCCTTCGTAGGTGAAGACGACGCCCCGGTCGCGGCGAAACGCGAGAAGGAGATCATGGAGACGCCCCGTGAGCGGGATGTCGCGAGCTTCTCCTTCGGGAGTTTTACTGTGGGTTACATGGAGGATGCGATTGTCGAAGTCGATATCCTCCCATCGTTGAGCGGTGACCTCTCCCCTGCGCATCCCGGTATCGAGGGCGCAGCGGATGATCCGTTGGAGATGCGCAGGTGATTGCGCCATGAGGAGGAATTCCTCGCGGAGACTCATCACTGGCCGTTTGGTCCGCCGTTCGCGCTCCATGCGAAGGCGTCCTAATGGATTCGCCGCGAGAAGCCGCTCCTCGACCCCCCAATTGAGCACGCGGCGCAGCACCGAGAGATCGCGATTGACGGTCGCGACCTTGAGCGTCTTCTTCTCCTCATGCCGCTGTTGTCGGTATCTCCGTACCGTCGCCGTCGAAATGTCCCGGATGGGAATGTCCGCGAAGAACGGAAGGAGATGATTCAACCGGTCAAGCGAGTACGGCGTGCTCATACCATTCGCGATGAAGCGAGCGACAAGATCGCCGAAGGTTATGTCAGGGTTTACGTGCGGCACGCGGTGCCGCGCATCGTTCAGTTCATCCCGAAACTGTCGTTCGATCGTCTCTGCTTTGCGCCGATTCGACGTTCCGGTGGACTGGCAATGGCGGACGCCTTCGATGAAGATCGAAGACCACCACGTCGAATTTCGCCTGTAGAGCGACACGGTTTATATCCCTCCTTTCTGTTGGTGTTGGAGAATCCACCCCACGACTTGCGCGCGGTAGAAGATCAATTTGCCGAGACGGCCGGACCGCATATGCGGTAGTCCTTTCGGCAAGTACGAGTGACGCACCGTCCACGGCGAGCAGCCGATCAGCCGCGCGACTTCGCGGATCGAGAGTGGCTCGCCTAGCGCGTCGCCTGCCTGCGGGTATTGCTGCGGGTAGCGCTGCCCTCGTGTTTCGGGCGAAAACGCCAATGAATCTAAGGGCTTCTCGCGGTCCTCGAAACCAGACTTGCGTAGTTCTTCCGCATGGTGTTCATTCGTCATCGTTGTGTCTCCGCGTGATCCAGAAATTCCGGAGCGCCTCCCTCGACCAGTCGGGAAGTTTCGACCAAAGAATCCAGAGGACTGCGAGGAGCATCCCGCAGGCAACGGCAAACTGCTGAATCTGTGGTGAGCGTGCGAGAGCAATCACGAGTGAAAGGGTGGCGTAGAAGAGCAGAAGCCCAAGCGCGATACGGACCATCAGGGCGAGCAGCCGAAGTCCCATCGGGATCATGGGCTGGGGGGTGCTTAATTCTCTTGAGCCGCACTTCGAGCAGACCTCTGCGCCCCGTGGATTAGCATGATGGCGAGGACAGAGCTTCTGGTCATAGGTGCACCCGCAGTGGGAGCAATACAACGGCTCTCCTGCGGTGGCCTTACCGCATTTTGTGCAATATTTCATCGTGGTTGCTCGAATAAGGGTTGTTGGGAATTTCCGACCGGACGGAGCCATACTGGACCGAAGAACGTATCCCCGCGCGCATCCTCAAGCGCAGCGAACCAGAAAATCTTCTCGGTCATTTGCGCGATGGCGCCGCGGATTGAGTGCATCCGGCGCACGGAATTCGCGAGGACGAGAACACGGAAACGCGGCTGCGAGAAGCGACGGGTGAATTCCCCCGAGATCGCAAACTGGAGATATCGCTTGGCTTTCTCTTTCCAGATGGTGAGGTTCTCGTGCCCGAGGTCCACTTCGATGAATGCCGCATCGATTCCTGCGGGAGTACTGAATTCCACATAGCCATCAGGGATCAATCGGGAATCCTGAATGACCGGCTCGGTGAACCCCATCCAATTCACGCACGTCACGCCGGGAACTGGGATCGGCCTGAATTTCAGGCTGCAATAGATGTCGTTGATCGAGAGTTGATGGATAACCGAGAAGTCTGCCGCGAGGAGTTCATCCTGTCTGCGACGCGGTCCGCGCAAGGGTTTCTCAATTAGTTGCGCCGCCTTGGCGGAGATCGCATACAAGGCTTTCCGCCCGCCGCCGAACCCTATGAAGAACCTCCGGAGAAGTCCTGCACGAGTAAGCGCAAGCAGGCGTGCATTGATGCGGGTGATGGAATGGAAGCCTGAAGCGATCATCAATTGATCGCGGTCCGCGACCCGCATGATCCAGAGTTGCCCGAGGAGCACGAGGTCGCGGGGTTGGATCATGAGGCCCCGCCGCCTGCGGCGCATTCCCTTAGTCCCAGTCATGGAGAATCTCCTCCGGGTTGCTCTTCAGAACGGAATGCCGTTCGGCGATCTCACGTTCGATCTCGGCGCGTGTCCGGGCATAGATCGCACGGGAGCGCTTCAGAAGATCCGCATAATTCGTTTTGGGGTCCTCGACGTGAGGGACGGAAGCCTCAACCCAGTGCTCAGGGCCGCTCTTCAGAATGAAGTGGCGCTGCGGGAGGTTCTTGATTCGCTCGGCAAGGGCTTTGCTGCCGTCGAGCATCTGGGACAACGTGGCGGCGTCAACACTCGAGAGCTGAAAGCAGACGAAGTTCGCGACGGAGAGAATCGCTGCTCGCATCGCGGCTGGATACTGATCGAGAAACTGATTGGCGGCGATGATACCCACGCCGAACTTCCGCGCCTCGGACAGCACCGTTTCCATCTCGCTCGACTGAGACACCAAGTTCTGTGCTTCGTCCAGAACGAGCGTGTAAAGGGTTTTGCGATCTCGCGTGAAGATTGCATTTTTTATGACCGTGAAGAAGAGTCCTGCGAAGATGAGCGCCTGTCCTCCGAGCTCTCCCTTCGGGAGGTGTGCGATGACAATGCAGCCGCGATCCATCGCGTCCTTCATGGAAAACGTGGAGTGCGATTGCCCGACGATGTGCCGGAAACGCGGATCGGCAGTAAAGGCGGAAATCTTGTTGAGGATCGCCTCCCGCATCGTAGCCTTCATCGGCTCGCTCGCCTTGTCGTAGCGCGATTCGAAGAACGCCCGTACCTCCACGTTCGAGGTCTTTTCGAGACACGTGGCGCGGAATGGACCGTTCGTGAGAAGCGGTACGAGATCGACGAGCGTGAGACGGTTCTCGGAGAGCACCACGATGGAATTCCGCAACAACTCCTCCGTGCGGGAGCCGAGGTAATCAAGGTGGGAATGCTGTCTCAGGACCTCAGCGACTTCCGTCGTGAGGCCAAAGTCGCCGCTGATACCCTCAAGGGGATTGATTCCGACGGACATTTCGCGGTCAGAAGGCGAAATGACGATGAGCCGATCGCTCAGATCCTCCTGTCGCCGCCATTCCTCCGCTGCGAGCGTGCTTATGAGGAACGGGGTCAGATCGCCATGGAGGTCAAGGACGAACAAGCCGCGGCCGGCCCTGACCTCTTCCGCGCAAACGTTCTTAATGAACGATGTTTTTCCGCTCCCTGACTTTCCGAATACCGCCGTGTGCATGGCGCGCAGTCGCTGACTTACCTGCACGGGTCGGTTCGTGACCTGTCCTTCGACCACCCGAAAGCCGAGGGTGAGCATTCCCTTCGGTTTTTCGGCCGAGCGTTTCGCGCGGCCGAGGATGCGATTCAGGACCGACACGAATAGGTGTTCTAGAAGATTGAACATGGGAGCATTAAGGAGGATGGGAAGACGAAATCGGTAACAGACTCCGCGCGCTTTCCGCGCGTGGCAAATCGAAACCACGAAGATTCAACAGGTTGCCTCTCGAATCTCGCGCGATAAATTGTCTTGACGGGCTGGTGTTTCAGAAATTTCGGATGAGCACTTCGCGGTATCGCCGCCCCGCCTTCTTTTGTGCGGTGTACGGCATTTCGATCCCCCGAATGTGGAAGGCGGAGAAGAGCCGTCGTACTTCTGGAACGTCGTTCAGCGAGAGCACGAACTTTCCCTTCAGGTCGCTAAGCCGTTCTGCCAACTTGCGGAAATCGTCGGCATCGAGATTGAATTTGTAGAGTCGAATGCCGTAGTACGGTGGATCGATGTAGAAGCACGTTGACGCGCTGTCATATTTTGCAAGGACCTTCTCGTAGGGCAGACATTCAAGTTGCACTCGCGCCAGTCGATGGTGAGTTTCTTCGATCACCTCGGGAATACGCTCCGGGTTGAAACTTGGCGGCTGCACTACCCCGGTTCGGAGGTTTTGGCGATCAACCCGTCCTGCATAGCTGTTCTTCTGGAGATATAATCTCCGCGCTGCGCGTTGAATGTCGGTCAGTGAGTCCGGATCGGTGGCGCGGAGGATATCAAACCATTTCCGACTCACAACGGTAAAACGCATGTAGCGGACCAGCTCCTCGTAGTGCTCCCTGCATATTCGGAAGAGATTCATCAGGTCGCCATCGAGATCATTGAGAATTTCGACCTTCGAGGGCTCCTTCTGAAAGAAGACCTGAGCGCCGCCGGCGAACGGTTCGCAGTAGGTGCGATGCTCCGGAAGGACAGCAGTAATCTGTTTTGCAATGGCGCGTTTCCCGCCAATATACGGGAGTGGGCCTCGCATGTGTCGCGTAGTTGATTAGGCAATTGGATTACGTTTCGATTCGACCTTAGCTATCGAAGCGTCTCCTTATCCTACTCATCCGTTCAGCCTCTGAAAGGTGGCACGATCTGCGCCCACGTGAGGTACGGGTAACAATGTCGCTCGAAAACGATGTCCGCCCGTGGAGGTCGAGCTGGCCATAGCAGCATCAAGAAGATCAATATCGACAGAGGCACTAATGGGAAGAGGCTTCCACGGCATTTTTACAGTGGGGAATCGATCGGGACTCAGGAGCGAAGATTATCGGGCGCGGTCCCGAGGGCCTGAGCCTGTTGACTTTGTTTAATATTCAGTTATTCTTATGCTGTAAAGAAAATGAATATCTGACTATGGCAAAAGCTAAAATCATTACAAGCGCGGGCGCACACGTGACAGTGGAAGGAACTCCCGAAGAAGTCGCCGCGATTGTTAAGCATCTCGGCGGCGGCAAGACTTCCACCGCTAGGAACAATACAGCGAAGTCCACCCGCGACAACCCCAAAAAGCAAAAGCCATCTCCCGTCAATCTGATCACTTCATTAGTCGATGGCGGCTTCTTCCGGAAGCCTAAAGATCTGGGTTCTGTGAAGGTCGCGCTCGAAGAGATGGGGCATTATTACCCGGTCACGACCTTATCCCCTACTATGCTTCGCTTTGTGCGAAGAAAACAACTCCGTCGGATAAAGGAGAAGAAACGCTGGTTGTACACCGGCTAAAATGCTCACGTATGAACAGTAAACTTACGGTCGACGAAAGGCTCGCACGTCTCGAGGGCACTGTCTTTGGGAACCAACGCCGGTCTGTGTCGCGAAAGAGTCCCCCAGAACGGAAAGGGCCGACCGGAGGGATTAAAGACCTCATCCGGAAGGGTGCCTTTAAGAAGAAGTGCGACCTCGGCGAAGTACGAGGGAAGTTGGCAAAGAATGACTACCATTACAGCGCCCAGGCTGTCGATATGGCTTTGAAGCGGTTATCAACGATCAAGGGACCGCTTGTTGCATTGAAGGAAAAGGGTCAAAAATACTATGTCGAGCGCAAGTGAAATGGATCAGCAGGAAATCGTTGCGAAAATTCGCCAGATTCAAAGCCTCACAGAGGAAGTGCTCAGAGATCTCGGAGGTTCTCCTAAGGAAACGAAGAAGCGGGGTGCCCGGAGTTCTGGCCGGTCTTCAGCGAACAGCGGGCCGAACATTTCATTCGATCTGAACCCGCTCGCGTTTATGAAAAAGCATGGGCGGGGAATGTCTGGGGCTCAAAAGGCCACACTGCTCCTTGCGTGCCTCACGAAAGGGGGCAGTTCTCAGGGAATAGAACTTTCCACTCTTGAAAAGCAGTGGAACAGGATGACGAGCGTCATCGGCGTCGGGTTCAATCCTGCGCATATGAATCGCGCAAAGGCAAATGGCTGGGTAGACGCCCCGAAGCATGGCGTTTACGTCGTGACCAAATCGTGGCCGGAGATTTTTTCATAACGATGGAAGGCCAAATCCGTACCCTTTTGATTAGCACGTTCCCGAAGCCGCACGTGGATTCGTTGCTCCGGCATTTCGTGGCGATGACTCAGGAGTTTGGAAAAGGAGAATGGGAACATTCGATTGGCAAAGCCGGGAAATTCGTCGAAGCAACTCTGAAAGCTGTCGCCATTAGTGCAGGGAAGGCGCCGCCGACTGGACGCGCCTTCAAGGTAGACGGTGTGATTAACACGTTGGGCCAGTTGCTCGACGGCTCCTTCGATGATGGTATTCGGTTGACGATTCCTCGTGCTGCTCGGTTCATCTACGATATCGCCAGCAATCGTGGGGCACGTCACGACCCGGACAAAATAAGCCCAAACGAGATGGATGCCATAGTGAGCGTATCGAATTGCTCATGGATTCTCGCAGAGATGATCCGGATATCACAGAAAGGCGCTACGGACATGGAAGAGGCCGGGCGTCTGGTGGCAGCTCTTACCGAAAGAAAGTATCCCTTCGTTGAGGACGTGGATGGTCGGCTATATTTCCATATCCGAAAAAAGACGGGCACAGATGTGGCTCTTCTGGCGCTGGCACGACGTTATCCAAAACGGCTCGCGAAGCGAGATTTGATCGAGACCGTGAAACGCAACGGGTTTAAGAAAGCTAACGCTCGAATGGCAGTGCAGCGAATATTGCGTCTCACGGATAATGACGGGAACGATCAGTTGCGGCTTCTGATGTCAGGGTTAAAGGAAGCAGATCGGATAATGCAAGAACGGGACCTCACTTAGAACCCTTCCAACGCCCAGACCGGGCGGCCGTTGATTGGGGGAGCAACCCTTTGTATTTGATATACTTATAACGATGCACCCCCTCGACTCCTCGGGTCATTCGAGGAATATCCGGTATTCAAGAGAGTCCGCCACCGACCCGCGGAGAGGGATTACATGGAGGTAACACTCCAGCGATGATGTCGCTGAAGAGTTCACCATACCGGCGCCGCCGCGGCAGGCGGCTTTCATTCGCGATCAAATAAAAACCACGGGGCGTACTTTCGTAACGTTGCGTTTCACAGGGGCGATCTGCCATTCTCTGTGGCACGTTCCCTTTGAATCTGCGGGCCCGCCAGAGTAGCAGCCGGGTGGCGGGCCTTTTCCCTAGCGCTGCGGGAAATCAGGTGAGGTATGGTAGGCCTATGATTCCTGAAGAGGAATTCGCAACCGCCCGTCTGCGGCATCCACAACGTCGCGCTCGTTGAGAGCAAACTGCCTATTGATCCGCTCGCTCCTAATCTCGGGTACGTCACCGTCTACGTGTGCCCCGAGAGCGGGCACGTCGCGGAATAGCTCGCATATTTTTCAAACTGACCCCCGAGAAGTAAATTATGAGTCTAGTCTGCGCCACGCGCAAATTATGCCACCGCGGAATTTGAATCGCGGAAAAGTTCTGCCAATTCAGCGATCTCTTTCATCAACTGGTTCCAAGACTCGCCTTCGAGGGCTACTGATAACCTCTCCACACGCAGAATATGCCACCTTACATTCCGCGCTATAAAGTGACAACTGTATGGGCCGCCACCACATTATTGAGAAACTCGCGCCACTCCTAACGAAGAGCCTCCCCGATACAGAGGCGGTAGCGGTATACCTCATGGTAGAGATCCGCAAGGTTCTTGATCATGCGTATGACAAGAAGACTGAATACATGCTTTTGCGGTTCTACTGCGACTGGGTGGTTCATACCGAGAAAAGTCGCAACCTCGAGCATATCGCCCCGATCATCGCCCGAGTGTACGCGGACATCAAGCACCAAATCGAGACAGCGTCGTATTCCACCCGCGGAAGGGAGCACATCGTCAGTTTCATTTACATGGATGATCTGAAGAACGAAATGAGTAATTTATTTTCGAAAGAGGGACTTCCCACGTTGCTATTTGAAAAGGAAAGTTGGGTTCCTTTCATAGCGGCCCTTGTGCAGGTCTTGGTTGATCAGCCCATTCTCGATCCAATCCCGGACGTGCCGCGCCTAGTGCTTACACTCTCCAACCCGGGCTATATCTGCGGAGTAATGGAATTTTCAACTCCTATTCGAGGGCATGATGGCACCGAATATGGGTACTATGATTTCAAGAATGCGTACTGAACGCGCGGTGCTTTCAATGAAAGCTACGCGTGCCTAGACATGTGCTTCTCTCGGGGCCGTTCGCTGAGAGCCTAGCGGCTCGTGTATTCCTCTCGTAGTCGTGTAAAGAAGCGTGGGTCCAGTCTAAGTTGCTCGGCAATCCACGATGACTTCGAAGGCAGTTGGCCTTTGCTGAGATGATCTGTTGACCTGACGCAATGAGCCGATGGAACTCATCCAAAGAGTCATGAGGCGAGCGTTGATGGACAAACCTCCAAGGGTACATCGAGGAACGACTGTGCCTGCCAAAGTCAATGCAGCGAAAGGCCGCTCTCTCGGAATTCCAGCAGTAAATAACTATACAATCCAGTATGGACCGCTCTTTTCCAAACTCGCGTGAGAATTAGTCCGTTCTTTCGCGCAGATCGAAGAGGAAGATCGCTGTCAATATCCGAAAAAGTAGCCCACCCGAAGTACACCCGACCGTTCCTCGCTAGGTACCGACGAACATCGTGAAAAAATCGTTCTTTCATGTGATTGGCGGTGTCCCAAAACATCATTTCAATTTGATCCTTCGCAGGTGACGAGCTGTATGGAGGATTACAAATGACGACATTAAATTTACCGTCAACTCCCCCAAAGACGTCGCCTTGGGCGAAGATCACATTCTTAACGCCGTGTCTCTGTGCATTACATGTGGCATTACGAACGGCACGGTCGCTGATATCGATTCCCACGCCTCCCCTGGAGCGCATTGCCAAAAGTATCGACGCAGCACCGTTTCCACAGCCGATATCCAAGAAAACGTCGCTTCTCTTAATCGGGGTTTCGGTGGCCACCAACTCCGTGTCTGCCCCACAGTCATAGACCCCGCCATGTACGCAAAACGTGGTTCCGTTCATTTGAACGAGCTTGGTAGCAGCGCTTCGTCTTTCGCTAATTCGAGCTGCCTGTCTCGGGTGCGCGACGAAACCCCCAGGCGCGAGTTGTGACAAATCGCGTTCCGTGCCTCTGATGACTTGCCGTCTATCTGAAATTGATGTCATTGCTGATGTTCTGTGTTCCCGAGTTGATCGAGATCATCCGGGATGTCATGTCCAAGTACCTTTCGCTTATCTATTAAGTATTTGCGAATCTCAGGCTTGTCCCAACCACAAATCAAAGGTCGACGCTCTGCTACATTGACTCCAAGCTCTCGTAGCTGATCAGCTTTCTCGGGGTTGTTCGTCATTAAAAGGATAGGCCGATGTGGAGACAACACTTCTATCAGAGCAATAGCAGCAGCCGCATAGGACCGACTGTCTGGGGCCAAGTTTAGACACTCATACGCTCGTGCCGTATCAAGTTCAAGTAGCTGCTGCAAGCGTATCGCTCGGAACTTGGTCGCCAAGCCCGCCCCCCGCCCTTCCTCGTAAAAGTAAAGCACGAGACCTCCCTCGCCTGCAATAGCCGACAAAGATTCCCGCAATTGTAAGGCACAGTCGCAATTTGTGGCCCAGAACGATTCGCTGAACAAACAGGAACTCTGGACGCGCACCAGAAGAGGCGCATCGTTCGCCACTGACATAAGAGACTGCAGCAATACGCCCTCTCTTACGATGCCGCCTCGATCATCCACTACGACAACATATCGAGCGTCAAATTCGCCTGCCCGAGTAGGCAATCTGATTGGTTCACTAACACGCGCTTTCATCAGAACCTCTTTGGTCTTGTGAAATCGCCAGCTTTCACAGTATCGACGTAACTAGCTACCCACTCAATCCCTAGCCGCTGATAACTCGTCACTACTTCGTCGAGCTCGGGAAGTATCTCTCTATCTTCTCGCAGTCCTATTACAAGCCGCGACAGTTCCGTATGCAACCGTTCCAGCGGGAATCGTTGCCTGCCTTCATCAATAAACCCGGCAAGCCGCTCCAATATTGCGCTAGCCTCTCCGTACTCCCCAACCAAGAAGAGGCTATCAGCTAAGCCTAAGGCTGCCCACATGTAGCAATCAACATGGCCGCTCTTGGCAGCTCGCTCTCGGGAGTCGCTATACACTTGGATCGCTTGAATTTGGTCTAGGCCGTGTCGATACGCTTCGGCGATTGCCAGCAGAGCCTTCGCCTTTTCGCTGCCCGGGCTGCCTTGAGATAGCAGCCATGATCCATTCGCTTCAGAGAGAGCCTCCTGCCACGCACCCGAGAGGGCTAGCGACCGTGAAAGTTTGCGCTTTGCAGGCCCCAGTTGCTGTGTACAGTCGCTTGTTGCAATGGTAACGAGATCTCGGCCGATAGAGACGGCTTTTTCATACTGCCCAGTATCTCGAAATATTGTATTAAGAACGCTGCCCGCCCGAAAGTTGCGACATCCATCCTTAACCAAGGCGCTTTTGTCTATACCCTCTAGGAGAAGCTGCGACTCGTTATAGCGATTTAGGCGCAGCAGAACTTCAGCTTTTGCTATGACGACGTCAGGGCTGGATTGAGCCGCCGATCCGGATTGCTCTAGATCCCCGATGGTCGATAGTGCCTCATCATATTCTCCGCGCTCGACAAACGCGGCGGCAAGACGCAATGCACCAGAAACGGCCACGTCGCCGAGAGACAGTGTCAGGTGGGCTGGCTCTTCGAGAATTTGACGGTCGAGGCCAGTTGGACCAACAGTCTCCCTCTTTAGGGGTAACGCTAGCCTCTTCGCCATCGTCGTGGCAGTGGCGGCCCACGAAAAGCAGAGCTGCGAACGAAGAAGTCGAGCCAAACACTCTGCATCTTTAAGGTATTTCGGGAGCTCGGTTCCGATTCTCAGAATCAAATCGCGCAACTCGCCCAGATCCTGTCGATTAACGCTACCTTTGCTGTGTGACCCGCGAACGTCTATGACTTGCACGCACCCAGTTGCCTGGCCGCCAATTTGCGCCAGCAGACGGTAGAGGCCCGACTCCCGGGATAGAATTGTGGGGAGCCCGACCCCGATCGCCTCCCAGCCGGTGAGGCCGAAGCCTTCGTGCCACGACAGCATCATTGATAAGTTGCACTGCTCCAGACGAGACTGAAGTTCTCTTCGATTCTCGATAAATCCATGGATGCCAATATTTAGCACCCTTTGGGCGTAATGCTCGGCAATTGTTCTTAGCGTTAACTCTGTGTCAGCCGGTGCACCAATTACGTGCAGTGAGGCGTCCTCGAAGGCCAGAAGGCGAATTTGGCGCCCTGACTTTACCGCTGATGCAAAACCAGCAACTGCCAGTGGAGCCTGCTTCATCAGATCTTGGTCTCGCTCGAAGCGACCAAACGTTACCGCACACAGTCTCCCCTTAGGGGGTGCAACCGTAAAATCGGGCAGACCTGGAATCAACTGCTCGGAAGTGGGATCTCCTCTCCGAATATCTTGGAGGCGCTCAAACAGTAGAGGTCCAACTGCGAAGGCGACCGTAGCCTCTTTGAGCAATCCTCTTTGCCGCTCGACTCCCACTGCGGCTGCCTCGGCATCGTGTTTCACAAATAGATAACTGTCGTAGGACATGTGCATTATCACAGCACTATTGCCATTTGCGTTATGGCGCGCCATCTCGACAGCGATGGGACCCGTTTTTACGTCATGACCGACCCACCAATCTACGGAAAGGGAGGGGGCCGCTGCCTCGATCGCTGCCGAAACCTCTGTCGACCAGTCTGGCTTGAATTCGTCATCTTTGGGGCGGTCCAATGAAATCAGCGTGACCTCGCTCGATGCAGCCTCTTTTCTATCAATCGCAGGTGCATTTAAGGCGACACATAACACTCGATGCACGTCAAGAATGGAGGCGAGTGCCCTACATAGGTCAGCATTGAAGGAATTGATACCGCCGTGTTTGGCCCCCCACGCAGTCGCAAATACGACGATCGCCCGTTCCATTGCGCGCGATGTTAAAGGATTTTCTCCCGGTCTGCAACAGATTTCGCAAAGCGTCGTCGAAGCTTCTCGAAATCGAGAGCCCATCCTCTCCCAGGCGGATAGATCTGCTGGTTTTGTGTCACACGTTGACCTCAGAAGAAATGAAGGCAAGGACTCAGACGCGCACAAGAACGCAAGTCAGGAGTGAAAACAGTTTCTGTTCGCTCAAACCCGGTCCATACAGTCCCAGCAGCAAGTGTATGACGGGGTTTCCGATGCCTTTCAATTTCTTCATCCCTAACGGATGACTATTCACTGCGAACGAGCTGTGTGAACCCAAAGAAGTGTACGAACGCAAAAGCCCCTTCATGAGATGTATAACGCAGAGAAATAGGGATCGCACTCGAAGAACTTGCTCCCCACGCAGGCTATGCCACCTTTTCGGGGTGGCATAGTTTCGTACACTGAACCTACGATGCTCGAATCGAGACGGGCTACATGTACCCGCGCTACGCGCAGAATATGCCATCCGGCATGTGGAAGTCTGGATTCTGCACGAAAGCATCGGCCATCTTTGTGATGAGGTCTTCAGTTCGACCTATCTCCTTCGATGGGCTACCATCAGGATATGTTCCTCGTTCTGCAATCATGCAGAACGGTATCTGCCAAGTAAAGTCGAGGGTTTTCGCGCGGAACGAGCAGTTCGACACGACCGTTCTGAGGAGCAGGCGTTTTTTTTCAGCGGATGCTGCGCAGTATAAGGAAGACGCATTTCCTGCGAGTTCGACACAGCGGGAGACCATGTCAGGTACCGAGCAGGGGTTCGCTTCCCAGTCCCTTTTCGCATCTTCGAGCATTCGCCGGTCTTCGATGAGGGCTACCTTCCGCGCCTCGAACATCGCTTTGTCGAGCGCTTGGTCAAGATATGCGTCGGTGAGACGATTCAGCCGTTCCGTCACCTGCTCGATTCGGATTTTGAGTGCTTGGAACTGTGCTTCCCTATCCTTCACCCATGAGGTCTTTAGCTCCGCGAGGCGAGTTGTCAGATATGCAAGTTCCTGATCAGAGAATCTGATCTTTGTCAGATTGTCGGTAATGCACTCGTTCACGGCATCCTCCCGAATGATTGTGCCGTGGCACGCTGGCCGATGGCATCGGTAATACACAATGCTCTTCTTGAGCTCGCCGATCAAAGAATTTCCACAGTGGGGGCACTTGATGAACCGTCGGAAGAGAAAATCATGGACGTTCGTCCTCGTCCCCACCCTCCCGTGGAGAATGTCCTGCACCCGCTCGAAGTGAGACTTCGTGATAAGGGCTTCATGATTCCCAAGGTACATCTCGCCTGATGCCATAATGCGCATGACGCCCATGTAGAACGGATTTCGGAGGAGCGTATGCATTCCATTCCTTGTGACTTTTTCGTTTACATGATTCCGCAGCCCCCGACGGTACATCTCTTCGACGAGGGTCGGAATGCTCCACTGACCGGTGGTGTAGAGGTCGAAAGCTTTTCTGACGAGAGAACCTTTCACTGGATCGATGGTCTTTGGCTTCGCCGCTCCGTTGTCCTGATAGCCGACGGGAGCGCGGAATGGATAGAAGCCCTGCTTCAGGCGCCCATAGACGCCCTTCTTCGTTTCCTCGCGGAGATTCCTGATGTAGTCCGAGGCGACGACCGCCTGAATGTCGGCGGAAAGCCTCCCTCCGCGCGAATGGAGATCCAAGGACTCGTTCGCGAAGTGGACTTCGATTCCTTGGTCAATGAGCTCTCCCAAGTCGGCCCAGTCTTTGAGATTCCGTGCAGAGCGGTCGATCTTGTGGATCACGACGCCGCGAGCGTTGCCTCTCCGGAGTTCCCGGAGCATCCGCGTCCAGATGGGCCGGCCGCGCTTGGCAGCGGTCTCCCGTTCTTCGAACCATTCGGCAATCGTGAGATTGGATCGTTGGGCGAGCCGCTCGATGGCTGCTTTTTGCTCTGGGAGGGAGACACCTCGATCTCCTTGGCGTGCGGTGGAAACCCGAACGTATCCGAAATATGAATTCAAAGATTTGTAGGATTAGTGTTTCTATCCTCGACCTTTCTTGAATCCTGGCCTGGAATACTACATCGGTCAAGAGGCGTGCGCGCTTCATCTTCGGACTCCTGCATAATTTCCCACGCGAGCGTGAGATAAGCGTCGAGATTTTCCTTCAAGGATGCAAGTTCCTCCTCGGTGAGATCGGGATAGATCTCGCGCAATTCCTCATCGTGCATGCATAGGAGCCTATCAGAGGGCGAGAATCCAGCAAGACGCAATTTCTTGCGTGGGAAAGCGGACTCGCTTGTTGGCGCATACCACCGTGGTATGCAGAATATGCCACCTTGAGCCGGGCAGGATAGACATTAAACTTAAGAAGTAATAGGTCGAAAACCAATAGAGTATTTGACGAAAATGACATTTGATAGACCCGCCGTGCCCCTAAGGACGCTTCGCATCAGGAGTGGTCTGAGCCAGAGGGAAATCGGTGAAATTCTAGGGTTCTTTAGCGACGTGCCGGTCTCCCGTCACGAAACCGGGGCGACGCTCTGTGACTTGCGAACCGCCCTCGGCTATCAGGTGATTTTCAGGACGCCGATATCAGCGCAGTTTTCGAAATTGCTCTCAATGATCGAGCCGCTGATCGAAGGGCGACTCGCGGAACTTGAAAAGAAACTGGAACAGCAAACGCCAAGAGGGCAGAATGCCGATCGGATTGCGAGGAGACTGGAATTCTTGGCTATGCGGAGGGACATCGATTTTTATGAGGAATGAAACTTCGAATCTATGACCCCGTTGTGCTGGCCATCGACATTCGTCACCGCAGGTTTGGGTATGCGCTTTTTGAAGGGCACAGCACCATACTCGACTGGGGGCAAAGGGTCTACCCAGCAGTCGGAGACGCCGAGAGGGCATTGGCTCAGAAGAGACTGTCGAAACTGATGGCAGTGCGTCAGCCCGATCTGATCGTAGTGAGAAGAGAACGGTGGGAACGTGCCCTCGCCGATTCGAACCTAGCCAACCCGGTGATGGCTGTGCGAAGCGAGGCCGAAGCTCGTTCGATACCGATCTATTTGATTGACCAAGATGCCATACGGACGACATTCTCGCGCTTCGAATGCGAAACAAGAGAAGATATTGCAGCAACACTTGCTAGCATTTTTCCTGAGTTATTGCGAAGTCTCCCGCCGAAGAGGAAACCATGGAAAGCGGAACACCCAAGGATGAGCATATTTGATGCCGTTGCCTTGGGAACAGCGTTTTGGCACGCGGCGCGAGAACACATCGTTGTTGATCGTCGCTCATGATCCAAGCGAACCCCTTCTTCGGCCTCTCCGGCGACGTATAGACCGATGATCGGTCCGTCGCGAACGTGTGAGAGGCCGAAGAAGGGGCTCACGGCGAGAAGACCATCCGTTCGAAACTTCAGACATGACGTGTAACCCTCACATGGCGTAAAGACGAATGATTGCGTCCGCCATCTGTTGCAGGGGTCGAAGAAGGAATTTCAAACCGAGAGCGGTTCTCTTGCTGGGCTTACGATGCTACTCAAACCTCGGTTTCGAATAGCGGGGATCCAATTCCGGAAATAATCGATACAGAGTTTTCTCATATATGCGTGCATCAATGTTGCCGACGGCCCTCAGGGCGACATCTTTAGCAACATCACGGGGATCACAAAAGATCGCTCGCTCGACAACGTTGAGCTCCTCGTTCACAGCCGAGTTGTCAATTCTGGCTATGATTGCCCTGCATAACCGTTCCGCGGTCTTCTCATTCGCTTCGCTGGGGTGCGCCAAAATCACGCCCGAGTTTTCAAGCATACTTCGGATCGTGGCAAACGGAGCGACGTCACGAAGTTTCATGAGCACTGACACTAATGACCTTTTATCGATGCCATGGACTGCTCGAAAGGCCGTTGCGAGAACATGCTGAACGATCAAGTTGCGTAGGAGGTGTTGGTATTTTGTCGCGTTATAGTGGGCGGGCGTCTGCTGGATCACAGAGCGCACCACGTGGGGTATTCGAAACATGCCTAGAGTGTCGGAGCTAATCCGATATTCATGCATCACAGCGACCATGCTCATCACGACTCCCCACGTAAAATGTTGGAGGGCATTGTCCGAGGGCATCTGCGGATCCCCCAGAAGCCCTCGTCGCGCGTAACGGCAAAGTCTCGCCAGAGCTTCTGGGGAGATGTAGTGCTCCAAGGATGAATCACGGTAAAAGGGCTTTGTTCGTACGTCGAACTTATACTTGTCCGCCGAAAGAGTGTTGTCCTCTAGCAGGGTGCTGAAAAAGTCACTTCAATTCCACAGCATGATTGGTTAAGAAAGGATTATGCGAGGAATCGATCATCAGCAAGCGGATATGTTCAGTTACTTGTCGCCGGAGCAGCGGGTG
>Ga0182015_10001651_pt1 | contig 28912 bp, 27 predicted proteins | sample 712P3MmetaG_FD_120478 | JGI IMG/M metagenome (GOLD analysis project Ga0182015, IMG submission 120478) | Permafrost microbial communities from Stordalen Mire, Sweden - 712P3M metaG | ecosystem: Environmental > Terrestrial > Soil > Wetlands > Permafrost | place: Sweden: Stordalen | collected... | reverse complement strand
CGGCCCCACGAGCACGAGAAACTCGCCGTCCTTGATCTCAAGATCAAGCCGATCGACAGCCTTACGATTCGACTTCGGATAAATCCGAGTCGCGCCCTGGAACGTCACAGTGGCCATTCAGGATCCTTTCTGGCGGAAGCAGACGGCCGCGTCCCACGCGACCTGCTGCACGAACAGTTTGCTGAATTCGGCGCCTTTGCGCCCATCGCCTGCGCGGCGGGCGCAATGGTAGTGCGGTCTGCGCCGGTGGCGTGTAAGTTCTCGCGCGTGGAGTTCCTGGTGCAAGTCGAGGTCGCCCTGCCTGCCGATCTCGACGACGGGCGCCGCGCGGCGCTGATGGCTGCGGAGTTCGAGCGGGGCAACGCATTGGCGCAGGCGGGCCTTCTGCGGGCGATCTGGCGCGTGCCCGGGCGCCTCGCCAACCGCGCGATCTGGTCCGCGGACGACGCCACGGCGCTGCACGACGCCCTCACCAGCCTGCCGCTCTGGCCGTACATGGACATCGCCGTGACGCCGCTGGCTCGCCATCCGCTCGCCGCGTCCTGCCAGGGCATCGAGGCCGGCACCCGCGACGCTGCCGCCGGCTGAGCCACCCGCGTTCACCGCAGCCCTCCCGCCTGGCCCCCGAACGGGAGGCCCCGGCCCACTAACTCGCCGTTGCGACCGAGCCATCGAAGCGAATCAGTCTCTCGCCTGACATCGGGCGATCCACGACCGGAGCGATCGTGGCGTAGTCGTCGAGCAGGCTGATGCCAAGCCCCGGTTCCTCCGGCAGCTCGCAGTAACCACCCTTGCGGACGACGTTCGTCTGGAAGGCGGCCGACGGGCTGTTTGGATCCTCGTCTCCCGGCAGGAACTCCAGCGTCACGACGTTTGGGATCGTCACGCACAGGTGCAGCGACGGCGCGGTGAGGGCGGGCCCGAGGAAGTTGTGCGGTGCGACCCCGCAGTGGTGGGCCTCGGCGATCGCGGCGATCTTGCGGCACCCCGAGAGGCCGCCGGCGAGACCGACGTCGGGCCGCACGAGGATCGCCACGTTGCGCGAGAGCAGCTCCTCGAACTCCCAGATCGAGCTCAGCCGCTCGCCCATCGCGATCGGCGCGTCGATCCGCTTGGCGATCTCGGCCTGTGTCTCGATCGAGTCGAGCTGAATCGGGTCCTCGATGAACAGGGGGTGGTACTCCGCGAGCGCGTTGCAGACCACGATCGCCTTGGTGGGGTCGAGCTTGCGGTGCAGCTCGAAGATCAGGTCGACCTCCTCCCCGCCCGCCTCGCGCGCGGCAGCGGCCATCGCGCAGGCCGAGCTGACGAGCGTGCCGATCGACAGGTCCTCGTAGCCGTGCACGAGCGGGTCGAACTTGACCGCGGTGAAGCCCTCTTCGACCGCCCAGTTGACCGACGAGACGATCTCATCGGGCGTACCCCCGCCGACGAGCGCGTGGAGCCGGACGCGGTCGCGCGTGCGCCCTCCGAGCAGCTCCCACACCGGCAGGCCGAGCGCCTTGCCCTTGATGTCCCACAGCGCGAGGTCGATCGCGGACACCGCTGCCGAGAGCAGGTTGCTGCGGAAGGGCCGCACGCGGTAGGCGAGATGCCAGATGTGCTCGATCCGAAACGGGTCGGCGCCGATCAGCAGCGGCGTCAGCTCGCCGAGCACTCCTGCCACCCCCCTCGGGTAGCCCCAGCACGCGGACTGCCCCAGGCCGCTGATCCCCTCGTCGGTCGTCAGTCGCACGAGCGTGTGCTGGCCGGTCAGCTCGTTGCCGACGCCGATCACCTCGACCGACGTGATCTTCATCTGCCCTCCGATCTCCTCACCGGCCACAGAAGGTAGCGGGCCGGGCGAGCCGATGCGCCAACGGGGGGAGCTCGTGGCTACTACGTGGCACCGGCTTGAGCGGGCGGGGGGGAGGAGTGGGAGCGGCCGGGGGCTCGCGAGCACCTCGCCGCGCGGTGTGCGTCGGCGCACGCCGCCGGGGGCGAGCGCAAGAGCGCTTGCATCACCTCTCCTCTGACAACGGCTTTCGCGTGCGACAACGACTCTTCCCTCGCCTCCACTCGGGCCTTTGAAAGCGACCGACACGCCGATTTGCAGCCAATCCGCGCCGCGGCGCGGCACGCGATCGGTCGCTCCCGGGCACGACGGTTCCCGCTTGACAGCGCCACCAGGGTTGGTGTAGCTTCGCCGGACGCTTCACGTTGAAACATTACAACAGGCGGCGATCGCTGAAGCTGAAGCAGGCGGAAGCGGTCGTTGACGGAGCAAAGCAGGACCGCAGTTTGTCCATCACAGACGCTGAGCGCGTGAGGTCACGGCCAGCGGCCCGACTTTGTTGGGAGAGGAGATCCGAATGACAGTGCATGAGCCTCGTTCCGAGGCCAAGAAGAGCCGTGCCACACGGCTCCGCAGGAGGTTTGCAGCGTTCGCCGTAGCATCGGCGTGCGCCGCTGGCGTTGTCGGCCTCTACGCGAGCGAATCAAGCGCGACGGTCGAGCGTGCGACCCTCAGTGGGAACCTATCGATCACCTTCAACACGTTCGACTACACGACGCTGGACACGATTCTCATGGCCTGGCAGGCGCTCAACCCGGGCGTTCACGTCAGCGTCGCCGACGTGAGCAACAACCCGAGCACCTACGTCCCGCTGCTGCAGTCCGAGCAGGCGGCCGGCGATCAGCCCGACATCAACGAGGCCTATGACGTCCTCACGCCGACCTTCGAGGTCGACAACCTCGCCTCCGACCTGAAGACGGTCCTGACCGCCAGCGCAACCTATCCGGTGAGCTACTGGTACTCGTCGTTCGAGGCCTCCTACATCCCGCCGCCCGGCGCGACCGGTGGCGTGACCGTCGGCGACCCCTACGGCGTGCCGCTCGAGGCCGACGCGACGGTCATCCTCTACAACGAGAACGAGCTGAAGGCCGCCAAGGTCCCGTTCCCGAAGGACGGTTGGACGTGGGCCCAGATGCTGGCCGACGCGAAGAAGCTGCGCAAGGGCAGCGGCGCCAGCCAGAAGCAGTACGGCATCTGCCTGCGCCCGGACTGGCAGGCTGAGTACAACCCGGTGCTGCATGCCTACGGCGTGACCGCGTTCACTGAGACCAAGGCCACGCTGGACACCAAGGCCGCCCAGAACGCATGGAAGCTCATGCTCGCTCCGCTGGAGAACGGCGACGCCGTTCCGGAGTCCCAGATCGGCGCGAACGCTGCAGGCGACTGCGGTGGCGTGTTCGAGTCCGGTGAGGCCGCGATGGCGCTTGCCGTCCGCGGTGGCGCTGCCGGTTACGCCGCGGCGATCGGCAACAAGTTCAAGTGGAACGTCGTCACGATGCCGACGATCCCGATCGGCAAGAGCAAGGTCGACTACCCGGTGGGTGGCGGTAGCGTCAGCTTCACGCTCTCCCCGTCGGTCGTCAACGGCTCGGCCGGCGGCAACCACACCGCGGACCTGCCGAACGCCGAGTCGTTCATCCAGTACCTGTTCTCGGCCGCCGGCTCGAAGGTCGGCGAGGACACGTTCGGAATCATCCCCGCTGCGGCAGCGCTCAACGGCCCGTCGGCCGAGTGGCGCCACCTTGCAGGCGGTCCTGGTCCGAACCAGTCGTTCCCGACCAACAACAATGCATGGTCGATCGACGCCGCAAAGGCGATCATCGCCCCGCAGACGCCGGGCACCGTGTTCACAGAGTCGAACACGGACGTCCCGAACTTCGTCGAGGCGGTGACGACCGGTGCGGAGAGCCTGTCGGCAGGGCTCAGCCAGTTGCAGTCGCAGATGAACGCCGCGTACTCCGGCTAGCAGGAGACGGAACGTTTCCCGCTGGTGAATGGATGAGATGATGCGCAACGGTCGGCTCAGAGATGATCCGGCCGTTCGCATCTCTCGCGCGAGGCAGATGAGATGAAGCCAGAACGGTCGGCTCGGAGATGAGCCGGCCGTTCTCATCTCCCGCGCGCATGGCAGTACCTTGAGCTACCCGACACATCAGCCGCCCGTCGACAACCCCCATGTCTGAACCCTCAACCGCAAACCTCGGCCCCTCGCTCACACCGCCGCGCCGGCGCAACTCGCGCCGTGACGGCCGGGCGGCCATCCTGATGGCGGGTCCGAACCTGGCGATGTTCGCGATCTTCATCATCGTCCCGATCGTCGGCGGGCTGTACCTGAGCTTCACGACCTGGGACATCAACAACGGGGCGCCCAAATGGGTCGGGCTCGCGAACTACACCAAGATGTTCTCCGACCCGATCGTCGGCGTGGCGGTCGGGAACACCGTGAAGTTCATGCTTTTCGGAGTCGTACCCACGGTCCTGATCGGGCTCGGGCTCGCCATGCTGATCAACGTCCGCTTCCGCTTCGTGGGCGCCGTACGCTCGCTCTATCTGATCCCCGCAGCGATGTCGTTCGCCGCCTCGGCCGTGGTGTGGCGCTACATCTTTCTCGACGGTCCCGGCTACGGCGTCGTCAACTGGGTGCTCTCGCAGGTCGGGATCGTCCCGCCAAACTGGTTCGTGAGCACGACGTACGCGCTGCCGGCGCTGGACGTCATTGCGATCTGGCTCAGCCTGCCGCTTGCGACGATCCTTTACCTCGCCGCTCTGCAGCGCATCCCGGCCTCCGTCATCGAGGCGGCGACCCTGGACGGAGCGGGTCCGATCCGGCGGGTCGTCTACATCATCTGGCCGATGGTGCGTCCGTTCACGGTGCTGGTCGCGATCGTGTCGATCCTGTCGTTCACGACCGGGTCATTCGACCTCGTGAACATCCTCACCCCGACCGGCGGCACGAACTACGCGACGACGACCTTGATCTTCTACATCTACCAACAGAGCTTCACCTACGGACTGTGGGGCTACGGCGCGGCGCTGTCGGTCCTGCAGATCGCGCTGATCAGCGGCGTCCTGGGGGTGCTGCGTGTGTTTTACCTGGTGGGTCGGCGCGCATGATGAACAGGGCCCGGATCACGCATTCGGTGCGCGTGCTGGTCGCCACGCTCGTGGGCGTGCTGCTGGCCGCGCCGCTTTTCTACATGGCGCTGAACTCGCTGATGCCGGACTCCCAGACCGCAGACCTGACGCCCCAGCTGATCCCCAATTCGGTGCATTTCAGCAACTACACGGCAGCCCTCTCAGGCACGACACAGGTGATCTACTCGCGCAGCTTCCTCAATTCGGTGATCTTCACCTTCTTCGTCGTGCTGCTGCAGTGGATGCTCTGCATCAGCGGCGGCCTGGCCATCTCGAAGATGCGCTTCCGCTCGCGCACCTTCATCACCGTGCTGCTGGGAGTCTCGCTGTTCATCCCGATCCTCACCACGCTGATTCCGACCTTCATCGACACGCTCAAACTCGGTTTGATCAACACCTACCCGGGCGTGATCCTGCCGATCGTCGCGCAGACCGGGTTCGGCACGCTGCTGTTCCGCCAATACATCTCGCAGATGCCGGAGGAGCTCTTCGACGCGGCGCGTATCGACGGCGCGAACTGGTGGACGATGCTGCGCCGGCTGGTGGTACCGCTCGCCAAGCCGGCGACCGGTGCATACGTTGCGATCTCGGTGCTGACAGCGTGGAACATGTACCTCTGGCCGTTGGTCGCGGCATCCTCGCCCCATCTGGAGCTTCTCACGCAGACGTTGGCGACGCTCGGTGAGACGACATTCGGGGACACCCATCCGCAGAACATCGTCTATGCCGCGATCGTGATCGTCACGCTGCCGATGATCGTCGTCTTCCTCTGCGTCCAGCCCGCGTTCATCAGGGGCCTGACGGGGTCCGGCGTCGAGTGAGGGCGCCCCGCCGCGACTCGGCCACGCTGGGAGGGGACGGGCGTGGCTGAGTCCAGTCCAAACGGCGCCTCGCCCGGTGCCTTCAACGGGCTTCGCGCGGTCGTCACCGGTGGCGGTCAGGGGATCGGCGCGGCGATCGCGAAGGGCCTGGCGCGTCGTGGCGCGCATGTCGTGGTGAGCGGGCGGCGCAGGGCGAAGCTCGACGATGTCTGCGCGGCGATCGCCGCCGAGGGCGGCTCGGCCGAGTGCCTTGCCGGCGACGTCACCGACCCCGAGCACCTCGAGGCGCTGATGGCACTGACGGGCGGCTCGAGCGGCGTGATCGACATCCTCGTCAACAACGCCGGCATCGCCGGTCCGACGGCGCCGCTGGCCGAGGTCACGCTCGCGGAGTGGGACGAGACGCTCGCCGTCAACCTGACCGGCGTGTTCCTGTCCTGCCGGGCGGCCCTGCCCTACCTCGAACGCTCTGCGCACGGCAAGATCGTCAATATCGGATCGGTCACGGGCAAGCAGCCGCTGCTGAACCGCACGCCCTACGCCGCCGCCAAGCTCGGCGTCGTCGGGCTCACGCGCACCCTCGCGCACGAGCTCGGTCCGAGCGGCATCAACGTCAACGTCATCTCGCCCTGGCTCGTGGGCGGCGAACGCCTCGAGAGCGTGATCGTCACGATGGCCCAGGAGCGCGGTCTGAGCGCCGAGGCGCTCCGCGCCGAGATGACCGCGGGCACCGCGTTCAAGCGGACGGTGTCAGAGGAGGATGTCGTCGAGCTGACGCTGTTCCTGTGCTCCACGGCGGCGAACAACGTCACCGGTCAGGACATCAACCTCTCAGCCGGCGCGGTGATGTATTGATGGGCGTCGCGCGCCGCGGCGCCTGATAGGCGAGCGCCGGAGTTGAGCGATTCAGCGATCGGGCTGGTGGGGTGCGGTGGCATGGGCCATCGTCATCTGCGCGCCTACGGTGCGCTCCGGCGTGTCGGTGTGCGCGGCTTCGAGCTTGCCGCGGTCTGTGACCCGCGCCGCGAGGCGGCCGAGCATGCCGCCGAGGTGGTGGCGGAGCTGCTCGGGTCGCGGCCCGCGGTCTTCGCGAGCGCGGATGAGCTGATCGCGAGCGGCGCGGTGCAGGCGATCGACCTCGTCACCGAGCCCTCGATCCACCACCTGATCGCCGTACCGGCGCTGGCAGCCGGGATTCACGTGCTGAGCGAGAAGCCGCTCGGGGTGACGGTGCGGGCATGCCGCGAGATGGTCGATGCGGCGGCGGCCTCGGGGGCGATCCTCGCGACCGCCGAGAACTACCGCCGTGACGCTCCCAACCGGCTCGCCCGCGCGGTCCTCGACAGCGGCATGCTCGGCGACATCCACCTGATGCTCGAGTGCAACATCGGCGGGGGCAACGGCGTCCTGATCAGCCCGTGGCGCCACCTGCGCGAGAAGGGCTCGATCGCGCTCGACATGGGCGTGCACTACACCGACATCTTCTCCTACCTGCTCGGCGATCTGGAGCGTGCCTGCGGCGTGGCGTTCATCGCCGAGCCGGGCCGGGTGCTCGCGCCGGGGATGGTCGCCGACGGTGACGTGGAGGAGCTTGAGCCGGGAGTCATGCGAGCGACCGGCGACGACTCGCTCGTCGCCATCTTCGAGACGGCCGCCGGGGCGCTGATCCAGCTCGCCTACCTGCCGTCCGGGCCACCTCGCCACTGGATCCAGCGCAGTCTGCATGGCCGCAACGGCTCGATGAGCGTCCCGTTCGACCGCACCGGGGGCCCGGTCGTCGTCGAGCTCGACGATCGCAGGCTGACCGGCGCCGAGCTTCGCGCGGAGCTTGGGGACTTCCGCCTCCACGGCGTGACGGGCGAATTCTTCGGCCCCGAGGGCACCGAGTACGACCTGCCCTTCGCGGAGGTCGATGCGGCAACGATCGCAATCGAGCTCGACGACTTCATCACGGCGATCCGCGAGGGGCGCGCGCCCGAGGTCGACGGGCGCGCCGGCCTGCTGGCGGTCGCCGGCGTGTGGGCGATCGCCGAGTCGCGCGCGACGGGCGGCTTCGTGGCGATCGCCGACGTCGCCGACGGCACGATCTCCGCCGTGCAGGATCCGATCGACAGGGCCAACGGGCTCCTGATGAAAGCGAGCTGAGCGCACGATGGCCGAGCAGCCCTCGCCGTTTCTGGACCCGCCGCTGAAGCAGTGCGCGATCGTCGTGCACGACCTCGACGAGGCCGTGCGCCGCTTCAGCGCGCAGCTGGGCATCGGCCCCTGGACCGCGTACCGTCTCGAGCCGGGGATTCTCAAGGGGATGCGCTACGGCGGCAGGGAGGTCGAGTTCTCGCTGCGCCATGCGCTCGCCTGGCAGGGAGAGATGCAGTTCGAGCTCGTCCAGCCGCTGGCGGGGCCGAGCATCTTCGCCGAGCACCTCGAGGCCCACGGCGAGGGCCTGCACCACGTCGGCAAGTATGTGCTCGACCACCCGGCCGCGGTGGCGCAGGCGCTGGCCGCCGGCTTCGTCGAGTTGCAGAGCGCGCACGGCTTCGGTGCCGAGGGAGACGGTGCGTTTGCCTACTTCTCCTCGCCGGAGCTGCCGCTGATCGTGGAGCTGATCGCGGCGCCGCGCGTCCGGATCGAGCCGGAGTTCGTCTACCCTGCAGGCAGTGGCTGAGCGCGGTCGTCGGCGGCCACCGGCGAGGAGCCCGAAGAGATGAAGATCGAAACCGTCGAGGCGATCCCGGCAGGCAGCGCCTGTTACGTGCGGGTGACCGCCGACGACGGGACGACCGGGGTGGGGGAGGCGACGTTCTTCGGCTGGCCGACGGCGGTCGCGGAGATCGTCCGATCCTTCGGCGATTACCTCAAGGGCCGCGACGCGCTCGACGTCGAGCACCACTGGCTCGCCCTGTATCGCGCCTTCAGCTTCCGCGGCATGGTGGTGACCGGTGCGATCTCGGCGATCGACCAGGCGCTCTGGGATCTGAAGGGCAAGCACTTCGAGGCCCCGGTCTGGGCGCTGCTCGGTGGGCGCGCGAGGCGCGCGGTGCGCGCGATGCGCGTCGTCGACACGGGCACGCTCGAGGAGGTTGTGGAGTCCTCGCGTGCCGCCGTCGAGGATGACGGCTACACCGCGCTGAAGGTGATCCTCTTCCAGCACGACCACCACGGCCAGCGCCAGGCCGCGCGCATCGCCGACCTCGTCGCGCGCTTCGCGGCGATCCGCGAGACGGTCGGCTGGCAGATCGACCTGGGCGTGGAACTGCATCGCAACATGAGCGCCGGCGACGCCGTGATGCTCTGCGGCGAGCTCGCGCGGCTGCGGCCGCTGTTCGTCGAGGACCCGATCCCGCCCGATAGCGTGGCGGCTATGCGGGCCTTCGCCGCCAAGGTCTCGCTGCCGGTTGCGGCGGGAGAGCGCAACACGACGATCTGGGAGTTCGCCGAGTACCTGGAGCGCCCGGGCGTCAGCTTCATCCGCCCGGACGTCGGCACCTCCGGCGGCATCACGCATGTCAAGAAGATCTGTGCCCTGGGCGAGGCCTTCCACGCCGGCATCCTTCCCCACGCCGTGCCGTCCGGGCCGGTCGGCGTGGCGGCACACGTCCAGCTCGGCATCTGCGTGCCCAACTGGGAGGCGCAGGAGCATGTCCCGCAGGACGCGCCGAAGTGGACCGACATCGTCGATCACGTGATCGAGGTGCGTGACGGGTACCTGATCGCCCCCGATCGCCCGGGCCTCGGGATCGAGCTGAACGACGCCGGTCTCGCCAAGCACCCGCCGGTGTCCGTCGACCTCTCGGATCCGCCGCTGCGCGAGGACGGCTCGGTGGCGATCCGGTGAGCGACGCCGGCGGCGCGCGGCGCCGGCAGGTCGGCCTCGCCTGCAACCAGTACACCAGGGAGCGAAACATCGACGACGCCGACCTCGCTCGCCTGCAGCCGTTCGCCGACTTCTCCTTCCGTCCCTTCACGGTCGCCTCTGACCTCAGCGGCCCCGCCCCGCGCGACGCGGCGGCCGAGGCGGAGCTCGCGCAGTTCGCCGCCGGCCTCGACGTCCTCGTGGTCTGCCACGGCGCACCGTACGTGAGCGCCGAGGTGCTCGACGGTGCTCCGTCGCTGACGATGCTCGGTGAGCTCGACGGCGACCGCTTTGGCTACCGCCTCGATATCGTCGCCGCGCATGGCAGGGGCGTGGTGGTCGTCGACACGACCCACGGCTCGTCCTGGCCGACCGCTGAATGGGCGCTCGGGCTGGCCCTGATCGGACTGCGCAACGCCGGGGCGGACTTCCGAGCGATGATCGCCCACCAGCCGAGCCTCCCGCACGTGGAGCGCTCCGGTCCAGGCTACGACGGCGCCGAGCTGAGCGGCAAGCGCGTCGGCATGGTCGGCTTCGGGCACCTCGCCTGGCGCCTGGTGGAGCTGCTCGGGCCCTTCGGCGTCGAGATCCGCGCCCACGACCCGTTCGCCCCGCGCGCGCTGGCGGAGGCCTACGGTGTGGACTTCGCCCCGCTCGATGCGGTCCTGCGTTGCGACGTCGTGTTCGTGCTGGTTCCCCTCACGCCGGGGACCGAGCGGATGCTGGGGGCGCCACAGCTGGAGCTGCTGCGCCCGGGGGCCGTGCTGGTCAACGTCTCGCGAGGGAGGGTGATCGACAGCGACGCGCTGCTCGCACGGCTCGTGCGCGGCGATCTGATCGCGTGCCTGGACGTCTTCGACCCCGAGCCGATTCCGCTGGACTCGCCCCTCCTCGGTCTGCCCAACGTCTTCATCACGCCGCACATCGCCGGCTACACCGAGGAGAGCCGCCGGCGCTTCTTCTCGTTGATGGTCGACGAGTGCCTGCGCCACTTCGCCGGCCTCGAACCACGAGCGGTCCTCACGCCCGAGAACGTGCGCGCGGGTGCCGCCGGCGCCTGAGCGCCGGCCGCGCGCCTGTGCCGCCTGTGCCGCTGCCGCGTGAGCCGCCCGCCTGCGCCGCCAGCGCCTGAGGACCGGGCGCCGCTGCTGCCTGAGCGCCGCCGCGTACCGCCCCGCCTGCGCCGCCCGCCCGCGCCGGCGCCTGAGCCCCGGCCCCGTCTCAGCCGCCGGCCTGCCCACTTGCCAGTAGGCCGCGCAGGTTCTCGCCGAGCACCAGCCGGCGGTCCTCGGCGGTCATGAACGGGCAGTGCGAGCGCACCACCTCAAGTGACTGGGTGAAGGTGGTGTAGCGGGTCGAAGCGGGGAAGTCCGAGCCCCAGCACAGGCGACTCGGACCGTAGGCGTCGAAGATTCGCTCGAAAGCCGCGAGCGCGTCGGGCCACGGGTAGTCCCAGGCGCGCTGCGCGATGTAGTGGAAGCCGGAGACCTTGAGCAGGATGTTGGGCACGGCGGCGGATGCGATCACCTGCGCGAGGCCGGGGGAGTCGAGGCCCTCGGCGGCCCTGATGACGCCGAGTGCGTGGCAGAGCACCGGCACGCTCGGGTGGCGGGCGGCGAGCACGCGCAGGTCGGCCTGCCACAGCGGGTTGGCGCCGAGGCTGACGATCAGCCGGTGCTCGCCCGCCAGCGCGAACAGCGCGTCGGCCTCCGCGCCGAGCAGCCAGCCGTCGTTTTGCTCGCCGGCGTAGTGGGTGAAGCCGACCAGCTCGTGACGCTCGAGCAGCGCCCGCAGCCGTTCCGGCGCGCCCGGCTCGTGGTAGGTGTCGCTCCAGGTGCAGTCGAGATCCGCGACGACGGCCAGGCGATCACCATGTCTCGCGCGCGCGCGTGAAACATAGTCGACGTTGTCGGGGTTGTTGTCGATCGCGGCGCAGACGACCACGGCCCGCTGCACGCCGTGGCGCTCCATCTCAAACGCCAGCAGCTCGACCGAGCCGCGGGTGTCCTCGTCGGGCACGGCCGGCAGGTAGGGCCAACGGGCCCAGGCGTGGCAGTGGCAGTCGAGGATCGCGTCGCCCCCACGCTCGTCGGTCGCCATCGCCGCCATCCTACGGCACGCCGCAGCGGCGGCGGTCGGGCGAGCTTGACTGCGCCGACGTTGCTCGACTACGGTTGTTTGGTGCGAAGACGGACCAGTTTCGAACGAAACCAAACTTCCCGGCGCTCGCCCTCGCAGTCGCTGCGCGCCCCGGGCGGGCCGCGGTCTTGACGCCCGCGCCGGCCTTCGCGGCCGTCGACCTGGGAGCCGACAGCGGGCGTGTCGTGCTCGGGCGCCTGGAGCGCGGCTCGGTCTCGCTCGAGGTCGTGCACCGCTTCCAGAACCGCCCGCTCCGCCTCCCCGACGGTCTGCACTGGAACCTGCTCGGCCTGTTCGCCGACACGCTCGAGGGACTGGCGCGCGCCGCGGCGAAGGCGCCGCTGCTGGGCGTCGGCGTCGATTCGTGGGGCTGTGACTACGGCCTGCTGGATAACTCCTCGCGGCTGCTCGGGCTGCCGTTCCACTACCGCGACGAGCGCACCCAGGGGATGGTCGACCGCGTCCACCGGCGCGTGAGCCGCGACGAGCTCTACTCCGTCACCGGCATCCAGACGATGCCGATCAACACGATCTTCCAGCTCGCGGCGGAGGCGGAGGACCCGGCCGCGCAGCTGGCGGCGCGCATCGCGCTGATCCCCGACCTGTTCGGCCTGTGGCTGACCGGCGAGCTTGCCAACGAGGTCACGGCCGCCTCGACGACGGGCCTGCTCGACGCGCGAAGCGGCGGCTGGGCGCGCGAGCTGATCGCCCGGCTCGCCTTCCCGGCGGCGCCGTTCGCGGGTGAGCCGGTCGCTCCGGGCACGCTGCTCGGCCCGCTGCTGGCGCTGCACGGCCCCCTCGCCGGCGCCGCCGCCGGCGCGCCGGTTTGGACCGTGGCCGCGCACGACACCGCGTCGGCGTTTGCCGCCGCGCCGCTGCGCGGCCCCCACGACGCCGTGCTCTCCTCCGGCACCTGGTCGCTGCTCGGGCTGGAAGTCGCGACGCCGTTCCTGAGCGCCGATGCCGCCGCGCTCAACCTGACAAACGAGCGCGGGCTTGACGGGACGACGCGCCTGCTGCGCAACGTGATGGGGCTGTGGCTGCTGCAGGAGTGCCGCCGCTCCTGGGCCGCGGCCGGCACGGCGCTCGACTATGACGAGCTGAGTGCGCTGGCCGCGTCGGCCCGCCCCGACGTCGCCCTCTTTGACCCCGATGACGACGGGCTGCTCGCGCCCGGCGACATGCCGGGGCGCATCGCGGCGCACTGCAGCGCCGGCGGGCAGGAGCCGCCGGTCACGCCGGGCGAGGTCGCGCGGTCGATCCTCGTCTCGCTCGCCTGCAAGTACCGCCTCGTGCTCGAGCGCCTCGAGCACGTCACGCGGTCACGCATACAGCGCGTGCACGTCGTTGGCGGCGGGGCCCGCAACGAACTGCTCTGCCGCCTCACCGCCGACCTCTGCGAGCTGCCGCTGCTCGCCGGACCCGACGAGGCGACGGCGCTCGGCAACGTGCTGGTCCAGGCCCGGGCGGCCGGCGAGCTGGGCGGAACGCTCGCGGAGCTGCGGGAGATCGCCGCCGCCTCCTCACCCACGGTGACCTACGAACCCTCTGGCGAGGGGCAGGCGGCCGAGAGCTACGCTCGCTTTCTCGCCGTGACCGGGCTCGACGCTCAGACAACCAGGCCGACGGCAGTCGGCTCATAAAAAAGAATCGAAAGGCAACGCAGATGACCGACACCAGTCACGATTACGAGCATCTCGCGAGCCGGCTGCGCGAGGACGGCTGCGACGTCGACGCGGTGAGCGCGGCGCTCGCCGCGCTGGTCATCGAGACGCCGTCGTGGGGGTACGGCGACTCCGGCACGCGCTTCGGGGTCTTTCCCCAGCCGGGCCGCCCGCGCGACGTGTTCGAGCGCCTCGACGACGCCGCGCAGGTGCACAGGCTGACCGGCGCCGCGTCGGCGGTCGCACTGCATTTCCCCTGGGACGCGGTCGACGATCTCGGCGCGCTGCGCGAGCATGCCGCCGAGCTCGGGCTGAGCTTCGGCGCGGTCAATCCCAACCTGTTCGGGGATCCCGACTACAAGCTCGGCTCGATCGCCAACCCCGACCCCGCGATCCGCGCCAGGGCGGTCGAGCACCTGCTCGAGTGCGTCGCGATCGCGACGCAGCTGGGCTCGAGCGCGCAGTCGCTCTGGCTCGGCGACGGGACCAACTACGCCGGGCAGGACGACCTCAGCTCGCGGCACGAGCGCATGATCGACTGCCTGAGCGAGCTCTACGCGGCGCTGCCCGAGCGCCAGGAGCTGCTGGTCGAGTACAAGTTCTTCGAGCCCGCCTTCTACGCCACCGACATCCCCGACTGGGGCACGGCGATGGCGATCTGCGGGCGTCTCGGCGAGCGGGCGCGCGTGCTCGTCGACTTCGGGCACCACGCCCAGGGCACCAACGTCGAGCAGATCGTCGCGCTGGTCGGAGCGCAGGGGCGCCTCGGCGGCTTCCACTTCAACGACCGCAAGTACGCCGACGACGACCTGCTGGTCGGCTCGGTCAACCCGTTCGCCCTGTTCCTGGTGTTCTGCGAGCTGGCCGGGAGCGGGCGTCCGCTGCCGCGCCTGACGATCGACCAGTCGCACAACATCGAGGAGAAGGTCGAGGCGATGATCCTCAGCGTCGCGAACCTCCAGGAGGCATACGCGAAGGCGCTGATCGTCGATCAGGCGGCGCTGCGCGAAGCCCAGCTGGCGGGCGACGTGCTGGGCGGCCACGAGCTGCTCTTGCACGCCTACCAGACCGACGTGCGCCCCCTTTGCGGGCGGGTGCGCGAAGAGCTCGGAGCCGCGGGCGACCCGGTCGCGGCCTTCCGCGCGTCGGACTACGTCGCGCGCACGGCCGCGCGACGTGGCGGCGGCGTCGCAGTCTGAGCCGCGGTGCCGGCTAGCGGCTGCCGGGGTGGTGGGCCGCGGCGGGCGCGGCCTCGCCGGCGCGGACGATCCGCACCGTCGTGCCGGAGCGTCCGAGCGCCGCCGCCTGGTCGGCGCTGATGTCGGCGGCGAGCGCGATCGTGATCTGTGAGAGCGGCGCGATCGCGACCAGGCCCCGCTCGGTCAGCTTCGAGCCGTCGATCAGCAGCACGGCCTCGCGCGCGTGGGCGATCATCGAGCGCTTGACGTCGGCCTCGAGCGAGTCCGCGTCGGTCAGCGTGTCGCCGTCGACGACGCCCTTGACGCTGAGGAACAGCCGGTCGGCGTAGTGCTCGTTGACGGTGCGTGTCGCGCCGGCGCCGACGAACGAGCGGGTCAGTGTGCGCAGCGTGCCGCCGACGCCGATCAGCTCCACGTTGGGCCCGGCCTCGCCGGCGAGCAGCGACATGATCGGCAGGCTGTTGGTCAGCACCGTCGCGGCGATCCCCACACCGACGATCTCGCGCGCGACGAAGAAGCTCGTGGTCGAGGAGTCCAGGAAGACCGTCTCGTGCGGGTTCATCAGCTCGACCGCGGCGCGCGCCAGCAGGCGCTTGGGCGCGGCCGCGACATTCATCCGCCGGTCGAAGGAGTCCTCGTGGCCGGCGGCGTTGGGCAGCACGGCGCCGCCGTGCGTGCGCCGCGCGAGGCCGCGACGCTCCAGCTCACCGAGATCGCGCCGCGCCGTCATCGCCGAGACGCCGAAGCGCGTCTCCACCTGCGAGACGGTCACCGCGCCGGTGGCCAGCAGCAGATCGGCGATCGAGCGCCTGCGGTCCTCCGGGATCGCGCCCTGTTCGGCCGCCTCGGGGGCGGAGGGGGCGATTCCCTGCTCGATCGTCGGCTGGGTCATGTTCGGTCGGCTTTCGGAGAGCGCCGTTAGGGCGAGCTTGCGATCAGGTTAGCGTCCGGCGACCCGATCTTCGCGCACAGTGTAGTCCGGCGCTACGAACATGTGGTCCCGACAGCGCGAGAGCGGCCCCGACCCCCGCCGGTATTGGGCCGGATGGGTATTCGGCGGTGATTTCCGCACAACTCCACAACGTTCGGATATGATCGCGCCGCGTGTTTGCTCACTGCACTCCACCAAAAATGAGCGGTCGAATCTGTCGGGCAATGCCCTGGGGCAGCGCTCGGCCGCGCGTCGAGGCGGAGTTGTTCGTTGATGAGGAGAGGAGGCTGTCGGGCCGCGGGGAGGTCCCGGCAGCAGGTTGGCGCTTCGGTGGCGGGAGTGCTGCGAGGAGCAGCGACATCCGCTCGCGTGGCAGCGCCGGCGATGGCGTCGTGGGTCTGTTTCGGTCTTCGCGGCGACCGGCAAGTGGTCCTCATCCAGTCGGCTGTCGCCGGCGTGCGCTCCTGCGTACGCGACGCGGCGCGCTGGCGGGTTCACGGCGCGTTGGGGCGCCGGTTTCCCGCCATGAGGTCGAGGTCGTCTCACCATGAGCACAGTGAGCGGCGACGGTCGTTGTCCCCACGTGACAGCCCCCAACTCAGCATGTCGTTGCAGCCAACCGGTCGCCGAAGGCTCGCGGCGTCCGGGCGACCTGCGCTGAGTTCAGCCAGGGAATCGATCAATCCTTCGAAAGGATCAGATGTCATGACGTCTCGCTTGAGCAAGCGCACACTGATTTTGGCCGTCTCGGCCCTGTGCGCGATCGGAATCGTGGGCGGGGTGGCCTATGCGGCCTCGCTGAAGAAGGGCCTGAAGGTCTATGTCATCCCGAAGAACCTCGGCAACTCCTACTTCACGACGGCTGACAGCGTGAAGACGGGTGGCGCCCTCGCAGCGCTGAAGACGCTTGGCGAAACCGGGACCGAGACGAGCGGCACGGCCGCCACGGCGGCCTCGCAGCTCCCGGCCATCCAGGCCTCGATCGCCAAGGGCGCGAACATCCTGATCGTGTCGGCGACCGACCCGACGGCCCTCTGTTCGACGCTGAAGTCGGCGGCGGCCAAGGGCATCACGGTCGTCACCTACGACTCTGACGCGCCAACCTGCCGTTCGGCCTACGTCGAGAACGCTCCGGCGTCGGCGATCGGCGAGAGCGAGGTCGTCGATATGGCCCAGGAGATCGGCTCCGGGCAGATCGCGATCGTCTCGGCTGAGGCGTCGGCGACCAACCAGAACGTCTGGATCGGCTACATGAAGACCGAGCTGAAGAAGTACCCGAAGCTCGACCTCGTGGACACGGTCTATGGCAACGACGATCCGACGACGGCGACCCAGGTCACCCAGGGTCTGCTGCAGAAGTATCCGAAGTTGAAGGGGATCATCTCGCCGACCACGGTGGGAATCCTGGCTGCAGCTCAGGTCATCGACGCGGCGCACGACATCGGCAAGGTCAAGCTGACCGGGCTCGGCACGCCGCTGGAGATGAAGGCCTACATCGAGAACGGGACCTCACCGGACGTCATCCTGTGGGATCCGGCTCGGACCGGCACGATCGCGGCGTACCTGGCGGTCAACCTGGCGTCCAAGACGATCACGGACAAGACCGGCCAGTCATTCACCGCGGGTTCCTACGGCAAGGAGACCATCGGACCGGACGGCACGATCGACCCGGGTGGAACGACCACGTTCACCAAGGCCAACGTCGGGCAGTTCAGCTTCTAATCAACAGCGATTGACGGGTCACGGGTCGCCGGCGCAGTGCCGGCGACCCGCTGGTCCGGCCAGGGCGACGGACCGGCCGTCGCGGGCCGACGCGCCCGCGACGGCCGCGTTCTTCGCCGCTCCAGCGATCAGAAACTGCGAGCCTGTGCGAGAAGTGAGCGAGCAGGAACAACCAAACGACGAGGGCGGCGAGGGATCGCATCGGCGCGACGGTGAGCCCGAGCCCGCGAAGGCCGGCGCGCAGGCGAGCGCTGCCGGCTCCGGGGCAATGAGCGCCGCCGCGGGCCCGACGGCGCGACCGATCCTAAGCGTCCGCGACGCCAGCAAGGCGTTCGGCGCCGTGCACGCGCTCGAGGGCGTCTCGATCGACCTCTACGGCAGCGAGGTGCACGCCGTCGTCGGCGAGAACGGCGCCGGCAAGTCGACGCTCGTCAAGATCCTCGGCGGCGTACACCCGCCCGACAGCGGCACGCTGCTCGGCTCCGACGGGCGTCCGCTGTTTTTGAACGGCACGGCCGCCGCACGCGAAGCCGGGATCGCGATCATCTTCCAGGAGCCCACGCTCTTCCCCGACCTGTCGGTCGCCGAGAACGTCTTCATCGCCCGCCAGCCCCGGCGCCGCGGCGGGCGCATCGACCACCGCCTGATGCGCCGGGAGTCTCGCGCGCTGTTCGAGCGGCTCGGCGTGCCGCTGGACCCCGACCGCGTGGCCCGCGGCCTCTCGATCGCCGAGCAGCAGATCGTCGAGATCGGCAAGGCGCTGTCGTTCGACGCCCGCGTCGTCGTGATGGACGAGCCGACGGCGGCGCTGTCGGCGACCGAGGTTGCGCGACTGTTCGGCGTCGTCGGGAGCCTGCGCGAGCATGGCGTCGCGGTGGTCTTCATCTCCCACCGCCTCGAGGAGGTCTTCGCCATCTGCCAGCGGGTGACCGTGCTGCGCGACGGCAGGCTGGTCCTCACGCAGCCGGTCAGCGAGCTGACCGCCGGCGACCTCGTGCGGGCGATGGTCGGGCGCGACATCGCCGCGCGAGCACACGAGCACCACGACCCGGCTGGTGCGGTGCTCCGCGTGCAGAACCTCTCGCGGGCGGGAATCTTCCAGGACATCTCCTTCGAGGTGCGCGCCGGGGAGATCGTCGCGCTGTCGGGCCTCGTCGGCGCCGGCCGCAGCGAGGTCGCGCGCGCCGCCTTCGGCATCGACGAGTACGACTCCGGCAGCGTGTTCGTCGGCGAGCGGCGGCTGCGCAAGGGCGTGCCGATCGATGCGATGCGCGCCGGCGTGGCGATGGTGCCGGAGGACCGCCGCCAGCAGGGCCTCGTGATGGACATGTCGATCCAGGACAACATCGCGCTCGCCTCGCTGCGCGCGCTGACCCGCCACGGTCTGCTGATCGGTCCGGCTCAGCGCGCATTCGCGACCGACTGGGCCGCGCGCCTGCAGGTGAAGTACAGCCGGATCACCAACCCGGCGACCTCGCTCTCGGGCGGCAACCAGCAGAAGGTGGTGCTGGCCAAGTGGCTGAGCCGCGAGCCGTCGGTGATCATCGTCGATGAGCCCACGCGCGGGATCGACATCGCGACCAAGGCCGAGGTGCACCGCCTGCTGGTCGAGCTCTCGCGCAGCGGCGTCGCGGTGCTCGTGATCTCATCCGAGTTGCCCGAGGTGCTGGCCGTGGCCGACCGGATCCTCGTCATGCGCGAGGGTCGTGTGGTCGCCGAGCTGGCGCAGGCGGAGGCCTCCGAGGAGCGCATCATGGCGGCGGCGACCGGCCAGGCCGACGTCCCCGTGGCGATCAAGGACGGGAGCCCCGCGTGAGCGCGCCCGCCCCGCCCGCCGGCGATCCGGCGGAGCTCGCAAGCCCGCGCAGGCTCGTCGATGTCGTGCTGCGCGCTCGCACGTTCGGCATCGTCGTCGTGCTCGGCGTCGTCGTGGCGATCTCGGCGCTGATCCAGTCGCGCTTCGTCGGCGGCGGCGAGCTGCGCTTCATCCTCAGCCAGACCTCGCTTTACGCGCTCGTCGCGGTCGGCGAGGCGATGGTCATCATGACCCGCAACGTAGACCTGTCCGTCGGCTCGGTGGTGGGGCTCTCCGCCTACGTCTCGGCGAACATGTTCGGCACCCACCCGGGGATCCCGACGATCCTCGTCTTCGCCGTCGGGCTGGGCGTCGGCCTGGCGTGCGGCGTGGTGACCGGCGCGATCACCGCAATCGGCCGCGTGCCGAGCCTGGTCGTGACGCTCGCGATGCTCTACATCATCCGTGGCATCGACACGATCGTCGTCGGCTCCGGCGTCGTGCTGGCCAGCACCGAGCCGAGCTCGTTCCTCAACCTCCCGACGGACACGGTGCTCGGCATCCCGGACATCGCGCTGGCCGTCGCGGTCGTGGTCGCGATCGCCGCCTACTACCTGAACTCGTTCCGCTCCGGCCGCGACCTCTACGCGATCGGGTCCGACCCTGATGCGGCGCGCCGCGCCGGGATCCCGATCGCCAAGCGCGTCTTCACGGCCTTCGTGATCAGCGGCGCGCTGTCAGGTGTCGCCGGGGTGATCTGGGCGGCGCAGTACGCGACGATCGAGTCGACCGCGGCGACCGGCCTCGAGCTGCAGATCATCGCCGCGGTGGTCGTCGGCGGCGTCGCGATCTTCGGCGGCAGCGGCAGCGTGGTCGGCGCCGCGCTCGGGGCGCTGCTGCTGCAGACGATCAACTCGGCGCTCAACGTGATCGGCGTCTCCTCGATCTGGATCGAGGCGATCTACGGCCTGATGCTGATCGCCGCGATCACGCTCGACCGTGGCATCCAGGTGCGCCTGGCCGCCGCGCTGCGCAAGCGAAGGGTTCGCCTTGGCGCCTGAGAGTTCATTCGAGAGCTCCGCGTGTGCGGCTGGCGAGCGCCGGGTCGAGCGGGGTAAGGACGCAGCGAGCGGGCAATGGCGGGGCCATTGCCGCGAACGAGGACGGAGCATCCGCGATGATCCGCCGCCGCCAGACGTGCCCGAGGGGCTTTCGGATGGACTCTGAGCCCCCCGACAGGGCGGTCCCGCCGCCGCCCGGCGATCCTGGCGAATCCTCGCAGCCGGTGTTCGCCGGGTCGGTCGCCGGCGAGCCGCCGGGCGCGCCGCCACCGGAACCCGGGCGGGCGGGTGGCTCCCTGTCGCTCGCGCGCTCCCGCCTCGGGCGGTTCGCGAGCTGGGAGGCGGCGCTCGCCGTCGCGGTGGTGCTCGTCTTCCTGCTCGGCGTGGAGTCCTCCAGCTACTTCCTCGGGAGCTACAACCTCTTCACGCTGTGCACCAACATCGGCGATTTGGCGCTGATGGCGCTGCCGATGACGCTGATCGTCATGGTCGGCGAGATCGACCTCTCCGTCGCCTCGACGCTCGCGCTGTCGGGTGAGGCGCTCGGCTACCTGTGGCTGCACCACTGGCCGATGGCCGCGATCTTCGTCGTCGTGATCGCGCTGGGCGTGGTGCTAGGGGCGATCAACGGGTTTCTGGTCACCAAGGTGGGGCTGCCGTCGCTGGCCGTCACGATCGGGACCCTGACGCTCTACCGCGGTCTCGCGAACGTCGTGCTCGGGCCGCTGACGGTGTCCAACTTCCCCTCCTTCTATACAAACGCCGGCGTCCTCAACGTGCCGGGGATCCCCTTCCTGTCCTGGTCGGTCCTGTTCTTCATCGTGCTCGCGATCGTCTTCGGCATCGTGCTGCACCGCACGCCGTTCGGGCGCTCGCTGTACGCGATCGGGCTCAACAAGGAGGCGGCGCTGCACGCCGGAATCCGCGTCCAGCGGGTCAAGATGATGCTGTTCGTCCTCTCCGGCGTGGTGTGCTCGCTGGTCGGCATGCTCTACACCTTCGAGCTCTCCTCGGCCGGTGAGAACATCGGTATCGGCTTCGAGCTGAAGGTGGTCACGATCGTGCTGCTCGGCGGCGTGTCGATCTTCGGCGGCCGCGGCACGATCATCGGCGTCGCGCTCGCGGCGTTCGTCTACGCCGGCCTGCACAGCGTGCTGCTGCTCAGCAGCTCCTTCAACGACAACGACTTCCAGGTCGTCTCGGGGGCGCTGCTGATCCTCAGCGTGCTGATCCCGAACCTGCCGTCGTTCGTCCAGCGCGGCCGGGAGCTCGCGCGACGGCGCGCGGCGCGCGGGCGAGCGGCGGCCGGCGAGGCCCCCGCCCAGATTCCGCCTCCCACGCAGGGCATTGCGACGTGATCTATTCTGGTTGGATCAGCGCCAAAACGATGCCGGAGCGGTCAAGTTCGCACTCTACCCACCAATTTCGCGGGCGCGACCGCCCATTCGTGCGCCCCCGCCCGCGTTCGAACCGGAGCTAGCCGCCGATGGCACTGACCGCGCTGCACTCGATCGAGAACCGCTGGGATCCGCCACACGACGCCGACGGCGACGAGCTCGCGGCGCTCGTCTACCGCTCCAACCTGCTCGCCGCGGACCGCTCCGTGGTGAACTTCGGCGGCGGCAACACCTCGGTCAAGGTGCGCCTGCCCGACCACACGGGTCGCGAGGTGAACGTGATGTGGGTGAAGGGCTCGGGCAGCGACCTCGCGTCGATCGACGCCGCCGGCTTCACGGGGCTGCGGCTCGACGAGATCCTGGCGCTGCGCGAGCGCGAGGAGATGAGCGACGAGCAGATGGTCGCCTACCTCGCGCGCTGCCAGCTCGACCCGTCGATGCCGCGCCCGTCGATCGAGACGCTGCTGCACGCGTTCGCGCCGGCGCCGCACGTCGACCACACCCACCCGGACGCGATCGGCGCGATCGTCGGCGCCGTGGACGGTGAGCGCCTGGCGGAGGAGTGCTTCGGATCCGACGCCGTCTGGATTCCCTACATCCGGCCCGGCTTCGCGCTCTCCAAGCTCGTCGCCGACGCGGTCGCCGCGCACCCGGCGGCCAAGCTCGTCCTGCTCGCCAAGCACGGCCTGGTGACCTGGGGGGCCACGGCCGCGGAGTCCTACGCGGCGACGCTCGACGCGATCAACCGAGCCGCCGCGTTCGTCTCGGCGCGCAGTCCCGATGCGCCCTTCGGCGGCCCGTCACGGGCGCCGATCGAGCACGAGCGCCGCCTGGACCTGCTGGCGGCGGTGCTGCCGGGACTGCGCGGCGCACTGGCCCTCGACGGTCCCCGCATCCTCCAGGTCGACCTCTCCGAGCCGGTCGCCGAGTTCGTCGCCGGCCGCGACTCCCGCGAGCTCTCGCAGGTCGGCGCCGCCTGCCCCGACCACCTCGTGCACACCAAGCGCTCCCCGGTCTGGGTGCCCTTCGACCCCGACCACGACGATGCCGCGACACTGCGCGAACGCGCGATCGCCGAGGTCCGCGCGTTCCAGGAGCGAGAGCGGGCGCATTTCGAGCGCTACCGCAGCGAGGGCGACGCGCTGCTTGACCCAAGCGCCCGGATCGTGGCGATCGAGGGCGTCGGGCTCGTCAGCGTGGGGCGCACGCTGAAGGCGGCGCGACTCGCGCGCGACCTCTACCACCGCGCGATCGCCGTGATGCGCGGAGCCTCGGCGCTGGGTGGCTTCGTGTCGCTCAGCGACGAGGAGTCCTTCGCGATCGAATACTGGCCGCTCGAGCTCTACAAGCTCTCGCTCGCGCCGCCGGCGCGGGAGTTCCAGGGCGTCGTCGCGCTGATCACCGGCGGCGCGGGCGGCATCGGCAGCGCGTCCGCGCACGCCTTCGCCGCCGAGGGCGGGTGCGTCATCCTGACCGACATCGACGGCGAAGGCGCGCTCGCGGACGCCGCCTCGATCGGCGATGCGGCGGTCGCGGTCACGGCTGATGTGACCGACGAGAACTCGATCATCGCCGCCTTCCGCGACGCCGTGCTCGCCTTCGGCGGCGTCGACGTCGTGATCTCCAACGCCGGGATCGCCTCGAGCGCTCCGATCACCGAGACGACGCTCGCGATGTGGGACCGCAACCACGACATCCTCGCCCGGGGCTACTTCATCGTCTCCCGCGAGGCGGCGCGGACATTGATCGACCAGGGCAGCGGCGGCGCGATCGTCTTCATCGGCTCAAAGAACGCGCTCGCTCCCGGCAAGGGGGCCGCCGCCTACTCGGCCGCGAAGGCCGCGGAGCTGCATCTGGCGCGCTGCCTCGCCGAGGAGCTCGGCGCTCACGGCATCCGCGTCAACACGGTCAACCCCGACGCGGTGCTCGAGGGCTCGCGGATCTGGGACTCCGCCTGGCGCGAGGAGCGCGCCCGCGCCTACGGCATCGAGGCCGACGCGCTCGAGGACTTCTACCGCGAGCGCACGACCTTGAAGGTCAACGTGCTCCCCGCCGACATCGTCGCCGCGATCCTGTTCTTCTGCTCGCCGCGCCGCGCCGGCAAGAGCACGGGCAACATCCTCAACGTCGACGGCGGCGTCGCGCTCGCCTATCCGCGCTGAGCGCCGCTTGCGCGTAGCCCTCTTCATCACCTGCATCGGCGACACGGTGGCGCCGGAGGTGGGGCGGTCAACCGTCGCGGTGCTCGAACGCCTCGGCCATGAGGTCGTCTTCCCGCCGGAGCAGACCTGCTGTGGCCAGATGCACATCAACAGCGGCTACCGCGCCGAGGCCGACGCGCTGGGGGAGCGCTTCCTGGCGGTCTTCGACGGCTGTGAGGTGATCGTGTCGCCGTCGTCCTCGTGCGTCGGGACGATGCGCGAACTGCATCCGCAACTGCACGGGCGGCTGTTCGAGCTCTCGGAGCTGCTCGTCGCGAAGCTCGGCGTGAGCGACGTGGGCGCCTCGTTTCCCCACCGCGTGGTCTATCACCCGACCTGCCATTCGCTGCGCGTGACGAAGGTTGGCGACGCTCCCCTGGCGCTGCTGCGCGCGGTCGGCGGCCTGGAGTTGGTGGAGCTGCCGGACGCGCGCGAGTGCTGCGGCTTCGGCGGCACCTTCGCGATCAAGAACTCCGAGACCTCGACGGCGATGGTGGTCGACAAGTGCGCGGCGATCGCCTCCACGGGGGCGAGCGTCGTGACGGCGGTCGACAGCTCCTGCCTGCTGCAGATCGGCGGGCGCCTGCAGCGCGAGGGCTCCAGCGTGCGCGCGATGCATCTCGCCGAGATCCTCGCCCAGACCGACAGCGGATGAGCGGCGCGAGGGGCAGCGTCGGGCGCCCGTTCCCGATGGCCGCGCGCGAGGCGCTCGGCGACGCCCAGCTGCGGGCGAACCTGGCGAACGCCACACACACGATCCGCGAGAAGCGCGACCGCGTCGTCGCCGAGGTCGCGGACTGGCAGCAGCTGCGAGAGGCGGGCGCGGCGATCAAGGCCGACGTGCTCGCCAACCTCGACGCCTACCTGCTCGAGTTCGAAGCCGCGGTCACCGCCGCCGGCGGTCACGTCCACTGGGCACCGGACGCCGCGGCCGCCAACCAGGTGGTGCTCGACGTCGCCCGCGCCCACGAGGTCACCGAGCTCGTCAAGGTCAAGTCGCTGACGACCGACGAGATCGGGCTGAACGCGGCGCTGGCGGCGGGCGGCGTGCACGCGCTGGAAACCGACCTGGCGGAGCTGATCCTGCAGCTCGACGGCGACTGGTCCTCGCACATCCTGGTGCCGGCGATCCACCGCAATCGCACCGAGATCCGCGACCTGTTCCGTGCCACGATCGGCCCGCCGTCGCTGAGCGACGACCCCGGCGAGCTGGCCGAGGCCGCGCGACTGTACCTGCGCGAGCGCTTCCTGAGCGCGCGGATGGCGGTCAGCGGGGCGAACTTCGGCGTCGCCGACAGCGGCACCGTGTGCGTCGTCGAGTCCGAGGGCAACGGGCGCATGTGTACGACGCTGCCGCCGGTGCTGGTGAGCATCCTCGGGATCGAGAAGCTCGTCCCCACCTTCAGCGACCTCGAGGTCTTCCTCCAGCTGCTGCCGCGCTCCTCGACCGGCGAGCGGATGAACCCCTACACGTCGCTGTGGACCGGCGTCACGCCCGGCGACGGGCCGCAGGAGTTTCACGTCGTCCTGCTCGACGCCGGCCGCACCCGCGTGCTCGCCGACGAGGTGGGTCGCCAGGCGCTGCACTGCATCCGCTGCAGCGCCTGCCTGAACGTCTGCCCGGTGTATTCGCGCACCGGCGGCCACGCCTACGGCTCGATCTACCCGGGGCCGATCGGCGCGATCCTGACGCCGCAGCTGTACGGGATCGAGCACGCGCCGACGCTGCCCTTCGCCTCGAGTTTGTGCGGCGCCTGCTACGAGGTGTGCCCGGTGATGATCGACATCCCGAGCGTGTTGGTGGATCTGCGCGCAAAGGCCGTGGCGGCGGCTGCAAAGCCGCAGGAGCGCGCCGCGTTCAGGGCCCTCAGCTGGATCTTCGGCTCGCGGCGGCGTTTCGCCGCCGCGGCGCGACTCGGCCGGGTGGGTCAGTGGCTGCTCGTGCGCGAGGGGCGGATCATGCACCTGCCGCCGCCGCTCTCGGGGTGGACGCGTTCGCGCGATCTGCGCCCGCTCGCGGGTGAGACCTTCCGCGACTGGTGGGCCAGGCGGCGATGAGCGAGGCGCGCGAACTGGTGCTGGACGCCGTCCGCGGAGCCCTCGCCGGCGCCGCGCCCGCCGAGGCGGTGCCGCGCGAGTACCTCAGGCACGGGACGCTCGACGCGCAGGCGCGGATCGCCCTGCTGTGTGAGCGGATCAGCGACTACCGCGCCCAGGTGCACCGCGTCGATGCCGCCGACCTCGCTGCCACGATCGGCGACGCCTTCGCGCGCCAGAGCGCCACGCGGGTCTGCGTCCCCGCCGGAGTGCCCGCGCAGTGGCGCCCTGCCGGGCTCGATCTCCTCACCGACGACGGGCTGTCCTTCGACGCGCTCGACCGCCTCGACGGCGTGCTGACCGGCGCGACGCTGGCAATCGCGCAGACCGGCACGATCGTGCTGACGGCCGCCCCCGCGGAGGGGCGCCGCGCGCTGACCCTGGTGCCCGACCTGCACGTCTGCGTGGTCGGCGAGGAGCAGGTCGTCGAAACCGTGCCCGAGGCGCTCGCGCCGCTGGCGGAGTTGGTTCGCACGCGCCGGAGCCCGATCACCCTGATCTCCGGGCCCTCGGCGACCTCCGACATCGAACTGCGCCGCGTCGAGGGCGTCCACGGCCCGCGGCGCCTGATCGTCATCGTCGTCAACAAGGAGACCCCATGACTGAACGTTGCGGCTTCGTCCTGCACGTCCGCCCCGAGCGGATGGACGACTACATTGCGGCCCACGGCGCGGTCTGGCCCGAGATGCTGGACGCCCTGCACGCTTCCGGCGTTCGCAACTACACGATCTTCCGCTCCGGCGCCAGCGTGTTCGGCTACTTCGAGGCCGACGACCTCGAGGCCTCCGGTCGCTACCTCGCCGCCCAGGAGGTCAGCACCCGCTGGCAGGACGCGATGGCCAAACTGCTCGATCAGCGCGTCCCCGACGGGGGCCCCCCGGCGCTGGAGCAGATCTTCCGCCTGGATTAGGAGCGGCGCTTCGCGCCGCCGCCGTCCAGCGCTTGGCGCCGCCGCGGTCAGGAATTCGCTTGGGTGCCGCCGGCGTCGGCGGGCCGCGCGACTCGCGCCTGCGCTGCCTTCAGCCGATCCTCGAGCGTCTTCAGCGAGTAGCGGACGTGGTCGAGCACCTCCAGCGCCTCGGAGACGAGCGACTCGATCTCGACGGTCTGCTCGAGCTCGGACTTGGGGAATTCCGACACGCTCACGACTATAGCCCCCGTGGGGCCTCGGCAACGATCGCGGTGCGCCCGGTCCGTTCACGCGCTACCCTCGCGCGCAGCGATGGCCTACGACGAGGATCTCGCAAACAGCCTGCGCGAACTGCTCGCGCAGGAGGACGCGATCACCGAGAAGAAGATCTTCGGCGGGCTCGCGTTCCTGCTGCACGGCCACATGACGGTCAGCGCGTCGCGCAGGGGCGGGATGCTGGTGCGCATCCATCCGGCCGACACCGATGCGGCGCTGGCGCTTCCCCACGTCGCGCTGATGCGCATGCGCGGCCGCGTGATGGAGGGGTGGCTCACGGTCGCGCCCGAGGGCCTGACCACGATGCCCGAAATCGCCCAGTGGGTGGAGCGGAGCCTCGCCTACGTGCGGACGCTGCCGCCGAAGTAGCGCCCGCAGCGCGTCGAGAACCCGCGCGCGGGCGCGGGCACGCATCGAGAACCACGCGCCCGGCGCGCGCTCAGGGCATCACCCAGATCTCCGGCGAGGTGACGAGCACGACGGGCTGGGCGAGCAGGTGCTTGCCGGCCTCGTCCCAACGCGCGTTGACGTCCGTCTCGCGCAGGCGCGCCCACGCCGTCGCCGCGTCCGGGTGGCAGACCGAGTAGATGCTGACCGTCTGCTCGTGACGGAAGATGCGCATCTCGCTGAACCCGGAGGCGCGGAGCGCCTCGACCATCTCGGGCCAGATCTCGTCGTGGCGGACCTGGTACTCGTCCTCGACGCCCGGACGCAGCGTGATCGTAAGCAACGAGTGCTCGGTCGCGTCGTGCTCCTCCGGCGTGCTCTCACTCATGAACCCTCCCGTTGTGAAAGTGTCCGCGCCCGCGGCGCGCGTGGGGTGGCAGCCGGGCGGCCCGCCAGGGCCGCCCGGCCGCCAACTGGGTTATTTCACAATCGTGATCGTGCGGAACATTCCGAGCTGGAAGTGGTCGCGCCCGTCCTGGGCGTTCATCTCGCAGAAGATGACGTAGACCCCGGGTGGCTCGTTGATGACCTCCTGTTGAAGCTCGGCATGGGACAGTGGGCCGGCGAACAGGCCCTGCACGCCGGTGCCGTATTTCTTGGCGGCTCCCTTGAGCTCGGTCGGGTTGCCCGAGAGCAAGACCTGCTCTGCCGCCTTGGCGTCGGCCAGGCTCTTGGCCTGGACGAACACGAACATGTGGATCAGGTAGCCGTCGTTCACGAACCGAACGAGCTCGCCGTCGTGCAGGGTGCTCGCGCCGCGGAAGGCGAAGTCGATCGCGCGCACGGTTGCTCCGGGGACGGGAAGCGTCATCGGGTGCGCCGATTGCGTGACGGTGAAGGCGGCGAAGCCGTTGCCGTTGTCTGTGGCGACGTAGTTCCCCGCCTGGAGCCATGTCTGCGCCGTCGTGGCGGCTCCCGCCACGGCACTGCCGTCGAAGACGATTGACGCGTAGGGATCGATCGCGTCAAACGGTGAGTTGGAAGGGAGCGCTCCGACGGCCTTGCCGAACTGCGCCGCCGTGACCCCCGGTCGCAGCAGGAACAGCGAGGGACTGTCGGAAGGCTCGCCGGAAACGGTGCTGACGATGTTCACGGCGCCGGAAACCTCCGCGCCGCCCACGGTGATCGCGTTCTTTGTCAGGGCCAGCGTCAGGGTGGGCAGCGAGCTGGCGGCGACGGATGTCGCGCTCATCAGCACGAGGCCCGACACGACCGCCGCGAAACTCAACGCGGTGACCGCGAGTGCGGGTCGCTTCATGGTGTTCTCCTTCGATTGGTGGAGAGCGGCTGCGGTGGCAGTCATCGCAGAGCGAGCGCCGGTCCCCCCGGAGCGGCCTGTCGCGACTGGACCTGCGCCGGAGCGTAACGGCGGGCGGGCGCGCACGCGCCGCCACCCTGTGCGAGCCCGCGGCTCGGGGCGATTACGCGGT
>Ga0182015_10001650_pt1 | contig 28953 bp, 24 predicted proteins | sample 712P3MmetaG_FD_120478 | JGI IMG/M metagenome (GOLD analysis project Ga0182015, IMG submission 120478) | Permafrost microbial communities from Stordalen Mire, Sweden - 712P3M metaG | ecosystem: Environmental > Terrestrial > Soil > Wetlands > Permafrost | place: Sweden: Stordalen | collected... | reverse complement strand
TTGCGCCGTTTTGTCGCGCCCGCTCGATATCTGGTGTGGTGACATTCTTTCCACCCTCCTGAACCTTGCCCGCAAGGGATAGGAGCGCCTTCATTTTGCCCGAGATCGCAGCTTCTTCAAATTTCTGCTTAACTTTACCGATGAGGTCATAGGCCGCGGCGTCGCCACCGAGGTGTTGAGCGGCCGTCGATCCGTGGCATGTCTGGCAATAATAGCAATCGTTCTGTGCCGAAACATATGCCGCGATCATTTCGCGTTCCGCAGCCGTTAAGCTATTGAGGCCGCGCAGCAACACTTCCACAAACTCGCATAAAGGCTTCGTGGTGGCCGGACTAAACGCCAGAGGGCCTCGGATACCCGGCAGCCCTTCGGCAAATTTAATGTGAGCCATAGTTCAGACCTCCTTGCCCCGCAACGCATCCCGCGTGGTCAGTCGCTATCAAAACAGAAATTTCAGCGCTACCTGAATTACCCTCGGGCTTACATCCGATTGGATTTGCCCGAAGGTTGGCGATTCGATGTCGCTGACCGGCAACTGGAAATTCGTGTGATTGAGAACATTGAATAACTCGCCGCGGAATTGGAGTTCCTTTGACTCGGTTAGCCGGATGTTTTTTAAAGCCGAGACGTCCCAGTTCACGTATCCCGGGCCCTCAACTGCGTTGCGGCCTTCATCGCCGAACTGCTGGACTGGCGAATTAGGATTTTGTGTGATTGCCTGAAACGCGCTCACGTTAAACCATTCCGCCGCCGTGCGTGGTCCGGAATTCGGGTTGCCAATCACATTGGGCCGGTTGCTGGAAAATCCGGAAATCTCCGGAGCCGTCCCTTGCAATGAAACATCGTTGGAATCGAATACGGTGAAGGGCGTGCCGCTCATGGCGGTAAAAATTCCGTTCAGCTGCCAGTCACCAAAAACATGTCCGTACCAGGTGCTGGAGTGTTGTAAGTATGGAATGCTCCACTGATAGCTCAACACGAAGCGATTGCGGGCATCGAACATGGAAGGACCGCGCTCGGCAGCGAGATCGCGTGGGTTTTGCGCCAGATCATTTTCTCCCGCAGTATCCTGCGAGGCTGATCCCGTGATGTTGAAAGACGATACGTCATCGATGGAATGGGACCAGGTGTACGAAGCCAGGAACGAAAGGCCGTGGCTGAAGCGCTTCCGCAGGCTGCTTTCCAACGCGTTGTAGCTGGAATTCGCGATGCTTGCGATCTCGCCGATTGAGCCGTAGATGCAGTTGTTCGGTTGCGCCAGCGTGCATCCGGAATAGAGGCGCCGCTGGTTTACGTTATTTGTGGTCGACAGCGGGTTTCCGCTTGAATCGAATCCCGGAATGTACGTCGTTGGGTTCCCTTCTATGAATCGCGGCAGCCTCACGCCGGTTGTACCCACGTACCCGACTTGAAACAACCAGTCCGCGCCAAATGACCGTTGAATGTTCAGATTCCAATCCTGCGCATAGGGCAGATGTAGATTCTTAGACACTACCAGCAGGGTCATCGGCTCAGGGAAGGGTGTGCCAAACGGATTGGGGCTATAAAACGGATTGGCAAATGAGTTGACCGGGAAACCTAACTGTAGAGTCTTCAGAAAAGGCGGCGCGCTGATTGGATCCTGAAGCGGGCCACCCTCGCCGGTGTAGTAGGGTTCGTAGAAAATGCCGTAGGCGGCGCTCACCACCATTTTAGAATCGCCGCGCGGGTCCCACGCCACGCCGACTCGCGGGGCGAAGGCTGTCTTCTGGGTTTGAATCAATCCAGCAGGCACCCCCGGATCGCCGGGATAGAGAAGTCCCGGCGGAGCGCTAGGCATTACTTTCGACTGCGCCCCTGGAACAAACAGATTCACCTGGTTGTTGGTCTCGGTGGAGGGAAACGGCAACTCGTATCGAAGACCGAGATTCAACGTCAGGCGAGAGTTGACCCTGTATGTGTCCTGGCCATAAACATCAAGGGCTCGGTCACGGATGTGGCGATCGAAATTGCCTCCGCCTTGCAAAAAGACCACAGGGTCGCCCGACAGGAAGCTGGCAAATCCATCGCTATAGGGAAAAGGAGCGAAGACAAAAAATCCATTGGTGGCTATGCCTTGCAACGCATTGATTTGGTCCAGGCGGAACCCTCCGCCAAATTTCATTTCGTGGCGGCCATGGAGCCAACTCAGAGAACCCGATACGTCATAAGTATTCTGAAACGTATTGCGCGGTCCAGTGATGGGATCGCCAACCGAAGCGTAGCCCGATACTTGAATGAACGGCGGTCCCGCCGCCGAAGCCAGGGTGGGCGCATATTGAAAGCCTAAATCCGATGCCGGCTCCTGGTTTATGTGCTGGTCCAGCAGGAATTTGTTGCGCAGATACGAGACACGGACGACGCCAATAGTCGTCGGCGAAAAGACATGGGTCTCCTGTGCGACAAAGTTTTGCGCGCGATCATCCTGGCCCACCGGAAAGCCGGGAACGTTGGCTCCCGCGGTTGAAAGTGGATCCGTCGTCGGGCCACTGCTGAACATGTAGCGGAAATTCAAAGTGTCGGCTGCCGTGAGGTAATGATCCAACCTCACTCCGAATTGGTCGTTAGTCTGGCTCAGCGACTGCGTCGCAACGAATCCATTTGTGCCTCTATTGGGTAGAGGGAAGAACGGCAAGACATTCGCCGCAACCGGATCAATGGAGGTCAGTTGATTGTTAGGAATTGGGACCGGTGCCGGGCCCATGGCGAAGTTCAAGAGCTGGCCGTTAAAGTCGGGCGCGCCGGTTCCAGTGTTGGTGCATATCCCGCCGACAAAGGCGTCCCCCGGAATCGAGGTGCAGAGTTGAGCGAAGTTCCCTTGCCGTTCCGCAAGTGAGGGCACAGTTGCGGGGACAGTTTCACCCTGGCGATTGCGAAAGCCTTCGTAGTATCCAAAAAAAAAGGTCTTGTCCCTGACGACTGGCCCGCCGAAAGTGCCGCCGAATTGATTTTGTTTCAAAGGCTGAACGCTTTGGCTGAAATAGTCGGACGCATCCATAGCATCATTGCGCAGAAATTCCCAGAGAGCGCCGTGAAACTGGTTCGTCCCCGAGCGCGTGACGATGTTGGTCGTGGAACCAGTGTTGCGGCCGAATTCCGCGTTTGCGTTGTGGGTAAGAATTCTGAACTCGGCAATTGAATCGATCGGGGGCTTGAGCACAAAGCCAGCATCCACGGCATTGACATTGTCAGCACCGTCGATCAGAAAATTGTTCGATTCCGGCCGCTGGCCATCGACGGCGTAAGGCTGGCCCTGGCGCGCCGGGCCTCCAGCTTCCACGAGTCCGGGTGTCAAAGGCACGACGCCGGGCTGGAGCAGGCCCAATTGAGCGAAGTTGCGCCCATCCAACGGCAGATCAAGAATCTCGCGCTCCCTCACGGTTTCGCCCAGGCTACTGACCGTGCTTTGAACCAGCTCCGCATTCGCGTTGACTTCAATGCGCTGCGCAGCCGACCCAATTTTGAGATGGATGGCGACCGTCGCAGTCTGGTTGACGTCCAGGGAGATTCCGCTCTGCAAATACTCCTCGAAACCCTGGGCTTGGACGTCCAACTGGTAATGTCCGATCGGGAGTTCGACAAGCACGTAATTGCCCTGATGGTCCGTGGATACGCTACGTGTCAGTCCAGTTTCCACCTTTTTGGCGGTGATCGTGGCAGCCTGCACAACGGCGCCGCTCGGGTCCGTCACCGTTCCACGGATGCTCCCCGTGATTTGCTGTGCAGCTACGTTCAAACCTGCAGAGATTGTTAGCAGCACACACGCCAAAATTCTCAGTGCACTCAAGCGATTTCCCATTTTTCCTCGAATTGTTTTTTGGTATTAAGTGCGGCGATTATAGGGTGGGAAGTTTCCAGGTCAATAATGCAAAAACAGTACGGCCATTGTGGAAGAGAGAACTGCCGGTCAGCAAACTAAAATTCGCAGCCGCCCACCTGCGCTGTTCTACTGCTTTTGTAGTATTGTCTGCGACAGTTCACTGGGTTAGATTCTCGGCACTCTGCTGCGTCTTTAAACTCGGCTCTCTGCGGACGACCGATCTCTTAAGCGATGGCAACTATCACAGCGCCTGCTACTCCTGGGACAAACAAGTTACGGCGGGAGTTGGGACTCGCCTCCGCCACCGCGGCAGTAGCTGGCGAAGCCATTGCTGTCGGAATCTTCCTCACGCCGGCGGGCATGGCAAAGTCGCTGGGATCTCCGTTCGCGCTTCTCATGATTTGGCTCGTAGTCGGCGCCATGACCATGAGCGGCGCACTTTGCTATGGAGAGCTCGCGGGTCGGTTTCCGCGGTCGGGCGGACTCTATATCTATCTGCGGGAAATTTTTGGCCGGAGAGTTGCGTTTCTTTACGGCTGGATGTGCCTTCTCGTTCTCGATCCCGGACTAAGTGCCGCCCTTGCCATGGGCGCCGCAGGATATGCAGCCTACATTTTCCACTGGCCTTCAAGTTTCACAACAAAACTTGCCGCCGCGACAATAATCTGGGCGCTCTGCTTAATGAACATCCTGAGCATTCGTTTGAGTGCAGGGTTCTTGCGATGGATCACCTGGTTGAAACTTGCCGTATTGGCTCTGATTACCATTTGGGCCATCGCATTTCGCCTGGGAGCATGGTCGAACTTTGTTCCCTTCGTAGCCCGGCGTCCGGGATCCCTGCCGATTCTTCCCGCTCTCGCTTCCGGCATGGTAGGCGCGTTTTTTTCTTTTGGTGGCTGGTGGGACGTCAGCAAGATTGCCGGAGAGGTGCGCGATCCCAGCCGCACCCTGCCGCGCGCTTTGCTCTTCGGAGTGTTGACTGTGACTGGCGTGTACATTCTGGTTAGCATGGTCTTTTGGTATGTAGTTCCATTGGAGAGGGTCACTTCGGATGAAACTTTTGTGGCCCAGGCCGGGGAGATACTGTTTGGCCAAGCAGGCGGCATCATCTTCGCCGCGATTGTGATTCTGTGTGTGGTCGGTGGCCTCGCGGCATTCATGATGTCCGCTCCGCGAGTTTATTACGCGATGGCGCAGGATGGTTTGTTTATTCGTTCAGTGGCCCGGTTGCATTCGAAATTCAACACACCTGCGAATGCGATTTCTATTCAGGGCGTGATTGCATCCGTGCTAGTTGCTATCGGCAGCTTTCAGCAGATCATTTCTTATGTCATTTTCGCCGCGGTTGGTTTTATAGGATTGGCGGCGGCGGGATTGTTCGTGCTGCGGAGTCGCGATAAGCTGAGTGGCAGTCCCGTAATTCTCGCTCCTGGGTATCCGTTCACGCCTATTGCATTTTTATTGCTGATCGTGATTCTGTTGCTTTTGATTGGGATCAGAAGCCCGCGTGAAGCGATGTTTGGCGCACTCGTGCTTGGCACTGGTTTGCCGGCCTATGAGTTTTTCCGCCGCCAGCCTGTTGATTTGGTTGGAAGGTAAACATGACGAAGAATCCCGAAAACGATAAGGCCAAAGTTCCAGACCTTCAGCCTTCAGCTTTGAAGCCCGCTACAAAAATCAAAATCACCGAAGACGCCGAGGCCAAGGGCGACACACTTGCCGCCTATGACTTCTGGCGGGCCGGCTCCGGAAGGCAGCAGGTTCCCGGCATTATCAAGTGTTTCGGGGCTCGCCCCGATTTCCTGCGCCAGGTGGTCGAATTCTCAAACACCGTTCATTTTTCTGAAGGACATCTTTCGCGGCGTCACAAAGAGATGATCGCCAGTTACGTTTCATACTTGAACCGGTGTCCGTATTGACTGGACAGCCACGCCTACTTCCTGCGGGTTCAGGGAGCCACCGATCAATGCGTATTCGCAATTCTCGAAGGCAAGCTCGACGAAGCTGGCCTCACCGAGGCGGACCGTGTTTTGCTGGATTATGCGAAGTTGATCACCGAAGCGGCTTATCGTTCAACAGATCAAGATGTTCAGAAGCTTCGAGAGGCTGGCTGGAATGAAGACCAGATCGCGGAAGCGGTGTACGTGACCGCCATGTTTGCCTTCTTCAACCGCGTCGCGGACGCTTTTGGCGTGCCTGCGCAGAATTATCTGGATAGCGGGAAAATGACACCCTAGCCTCGGCAGTCGTCGCGACAAACTATTCGGAAGATAATCGAGAATCATGTCTCCTCAGGACTCTGGAATGCGGGTGTCTCGACGCGGTTTCACTTGACGCTTATCCCTCTAAACGCCCGTGCGTCGTTTCCACTCCATTTTTAGCCTTGAAAGGACATTGCCATGTTGCGCAAGCTCGGATTGCTCCTGCTTTTTTGCGTCGCATTAGCCGGGTTAGTTTCGGCACAGGAGATGCGGCATTTCACATTCCGATATGGCTTCACGATAAAAAACATTTCGCCGGGTGAGCGCGTTCGCATCTGGATTCCCGCGCCAGAAACCAACGACTTCCAGGAAGTCAATGTCGTCTCTACCACCGGTGACCTGCCGCTGAAGAAAACCCACGAGTCGAAATACAAGAATCAGATGTATTTTGCGGAGATTTCGAAATCCAAGGAACCGGAGGTGCATTTCGAGATCGTCTACGATGTTGTTCGCCACGAACGGCTTATCCTCGGCACCTATTCCCCACATCTCCAAAGCGTCACCCTTAAGCAGAATGAGAGAAGCGAATTCCTGGCGCCGGACCGATTAGTGCCCGTCACCGGCCTGCCCGCGCAGTTGGCTGCTTCCGCCGCCGGCACAGAGACCACACCTCTGGACAAGGCGCACGCGATCTACGACTACGTATTTGCCAATATGAGTTACGACAAGACCGGCACCGGTTGGGGTCACGGCGACGTACTGTATGCGTGCGCCGTCAAGAAAGGCAACTGCACGGATTTCCATTCATTATTTATTTCAATGGTGCGCTCGCAAGGCGTTCCAGCCCGCTTTGAGATTGGATTCCCATTGCCTCCCGACAAGCATTCCGCGGAAATTGCCGGATATCACTGCTGGGCCGATTTCTTCGAGCCGCAACATGGCTGGGTTCCAGTGGATATCTCCGAAGCATGGAAGCATCCGGAGAAAAAAAGCTATTTCTTCGGAGCGCTTGACGCCAATCGGGTGCAGTTCACAATGGGTCGCGATTTACGTTTGAGTCCGCCCCAAGATGGGCCTCCGCTCAATTATTTTGTCTACCCGTATGTGGAGATTTCGGGGAAGGAATACCCGAATGTTTCCATGGCATTTTCTTTTGCGGATGCCGGAAGCATCCGGTGAATGGATCGCGCCAACAAATGGGGTGCCAGTTTTGTGCCGCGAGAATCTCTTGACCAATTGGATTGGCTGATCTCTGATAGGTCGATCGAGGGACAAGAAAGTTCCTTTTAGGGAACTTTCCTTCCATCGTTCGGTCGCCAGGCCTCGCGCGCCACCGCCGTCAGGACAATACCGGCCGGCCCTGATTTCATTGGACAACGTCGGCGGTGCAAAATGTTGATGTTCCGTTACTTACGGTCGTCGAAGTGCGCCTCTAGATCTGAGTTACTCCCGCCATCCTTCGAGCAGTTGTTTCCACAATGGCCGTGTAATTGCTATCTCTATTATGTCTAGTAACATGATAGAGTTTATTGTATATTGGGAGGTCCGATGAAATCGAATCACAAGCATCTAGTGATTATTGGCGGAGGTTTTAGCGGGACGGCGCTGGCCGTCGGCCTCTTGCGCCACGTTCCCTGGCTGGACATCGGAATCATCGACAATGGACCCATCCCCGGGCAGGGCATTGCTTACGCAACCAGAAACCAAAGTCATCTGTTGAACGTGCCTGCCGAGAATATGTCGGCGTTCCCTCAGGACTGTGAACACTTTCTGAGATGGGCGCGTGCAAATTACGATCCGGCGGTCGAAGGCGGTAGTTTTCTTCCGCGCGAAGTGTACGGGAGGTATCTCGAATCTCTGTGGAAGCAGGCCACAATCGAAAACCCAGGCAAAATTGTCCGGTGGCGTGACGAAGCGATTTTCCTCACCCAAAAGGGCAGTCACGTGGAAGTACACCTTAAGAGTGGTACTCAGTTACGCGCCGAAAAGGTCGTGCTCGCGACGGGCAACTTCCCAGCTTTGGATCCTCAAATCGAGGGATTATTTCCCGCCTGTGCCAAGGGCATTCCTCCTGCGGCCGCCAGCAAAAGATACGTTTCGTCAGCCTGGTCGAAGTCGCCCGGCTCAAAGACCGCGCTGGAGAGTCTTCATTCTTCTTCATCCGTGCTCTTGATAGGTTCTGGATTGACCAGCGTCGATGTCGCGCTGGGTCTGGAATCCAAGGGCTTTCGGGGAACGATTCACATGGTTTCAAGGCATGGATTGATGCCATCTGCCCACCAGCAGACAGATTCCTGGTTCCACTTCTGGAATCACAGCTCCCCAAAGACTGCGCTTGGACTGTTACGGCTGGTTCGCCTGAATATTCGAAACGCCGCCTCAATCGGGGTGGACTGGCGCGGCGTCATCGATTCAATGCGCCCGATCACTCAAGAAATCTGGATGACGCTGGATCATACAGAGCGAAGACGGTTCCTGCGCCATGCTCGATCGTACTGGGAGGCGCACCGGCATCGGATCGCTCCCCAGGCAGGAGCCGTGATTTCAAAAATGATTTCCAGGGGCCAGCTACAAGTCCATGCAGGGCGAATCACCAAGTACGCCGAAATGGATGCCGGCGCCGAGGTGACATTCCGTCGGCGAACAGATGGAATTTCACAACATCTGACAGTTGGCCGAGTAATTAACTGCACCGGGCCGGCGTCGGACTACCGCAAGGTGAACGATCCCTTGATCAGCAGCTTGTTTATCCAGGGTCTTTCCCGGCCTGATCCAGTGTTTCTGGGCCTGAACGTAAACTCCCACGGAGCGCTGTTGGATGCCGACGGCATTCCGTCCAAGTCACTGTTTGCCATTGGACCTGCAACAAGAGGATTCGCATTTGAAACCACCGCCGTACCGGAAATCCGCGTCCAGGCGACGCAACTGGCGAGACTCCTGGCGCGGGCGCTAGACCCGCTGCCCGTAACGGCGCAACCGGATCCTTTTGTCATTCATGCTTCGATCTGATGGTTACTCACAGCACTTAAGGTCACGAAGGAAAAGAAATGGAAAATCTGAAAATGCAACTTCCGAATGATGACGAGCTTGGCAGTACCTCCGACAATGCAAGCTCCCCGCAAACTGAAATACCGGAACCGAAAGCGCGGCGCACATATTTCCTGTCGCGCGATTCGTGCAATGGAAGGTTGCGCTCATGCTGGGTTTCACCGGACAAGAACCTCTATTGCGGAATTTGTCTGCGCGGCGCGGTAAGCGGAGAAGTTGGATCGGCGTGTCCTTCGTGCGGAAGTTGCGTGGAACGGGTGGTCGAAGTTCTCGACGGTGGTAATCCTCATCGGCTGGCGGCAAGGGAGAGAAAAAACCAGCGGCGGCAACGGAACGGATCGGGAAGGTAGTAATTCTCAACGCCTCTGCCTGATATGTGAGAGCGGGGCGGGCCGGCACCTGCCCTGCTCGAAAAGTAATCCGGCAATTACGTGGAACCTAAGCCGAGGCGGCCACTGAGGTCTTCGCCATCGCCTTGCAGGACTCCGCGCAACGCTTGCACATTTCGGCGCAGCGCTTCATTTCATCGCCCCCCATTTTTTCGCACAAGCTGGCGCAGGACATGCACATCTCGGCGCACATCGTGCACACTTTCCCTGCCATCGTCGAGTGCCGCATCATGCAGATGCATGCCATCTGGCACGCTTGAATGCAATCCTGAAGCATAGTCATCATCTGCGGAGTCATCGACCCTTTTGTCATACAGCGCATCATGGTTTCTGAACACATACTGCCGCACATACAACAGTCGTCCATACATTTCTGCATGGCCTGCATATCCATTTCAGCTTTCATTGATCTCTCCTGTTTGGGTTTCCGGGCATCTCGCCCAGTAACAGAAGAGTACAAGACATAAAAATTAAAAAAAAGAGCAACGAACCCTATCGGTCACATGGACATGCTCACCACTAGCCGCTAGGAATCTTGAAAAAACGACGAACGATCAGGACACGGCGTGGCGGAAACTCGCTCCGGTCGGGTCGAGATGACAATTCCAGTCTTAATATCGGAATTTTGATTTGTCCTACTCAATTCGTGCAGCCTGTGTCTTCGCGGCCGGCGTGTACCAGATGGGTGAGCTCCAGGCTCTTTCTTGAATTATCTGCGGATACCCATCTGGCGGCTTGGTCTTGGTTTTGAGAGCATCGTAGGTGCTCCAAGGACGAGAGCTCTCAAGCCCTTTGGAATTATGGTGGCCAGGGAGGGAGTTGAACCCCCGACGCGAGCCTTTTCAGAGTTTAACTTTTCAACGTTTCTAACGACTTAGAGGTGCCTCCCGGCGCTGTAAGTCACTGAAAATTTATACAAGAAAAGCCAACTGCAGGTAAGACTGCGGGCAAGCACGACGTTTGGCAAGGGTTCCGAACATCAAGCGTGAGACATTGCAGAAAGTCATGCTGAACAACGTCAAGTATGGTGACCTATTCCTAGAGTTGTTCCTCAGTTTAATCTTGATGTAGCCATTCGACTTGTTGTGGTTTTGATAACAAACCATTCACGCATTGTTGGCACTTTTCTTTACCTTCCGCTAGATCGTCAGCCATTTCGTGCAGTATCTCTTGCTTCCCTTCGATGTCCCACACGAGCGCCTTCACTCCTGCCTCTGTGAACTCTGAAAACAATCGGAGATGCATCCCCTCAGCGGTCACGTTAGCAACAAAGCGCTCCCCGACTTTTGCCATAGGGACATATTCTATCTCGCGCCGATACATATATCCGCGATGCTGATTGACCGCTGGCTCTCACCCGCGTCCACAACCTATTCATTTTGAGACACTGAACGTTCTACGCCCCTTCCGTACTACACCTTGGATATTTGATTATCAAGAACCGAATGAATCCATCGTGGCGGACAAATGACAAGTTGTTCATGTTTCCTCGCGAATGGCACTAACGCGCATCAATCTTTGTAGTATGTGGAGGTTGCCATTATGTTCCTTTGTTCCTGTGATCTGTCGTGTGGTAATTTGCCTTAACTTCCTGGTTGCAGGAGGGGCGGTGCTTGGACAGGAACCCTCCACACTGCCAAATGTTCCGTCCGTAAGTGAGGCTCAAGCCGGTCCATCCAGCGGTGTGCAGAACATTCCACGTCGTGAACCGAGTAAGAACCATATCTTCTGGATCATCCCAAACTATCGCTCAGAGGAAAACTCGGCAAAAATCGAACCGTTGACGCCTGCGGAAAAGATGAAAATTTCATTGGACGATTCTTTCGACCCCTCCGCTTTCCTCGTAGCTGGCATTTTTGCTGGTATCTCGATGGCCGAGCGTCAATACACAGCTTTCGGCACTGGAGCACTAGGGGTTGGCAAATACTACGGAGGAGCGTTTGCTGATCAAGCAATTGGCAACGTCATGACCGAGGGCCTGTTCCCAGTCGCTCTCCATCAGGACCCTCGGTATTTCGTCAAAGGCACAGGCGGCTTTTGGCGGCGAACTGGTTATGCCATCAGTCGCGAATTTATAACCCGGGGCGACGACGGCCTCAATCATTTCAATACCTCAGAGTTGGCGGGAAATGCTGTCGCCGCGGGCATTTCTAACCTTTACTATCCCGCCGCCGATCGATCATTTGGAAATACCGCGAACAAGTGGGGACAACAGATAGCACTGGACACCTTCTTCAATGTCGCCAAAGAGTTCTGGCCGGACATGCGCAGCAAACTGTTTAAGCATTGAGCACCTCGACGCTGAACACCTTAGCTTTTCGCAGCAAAGCACCGAAGAACCCAGGAAACACGGCAGACCATGCCACGAACACGCCCGATTGCTACTGAGATTTTGCGAGCGTATGCGACGAGCGCCGAGTTTTGCAAAGTGTTCACAGAAAATATGGATAGCATGTATTTGCTTTCGTTCTTGCTGACGGTCGACCTGTCGAAGGCTGAGGAATGTTTTGTTTCCGGCTTGGAAGACTGTGTAGCAGGAAGTGGCGTGTTTCGAGAGTGGGCACAATCCTGGGCTCGCCGGACAATTATTCAGAATGCAGTTCGCTTGTTGGCGCCCCGCAAGAACCACTCCGCCGTTGCAGAGGTACGGAGTAATGCGGTCAGTTGCAGTTTTGGACTCCCGCCGCCGGCTGGTTACGCGATCGCGAGCATTCTGGGCCTTGAAGATTTCGAGCGCTTTGTCTTTGTCATGACCATTCTTGAAAAATATGCGGACCATGATTGCGCAGTTATTCTGGGCTGCTCCCGGCAGGATATTGCCGAGGCAAGAATGCGCGCTTTACTGCACGTCGCTGAGTCTGGAGGACGGTCTCCACTGATCAGGGCAACTTTTGAGTCCAAAGAGGACGAAGAAACGGGGACACGAGAAATACGCATGCAGCCTGGAGTTCAATAAGGGATCATTGTGTTTAAGAAATAAACAGCAGATTGACATCGCTCGCGACGGCCGTGCGGTGAATCCTAAAGTTAAGGAACTGTGATGAGAATTCTGCTCTACAACCCGGACAACGGCGTAACTCGCAACTTCATGCCTCATCTTTGGATGTTTCTCCTCAAAGCCCTGACTCCTTCTGGGCACGAAGTGATTCTGATTGATGGCAACGCCCAGCAAATGAATGAGGCTGAGATCGTGCAATACGTTCGCGAGAAAAACATCGATCTGGTCGGCATCGGCGCCATGACCCGAATGATCGCCAAGGCGTATCGCATTGCTGATGCTATTCGCGCTACCGGAGTACAGGTCGTCATGGGAGGTCCTCACGTCACCGAACTTTCCGATGAGGCTCTCGGACGCGACGGTGGGCCACGACACGCCGATGCCGTCGCCCTCGGGGAAGCCGATGAAACCTGGCCGCGGATTGTGAATGACGCCGCCCGCGGTCAACTCAAAGACATCTATTCTCCTGTAGATGATGCGGGGCAAGAGCGGAAGCCCTCCCTGAAGCAGTATCCCGTCATTCCTTGGGATTCAATCGATCTTCGGCAGTTCAACATTGTGCCCAAGGCTGCCTATCCTATGCTGAAAAAGGTCGGCGAAGGCTGGGGAACATTCCGTATCATCCCCGTCGAGTCTGGACGAGGTTGTCCGTACGGCTGCGAATTCTGCACCGTGACGGGATTTTTTGGTGACTCCATTCGCTTTCGCACCAATGAAAGTGTGGTTAACGAACTTCTGCTTTTGAAGGCGCGTGCTCGCAAGGAAAAAGGGCAAATCGCTGTGTTTTTCATTGACGACAATTTCGCGATTAACGTGAAACGTACCAAGTCATTGCTCCGCGACATCATCGCGGCCAAAGCGCAGGTTCATTGGGTGGCGCAGATCAGCGCCAACCTCTTGCGCGACGAAGAACTCGTCGACCTGATCGCCGCTTCCGGCGGCAAGTGGATCTTCATCGGCATGGAATCCATTGATCCGGCCAACCTCAAAGATGTGAACAAAGGCTTCAATAAACCTGGCGAGTATACCGCCGTGCTGGAACGCCTCGCGCAACGCAACGTATATGCGATTACATCATTCATTTTCGGGATGGACAACGACACTACCGGCGTGGCCGAGCGCACGCTCACACAAGTTCGAACTTGGCCGCCGGGCCTGCCGATTTTCGGTCTGCTGACCCCTTTGCCCGCGACGCCGCTCTACAAACGCCTCGAAGCCTCGGGCCGGCTCACGCGCCCCAAGCACTGGCAGGAATTCATCCCTTTTGCAATGGCTCATACGCCACTCAAAATGAGCATTGAAGAAGCTCATGCCGAGGTGAAATATGGTTGGGAGCAAGCGTACAGCCCGGAAGCGCTGGCCCAAGCGGTCGACTCGCTCAATGACCAGCAGCTCGGTTATCGCATCAACATCTTCCTCGTACGTCTATGCTTCCGCGGAATATATTTTCCCATGATGGGCAAGACGGCATGGCTAAAAGTTATCGCCCAAAACCGCCGAACCATACTTAAACTCGTAAAAGAAGCTCTCCTTGGTCGGCGAGCGCGTCCAACGAATCCTTGCGCGGAAGGCGGGTATGAAACTATGGCGGCGCCCGATGTCGGTGGCGAAGTAAGCGCATAACTTCTACCGACGGATTTCTTGGTTCATGGATTCCCCGAAGCTCGCAGTGTGACATTTATGCCGCTTGAAGCAAACTAACCGGCAGGGACATTGTTATGACGGCGCCGCCCCCCGGACGAGCCGAGACTTGGGCGCCGCCGCCATGCGCCTGGGCAACTGCATCCACAAAAGCGAGGCCGAGACCGTGACCGGGGGAATCCTTGCCCCTCACGAATCGCTTGAAAACCTTGTTGCCAATATCAGCTGGGAATCCCGGACCATTGTCTTCAATCATCAGTTGCGCCGATCCTTGATGTGAGTGGAGGCTGATTGCGACTCGGCATCCCGCAGGCAAATGAGTCAATTCGTTTTCAAGCAGGTTGCTTACCACGCGATTCAGGAGATTTACGTCAGCATCCACGACTACGTGCTCTTCGAGGTTAGTAGTGACTTCATGATGGTGTTCGGCCATCGCCGGTTGGTAAACATCCACGAGTTGTCTCACCACATCCGAGAAGTCAACCGGACTCCGTTCGATGTGAAGGGCACCCGCTTCTGCCTCTGCCAGATCTAGAGTCGTGTTCAATAACCCCAAGAGCCTGTCCAGGTGTTCGATCGCCTCCCCAACGGAGTCACGCCACTCGTCATTTTCTTCATTACATAATGCCGATTCCAGCGTTCCTCGGATCAAGGTCACAGGGCTCTTGAGATCATGCGCTACACTGCCGGTAACAGTGCGAAGCTGATTCACCGAAGATTGCAAACGGTCCAGCATGTGATTAAAGGTCTTCGACAATCGCGAAATTTCATCTGAATTCACAGGTTCAGGCAAACGTTCCTCTAGCCCTTTAGTGCCGATTCGCGCGACGGTTTCGGTGATTCTTTCGACACGATGCAGGGTACGACGCGCGCTCCAATAGGAAATGATAAAACCGAGCAGGAACATGCCGCCCCAGACCATCAGAAGACGACGAGCTAATGTGTGAAGCACATGCCTGATGCCATGGTCCGATAGTCCGAGATAAATAGTTCGTCCGTTTTGCGCCTTCACAACGACTCGAAAGGTTTGCCGATACCCTCCCACTCTTATGGATTGTGGAGGTCCTGGGACCAGCTTTGTCTGTTGAATCGCCTGAACGAATGCATCCTTCGATTCAGGGCCAACCCATAACGGACCCTCAGTGTTATTGGGATTTGTCGCCAAGAAGAAAACGGAATTTAGCCTTTCGCCGCGAGCATTGCGTTCATCCGGTACTTCCTGAGTTGCGAGCTCCGCCACCTCCCGAACGATCCGTTTGTACAAGTGATCACTCGGAGTATCCGCCGAGACTTGAGCCAGGACCTCAGCTTCGCCGCTCAGCCAAGTGTCACTCCGCTCCCTGAGACCCTGAGCGACAAGGAAATAAACTATAGAGAATGCCCCAGCGGTTCCAAGCGCAAACGCTACGGTCGTCCAGATCGAAATCCGCCAGGCGGCGGTCGTACGTAAGTTCCTAGGCATGTTTCAGAACGTAGCCAACCCCACGAATCGTATGAATCAGGGGCCGCGGGGTATCATGATCCACTTTGCTGCGAAGGCGGTAGATATGGACATCTACTACGTTGGTAGCGGGATCGATCCTCATCTTCCACACATGATCAAGAATCATAGTCCGGGTCACAACTCGACCTTCATTGCGGCAAAGATACTCCAGGAGAGAAAATTCCTGCTGGGTCAGTTGCAGCAAATGATCGCCCCGGCGTGCTTCACGACGTACTAAATCGAGCTGTAAGTCAGCAGCTTGCAGGCACACAGATCCAGTCATTGAATTCGACGACCTGCGTAAAAGATTTCTCAATCTTGCCAGTAGTTCCGGGAGGGCAAATGGCTTCGTCAGGTAGTCGTCCCCACCCTGTTCCAGCCCGCGAACACGTTCGTCCACAGATCGCCGAGCAGACAGAATTAAAACTGGCGCTGAGCTACCCTGAGCACGGCATCGAGCAATTAAGTCCAAACCATCCAAGTCTGGAAGGCCAAGATCGATAATGAAAGCGTCGTGAATCGCTTCCAAAGCCGTGGTTTCGCCGGCTTTTGCTGTACTGGCTGTATCCACTTGATATCCGGCCTCTGTTAGGGCCCGTTTAAGGAACTGCTGAATGGATACGTCATCTTCTACGACCAATAATCGCATGGGAAATTTCCGACTCCAAAACTTTACACCCTCAGGTCAGATGCACGAAACATCTGGAAGGTTGAAGCCCTAGCGGGTCGAGCCGCCATTGCAATAAGCGTGGCTGAGACGACCACGGCCGAAATGCACGAAAGCTTGCTCATTGCATCACTGCGAACGCCACGTCAGGTCGACACGCACCGGGATTTCATTCTTAATAGGCATGGTCAGGAGCGAGGGCGGATCAATTTTGAAATCGGAGAGCGTGGCCGGAATTGTCCCCGTGATGTGAGTGTCACCGCCTTGCATCTCCACTTTGAGAAGCACTTGCTTGTACTCAGCAGTTTGGCCGGCGAACTGAATCTCAAGATCTGCATTGATGGTCGCCGATGAAGCCGCCGATTCAGGCAGCCGGGTCCGCACCGTGATCAGCGGAAACTCCGCTCCCCGCGTGACCTGGAGCATGTGCAGATCGCGATTGCTGTCGCCGGAGTCAAACGACTTAACCGGTACCGCGATCAGGAAATCGCATTGGCCCGCATGGCAAACACCCTTTCCCTTTGCAGCATGGCTTACACCCTCAGTCTGGTGCAGTGGATGCGACACGTGATATGTGAGGGTACCTTGCTGAAGAAACCATTGGCTGTCGGCGCCAGCAAAGATGGGCAGGGCCGTGAGAAAGAAGACCATCAATATTCTCTTATTCATAAGCCGTGTTTAGAACTTTAGTGAAACCGAGAGAAGAGCAGCTCCAAAAGCTCCAGCTGTCACAATTGCAACCGGTGCATGCGCAGAAGCGATGCCATGGACCTTTTCGCCGTTGTTTCTTTGATCGAAAGCCATAATGCCCAAGATTGGCGTCAATATCATGCCCGGGCCATGTATCCACGCCATAGCCTCGTGAAATTTTATGGGACCGCGCTTTTTGGTTCCAGGAACTCTTGGCGCGCGGATTGCATAGTATGCTGTGATGCCATATAGATCTCCCGTAAGCCCTCCAAGGGCGGCATGCAGGTCGCGGGACGCCGAGCCCGTGTTCTTGCCTCCGGCATTGAGTGATGTGGCAACGGTGACAATCAATGGGATCGTCGTTATTAAACCCATTCGTTGATGGATCTTTAGCATGTGCGTTCGCTTATCCAGCAACGCTTGTTCACGTGCGTTTCCCTGAGTCTGATCGGGAGAAAGACCTAAGTCTGAGAGCGAGGGTGCAGTCGTACTACTCGACGGCGCATTGGGTAAGTTCTCCTGTTGTTTCGGCGTTGGTTTGCCATTAACTTGTTCGCCTTGCTCCAATTTGCTATCCAGGACTTCTGGCAAGGTCCCGCTGACTGTCGCTGAGAAAAGTTCCGACATCTTGAACCCCGCAGCTTCGAACGACAGTCGGTAGTTGCCCGCAGGAACGTCCATTTTATAGGTACCATCCTGCCCTGTTGTTACCGTTCGTTTCCCGCCAGTCTCTATGCTCGTAGCCGTTACGGCGGCATTTGCAACTGCTTTACCGGATTCGTCGCTGACCGTACTTCTTACTCCTGTTTCCGCCTGAGTGATCAGCGATGCAGGGAATTGAACAAGCAAACACATTAGAAGTAACCGAAGCAACGCCCAAAGTTGATTGCGGCGTGAATTTCTCAGCATCATTCACCTCTCGCTTTTATAGTCGATATTTGTTACTGCTTGTTGCATATCGGGCTGAGACCAGCTTTACAGTGCTCGCGAAAAATATGCCGTCCGATCAAATATCCGATGGTGCTTCCTACCACAGCATCGGAAGGAAAGTGTTGCAAGCTGGTGAATCGTGTAACAGAAACAGCGGTGGCGGTTCCGTAGGTGAGCCACTCTACCCAAGGCTTTGGGTATTCATGTGCGATTGTGCTGGCGGCCGTCCACGTAATAATCGTATGACCAGAGGGAAATGAATTATCCAAACCCGTAGTCTGAAAGAAATTTCCTCTGCCGTTCCCTTGTAGAGGACGTTGACGCTCAGTCATCAGCTGCAATGCCGCGTACACGAGGCCGCTGTTGGCCATAGCTTCAGCTCCCAGCACGCCACTTTCAAGGGCATGAGAATCGTCCCGCCTTTCTCCATCCAAAAGCAATAAGCCCACCGCTCCTGCCATTGTGAACAGGCCCACATCTGAAATATCGGTGTCTACAGTTGTGCCGTTTCTTGATAATGCGCCCGAACCGTGCTTGTCGATCGCGATCAGTCCTAACGTCACCGCTGGCAGACCAATCCCCCACTTCATTTGCGAACGATGAAAAGGAGCCGTATAGACATCCGCCTGATCGCGGAGCCCGCGCTTGGCCCAGCGACTGAGAAACTTGCTACTGCTGTCGTCCGACCCCGAACTAGAAGATTCGGTTGGATCGGTACCTCTATCCCGGTTATCAGCGCCAGGAATACCCGCACCCCGCACAACTGACGGAGCATCCGGCAATTCCTGGGACAAGCCTGGTACCCCCTGCAAGACTGCTCCTAACAAAAAAAGAAAAGAAAACACCTTTCGGGCACGTAGATTTCCATGTTCAGACCGAATTCCACGTGTCGGTTTGAGACACGAAGACCAACAACACGATACGACCGAAAGATTACCGGAGCTTTTCCGGAAGATGACAATTTGTTCATCCACTGGCTATTTCCAGCATTTTAGTAACTTTTACACTTACGCCGTCTTCGCTGAACCTTGCGCCGTAGCAACCATCTTGCTTGCGTAGTTGGTCTTCATGGAGGGCACAGAAGACCGCGAAAGAAGTCGGCGGAAAACGCGTCCCTGGCAGAATGTCGTTGTACGAAATTAAAATGCGTCGGTAGCTATTTATGATCCGCTTCGCTGAAGTCCATCCTCGAGACGTTTGTTAGTTCCATCAGAGTAGATCTCTGTAACGCTCCAAAGCTACTCGAACCAATTGGCTTCGAGTGCGAACTTCGGTCTTGCCAAATAGTTGCTGTAGGGTGTTTTTTACCGCGCTCTCAGAGATGCTCAGGCGTGACGCAATTTCTTTATTTGACCAGCCTTGAACAACCGAGCGGAGCACGTCCATCTCCCTGGTATTGAGAGAGGGTCGCTCCCTCTGATCCAGAGAGGCTGAACTTGTTCCCGCCGGGACGGTTTGATCCTCACTAACGTCAGCGATGATAGCTGCCAGCTTCGGCGTCGGCCCTTCCTTATAGCTGGAGAACCAAACTTCGGCTAGAAAAGACTCTCCATTACCCCGATGCCCTCGGCATTGCATCGACGCCCGAAACTGCGCTCCCTCTTCCGGACGCAGCGCGCGATGCAGTTCGGGTAGGAACGCCGCGATAGGTTCCCCGATCAGATGCCCATCGCGCGGCGCAAGGAGTTCTGTCGCGGCATGGTTGGCTAATTCGATCAGGCCGCTTTCATTGACTGTAAGAATGGCCGCCGGACTAGTTTCCACTAGTATCCGCGTTCGTTCTTGACCCTCCTGGTTCAAACGCTGGTTGCGCAATACCTCGGAAGTCAGTAGTCCGCAGCCGCAAAGAGCCAATGCTTCGAATCCTAGTCGGATATTTGCGTCAGCCGGATCAAGATTGCTAAAGCGCTCACTGAGCAATGCGCATGCTAGTCCCAACAGAACAATTGCCCATCGCGGCAGGAATCCAGCGGCCAGCATGATGGGAAACAAGTACAAGAACCCTAGGGAAAAATAGGGCTTAGTCCACCAATCGACTGCCGCGATGCCCATTACAAGAACAGTGCTCGCGAGCAGAACATTCGTCCGGTTCCTGCGATCCCAGATTATTTCCAAACGAGGCATAGGTTTTAGTCGTAACGTCCCTTATCTCACGCGAACACCTGTATAGGGAATCTAATCAAACGATTTATCCATAAGATTGGCATACCGATCGATTTGATCCCCGTCCACTGGCCCAATCGAACGACTGGCCAAATAATTACCGCCATAGAGATCGAAATACTATGCGGGTTGGCTCTTTTACTGGCTTCTCTAAACCGAATACCTACGGTACAAAGAGCTCACAGCCCACATTTCTCTCTTTTCTTTGACGATAGGGATGTTCCGTAAACATTGCGAATGAAAACCAGGGGCTGTTTGGCCTGACCTCACGGACCGGCAAATGGCATTCGAGTGAAAATCATGAAACATCCACTTCACATTTGCGAGAAGTTCGCGGCGGCGATGGTCATTGCTGCAGCCATAGTTGTCGCCGTCGCTTTCATGGAATCCAGCTGTAGCCGTGGAGAAGCCACCACAAATACTAAGATTCCGCCGAGTACGAACTCGACGTCCGATCCGACTATAGATCTTTCGTCGAGTCAACTGAGCGCCATCAAGATCGAGCCGGTGGGAAGTCACCAGTTCCCCGTGGAAAAGGAAGCAGTGGGGACCATCAGCTTCGCCGACGATCTCTCGGTAGATGTGTTCCCAGCCTATCAGGGCACGATTATCAAAGCTTTCGTTGAACTCGGCGCCAGAGTCGAGAAAGATCAGCCTATATACACCATCAAGAGTCCTGACCTGATTCAGGCCGAGTCAAACCTCATCGGAGCAGCCGCCGCATTTGATTTGACCAATAAAGAACTGGCGCGGGTAGATGGTCTTCCGGGAGTTTCGCAGCGGGAAAAAGAGCAGGCGATTTCGGATCAGCAGACGGCAGACGGCGCGCTCAGGGCGGCCCGGGACGCGGTGCTCGTCTTCGGCAAGACCCCAGCTGAAACGGATCAAATGATTGCCACGCGAAAAATTGATCCCGCTTTGGTTGTCCGCAGCCCGATTGCAGGTAAGGTAACAGCGTTCAATGCGCCTGCCGGACTGCTGGTACAACCGGGTAACGCCCCGGCGCCCTACTCCGTGGCCAATGTTTCAGTCAAGTGGATGCTAGCCAATGTACCCGAAAGCGAAAGCGGATTCTTTCATGTCGGGCAACCGGTCACGGTCCGGGTATTGGCTTATGACGGCCGCGTATTTAAGGGGAAGATTTCGAAGATCTACGAGACCGTCGATCCAAACACTCATCGAGTAACTACCCGTTCCGAAATTACGGATCCCAAAGATGAGCTGCGGCCAGGGATGCTCGCCAACTTCATCATCCGCGTTCGGGGGCCGGTGGAAGCCACGGCAATACCGGCTAACGGCGTGGTCCGCGAGCCCGATGGCACGATGGGGGCCTGGGTCACGACGGATCGGCGCAGGTTTACCGAACATATCATCAAGACCGGGCTGCGAACCGACGGTCAAGTTCAAATTCTCGATGGTTTGCAGCGGGGAGAACTGGTGGTCAGCGATGGAGCTGTATTCCTCAGCAACATGCTGGAGGCGCCACCCTCCGATTAGACCGGTGGACCAGACTTTTTTCTTTAAAAGATCACAACCATGTTCAAGTCCCTCCTTGCATTTTGCCTGAGCCACCGCACCATCGTGATGTTGGGGTTGCTGTTGTTTACCGGTGCCGGTCTCGTTGCTTTCAAGCTGCTGAACATTGAGGCCTATCCAAATCCGACGCCCGTCATCCTGGAAATTACGGCGCAGGCGCCCGGCCTTTCTGCCGAGGAGATGGAACGTTATTACACCCGCCCGATGGAGATTGGCCTCTACACCACGCCGGGGATCGAGGTTATCCGCTCGACATCGTTCTATGGCCTTTCTTTCGTCCGCGTGAGCTTTAAATACGGTGTCGATTATTTCTTTGCCTATAGCCAGGCCGCGGTGGCATTGGCGCAGAACGTAAACTTGCCCGGCAATCAGGTTCCGAGCATCCAGGCCAACAGTTCGACCGGAGAAATTTATCGGTATCAGGTTGTCGGTCCGCCGCATTTTGGAATCACTAATCTTCGCACGGTTCAGGACTGGATCGTCGCGCGGCGTTTGTTGACCATCCCAGGCATTGCAGCCATCAACAGTTGGGGTGGGCCGACGAAAGAATTCGACGTCGAACTAGATCCTCACAAGCTGGAGGCCTACAGCGTCACCGTGCCTCAGATCCTGACCGCGCTCGGAAACGCGAACATCAACGTGGGTGGTCGAGAAATCAGCATCGGCCAGCAGTCTATTAATATTCGCGGCGTGGGACTGATCGACGACGGCGGAAGTGATGACTTAAGGCAAGGGTACAAGGTCGAAGACATTGAGAACGTGGTTTTGAGCCAGGAAAACGGCGTTCCCGTGTTGATGAAGGATGTGGGGAAGGTCTCTGTCGGCTATCGGCCGCGTCTGGGCATTCTCGGTCGGGATACGCAAGACGATGTGGTCGGAGCCATCGTCGTACAGCGGCGAACCGAAAAGACGGCCGACATGATTCCTAAGGTTAAGGTGGAAATTGACCGCATCAACCACGAGGGAAGTCTGCCGCCCGGAGTCAAAGTTGTTTCTTTTTACGATCGTTCCTCGCTGATCGCTTTAACCACGCATACGGTTCTGCACAATCTGATTCTCGGATGCGTGCTCGTCTTCCTCATCCAATGGATCTTTCTCGGCAATCTTCGCAGTGCCATTATCGTCGGATTGAACATCCCGTTTGCGCTGTTCTTCGCCACCATTCTTCTGGTAATTTTTGGAGAAAGCGCAAATCTGCTGTCTGTTGGTGCGGTGGACTTCGGCATCATCGTGGATTCGGCTGTAATCCTGGTAGAAAACATCTTCCGTAATTTTCAGCGTAACCAGGAAGAACGACAAGGCCTGCTGCAACGCTTGGCGGAGGGCAATTGGGGACCAGACCCTACCCGGCTCACCGGAGACGCAATCACAGCCTCAGCGTGGACCGACCGCCTGCGACTGATTCTGATTAGCGGGTTACAGGTGGACAAAGCGGTTCTATTTTCCGCGCTTATAACCGTGGCCGGTTTTGTGCCGCTCTTCACTATGCAGGGGGTTGAGGGCCAGATTTTCGGCCCTATGGCGCGGACCTATGGTTATGCGTTGGCCGGGGCTCTAATCGCAACGTTTACCGCCACCCCAGTTATTGCTTCTATTTTGCTCCCAGAGAACATTAAGGAAGCCGAGACGATTATCGTCCGGCTGATACATCGGGTTTACAACCCAGCTTTGCGGTTTGCGCTAACTCACCGCCCCCTTACGGTCGGAATCAATATAGCTTTTCTCGCTGTGACCCTCTTTCTAGGCTTTCGTCTCGGCAGCGAATTTCTTCCGCATTTAGAAGAAGGCAATTTCTGGATTCGCGCCTCTATGCCTATCACGCTTTCCCTGGAGGATGGCGAATCAGCCACCCGAAAGATGCGAGAGATTCTCATGCGACATCCCGAAGTCATAACTGTCGTTTCGCAACATGGCCGGCCGGACGATGGCAGCGACGCTTCTCCATTTTCGAATGTCGAGTTATTCGCACCGCTGAAATCCTTCGATGACTGGCCACACGGCTTAACGAAGGAGAAGTTAACTGAGCAGATTCAAACCGAGTTCAACAACGAACTGCCGGGAGTCATCTTCAATTTCTCGCAATACATCGAAGACAATATCGAAGAGGGCATATCCGGCGTCAAAGGCGTTAATTCGGTCAAGATCGTCGGCCCCAATCTTGAAATGCTAACGACGATTGCCGGACAGGTCCGTGACCAGATGAGCCAGGTTCGTGGCGTCACCGATCTCGGCATATTCCCGGTGCTCGGCCAGCCAAACCTAAATATTAAAGTGGATCGTGAGAAGGCCGCGCGTTATGGGCTGAATTCCGGAGACGTAAACTCGGTCATTCAGGCCGCAATGGGTGGCGCCGTAGCGAGCGAAGTCCTGGAAGGCGACCGGCAATTCGATCTTGTAGTCCGCTACGCGCCCGAATACCGCGACAGCATCGACAGCATACGCAATATCAAGGTCGCATACACAACCGCGAGCGGGGCGAGTGCCTACATCCCCTTGAGCGAGCTGGCAACGATTACCCTCGATACCGGCGCGGCATGGATTTATCACGAGAGCGTGCAGCGCTTCATTCCGGTGAAGTTCAGCGTTCGCGGCCGGGACTTGGGCAGCACGGTTGAGGATGCTCAGCAACGAATCGCGAACAACGTGAAACTTCCGTCAGGGTACCATTTGATCTGGGCCGGGGAGTTCGGTGACCTTCAAGAAGCGAGGAAACGCCTCGAGCTCATTGTGCCGATCAGCTTTGTGCTGATTGTCGGGCTCCTCTACACCTTATTCAATAACCTTCGTGATTGTCTTCTAGCGCTTGCCGGTATTCCTGATGCAATCGCCGGCGGAATTCTCGCACTCTATGTCTCCGGCCTCCATTTCAGCGTCTCCGCTGCGATCGGTTTCGTCTCGCTGTTCGGCGTCTCTGTGATGGACGGGATCCTGATGATCACCTTCTACAATCAGGAACTCGCGCATGGCTTCGCACCCCTGGATGCAATGTACCGTGCTGCTTCCACACGTATGCGGCCCCTGCTGATGACGGCTCTCTCAGCTTGCATCGGCCTGTTTCCCGCCGCAATTTCAACGGGCATCGGCAGCCAGGTGCAGCGCCCACTCGCGACCGTGATTGTGGGGGGAATGTTAGTTGGTCCCATCATGCTGCTTGTCGCTGTGCCTGCACTGCGAATGATCTTCCTGGGTGGCGAGCATCGGTTAAGCGCACACCACACGGAGGCGCAGGAATCGCAATGAAAATTTATTGCATTGTTCTTTTGGTGTTTATCGGCGCACTTACTCTAGGTACAAGTAGTACGAGCGCCTCGAATCTAGCCCCGCAGCAGTTAGTTGGAAAACGTCGAGTCAAGCTTCGCGCACCACAGGCTGCTCATGTGCCGCTTCCCACTAAAGTGGGGAAAAAGAATCGGTTCACGCGTCTTCCAAATGGTCAGCCGAGGTCTATGGATGCAACTCCTCGCACTCCGTATCAGTCCGGACTAAGCCGGTCCGCCGTGGTTGCGAAAAAAGGATCGATCCGGGATAAGTCCATGACGGGCATTGCGGCTGTTCGACGGCCGAATCTATTTCCGTCCTCCTCTGCGTCGCTCGACAATCTGCGCCATCGCGGTCCCAACCCCGCTGTCATCGGTGGTCTTCCGACTTCAAAAACCAACGAAAGAGGAGCCATCAACGGAAGCCGTATAAGCCGTGGACCTTGAGGAAACAGATTCCATGATTCTCACTCGCAAATCTCGTCTCGCCCGCCTACTAGTGATATCGGCCTCGCTGTTTACCTCCGCTTGCGCAGTTGGGCCGAAGTTCAAAAAGCCTGCCGCTCCCGATGTCGGCGGCTACACTCCGGCTCCCCCTACGACAACTGCCGCCACGCCCAATGTTGCGGCTGGAGAAGAGCAGCATCTCGTCCAAGGCGCCGATATTCCCGGAGATTGGTGGACCTTGTTTCATTCGAGGGCCCTCAACGATTTGATCGAACGCGCGCTGAAAGCCAATCCCGATCTTAAAGCCGCGCGAGCGGCGTTGCTGGTGGCAAGAGAGAACGTGCTGGCACAGCGGGGCGCTTACTATCCAAGTATATCGGGCAGTTTTTCGGCGGTCCGCGCCAAGACTTCCAACGAAGTTTCGCCCGTGCCGAACGCCCCGGTTTTTGAATACAGCCTGTTCACGCCAGAGGTCAGTGTCTCATTCGTTCCGGATGTCTTTGGCTTAAACCGCCGAACCGTCGAGTCTTTGAAAGCGCAGCAGGAGGAAGCGCGCTTTGCGCTGGCGGCAACCAATATCACACTCAGTTCTAATGTCGTCGCCGCAGCCATCCAAGAGGCTTCGTTGCGAGCACAAATTGATGCAACCATTGAGCAGATCAAAATCAACCAGAACATGTTGGATATCTTACGGAACCAGTATGGCAGGGGATATGCGAGCGACCTCGACGTGGCAGCGCAGGAATCGCAACTCGCGCAAATCGCGGCCACTTTACCTCCTCTCCTTAAGCAGTTGGCGCAGCAGCGAGACCTACTGGCGGTCTTGGCGGGAGGATTCCCCGATAAAGATCTGCCCGAGAAATTTGTTCTCTCAGATTTGCAACTGCCGCGAGAGCTGCCGGTCAGTATTCCTTCAAAACTGGTCGAGCAACGTCCTGATGTGCGCCAAGCCGAAGAGAATCTGCATTCAGCAAACGCCCTGATCGGCGTGGCGCGAGCGAACCGGCTGCCGAGCTTTAACCTGACCGGCGATATCGGCAGCATGGCACTTGCCTTTGGGAATATATTCTCCGCCGGTAACGGCTTTCGCGACGTTGGCGCCAGCGTCACCCAGCCCATCTTCGAGGGCGGAACTCTAATGCATCGGGAGCGTGCGGCGAGAGCAGCATACGTTCAGGCGGATGAGCAATATCGCAGCACGGTGCTCACAGCATTTCAAAATGTTGCGGACACGTTAAACGCACTCCAACAAGATGCCGACGGCCTCAAGGCGGCGGCCGACGCGCGAGATGCCTCCGCCGTCACTCTCGACCTGGCAAAAAAGCAGTTCCAGGCCGGTTACGTCAACTATCTAGGCCTACTCAGCGCGGAGCAGGCCTATGAACAAGCCGTGATTAACCTCGCGCAAGCCGAAGGCAATCGTTACGCCGATACCGCAGCATTGTTTCAAGCGCTTGGCGGTGGGTGGTGGAACCGCCCGGATGTACCGCATTCGTAGCCGCATAAGTTTTCCACCTAGTCTGTGAGAGCGGGAAACCGCACGATCGATAAATCTATAAATGATGAGACCCCTTACCGCGTTTGGTTTGTTTGCAGTCGCTGGCGTGATGCTTTCCTACTCGTCGGAGAAACGCAGTTCCTGGTTCATTTTAGCTTTCGCTTTGTCGTGCGTGCTGGCTTCGGTCTTATTTCTCCAAGGCGCTTGGCTATTCGGGCTGGTCGAGGCCATCTGGGCACTGGGGGCGGCATGGCGATGTTGGACCAAGAGATGAGACCAAGAACCCAGCGGAGTAGATCCGTTCCGCTGAGCCGTCATGTTAATACTGTTAGCAAAAGGCAATAACGGGGAGCGCAAGGAGCCGTAGCAGCACTCACTATTTTCGAGCATTACGCGTACGTCCCGTTCATTATTTGAGAAACGCCCGCATCAACCCGATGAGATGCTCGGCCAATTCCGGGACAGGCATTGTCCTCTCGCCCTCCGTGGTCGCTCGGCGCAATCAAAAGCGCGTCACACGGGTCCTAGAGAGGACATAATTTTGCGCTTCATTGCTCACTCATGTGGGGAATTACAACGTCTTTTGCCGAAGATGTCAGGTTCGGACCTATCCAGCGAAATAAGAATGTCGCGCCTAGCCCGCCAGCAAACTGCGCAACAACGAACGGTAGAACGTCAGCGGGACGGATTCCTGCAAATGTATCGCTGAGCGACCTCGCGATCGCGACTGCCGGATTCGCGAAAGATGTTGAAGCCGTAAACCAATAAGCGGCCACGATGTAGCTTGCCACTGCGAACGGAACGATGCTGGACCGGGACCTAGAGCATCCCCAAATCACCGATAGAAGTCCAAACGTGGCGATGAATTCGCTCAAGAGCTGAGCTGGCCCGTTCCGGGCATGATGCGAAAGTGATATCCACGGCATCCCGAACATTGCGTGCGCGGCAAGCGTTCCAAGTACTCCCCCGGAGACTTGAGCCAGGCAATATCCACCAGCTTCCGATGGAGTCAGCCCGCCTTCGAAGGCGTCCATCACTGAAACCACTGGATTAAAGTGAGCGCCTGAAACTGGTCCAAACGTCAGTATGAGCGCTACCAGGGCGGCGCCGGTAGCGATAGTATTTGCCAGCAGAGCGAGAGCAATATTGCCGGCCGCTAACCTCTCGCCCGTGATTCCGGAACCTACAACCGCGGCAACAAGAAATGCGGTACCGAGAAACTCTGCAACGACACGCACGCGCAGACTGAATCTCATTCATGGCCAATCTTGTTAATTTCCTTCTTCAGCGCCATCTTATCGATGCTGGAGAGGGGAAGACAAAGAAATAGGCTGATTCGACGGTCCAGAATTATGAAGACCTCCCGGTAGGCGCGCTCGATATCCCTCTCGCTTCCGGCAACTGCCGCGGGGTCAGGCACGCCCCAGTGAGCCGTAAGAGGCTGGCCCGGCCACACAGGACAAACCTCTTTCGCGGCGTTGTCACAGACGGTAAAAACAAAATCGAGCGGGGGCGCTTCTACTTTTGTAAATTCCTCCCAACTCTTGCTTCGCGGATTACCCACAGGGATGTGTGCAATTTGGAGTTGCTTGATCGCCTCCGGCCTAACGTTTTTGGATGGATGGCTCCCCGCGCTGTACGCTGTGAAAGTAGGTCGGCCTTTTAAGTTCAACATGGCTTCAGCCATGATTGAGCGGGCAGAATTCCCAGTGCACAGAAACAGGACATTGTAATGTCCTTGCATAAGAAACCGCCTCCTAATGTTAGAGTCAACATTCCACAGATCAGCCGCAGCGCGTCGGCGCGCAACAAGCTTCCTTTTGCTCCTTGCCGAATGGTTTTACAGCCCTTACGAAGGCGCTCATGAACTTGCCATCCACTTCCGACGCAATGGAATCCACGTCAATACCTTCCGCGGAAAGAAACTCGCGGGCATCATCGATGTGGTAAATGCGCGTTGGCTCAATTTCGGTTTGCTGGAAACCGGCGGAAGCGAGTTTATTGCGGTACTCCTCCTCTTGCAGCGCTCCCGCAATGCAGCCTACCCAGAGAAGCACGCTCTGCCGAATCTCCGGTCTCATTTCGCCTCGCGTGACTACATCCGATACGGCAAATCGTCCTCCAGGCTTAAGGACGCGAAAGGCTTCGTTCAACACCCGCTCCTTGT
>Ga0182015_10001649_pt1 | contig 28954 bp, 25 predicted proteins | sample 712P3MmetaG_FD_120478 | JGI IMG/M metagenome (GOLD analysis project Ga0182015, IMG submission 120478) | Permafrost microbial communities from Stordalen Mire, Sweden - 712P3M metaG | ecosystem: Environmental > Terrestrial > Soil > Wetlands > Permafrost | place: Sweden: Stordalen | collected... | reverse complement strand
GCGTCATGAGAGCGCAGAATCTTTCTACATCGCTGGGCGAGGGAAGGGACGCTGCCCCTTCCCTCGCGCACCCATCCCCAAAAACAAAACCGGGCCGTTTACACAAAAGAATTGACACACCTGCCCCTTGCGAGAAAGACTGTTCATGAAGCCAGTCTCGCGATCTCAGCGATCATACAGAAGCGTCAATCTCCCGAGGCGTTCGCTCAAATCCTTGGTCAAAGCTCCCGGCTTATAGCGCCACTTCCAGTTCCCGCTCACTGTCCCGGGCAAATTCATTCGCGCTTCACTGCCCAGGCCCAATACATCTTGTAGAGGAACAATAGCGACCTCAGCCACGGAGGCCAGCACCGTGCGAATGAATACCCAATTGACGGGCTCGTTTTCGAATCCCAAGTACGCTCGTGTGAACTCGCGTTCTTTCCGGATGTCTTCTGCGGTTCGCGTGCTCTCTCCCACTCCAGAACTTGACCACCATCCAACCGTTGTATCGTTATCGTGTCCGCCGGTGTAGGCCACAAGTTCGCGAGAATAATTATGCGGCCGGAAGCTCGGTCCTTGAGGATCGTTTCCGAACGCGAACTGCAGCAAACTCATCCCAGGGAAACCAAACTCCTTGCGAAATGCTTCCACCTCGGGAGTGATGACACCCAGGTTTTCCGCCACGAACGGCAATACCTTCAATTCGGCTTTGACGGTGCGGAAGAACTCCACGCCCGGACCCTTTACCCACTTGCCTGACTCCGCCGTCGACGCACCGGCCGGAACTTCCCAGTAGGCCTCGAACCCGCGGAAGTGATCCAGTCGCACGAGATCGAACAGTCTGAGGGACGCTCGAAAACGTTCGATCCACCAGCGGTGACCGGAAGCAGCCGACACGTCCCAGCGGTATAGCGGGTTTCCCCAAAGCTGCCCGGTGGCGCTGAAATAGTCCGGCGGAACTCCCGCAACCGCCATGGGCCTCGATTGCTCGTCCAGACGGAACAACTCCGGATGACTCCATACATCCGCACTGTCATGAGCGACGTAGATGGGAACATCGCCCATGATGGCGATTCCGTACCGCTTGCAATGAAGCTTCAGTTTCTCCCATTGCCGAAAGAATTCGAACTGGGCAAATTTGTGGATCTCAATCTGCGGAGCCAATCTTTCTCGCCATTCGGCCAGTGACAATAAATCCCTTCGCCGGATTCCCGCTTCCCAGTCGGCCCACACAGCGTTCTTGTTAGTGTTCTTGCAGGCCATGAAGAGGGCATAGTCGTCGAGCCAATCTGAATTTTGTTGGCAAAACATTTCGAAAGAGCCGCGTTCTGCCCGAGCACCATCGGTTAGAAACGCATAAGCAGCTTTCCCGAGAAGGGCTTGCTTAATCTCGATGACGCGGCCGTATTCCACATGGTCTTCTGGGAGAGATGAAGCAGCAGGGAGATCTTGCAACGACAATAAGCCCTGCGACCGAAGCGAATTCAAATCGATGAGCAGCGGATTGCCCGCGAACGCCGAGAAGAGCTGGTAAGGGGAATCTCCGTATCCGGTCGGACCGAGTGGCAACACCTGCCAAATTTTTTGCCCCGATGCAGCCAGAAATTCGACAAAGTCGTGAGCAGAATCCCCCAGATCGCCGATGCCATGACCTTCGGGCAGGGACGTCACATGAAGAAGGATTCCACCACATCGAGGAAAGATCGCTGGATTCACGCTAGGCTTTTTGAGTGTTAGTTCAGCAAGAGGGTTGCGAGGCACCCGGAAAATCCTGCGTTGAAATGGTGGGCAGTGCAGGACTCGAACCTGCGACCTCCTGCTTGTAAGGCAGGCGCTCTAACCAGCTGAGCTAACCGCCCCTGCTGTTTTTCGCGAGATCAGATCTCGTTAGTTTCGGCGCCGCGCGCGCCTGAGCGAGTATATGCGACTCGCGAAAAGACGGTCAAACCGCTAGCGCCAGATTCGCCTGCAACGGTCTCTTAGCTCACTCGCGCCTGGGCCCTCGCGAACCTAGTCTGGAGGCAGCCCTCCGAGTCGTTCTCCCTGCTAGACTGTTCGCCGTGCGGCGTCTGATCGTCAATGCCGATGATTTTGGGTTCACTCGAGGAGTGAACCGCGCCATCGTCGAAGCTCACACTCATGGCATCGTGACCTCGTCGACCCTGATGGCCCATGGACCCGCATTCGACGACGCCGTGCAATTGGCGAAAGAGCTTCCCCGCCTCAGTGTAGGTTGCCATGTCGTATTGATTGACGGCGAGCCGGTTCTGGACCCTTTTCGTTTGCCCACGATCACTTCCGGAAATTCCGGTTCCGCTCGCTTCCGCGATGGGCTGAAGGGTTTTGCAGCCCGTGCCTTGGCGGGCCGCCTCGATCCGGGAGAGATCGAAGCGGAGACCAGCGCTCAGATTGGCAAGATTCAATCCGCCGGAATCAGTGTCTCTCATCTCGATTCTCACAAGCACACTCATTTATTTCCGAAAGTCTTGCGACCCATGCTGCGCGCCGCGCGCGCCTGCGGGGTTGGAGCCGTTCGCAATCCGTTTGGCCCGCGCCAGCCGCTGAGATCTGCTGAACTGCTGGGTCGGCCGAGTATCTGGACGCGCTACGCCGAGGTGCGTATCCTACGCGCTCTTGCCGGTAAATTTCGCGACGCAGCCAGGCGGGAAGGCTTGGAAACCCCAGATGGCACCCTGGGCATCGTCGTGACCGGCAAGCTGGATGAGAAGCTTTTTCGAGCCATTGCGGCCATCATCCCAGAAGGCACTTGGGAGTTTGTATGCCATCCGGGCTACAATGATGCGGACCTACAGCAGGCCAACACCCGCTTGCGCCAGTCACGGGAGGTTGAGTTGCGCGTTTTAACCATGCCCGAGGTTCGAGAGTTGTTGTTGGACTGCGGTGTCGCGCTGATTTCATACCGCGAGTTGGTTTCGGGCTGAAACCAGATCGTGGTCTAAGTCGCCGGTCGGACTCGTTTTGACCTGTGCGATGACTTTAGTAATCTTAGGAAGTTTCAGCCGGAGGTTAGCATTGCGTTAGATCCGGCTCAGAAACTTGTAAGCTGGGAGGGCGTTAATATGTCTGCCTCAGGGGCAGCCCCGCGTGCGACCTTGGACCTGCGCGTACGGGTGTGGGGAATGGGCGCCGACAACCAACCATTCCATCAGAATGCCAACGCTCAAAATGTTAGCGTAACCGGAGCCTGTATTTGCGGCCTCGAGCATGAATTAAAGGTTGGGGACGTTATCGGCGTTCAATACGAGACCAAGAAAGCTCGTTGTAAAGTTATCTGGGTGATGGAAGCCGGCGGACTCAAGAAAACTCAGGTCGGAGTTCAGTTAGTGGCGGATCAGGAGTGCCCGTGGCTCTCCCAGCTGCCCGCCGAAGTGGTGTCCAATCTGCCGGCGCCTACTCCTGACAATCGTAGAGAGTTTCAACGTCACCGAATTTCCTTTCCTCTCGAATTCCGCGATGAGCGCGTGAACACCCCTATGCGGGTGAACGCAACAGACATCAGCGGCAACGGTTGTTACGTTGAGACGGTCATGCCGTTGCCCATTTCTACCGTGCTGCGGGTGGATTTCTGGCTCGATCAGGAGCGCCTTTCCGCCTCCGCAACGGTTCGCACACGCGATCCCGGAGTCGGCATGGGGATCGAATTCGCTGGATTACCGGAAGACTCCAAGCGGAAGTTCCAAGCCCATCTCGACAAGATTGATCCCGGCATTTCCATGAAGGGACGCACGTCCGAGTAGTTCTTCGGAGCTGTCAGCGTATCCGCCGCACGAATCCCGCCAGTTCCTTATAGAATCTGCATCGTATAGTGTTTCCAGCCATCGAATTACAGAACCTAAGGAAACAACAAGGGCGGACCTCGCGAAATGAAGATCGGGATCACGTGTTATCCCACTTATGGCGGCAGCGGCGTTGTAGCTACCGAACTCGGACTGGAACTAGCCCAACGGGGGCACGAGATTCATTTCATCTCTTATGCCCAGCCGATTCGGCTGCGGGGGGAAGAACCCAATATTCACTACCACGAAGTGGAGGTATCTCGCTATCCGCTGTTCGATTATCCGCCTTACGATTTAGCTTTGGCTACCCGAATGGCTGAAGTCTCGCAGCTGTATGATCTGGATCTTCTGCATGTCCACTATGCCATCCCACACTCGGTGAGCGCGCTGCTGGCGCGGCAGATGCTGGCCGATGGCCCTCGCGGCCGCCGCTTGCCTTTCGTCACCACGCTGCATGGCACGGACATCACGCTTGTCGGGCTCGACCGGTCTTATCTGCCCATCACCCGCTATTCCATCAACCAAAGCGATGGAGTCACTGCTGTCTCCAACTACCTGCGCGACCGCACCATGCGGGTGTTCGACGTGAAGAAAGAAATCGAAGTCATCTATAACTCCGTAAATTGCGATGTGTACTGCAGAAGCAAGAATTCTTCCGAGCTTCGCTCGGAATACGCGTCGAACGGTGAACGGCTGCTGGTTCACCTTTCTAACTTTCGTCCGGTGAAGCGAGTCACCGATGTGATCGAGATATTCGATCGCGTGCGCAAGAAAATCCCCTCGAAGTTATTGTTGATTGGCGACGGCCCGGACCGTTCCGTGGCCGAATGGCTGACGGTACAAAAAGGTATCCATGAGGATGTTCTCTTTCTCGGCAAGCAGGATCAGGTGCAGGAAAAGCTTGGGATCGCGGACATTCTGCTGATGCCCAGCGAATTGGAATCCTTCGGACTGGCGGCGCTGGAGGCGATGGCGTGCGAGACTGTACCGATCGCGACCCGCACCGGCGGGGTGCCGGAAGTGATCGAACATGGAGTCAGTGGCTATCTCGCTGACGTGGGTGATGTGGACACGATGGCGCGCTACGCAATTGAACTTCTGAATGACGAGAGCGCACTGCGAGCCATGGGCAAGGCCTCACGTGCCGTCGCCCAGGCGCGTTTCTGCTCCAGCAGGATCGTTCCGCAATACGAAGCTTTCTACCGGCGCATCGTGGAACGATCTTCATAGAAGCCCTCAGGCACGGCCCCTGCTGTCTGCAGGAGCGGCAAGCGAATCCGCACCAGCGTCCCCTTCCCTTCGTGGCTGTCTATCGTCAGCCGCGCAGTATCTCCATACAACACCTGGAGCCGCTCCGAAACGTTGGCCATGCCAATTCCAGCGCCTCGTCCATTCCCGGCCTCCGGCATCTGGGTCGCCGCCATTCCAACCCCGTCGTCTTCCACCTCAATGACAAGTCTCGAGTCCGACAAGCGGCTGCGCAGGTAGATGCTTCCACCTTCCACCTTTGAGGCGAGCCCGTGCTTGATCGAGTTCTCAACAAGCGGCTGCAACAGCATGCTGGGGACCATCACGTCCAGCGATTCGGGCGCAAGTTCCTTCACCACACGCAGCTTGTCTTTGCCGAAACGGACGACCTCGATGTCGAGATAATTGTCGATGAATTCTACCTCTTCGCGCAAAGGCACGAAGGAGTCCGCGCTGTTGAGCAGGCGGCGAAGGATGGTGGCCAGTTTGGAGATCACTTCGCGCGCCGTATCCGGATCAAAACGCACTAGGGAAGAAATCGAGTTCAGCGTATTGAAGAGGAAATGTGGATTGATCTGATTCTGCAGCGCCTCCATGCGGGCATGCAACAGCAGCCGTTCCTGCTCCTCCAGCTTGATCTGAATGCGCACGCTGTTGAAGATTTTGAGCTCAATCCCAATGGCCATCGCCGAAGCGGCGTAGATCGCCACTTCAACCCACAGATTGCTGCTGTCCATGCTGAAAATGGAATGTGAGAAGTATCGCGCCATCTCGGTTTGTACGAAACGGAGCCCGATGATCGTCGTGAAGAACATGATCTGCCAGTCGAACAGGCGCGGGGTCGGCAGGTTACGGCGAATCAGGCGATAGATGCTGAGATCGATGAAGGGAGAGAACGACCAGATATCGTCCTTATCAAGGGCCATGCTGCGTAATTGGCCGGCGATGAAACCGCAGAGCACTCCGAAGGGAAGCGTCGCCCACTCCCCGTGCACGAGCGCAGGCAGGGCCATCAGTACGCCGCCCAAAACTCCCGACCAGCGCCCGCCAATCACTCCCAACAGCAGCGCGGTTTCGAAGCTCAAGTCGCCGGCCACAAAGCTGTTCACGGAAAATCGAATCCAGGTACCGATCATGATCGGCAAACTAAACCACACGACGAGATAAGTTTTCTGAAGTAACGAGCGCTCCTCACGAAAGAGAAGAGACTTGAACGCGACGGACCGCACCAGGCTGCTGGACACAGCCGCAGCCACGCCCAACTTCACTAGCAGATTGATCCAGATGAGCCGCGGTTCCATGGTGTTGAGGCGAGCGAACAAGTGCCCGCGAGAAAACTGTAGCACGAAGAGGATCGGGTAATCGAAGATCAGCCGATCTTGCGACGTACGCGCAGGTCGCTTCCTGTCATCTCTTTCGGCTCATCCCCACCGAGGATCCCGAGTATTGTCGGTGAAATATCGCGCAACGAGCCATTCGGCTTCAGCGTGTACTGTTTAGCACTTTCGGCGACCAGGATGAACGGTACGGGATTGGTGGTATGCGCCGTGTGTGGGCCGCCGGTGGCGGGATCGATCATCATCTCGGCGTTGCCGTGATCGGCTGTGATCAACATGGCGCCGCCTTTAGCACGAACGGCGGATTCAATGCGGCTCAGACAAGCATCCACAGTTTCGACTGCTTTCACGGTAGGCTCAATCTTGCCTGAGTGCCCGACCATATCGGCGTTGGCGAAGTTCACGATGATCACGTCGAACGTTCCGTCTTCGGTGGCTTTTACGACCGCATCGGCAATGCCAGCTGCGCTCATCTCCGGCTTCAGATCGTAAGTCGCGACCTTCGGCGACTGCACCATCAAGCGCTCTTCGCCGGGGAATGGCTGCTCAACACCACCATTGAAAAAGTATGTAACGTGAGCGTACTTCTCGGTCTCGGCTACGCGCAGGTTACGCATGTTCAGACTGCCCATCACATTGGCCAGGATGTTGGCCATCGATTCCGGCGGAATCACCACTGGCAGGCTGAAGTTTTTGTCGTATTGCGTCATACAAACGTAATGCAGATTCTTCGGAACGCGGTCGCGAGGAATCGTGGCATCGAGGTCGGCGGCGCCGGGAAGATCGCTGCCTCCCTTCGCATTCAAGCCGCTGTTGCGCGCGATCGCACGCGTGATCTGGCGGACTCGGTCGGCGCGAAAATTAAAGCAGACACAGGCATCCTCATCGCGAATGGTCGCCAGCGGCTGGCCGCCCTGGTCGGTACATACAAAGGGCACAACGAACTCATCGGTGACGCCGCGGTTGTAGGAATCTTTCATCCCTTGCACCGGATCGGTGGTCTTACCGCCTTCCGCGTCGCCGAAAACCATGGCGTTGTAGGCCTTGGCAATGCGCTCCCAGCGCCGGTCGCGATCCATGGCATAGTAGCGGCCGTTCACGGTGGCGATTTTGCCGGATTTGAACTCCCGCATCTTCTGCTGGAGTTGCTCGAGATAGCCGGCGCCATTGGTGGGCAGCGTGTCTCGGCCATCCATGAAGGCGTGGATAAAGACTCGATCCACGCCGTTCTGCTTCGCCATCTTGAGCAGCGCATAGAGATGAGCCTGCTGCGAGTGGACACCGCCATCAGAGAGGAGACCAAAAAAATGCAGTTTTCGCTCGCCAACGCGCGCTTGCTTCATGGCCGCGAGCAAGACAGGATGCGAGAGGAACTCACCGTTCTGGATCATCAGATCGATGCGCGTGATGTCCAGGTGTACGATGCGGCCGGCGCCGATGTTGAGATGGCCAACTTCGCTGTTGCCCATCTGTCCTTCGGGCAGTCCAACGAAAGGCCCGCTGGTATGGATCAACGTGTTGGGGTACTCGCGCAGCAGACGGTCGTAGGTGGGCTTGCGCGCAAGCGCGATGGCGTTGGCTTTGGTTTCGGCGCGATAACCCCAGCCGTCAAGGATGATCAGAATGAGCGGTTTTGGACGGGACATAAGTGCGTCTCTAGCTCCTGGCTTGAGAGATCGGCAAGGGAATGGATTTGACGGTTTCCCGGTTTGGGATCAATGGCTATCTACTCTTTCGTGATTGGGCATGCCGTTCTTCTACACGCCTTCGCAAATCGATCACAGTGTCAGGAATCTCGCCGGTCTGTTTGGTCAGGGATGTGCCCGGTCCGTACCCTGGGGTGGGCACCCCCCTCCCCCCCGGTCTATTGGAATCATCATGGTAGCGTGAAAATCGCGAAAAATCCCAGAGCCGCAGCAACTTACGGGCAAAGGCACTAATAGACCTGACTAACCCATTTCCCCGACTTCAGCGTGATAACCGTTAGAAGTGCAAACTTCATTTGATAAACCCGAGACGCCGCGTCTCCGCTTCGACACCCAACAAGATGCTCTCGACTATGGCCGCCAGCTTGTCGAGGACTGCGACCGCGTCTTGGTCTCGAAAAGCTGGAACTTCGCTGAACGCTATCAGAAGGCCGAAATCGACATCGTACTGAAAATCTGCTTCGCCCTTACTCCCGGCTCCAACCGTAGCAACTACGATCTCATTTTTTGCGCTATCCCAGACGGGGTTGTGGGGAACCTCGATAATGCCAGCGCCTTGGAAATCCCCTCTGGTGCGTATGGCTCCCATGCCCACGGGAATCAAGATTGCGTGCTTCTCTATGTTGGATATCCCGTTGAGTGCGCAGAAAAAATCGTCTCCTCCTTTGTATGGCTGGAACCTCCGAAAGAGCGCATGAATTTGATGCGGAATATCTGCACATCGTCCTTTGAGCGCATTCTCGAAGTCAGCGGGCCCCCCGGCAAAGGGGAAGGCAGTGCTCTTGGGATTGAGCACGCCAGAGGCGAAGGCGGCGGCGTAGGTAGCTTGGTCGAGCGCGGCGCGGAGATTGCTAACGGCGTCGAAAGCGATGCTGTCGAAAGTCTCCGGCAGTTTCTTGGTGAGCACAACTGTGATGACGATGTGCTTCCCCTGCGGGTCGGGACGAAACACACGCTTGTATGGGCGTTCATCGCAAAAGGCCCGGAATTTTTCTTCGAGATCACGGATGTGATGCTTTGCCCGCGAGAGGGTGTGGCGCGAACTATCGAACGGGTCTGACATAGGCGCGACGATCCCATTTTAACAAGCCGTGAGATAATTCAGGCCTGCCCCGCTATGAGGTCTAAAGATGCGCCGATTTGAAGTCTTGAAAACGCCAGAGGGATGCGCGGTCCGAGAATTGCCAGATGAACAGTCACGGGTCACACTCCCTAGGAAACCCTCACCCACGATTAACTACACAGCGCGACAGTTTTTAGATTTCATGTTCGCTGATGGCGCTGAATCTGCGTTTATTTCTGGGCGAGTCGCCGAATAGAAGGTCTGCGCGAACATGGGAGTCAATGCCGGAGTCGAAGGCAAGAATACCTGCGAATGTGGCCGCGTATGGTTGCTGACTAAGCGCAAGATCCCCCAACGCGACAAGGATGACATCTCATGCACCTGCGGCAGAACGCTCGTAAGCTGGAACGGCGGGTGCGTGTGGACGGCAGAGTTGATTACGGAGGTTTAGACCCGTGAAATATCATGGACACGACGGAATCGTGAAACCGGGCGAGAATTATGACGCCAGAGGGAAGGCCGAACCCGAACTTCACGAACAGCTAGAGCGTAAAGGATTCAAGTTTCTGATCTTGGCAACGCCGGTCACGCGGACTGTGGCGCGAATGGAACAGCCTTCAATAACGCGGGAGATGTCAGACTTTGATGGTTTCGGTTCAGAGATAATAACGACTTCGGACGGTTGTTCGTCCTGCAAAGTGGAACGCCGGACCATCTCGAAAGCCGCCTGATTTACGTCCCGAGGCTTGCTAGTGCGCTTTGGCATGGTGCCAGTATGCCACGTCCGCCGTCCGTCTCAAAATGAAAGTAGCCCACTACCGGCAAGGACCATGATTGGCGAACCCCATCTCCATTGAAGTAGTATTAGAGCCATGACCGTCGAGCACATACTCGTTGTCGGGCTGGATGACAACAGAGCGGTGATAATTGAGTGCAAGTGCGGCACAAGGGTCAGTTTGCAGCCGGACAATCTGCACATCCCAGAAAAATGCCCGGCGACGGGCTGCGATACGATTTGGATCAAGGGCAAGTCCTTCGGCCTTTCGAGCGAACACGATGAGTGGACCTCGGCTCAACTCACCTTTGTCGAGGCGCTCGGAAATATCAGAAGTAAGCCGCAAAATGGAAAGCCCACAAACGGCGTCTTCAAAATTTTCCTGGAATACGATATGAAGCCACAACAAGTGTGATCTATCTGGCGCTACTGCGCTATCATTGGGCGCATGAAGGCTAAACTCGATCCCACAACGACGCCGGAGCAGAAATTAACACGGTTTCAGCGTGCGCTTCGTAGCGTGCTACAAGTGTCGAAGTCTGATCTCACTCAGATGCTCGCCGATGATGAGAAGATACGCCGCAAAACGAAGGCGAAACCTGGTCCTAAGCCGCGCCGTTCTTCGACTTCGGGCCACGCTTCCGATAGCGAGACTTAGAAAGGTATTTCTTCGCTCTTGCCGGTGAGTTCGGCGAAGGTCAAGCGTTTCCCAGCAACTTGTGAGAGTGCCAGCAGGAAGCGGTCGGAATCCTTGAGTGGATTGTCTTTCGTTGCGCGGTTGTTATAGCGGAACACTTGTTCGTCGATGTAGCGCTCCAAGTGAAATGGTTCTACGCAAACGTAAGTGCCTTTCAGATTGCGCTTGAGCAAGCTCCAGAAGTTCTCCAGTCCGTTTGTGTGAACCTGTCCGCGAACGTAAGTCTCTGAGTGGTCCACAACCTCATGAATGTATTTCCAGCGCAGATGATCGTAAGGCACAGCGTTGTCTGTATAGACTTTTGAACCGTACTTCACATTCTTGAGAACTTCGGCCTGCAAGGTTTCGCGCTTGATATTCGGTACAACCTTAGCGCGAACTGTGCGGCCATCGCGATCGAGCATTCCCATTACAATAGCTTTACCTGTCGGTCCACCAGTGTGACCACTCTGTGCTGCAAATCGTTCACGCCGATCACGGTGCATGTTCTTAACTTTTCCGCCGACGAAAGACTCGTCGATTTCGACGCCACTGCTTTCCGGCCCTCCGAGTTTGAATCCTGGATTCTTCGGTGCCTTGACTACCAGTCTCAACCGTTGCAGCATGAACCAAGCAGTTTTCTGCGAGACTCCCAAAGCGCGGTGCAGTTCCCAGCTAGAGATGCCGTTCTTGCAGTTTACGAGCATCCACATTGCGGGCAGCCACTTCTGCAACGGGATCGGCGAATCCTCGAAGATCGTTTCTACTTTGACAGAGAACTGGCGGCGACAGGTGCGACACTTCCACCGCTTCTGAGTCTTGATATAGTAGGGATTTTTAGCGTCATCGAAATGGCAATCAGGACAGCGCGGTCCGTCAGGCCATCGCATCATAGCAACCGCATCGATGCACACCTGTTCGTCGCTAAAGTATTGAATCGCTTCCTGTAAGGTCTGCGGAATGCCAGTGACTTGTTCCATGAAAGAACCATATCAAATTGGCGTGGGTTAGTCAAGTTAATTATTGCCCGGGCAAAATCCTGATAGTAAAAGGCTTAAGATCGCCGACGGCTGCGGCTTAAGAGCTGCCGCCGTGACCATCATCTGCTTTTGAGGTTGTGGAGCACAAGGTTATGCGTCACAGAAGGACCGTGAATCGGAATGGCTTCAGGGCGGGACTTCGGTGCATCACAGCAGCCCCATCTCGCGCAGCAACTCGCCAAAGCGCGGTTCCGAACGAAGAGGGTCGAGATCCCGGTCGACCTTTGTGGAAGACATGTCGATCGAGCCGAGACTTGCCGCTCTCTGGGCAGGACCGATGGCGTGGATCGCCATCACGCTTATTGAGCGGTCCTGGCCTGCGAACACTCGTCGTCTCAGGTCGCTCCGCGGCATTTCGGCAGCATACGAATCGTGCAAGAATGGCTTTGACTGGAAATTGATCGAAGCGGCGCTCTTCGTCAGAGGCCAAGGCATGTTTTCGCATCGAATCTGGAGCAGAGTCTGTCTCGTCGTTCTTGTCTCAGGACTGGTCCTGCTGTGTATCGTGCCCCCTCTTGCGGTGACCTGGGGCGCGGCATTCGCAGCTTCCTCGCAACCAGCGCAAAAAAATGTCCAGCAAGCTTCAGCGAGCCTCACTTTTTTGCGTGTATTTTCGTCGGCTGATGATGTACGACCGTCGCACCCTATTCTGGACCGGACACTGGACATCATTGCTGGGCCGGCAGACCCTGTCACTCGAGTGGATGCGTTGCAGTCACCTTCCGCCGTGACGACAGACTCGAATCACCGCGTCTTTGTCGCCGATCCCGGCGCCAAGACCGTGCACATCCTCGACTTTGTTCACTCGAAATACGGCCGTCTGGACGGACGCGGCAACCGTCTGCATGATCCTGTCTCGCTCGCCGTGGACGGTCAAAACAATCTATACGTGGGTGACCAGAACAACGGGGACGTACTCGTCTACGACTCGGCAGGAAAGGTTCGCCGTTACTTGGGGAAACTGAGAGGAGGAGAATCGTACTTCGATAGCCCAACCGGAATCGCGATCGATCGAGCTACGGGACACATTTACGTCTGCGACAGGCCAAGGCACATGATCATTGTTATGGACGAGCGAGGGAAACTCATTCGCAAGCTGGGGATCCGCGGCGGTGGGGAACGTCCTGGCGAGTTCAGATTCCCCATTCAGATGGCCCTCTCCGGTGGTGAACTGTTTGTACTCGATGTGGGCAACTCGCGGATTCAGATTCTGGATACAGGAGGCCATTTTCTGGGCGCCATGAATCTCGTCTATGCAGATCGTCGCACCGGATTAGCAGTGGACCCCCAAGGCGATATTTACGTGAGTGACCCAGTTCTCAACAAAATTCAGGTCTTCCGTCACGATCGGCAGACGCTGTACACGTTTGATACGAGCACAATCAAAGACGGGAGCTTTAGCCAACCATCCGGCATGTGGGTTGACGGAGGCCGTTCGCTTTACGTGTTAGATTCTCAGAGCAATCGTGTAGGTCTGTTTCAAATCAAGGGACAGAATGCGTTGAAGTAACCACGAGCGGTGCATACAACATCTGCTCGTTAGTTGGCGTAACATCGCGGTTACACTCGTCGACCATTGAGCCTAGGATGCCGGCAGCCCAAGGGAAAGTCAAACAGTGGCGACGCGTCGCTCCCGGGAAACAATCCATCGAAACAACCCTCCTGCGGTTTAACGAACTGCCCGGCCCAGTGCGGCAACGGTTTGAGCAGGACTGAGGCGTACCTTAAACTTGTCCTCGTCTCCGCAGCTGATTACCGTAATTTCGCCCGGATACTCTCTGACCCAAATCACATGTTCGGGATTCACAAAAACCTCCATACCGTCTACATCTTCAAACATGACAAACTCCACGTTGCCTCCTTTGGGTAATCCCTGCTCAGCCTTGAGGAATAACAAATTCACTGCGCTGTTCGGCCGCCTGTGCCGAAAATCGCCGCTGCACCACGGAAAGGACCGGTAGAGTTTACCGAAAAGGATGCAGATCCTCCAGTTGCGCTCGCTTACTCCGTCTTGACAAAATAAATTGTAATCGTCGGGGTCTCCAATCCTGCGCGCGAAGAGTCGGGGAAGAGGTGGGATAGCGGTTATACTGCATTCGGAGGAGGAATCATGTCGATTAGCGAATTGCTGCTGCCTGAGCTGGATGAAGAGATGAAAAAGACGCGCACGACTCTGGAACGAGTACCTGCCGACAAGAAAGAGTTTGCACCGCATGCCAAGTCGATGCCGCTGGGCAAACTGGCACCTCACGTGGCGCAGTTGGCCAGCTTCGGGTTGACGATCCTGACGACGCCTGAGCTGGACTTCTCCAAGGGCAGCATCCAGCCGCTGCCGTTCGAGTCTTCGGCTCAATTGCTGAAGGCTTTCGATGAGGGGGTGGCGAAGGTTCGCGCCGCGTTGCAAGCCACTCCGGATGGAGCCTGGAAAGAAAACTGGAAACTAAGCTTTCAGGGTAAGTCCATTTTCGAGGGGCAGCGATTTCTGGCTTACCGGGAGATGTTTCTGAATCACATGGTCCATCACCGTGCCCAGCTTGGCGTTTATCTACGATTAAACGAGAAGCCGGTGCCCGCGATCTACGGTCCGTCTGCGGACGACACGATGGGATTTTGAAATTCCGCCTGGACCGCAAACGCTCACTTCTGTGGTGAATCCGTCTTCTCCTCGGATCGCTTGAGCACGGAGTCGACCTCGGCTTGTATTCGGGGATAGACCGCCCGCATCGTTTCCGCGGTCACCGTGGGCATCTCGTGAAGAAACTTCTGCCCGGTCGGAGACGAGTAAAAAGCAGTCAGCGCGTCGATGTCAGACTTCGTAAAGTGCCGCTGGTAGACGGGGATCATATCGCTCAGCATTTCGTCGAGAGGAAAGTTCTTGATGAGATCCTGGGACTGTTGGTCCATTTGCGTGAGCTCTGCGTCGGTAACATCTGGACGCCGCTTCTTCATCTGCTCGCGATTCATGCTGCGCATCTGCGCGAACAGCTGCTGCAACATCTGGCTCATCTGCTCGCGGCTTAGCATGACGTCAAAGAGCTTCTTGACGTCTTCCTTGGAGGCTGCGTCCGGAGCGATCGAAACCGTGGTCTGCGCCCCGGCGGACATCGACAAAGCTAAAACACACACAGAGAGCAATGACTTCAATCGCATACAACCTCCGCCTTACAGAATATGCTCGATCAGCCTTTGTAGTTCAGCGCCTTCAGCCCAAGAAACCGCGCTGAGTTCCCCAACTCTTCTTCAATCCTGAGCAACTGGTTGTACTTGGAAATGCGGTCGGTGCGGGAGGCCGATCCAGTCTTGATCTGTCCGGCTCCGGTGGCCACAGCTAAATCCGCAATAAAGGTGTCTTCCGTCTCGCCGGAGCGATGCGAAATCACCGACGTGTAACCATTGCGTCGAGCCAGGTCGATTGCGTCGAAAGTCTCGCTGACGGTGCCAATCTGATTCACTTTGATCAGGATTGAGTTGGCGACGCCTTTATCGATTCCTTCCTGCAGAAACTGGATGTTGGTGACAAAAATGTCATCGCCGACGAGTTGAATCTTGCCGCCGAGTTCTTTGGTGAGGTTCTGCCAACCCTCCCAATCGCCTTCGGCCAGCCCGTCTTCCAGCGAAACAATGGGGTAGTCTTTGACCCACTTGGCATAGAACTTCACCATGTCGTCGGAGCCTTTCGTGGACTTGTCCGACTTCTTGAAAATATAGTTGCCATCCTGATAGAACTCGCTGGACGCAGGATCGAGAGCGATCGCGATTTCTTCTCCCGGCTTGTATCCCGCTTGCTGAATGGCTTCCAGCACAACTTCGATGGCTTCGACATTCGACTTCACCGACGGCGCAAATCCACCTTCGTCGCCGACTGCGGTGTTGTAGCCGCGCTTTTTCAGTACTCCTTTGAGCGTGTGGAAAACTTCCACGCCCCAGCGCAAGGCCTCAGAGAAGGAAGGAGCGCCTACGGGCATCACCATGAATTCCTGAAAATCTACATTGTTGTCGGCGTGCGCTCCGCCGTTCAGGATGTTCATCATGGGGGTGGGCAGCGTGTTGGCGCCGGCGCCGCCGAGATAGCGATAGAGCGGTATATCCATCGACGCCGCAGAGGCGCGCGCCGTGGCCATGGAAACGGCAAGAATTGCATTCGCACCGAGGCGGCCTTTGGTTTCCGTGCCATCCAGTTCAACCATCCTGCCATCGAGCCCGCGCTGGTCGAAGGCATCGTAATTCGCAAGGGCCTCGGCAATCTCGCTGTTCACGTTCTCCACCGCTTTGAGCACACCCTTACCGAGAAAGCGAGCTTTATCGCCGTCACGCAGTTCGACCGCCTCATGCTCGCCGGTTGACGCGCCGCTGGGCACGATCGCCCGGCCCATGGAGCCGTCACCAAGAAATACTTCCGCTTCCACCGTAGGATTGCCACGTGAGTCCAGGACTTCTCTTGCATGAATTGCCGCAATATTTGACATCGATTAGGTCCGTTTCCTTATGATTTGACGATTAGAGCGATGCGCCCTGGTCATCCCGTCCAATGGACGCCGGTGTGTCACTTGCCATCGTGTGGTCTGAGACTCACGATTATAGCGGACGGAAGATCACGGCAACGTGACAATGCTCACACCGCGCACTCCCTGATTTCCCAGCTTCGGAACGACACCACCCTTATCTTCGCTGGTTCCCTGGCAACTCCAGAGGTTGTTCCAGCCATCCGTCTCATCTAGAGTCAAAACAACGATGGGGAGATTTTAGGGTTGTAAATTTGTGGAGGAGTTATTTTGTGGAGGAGTTATGAGGAAGTGGACAGTTCTACCCTGCATGTTGCTGCTCGCAGCCATAGCTGTAGCGCAGGCCAGCGGCCCCGTACCAGCCGGAACCGCCCTGATGGTGAAGCTGGAGACCACTCTTGCCACCTTCAGCAACAAGGCGGGTGATCCTTTCTCGGCGCGATTGACTCAACCGGTCGTGCTAAATGGCAAGACATTGCTTCCTGCGGGAACGATGGTGGAGGGCCGCGTCACCAGAGTCCTCGAACCGCGCCGCATCACCGGCAAGCCAACCATCGGAATTTTGCCCGAAGCGCTGGTCTTGCCGACAGGCGAGCGACTGTTCCTGGACGCAACGCTGGTCGATACCGATATTCTCGGCACGGACGTCAATCAGGAGGGCGAGTTCAAAGGAGCGGGTCATGACCGCCGCGACGAAATTGAAACTGGTGGCGGCACTGCAGGTGGAATGCTGATCGGCGGCCTTATCGGTGGTCCTCCGGGAATCCTGATCGGCGGAGTCGTTGGCGCAGGCTCAACTGGCGTTCACTGGCTCAGCAAGCATCGCTCGGCCACGCTGCCTGCTGGTACGGAACTCACGCTCGAACTCAATCGTCCGCTGACGATGACAACTTCAGTTGCTAGCTCAGGACAGTGAGGAAATCTTGAAAGACGCCGGAGGCGCGCCTCCGGCGTTTTGTTTTTCCAGGAGCAGCACGACTTCATGGCTACATTCCTGCGGCCAGTTCCCATTCGCTCAGCAACTGCAGTTCAATCCAGCCTTCCACTGGCAAAGCGTCTACGGGCAAACGATTGTGCCAGAGGCTGAAGCGCAGCTTCAGGATGCTAGTGGCCGCAACTCCCGCCGCACTTGAATGGACCGCCCCGGCATGATTACCCGAGACAGGTTTCGCGAGCAGCCAGCTGAGCGGCAACCGAAACTCGAAGTTCCGGAGCAATGCGACTTTGGCGCTCTCTTCTGCCTTTGCCGAAGCGGCAAGCGACGATTTCTCCCGCCCGTCTACCTTCCACTCCGTAAGCTTGCGGTCTTCGACCTTGGCGTCGAGCCGCAAAGTCCGCCGTGGGCGTGATTCTCCGTTCGCCCACCATTCAAGGTTCACGACCAACTCAAAATCCATGTCCGGAACCGCGCCGGCAAAATCCAACCGCCCGTAAACGAACGTGCTGTCAATTCCAGCGTGTACGGAATCCAGCAGGAACTGTTTTCCGTGCATGGCGCCGGCCCGCTGATCGGCAGTGAAAATGGCGGCGCCCATCCATTCGAAGTAGCGAATCTTGTCGCCTGACACGCGGGGATGAATGTAGGCGGTCTGCGGAGTGAAGGCCGGCCGCACTTCTCCTCCCGTAATCGGTTGCGCCAGATAATCCGGGGGGGCGGCGCCCAGCGCCTGGTAGACGTTCGAAAGATGCTTGCGGTAGAGTTCGTCGAAATCGCGGTCGTTGGCCGAGTGATGCTCGGGACCGTACCACCAGTTCCAGTCGCTGCCCTCGGCAATCATGATTTCTTCGAAGGCAAGTTTCCGTTGCGGCTGGCTGGCGCGGGCGGCATTCTGGGCATAAAACTCGCGCGCGTGATGGAGATAATCCCAGGCTCGATTGTCTTCCGGAGCGCCAATCCAAACGTTGAAGTTGGCGTTGATCCACGACCCAGGTACGAGAGATTTCAAGGGCGAGACGTTGCGATGACGCGCGATGGCCTCGGAAACCGTTACAGCCTCCAACCCGGCTTCGTGCTGTAGCGCGTCGTAGAAGCGGCTCAGAAATTCGCGGCCCGACTTCGGGTAGTATTCCCAGGCGTTCTCTCCATCGAGAATCACGGAGACGACGGCGTCGCGTCCTTGCGCCAACACCGGCTGCGCGGCATCTTTAATGTTGCGCAGAAGATGTCCGGCGGCATCGGTCGGATCCATTCCCGAATAAACAAAACCAATCAGATCAGAGATCGTATGATCCCGGAAGACAAGGTACATGCTGGCTTCGCCATTCTCATAGCGGTGAATGTTATAGAGCCGCTCGGCCAGCGGCGCGGGCAGCCGGCCATTGCCATCGCGCTGGAAAAAAACACCGGTGCTGCGGCCGAGCACGCCTTCGTCGGTGGCCATCCACTTGACCCCGAGGCTGTGCGCAATCGCCAGCGTCTCTTCAGAGACGCTGCCTTCCGAGGGCCAAACGCCCTGCGGCCGAACCCCGAACACCTGCTGGTGCAGATCGAGCGCACGCACCAGCTGTTCGCGCGCGTCTTCGGGATGACGAAACCGGTTCTGCGGCAGAGGCAGCCCCGGAGAGGAAACGGCTCCCACATTGGTGTCGCAGACCAGGGGAAGAATGGGATGATAAAAAGGCGTCGCCGAGATCTCGATGGATTTTCTCTTCGCAGCCGCGGCATACGCCGGCACAACCTTGCCCATCAGTTCCCGCTCGCGAGCAATCACAAAACTCTGGTCTTCGAGAGAATAGTCGCGCTCTTTCCTGATCAGCGCCGCAACGTCTTTTTCTTCCAGAAAAAACTCGTCGAACCATGCGATTTGGGAAAGCACTTGCAAGTCCGTGAAATCACGGAGATGGAAATATTTTTCTGCCTTCTCGGGCGAAAACCCATGCTCGCGGAAGCGCTCGTACAGCTCTCGATACCGCGGATACCGCCCGATCAAGTTCGCCGGGTTGGCCTGAAACAGATACTGCAGAGCGAAGTGTCGCTCCTTTAGCGTCAAATCCTTAGCGGGCTTGGCCGCCACATTCAAAAATGGATCCTGCGCCGTCCCTGCAACGTAATCCTGAATTTGCGTGATCAGCGACGGCACCAGATTGAAGTTCTGATGAACATTGGGAAACTCGTCCAGGAGTTTCACCATCCCGTAATAATCCTTAAGCGCGTGCAGCCGCACCCAAGGCAAACGGTATTCGTCCGTCACCAAATCCTTATAGAAGGGCTGGTGCTGGTGCCAGAGAAGAATCAGACGCAGGGCGGGCATGGCTGGAAGAGTCAGTCTAGCATGGGGGATTCGGCGCAACAGCGCACCAAAGAACATGGCAACAAGCGCGCAGGAAATCGAGCGTCATCCTTCTGTGAGTTTGGCGCATCCGAGTCTCTGTGTATTGTCCAATGCATCTTCCGGTACACTAAGGACTCGTAACATGCCAGAAGCTCCCATCGCCGCCGATCGCCCCACTCTGCTCTCGGACCAGGACCTTTACCTGTTCAATGAGGGTAGCAACTATCGTCTTTTCGAAACCGTGGGCGCGCATCTGGTGACGCGAGATGGAAAAGCTGGCGCTATGTTCAGCGTGTGGGCTCCGAATGCAAACTTGGTTTCCGTGATTGGGAACTTCAACTCCTGGGGCGCGCGAAGCAACTTGCTCCAGTCCCGGGGCAACTCGGGAATCTGGGAAGGATTCATCCCCGGCGTAACCCAAGGGGCGATCTACAAATTTCACATTGAATCGCGACGTCAAGGCTACCAAGTCGACAAAGCCGACCCGCTCGGCCTATGGCACGAGAAACCGCCGCGCACGGCTTCGGTGGTGTGGGATCTCGATTATGAATGGGGCGATCGGGAATGGATGGAAAAACGCGCCGCGCGGAACTCGCTGCGGGCTCCGCAGTCCATTTATGAAGTTCATCTTGGCTCCTGGATGCGAGTTCCCGAGGAACATAATCGTCCGCTGACTTATCGCGAGACCGCGCCGCGTCTGGCCGATTACGTGGGACGCATGGGCTTCACTCACGTGGAATTCATGCCGGTGATGGAGCATCCCTTTTATGGCTCCTGGGGATATCAGACCACCGGCTATTTCGCTCCCACCTCGCGCTACGGGACGCCGCAGGATTTCATGTACCTAGTGGATTACCTGCACCAGTACGACATCGCAGTGATCCTAGACTGGGTGCCTTCGCACTTCCCTTCCGACGCTCACGGGTTGGCTTACTTCGACGGAACGCATCTTTACGAACATGCGGATTCGCGGCAGGGCTTCCATCCCGACTGGAAGACGCACATCTTTAACTACGGACGCTCGGAAGTACGCAGCTTTCTCATGTCGAGCGCGATGTTCTGGCTGGACAAATACCATATCGACGGTCTGCGGGTGGATGCGGTCGCGTCCATGCTCTATCTCGACTATTCCCGGAACGCCGGGGAGTGGATTCCCAACAAATTTGGCGGGCGGGAGAACCTCGACGCCATCGATTTTCTGCGCCGATTCAATCAGGAAGTGTATAAAGAGCATCCCGATATTCAGACCACCGCGGAAGAATCCACTTCGTGGCCCATGGTTTCGCGGCCGGTTTACCTGGGCGGCCTCGGCTTCGGCATGAAGTGGGACATGGGATGGATGCACGACACGCTGGAGTATTTCGAGCAGGATCCCATTCACCGCCGATACCATCACAGCAAGCTTACCTTCCGCATGCTGTATTCATTCCAGGAAAATTTCGTGCTGCCGCTATCGCACGATGAGGTGGTTCACGGTAAAGGATCGTTGATCGGCAAAATGCCCGGTGACGAGAAGCAGCGCTTCGCCAACCTGCGGCTCTTATACGGCTACATGTATGCTCAGCCGGGAAAGAAATTGCTGTTCATGGGTGACGAGTTCGGCCAGGTCCGCGAGTGGGCCCACGACAGCAGCCTGGAATGGCATGTGCTTCAGTATCCGGTTCACAGTGGCCTGCAGGAATGGGTGGGACAGCTGAACCGGCTTTACCGCGCCGAACCAGCACTGCACGTGCTTGACGCCAACGCAGCCGGCTTCGAGTGGGTGGATTGCAACGACAGTCTTACGAGCACGATTTCGCTTTTGCGCAAGACTGAGTCCGCCAAAGACACCGTTCTCATCGTTTGTAACTTCACGCCCATTCCCCGAATCAGCTATCGCATCGGCGTGCCGTCGGGCGGTTACTGGCGCGAATTGCTGAACAGCGACGCCTTGGAATATGGGGGCACCGGGGTGGGCAATCTGGGCGGTGTGCATGCGCAAGCCGAGCCGGCACACGGGCGACCGTATTCGTTGAAACTGACGCTGCCGCCTCTGGCGGCACTCTTTCTGAAGGCTGGATAGCAAATCCGTCCGCCCGTATGCGCTTCTAACCCCATGCTAGACTGCGGTAAGAAGCGCCCTAATGCGGATTCTCACCCGCTACATTCTTCGTGAAGTAAGCTCGCACGCCCTCATCGGCGCGGCCATCTTCACCTTCGTGCTGTTCACGCGCGATCTGGGGCGCATTCTGGAACTCGTGGTTCGGGCTAGCGCGCCGCTGCCCAGCGTGGCCGAGATTTTCTTTTACACGGTGCCGCTCGCGCTCACCTACACCATCCCGATGAGCGTGCTGGTGGGAATTCTTATTGGACTGAGCCGTCTTGCCGCCGACAGTGAAATCACCGCCATGCGGGCCAGCGGCATGGGCGTGTGGAATTTTGGCCGCGTGCTGGCAATTTTCGTCGTGGCCGCGTGGCTGCTGGCTCTGGGCAATGGACTTTACCTGGCTCCTTACTCGCTGGCATCCCTGGGGCATCTGGAGGATCAACTCAAAGGCTCGCAAGTCTCGTTTGAAGTCCAACCGAGAGTTTTTTACGAAGGCTTTCCCAAGATCGTGCTCTACGTGCAGGACGTGCATACCGCGCAAGGAGCCGCGATTTGGAAAGGTGTATTTCTCGCCGACATCTCCGATCCCGCCAATCCTCGGATCACGCTGGCGCACGAAGGCATCCTTGTCCCTGAGGGGCAGGATCGGCTGCATCTGCATCTGATTGATGGCTCGACTCATGAGACAGATCCCAGACTGGCCGACCATTACCAGATCTCCACGTTTCAGCAAACTGACATTCCCCTGGATTTGCCTTCCACGGAAAACAAGGCGGATGAACAGGTCCCGGTGGGACTGGTAAGCACAGGGGCGCTGCGCGATTATGCGCACCGCGTCGATCCTGTTTCGGCGCGCTGGTACTTGATCGAATTTCACCGGCGCTTCGCCCTTCCCACGGCTTGCCTTGTGTTGGCGATGGTTGGGATCCCGCTGGGCCTGTCGTCGAAGAAAAGCGGAAAGTCGGGCGGTTTCGTCCTCACTATCGCGCTAGTTTTCATTTATTACTTCGTTTCTCTGATCGGAGTGTCGCTGGCGCGGCAAGGCAAGGTCGGGCCCATGCTCGGAGCGTGGCTAGCCACCATTGTGTTCTTTGTGGCTGGAGCAATCCTGCTATGGCAAGCGGAACGGCGGCCGATTGCACTTTCGGCATTCCGTCTCCGGCTGTGGGGCAAGCGCGGCACGCCCCAGATCAACGGCAACGTCCCAACATTCCGGTTGGGGCGCCGCGACAGCGTCAACGCCTTCGAGCGCGCCTCCACTCGCCGCCGCGTCTTCAGCGCCAGCTTCCCCACCCTGCTGGATGACTACGTGTTGCGCGATTTCTTCGTCTACCTGGGAATGATCCTTTCCGCATTCCTCGTGCTCCTGCTGGTGTTCACCCTGTTCGAGTTGCTGAGTGACATCCTCCGCAATCAGACGCCCTTTCTGGTGGTGGCCGAATATCTTCTCAATGTCGCTCCTTACCTGCTCTACAACGTTGCTCCGTTGATCATGCTGCTGGCGGTGCTTATCACGTTTGGGTTGATGAACCGCTCCAACGAGATCACGGCGATCAAAGCTACGGGAACCAGCATCTACCGCATCGTCACTCCCGTGCTGGTTGCAGCGGCAGTGCTGGCGGTGGGATTATTTTTCGCCGACCAGTTTTACCTGCCTCATACCAACCAGCGCCAGGAAGCGCTACATAACCAGATCAAGGGCAAGCCCGCGCAAACTTATCTGCGTCCCGATCGCAAGTGGATTTTCGGACAGCATAACGACATTTACTACTACCAGTTCTTCGATCCCGACCACGATCAGTTCGCGAATGTCACGATCTTTCAAATCGATCCTGCTAGCTTCGCCATCACGCAGCGTATCCATGCCGATTCGGCGCACTGGGCGGACAATCTGAATCGCTGGATCTTCGAACGAGGCTGGCAGCGCTCGCTGAATGGCCCGGCGATTGCCGACTTCCGCACCTTCGACGTCTCCACTTTCCCGGAACTAAGCGAGGCTCCGTCCTATTTCAAGAAGGAAGTGAAACAGTACTCCGAGATGAACTACGAGGAGTTGCGGCGCTACATCCGCGATCTGCAGCAAAGCGGCTTCGACGTGGTGCGGCTCCGGGTGCAACTCAACAAGAAGCTTTCGTTCCCGCTGATCACACTGATTATGGCCGTGCTGGCCATTCCGTTTTCTCTGTCGGCATCCAAGAAAGGCGCAATCACCGGGGTCGCGGTTGCGGTGGGAATTGCCGTGGTCTATACGGTGGTATCGCGGCTATTCGAGGCCATGGGAGACCTCAGCCAGCTGCCGCCGGCCTTGGCAGCCTGGTCGCCGGACCTGATTTTTGCGCTGGTGGGTGCTTACATGATTCTGAAGATTCCCACCTGATCGCCGGCCCTGTCCGGGCCACGGACTACTTCACCGCTACTCCCCAGGGAAAGTTATCGGTTTGGACCGGCGCTTGGGGAATGAGCGCTCCGGTTGAAGGCGTGATGGCATATTGCGAGAGATTGGCCGAGTTCAGATTAGCCACGAACAGCCAGCTGTCATCGCTACGAACTGCTATCGAGGTCGGATATGAATTGGTAGTAACCGGAGTAGGATTTAGCGGCGTCAGGCTGCCGGTGGTGGTGCTGACCTTGTAGGCTGAGATTGCGTTCTGCCCGGTATCCAGTACGTACAAGAAATTGGCGTACGCGTCCATCAACAACGGGCCGGGCGCGTTGCCCGCGGCAAATGGCGAACCATTGACGGGGAGCAGACTGAAGTCCGCATTGGGACAGCTCGGCAACGAAATGCTATTGCAGATGGTGAAAGCGCTGACGCTATTATTGGGCTGCGAGTTCGACAGGTAAACGAATCGATTACATGGATCGACGGTGACTCCCGAAGGCACCGTGCCCGTAACATTTTCTGAAACGGCCGTTAAAGTACCCGTGGATGAAACAGAGTAGTTCAGCACGATGTAGTTGGTGGAATCCGTGACGTAAAGATTCTCCGTGGTGGGAGGTACATTGCCCGAGCAAGTCGCGAAGGCGGGAGGGTAGACCGTGGGGGTGATCGCAAGCGCGGAAGGACTCGGAATGGCACCTCGCGTGGCGCCGCCGGGAAGCTCGGTTACTGGAAAGGGTGAGCCCGAGACCTCCGTCAAAGTGCCACCACTGATGGCGAGTACTGATACAGCGGCGGGAGTGGAGTCAGCGACGAAAAGAAATTTTCCAGCCGAATCTACCACCATCGCTTTTGGCGTAACACCGCCGTTCAAAGTTGTCGTCGTTCCCGATCCCAACTTTCCGTCGGAGGCTATGGTGAACGTCTCGATTCCAGTGACGCTGGCAGCAACGGCAGCACTCTGATAGACCATCACGTACGCATAGGCGCCGGCTGGATCGAGAACTACGGCGGTTGGTTGTCCGCTCGTAGGCGGCCCGGCGGTATTGAAGATCTGCGTGATATGCCCGTTGCCCAAGTCAAGGCTGAAGGTATCCATATCCGCATTGCCCTGCGTGGAGACTACGACCAGCCCATTGTTGGAGGACGAATACTTCGTGCTGCATGCCAGCAGCAACGCCACCGAAATCAGAGCAGCGACTCCCAAAATCCAGGTAAACCTAGTCCGCATTCTTCGCTTTGTCTCCCGTGAACGTGCTGATGCACACCCCGGCAGCCACTTACCGGGCTCGAACACTTTGTGTAAGGCGTGAATTGCCATCCATTTATGTATCAGGAATGAGCGGGAAGAGCAAACGCCACCAAGCTCATTGGAACCGCGGATGCGGCTGTGAGTTGCCTAGGTGCAGTGATTACTGGCTAGTGGTTAGTGGTCAGTTTGCGCTGCAGCTTGACTTTACTGGCCACTGATCACTGGCCACTTCTTTTCTGCTTTACGCTTCTTGTTCTGCCGGAATGGGTTCCGGGACTTTCCCCGATTGGGCGCTGACCGCCAGCGGAAGGTGAATCTCGATCAGGAGCCCGCCTTCCGATCGGTTAAGAGCGGCAACGCGTCCGCCATGAAACCGCACTGCTCGTTCGGTGATCGCCAGACCGAGACCAACTCCGCCGGTCTGTCGACCGCGATCATCGTCGAGGCGGTAGAACGGCTGAAACAATTTCTCGAGCGCGTCGGACGGCACGCCCGATCCACAATCCGTGACACTCACCACCGCTTCCGTGCCATCGGAGTGCTCTTTCCTCTCCAGGTGAATCTCGATCGTTGTGCCTTCGTGCGTGTAGCGAATGGCGTTGCGTACCACATTCTCGATGGCGCTATGCAAGAGCGAAGCTTCCCCGCGCACTCCCCAATTGCCCGGCGGAATATCGCTGCGTACGTGGCAGTGCCGCGCCTGGGCTTCGAACTCGGCATCTTCGGCGACATTCAGCACTACTTCATCGAGCAGAACCGGCGTGGGCGGCACGCGCTGCTCACCATCTTCCAGCCGGGCCAGGGTGAGCAGACGGCCAATGAGCTCGTTCAAGCGGCTGGCTTCGAGCTCGATGCGTTCGAGCATGCTGGCGCTCTCTGGTCCGGAGCGTTGTCGAGCCAGGCCGAGCGCCACATTCAAGCGAGCCAGCGGAGATCGCAACTCGTGAGAAATGTCGTTCAGCAGACGGGACTGCGCTTTGACCAATGTCTCCAGCCGGCCGGCCATGGTGTCGAAATCGCGGACCAGACCTGCAATCTCGTCGTGCCGCCTGCTCTTGGGATTGCCGGCGCGAGCCGTCAAGTCACCGGCGGCCAACCGTTGGGTCGCAGCCCGAAGCCGGGACACGGGCTTGGTCACATACCAGGCAAGAAAATAACAAACCAATCCAGAAGACAATACGGCAATGATCAAACCCGGCACCGGCATACCGCGTGGTCCGAAAAAAACGCGCGGACCGGGCGGCAGGCCCATCACCAGAGTGTAACGATGTCTCCCGTCGGAAGACGCTCGCGAATCCCGCTGGACAGGAGGTGGCGGGAAAACAATTCCGTCGCGCGGGGAGCGGGTTCCGCCCGAGGCCACACGTATCGCCCAGTCGGGGGCGCCACGGTGGGAAATTTCTTCTCCCTGCTCGTCGAAAAGATAGGCTCGCACGTGCTGGGTTGCTTCCAGATTTTCCAGATACTGCCGCAGCTGGCGAGCTCCGCCTTCTTCATAGGCGTTGACAGCATCGTTCAACGCCGTCGCGCGCAGAGCCTCCCAGGTGGCACTTCGGGGACGGAAAGCCAGGGTAACCAGGATCGCCAGGACAATAAACAATGCCTGCGCCACCCAGAAAGAAAGAAAAATCTTGAGGAAGAGGCTCTTCATGAGGTGACTTTGGCCTTTTCCTTTTCCCCTAGCTTCTCTACCTTCTCACGCGGACGGGCAAAGATGTAACCCACGCCTCGAATGGTCTTGATGTGCTCGTCGTTGTCGGTATCGCCAAGTTTCTTGCGCACTTTGCTGACGTGCATATCGATGCTGCGATCAAAGGGCGAAAACTTGCGGCTCAGCACGGCATTCACCAGACGCTCGCGCGGCACGACGCGTCCCGCCTCCCGGAGCAGAACCTCCAGGAGGTTGAATTCGACTGAGGTCAATTCCACGGGCCGGCCATCACGGCGCACACTGCGCGTGGCGGGATCGAGCTCGATCTCGCCGACGCGCACGATTTCCGGCGCGGCCGGTGACGACTTATCGCCGCGGGTGCGGCGGAGCACGGCGCGAATCCGCGCCACAAGCTCTCTCGGATTAAAGGGCTTGGGCAAATAATCGTCGGCGCCAATCTCCAGACCAACGATGCGGTCCACGTCTTCTCCCCTCGCGGTGAGCAATAGCACGGGAAGGCGCGAGGTGGCACGAATCCTCCGCAATACTTCGAAACCGTTGATGCCGGGCAGCATTACGTCGAGGATAACCAGTAGATATCCCCCACCGGTGGCTCGCTGCAGCCCACTTTCGCCGTCGTGAGCAGCTTCCACGACAAAGCCCTCGGCCTGCAGGTATTCGCCCACAAGAGTACAGAGTTCGACGTCATCATCGATGACCAGAATGCGTTCCATATTTCTGGTTTTCATTGTGCACCAACCGACCCACAGCCCGCGGTAAAGAATTGTCAAAAAGGCTCCGCTTACTGATGACAAAACTTTACTCGGATTTACTCAGCTTTTACCACTTTCCGGCTCGAATCGTGTTCCTATGAGTGTACGCAAAAGAGCCGAGTTTCTGAAGTTTGATGCAAGGAGCAGCTCTGGAAGGAGCCAAGATTTATGAAATCGATTCGAGTTCGTTTGCTGATCGCGGCGCTGGCTGTATTGCTGGGCGGTGCGCTGGCCAAATCACAAACCGCGGACACGCCTGCCGCTCCGCCTCCGCATGGCCACGGCCCTGGATTCGGCATGGATGGTCACATGATGGAGTTCTACGCCAAGTTTCTGAATGTGACCGATGACCAGAAGACACAGATGAAGGCGGTCATGCAGAAAGAACGGGCTACCCTGAAGCCGTTGATGCAGCAGGTTCGCCAGCTGGACCAACAACTCAAGCCGTATGAGGAAGGCAGCTATGACGCAGCCAAGGTGCAAGCTGCGGTCGCGCAGCAAGCGCAGACGCTGGTGCAACTGAAGGTGGAGGAAACCCGCATTCACAACGCACTTTACCAACTGCTGACACCCGATCAGCAGAGCAAGTTGAAGGAGTTCGAGGCCAACCGGGCAGCGCGTATGCAGCAACGAATGCAGAACGCCCCGGCGGTCGACCAGAACTAAGAATTGGTTCGCGTAAGTGATTTGGAGTCATGGCTTAACTGGGGATGCGGGCTTGGGAATCTCCTGGGCCCGCTGTTTTTCCGCAGGCACTGCTCGAAGGAATGATGTTATGGATTTAGAACAAGTCTTCATTTTCGATGTAGGATGGCTTTTCTTCGCGGCCTGGGGATTAGTACTTGCAATGGTTAGCGTGATCGCCTTTGGGCGAGATATTGCGGCATTCTTCCCACGGCTCACCCGCCAGTCTGACCGTCATTAGTCTCGCCACGGATTGAGTCGCATCTCCGCTGCTGCGAAATCGCTGTCCCAAGGCAATCTTGGTACCTTTGCAAAAGTTTGATCCCACGCCTGCTAAAATTTCATCTATCACTCATTCATGATTCCGAAGAGCATGCGACCGCTGCTGCCCTATCTCAAGCGCTATCGCTGGGGATTTGTGGTTGGTGCCCTTTGCATCGTGTTGAGCAACGGAGCTCAGGCGGGACTGCCAAGAGTGATCGGCAACGCCGCTCAGAGTCTGGCAAGCGGTGTCAACCGGCACAAGCTCTTGATTTTCACCCTGCAGGTGCTGGGGTTAGCGGTGGTTCGAGGCATCTTCCTGTTTCTCACGCGCTGGATTGTGATTGGCATCTCGCGCGATATTGAGTTCGATCTGCGCAACGATCTTTTTGCCCACCTGGAAACGCTTTCTTATTCTTACTATCAGCGCATGCGCACTGGCGACATTATGGCCAGGATGACGAATGAT
>Ga0182015_10001648_pt1 | contig 28954 bp, 25 predicted proteins | sample 712P3MmetaG_FD_120478 | JGI IMG/M metagenome (GOLD analysis project Ga0182015, IMG submission 120478) | Permafrost microbial communities from Stordalen Mire, Sweden - 712P3M metaG | ecosystem: Environmental > Terrestrial > Soil > Wetlands > Permafrost | place: Sweden: Stordalen | collected... | reverse complement strand
GCGCAATACGCCTTGGTACCGCTGGTGGTTCCGAGCGGTGTAGCGGTGGTCCAGAACTGGGGCGGAGTGGTTGCCGTAGCAGCAATCGGGGTTGAAGCAAACTTGTAGCCGCTCTTGCCCAAGCCTCCGGGACCGTTGTTGGACAAGTTGTTGTCAATCAGGCAGGCCGTAGTCGTGCTCGGAACGCAGGCCACGTTGATCGCGCCACCCAAGGCTACCAAGTTGGTATAGCCAATCGTGGGATAGGACGCGAAGTAACCAACCTCGCCAGTGACGATAGTGCGCTCGCCAGCAGCCGCAGACGAATCGTTGGCTGCCATCTTGGCGCGCATCAGGTTAGGAATCGCGATAGCTGCAATGATCAGGATGATTGCCACCACGATCAGCAGCTCAATCAGTGAGAAACCTTTCTGTTTCCGCATCTCTACCCTCTCGTTGTTTTATAGAAAAGTCATGAAGACGCCGGAATGATTGCACATTTGTATCCGGATTCCTCCGTTACTTCCGTCATCGATACGGTTCGGACAACTCCCTTGTTTTCAAGCCACAGTCACACCTTCGAATGATCTTCCCGTTGGTGTGGTGCCGCTGAAGTCGAGGGTTTTCGGGGAACCCTGACAATTTGTGTCAGTGCGGGAAACCCGCTGACGTGCCACCGGCGAGCTTACCCCACTGCCCGGGTCGCCATTCGTTGAACAAATCCCCTCGTGCCCGATCTCATGGATGGTGCGGATGTTGGGATGGTTTAGCGCAGAAGCAGCGCGGGCCTGACGAAAACGTTCCAGAGCTTGAGGATCATGCGCAACATCATCGGGAAGGAATTTGAGTGCGACAAAACGACCGAGGGAGAGATCCTCTGCCTTGTACACTACGCCCATCCCTCCGCCACCGAGTTTCTCGATGATTCGATAGTGCGAGATGGTACGCCCGACCATACTTGCGGCGAATATTAGCGTGGGATAAACAGCAAGTCAACGAAAACGGACCATCCCGATCAAAACCCACGGGGAGCCGAAAGGCTGCCCCGACCGACCTTTCGAAGTGCCCTGTGACACGAACCGTTTGGCTTCTAGCGGGTTTGTGCTGCCGCGGCCGCTGCCGGGACAGAAATGACCACCGAATCAAGTTGAGTCCAGACAGGTGTACCGCTCATCAAGTCGAGACGGTGCATGGTGATCTTGAGGCTGCCGCGATCGACTTCAACCATCAGGTAGTGGTAGTTCACCTCCTTGCTCTGGAAAGGATCATCCTTGGCGCGTTCAATGGGATAAGCGTGCGCTCCGGCGCCGCCGGTCACGAAATAGGTAACGCCGCCGTGTTCATGACGTTCATAGTTGTGCACATGTCCAGAGAAGACGACGATCCGGGCGCGGAGGTTCGCCTGCCGGGCTTCCAGCATTTTAGCCAGTGCCTGTTCCAGGGAACGAGCCGAGTGCCCTCCTCCGAACATCTTCATATCCGACGAACTGGTGTAGGGAGGATGGTGGAGAACAATGAACACGAAATCCACGTCGCCAGGAAGGTAATCCAATTTCTGGGTCAGCCATTGACCTTGCGGACCGGAGACTTCATCGAGCGAACTGTCCAGCAACAGCATCAGCGTGTTGGCGGCGCGAACGGAGTAGTAGCGGCTGTTCTTCAGATCGGGGAAGCGCTCGAAATAATTTCCCAAAGCAATCTTTTCGTTACCGTGAAGATCGTGATTGCCGAGCGCCGGGTAAACCGGAATCTTCTTCTCGCGCCACACTGCGGTTTCCGTGTCCCACACCTTCCAGTCGTTCTCGTCAGAGCCGTTGTAGACGATGTCCCCTCCGAAGGAAATGAAAGCGGGATTCGCCTGCGCGACTGCCTGCACCAGGGCCTGACGCACAGCGGGGTTGGCTGTTTCCGTGTCCTTGGGATCGTGAAACCGCGAATCTCCGTAAGTCACGAAGTGGAAGGGTGTATTCACTTGCAGCCGAAGTTCCACCGGCTGAGTTTGGAGCTGAACTTGCGAGCGCGAGCGTGAGCACGCAATGCAGCCGAAAAAAAGAACGCTGACAAGCACGTTCTGGAGAAGCTTCATTCATGCCCCACTACCAGCACTTCAAACTGCCCACCTTCGGCCGCAGATAGGAACAGTTGATGTGATTTGGGATCGAGAGCCAAGGTTTTCGCCTTGGGCACGGTTTTCACATTTTCCACAACCGAATACTTGTCTGGGCTGTCCCGGTGAATCACTGTGATCGTGCCTTCGCCATTGGAATTGAAGATCAAACCCGACTCAGCATCGAAGGCGGTCGCGTCCACGTGATCTCCGATCGGGAGCGTAGTAATCACTTGGCCGGTGTCTGGATTCATCACCGCCATCACCTTGCTGCGACAGCCGAGAAACAGGCGCCGATTTTGACGGTCCATCGCCATGCTGGAGGGTGAAGCACATGGCGCAGTCGGCCAGCGCTGTTCGACTCTCAGCGATCGGGAATTGATTTTCAGAACCAGACCCTGATCTTCCACGTTGTCGTAAACATAACCTGAACCGTCCGCCACGGCAAACTCGGGACCACCTCCGAGATCGATCGTTCCCGCCACTTTTCCGGTAGCCGCGTCGATGACCGTGGCGCTGTTGCTCTCGCCATTAAATGCGAAAACACGCGAGGTGGCAGGATCGTAGATGATGGCGTCGGGCTTCTTGCCAGTCGGGACCTGCACAATCGTCTTCAGAGTTTTCAAATCGAAAATCGTGACGGTTGAGGATTGGCCGTTGCTTACAAATCCCCGTCCCAGTTCCGCAGCGATGGCGATGCCATGCACGCCGGGAGTGTTCTCGATCTTGCCGACGATGGCACCCGAATCGACATCGAGCACTTCGACCTGGGTTCCGTGGGAAACGTAGAGGCGGCGTGCACCATCATCGACGGCAAGATAGTCCCAGCTACCTTGACCGGGAATCGAGATCTTCTTTGTGATGCGGTATCCTTCCGAGGGCGGAGCGGCGGCGGCTGACGGGGCGCATCCCACAAGCGCTATGGCTGCAACCGTCAACCAACTCGTAAGCAATGGGAAGTCTCTCTTCATTTCACAACCTCTTCGACAAAACATTGGCGACGGACAATCCGCCTGGACGAACTCTATGCCGGCAACCTGAAAGGAACCTGAATCCGTCGATCACTGGTTTCGTTCGGCCGATGCTCCACCTAGCTAGCTAGAACTCAAAGCGGAGCATGAATTGAATCTGACGCGGCAAGCCCGTGCCCGTGTTGGGAGAAGCGGCGTTGTCGTTGTTGTTGTTGAAATTCACCGTCGTGTCGATCAGGCCGAGGCTGCCAGCGGGCGCGTGCAAATGATGTTGCCGCTAGCGTCGGTTCCCTGGGGCTGGGTCGCGCAGAAGTTCACGCCTCCACGAGAGAACAGTCGTACGCCTCTTGATCCGAGGTATTGTGCCGATGCCAGAAAATTAGCGGGCAATTCGCGATCGATGGTCAGACCCCAGGTTTCGACATAAAGGTCGCGGCGACCGTGGCGCTGCAAGGCGCGGGGTTGCTGCGCTGGCGTTATGGGCAAGCTGCTGAGGTCCGGGTTGGTCTGCTGATAGGCCGGCAAGAGCGGAGTGCCGTTTGACGACGGATCGAAAGTGGCGAACGCGGTATACCGATCGCTTTCCAGCCCGGCGTTCAGATCGTCATTCTGCGCCGCGCCGTGATAAATTCCGAAACCTGATCGAATTACCGTCTTGCCACGGAAGAGGTTTGGAGCCCGGGCAAAACTGACGCGAGGATCGAAGTTCCTGTAGTGGGCGTTGTAAAGCGCGGGGTTTGCCGGACAGGCCGGAGTATTGATAGGGGTTGGAATCGGAGTGGGAAGGCTCAATCGCCAAGTGGAGGCAGAACCGAAGCAGACTCCGTGAAATTGGCTGACATCGAAGACCGTGGTGCGATTGTCAGCTTCGTGCGCCACGCCGTAGTATTCCCAGCGAATTCCCAGATTCGCAGTAAAGGTGGGAGTGACCTTCCACTCGTCCTGGAAATAAGGCATATAAAATGTGCGCCGCAGCTTGTGGCAGCACCAGGTCGAAGTGTAAGACATTCCGTAAAGGTCGGCGTTTTCGAAGCCTGTGTCGGCGGAGCTGCTGTTGTCCTGAAAAGAGAGAGTGTTGCCGGCCGTCAACCCTTGATTGAGTCGAACCCAGCGAATTTCCATGCCGGTTTTGAGCGTATTCCGGCCACGCACCAATGTGAGGTTGTCGACAATCCCGTAAGTGGTGCCGACTTCGTGGTCCGTCTGATTGTTGTTGATCGTGGCCCAGTCGTTGGTCTGGACAGAATAGGGCAAAGGCGGGGTCTGTGGATTGATGACCGGGGAGCGGTTCACGAAAACCTTGACCTCATTCAAGAGACGAGGGTTGATCGTATTCTGAAGGGCGATGAAGTAGTTCGCGGGATGATTGATCGTTTGAGTGAGATCGTAAGGAAGAGCACTGCTGCCGTTGGTGCCGCTCACCAGGCTGATGTCGCGCCCAGCCCGTCCATACAAGAGTGGCTTCTGATTGATCTGGTAGTCCATCCGGATGAGCCAGGTATCTTCGTGGACGGTGGTTGGGGCAGGGGCCGTAAGCAGGTCTGAGTCTGGCAATCCATTACCGGTCTGATCCGCAAAAGCCCCGTCGGGATAAACGTGAATAGGATTGCAACCACTGATGGAACCAGTGGAGGCACGCCACGGAAAGGCCTGCAGGATAGAGCACATCTGGGGGGAGCGTGGCTAGGGTCGCTTGCTGAGTGACTGGATTGGGTACCAGAACCTGGTTCGTCGTCGCCCCATTGCCGAAGACCTTCATAGTTAAGGAAAAAGAATAGTTTGTTCTTGACCACAGGACCGCCGAGCGTCATCCCGTATTGTCCGTAGCGAAAAGGAGGGATGGCGGGATTTCCGTTTACGTCGAAGTCGTTGAAGTTGCGCAAGTCGAAGGCGGAATTTCTCAGATAGCCGAAGGCTGAGCCGTGCCAGTCATTTGTGCCAGACTTGATCTCGATATCGATCTGGCCGCCGGACTGCGTACCATATTCCGCATCTTACAAGGCGCTGTTCACACGATATTCCTGAATTGCGTCTTGAGAAATCTGCAGGCGGGTTTGCGACTTCTGAGCTTGCTCCTGAATGCCGCCGGCATCAACCCCATCAATCTGAAAATTGTTGTCGTCTCGCGCGTGTCCCGCAAAACGAATAGTGCGCTGGTCTCCGCCGCCATCGTCTTGAGCGAACGGGGCGAGGAGCGTAAAACTTGCCCAGTCGCGGCCGTTATTGGGTAGATTGTCGATCTGATCCGTGCGGATGACCGTGGCCGCTTCTGCGGAACTGCGGTCCGCAGGCGCTGCAGGCGCGTGTACTTCAACCGTTTCTGCAGGCGCGCCCACGGCGAGCTTGGTGTCGAGGGTCCGAGTTTGACCAACCTGCGCAGTATCACGTCCTCGATGACTTTGGTCTTGAAGCCCACGCCTGTAATGGTCACGGTGTAGCGGCCAGACCAGGAAAGCGATAATAGCCGCTCGAATTGGTCCTTTGTTCCCGCCCGATCCCCGTATCCACCTCCAGCACTTTCACTGTTGCCCCCGAGATCGTGGCCCCCGTAGGATCGGCAACCGTACCCTCGAGCACTGCGCGATCCACTTGAGCGATCGCCGTTGTGCCCAGGCATAGAGCGAGAACGATACTCGTCGCGAGCTTCAAACAGCGGAGCAAGGTTGGGAGGAAATGACTTCGATTCATACAATTGCTATTGAAAAAAAGAATGGAAATCATCCGCACCGATTAGCAGAAATAGCAACTTGGCGGAGACTACTCCGCTACTCAATAAAGCCTCTTCGGGAAGATGACCTGAAATTCTAGGAAGGCTTTGTTACGAGGTGATGAAAAGAGAAGTTAATATTTCTTCAGATTCTATTCGCTCGGCGACATCGAACTTTACCCTAGTGCCGAGTTCTCGCCATCGCAGCGGGTTGGGACTATTTGATCGCCGCGGACATCTCTCACTCAATATCCCAGCCGCTTATTCACCACATTCTCCAGCGGTTCGCCCATCTCAAACCTGGCATACTGCGCGAGAAAGAAGCGCATCGCCTGATCCTGCCAGTCAGCGGTGTGATCCGCGCAGTGCGGCGACAATAAAACATTCTCCAGCTTGTAGAGCAGACTTCCGGCCGGGAGCGGTTCATGCTCAAAGACATCCAACCCCGCTCCTTTGATCCGCTTGGTGGTTAGCGCACGCAGCAGCGCCGGCTCGTCGATCACCGGCCCACGTCCCACATTGATTACGACCGCCGTGGACTTCATCACGGCGAACTCCGCGTCGCTGATCATGTGCCGCGTCTCCTCGGTCAATGGAGCCGTCGCCACGATGTAGTCGCAACGGGCCATCATCTCCCGCCGCTCCTCCGGTTTGTAGAAGCGCTCCACCAGCGGATCGGTGGATGCGGGAGCATGCCGCTTGGTCGCGAGCACGCGCATACCCATGGCGTGCACGCGGGTCGCCACCGCGCGGCCAATGTCGCCATAACCCAGAATTCCCACCGTCTTTCCACTGATCTCTTCCACGTCGAACGGTTCCCAGACGGCTGCCATCTGGTTGCGAATCATCCGCCGAAAATCCTTTGCGAAATACAAGATCACGGCCAACACAAACTCCCCGAGCGACGGGCTAAACACGCCCCGGCCGTTGGTCAGTAGAATTTCGCTCTCCACGAGTTCCGGAAACAACAGGTTGTCCAGGCCGGCGGCCTTGGAGTGTGTCCAGCGGACCTTCTCGCCCATCCCAAACAATGCGCGCAGCAACTCCCGCGAGCCGGACCATTGCAGGATCACCGTCGCGTTTTTCGCCGCCTGCGCACATGAGGAAACGTCGCCACATACGGTGTGCGGAAGATCGTTCAGCATCGCGAACTGCGGATCGTCTCCCGATGCCAGCACCAATACTGGATTCTCTTTCCCCATACCCAATATCCAGTCACGCCTTTCGTGCAAACGGGCAAGCCAAGTAACACAACATCAGGCACAGGAGGCACAGAGTTTTCGCAAAGCATCTGCGTGGTGAAAGCGTAGTAATGAAGGTTACGCTTTGGACTCTAGTTTTCAGACTTATTGGTTGGAGATTTCTTGTTCAGCTCATCTAACAGGAGCTTCGCGGACGGAGGCGGCGGTACGGCATGTTTAAAGACGATGTCTTGCGCACTCAGTTCCTTGCCATATACGTTCTTGTTGGCATCGTTGTCGGGGCGAAGCGTTGAGCCGGCGAGAGAAATTCCAGCAAACAGTCCGCGAGCGCGAGAATAGGAAAGGATCTCTGCGCGCAGGGTTACGTCCGTTTCAGCCGACGCGTTTCGCCCGACTGGACCGGCTGCGGCGGACACATCACCCCCCAGCTTGACCTTGCTACTGAGAATGCTCTTGGCCGACCGCGGACTCATCAGCAGCAATACGAAATCGGTCGCCTGCCCGCCCAACTGCAAACCAAAGCTGCCGCCTTCAAGCGCCATCATCGTGGGAGGGCCCCAATGGCCTTTGAAATTCTCGCCCCCCCGACAGGTCATGACACCTCTGCCATAGCTTCCGCCGAGTCCGATGGCAAATTTGAGCACGGAAGGCAAAACGACAACACAATCTGCTTTGTCGATTACACTCTGCGGAATATCGTCGGGAATATTCAAGATTTCCTGCATTACATGTCCAGCATTTTCGACGCGCTCTTCTTCCTTCTTTTGCCCGAAAGCGGGCAAGGCAATCACCAGCAGCAGAGCTATCCCGAACCAGGCTCTCTTCATACGCTCTCCTCCATCAATCAATTGAAGTTCTGAAACTGAGATTCCACTCTCAGTAACTATATGTTGTCAACTCCGACTTTCCGACTTTCCTGACGCACAGGCCTACAGGCACAACGACTCACACGATCTGTGCCCCAGGTATGGACAACCGAGTTAATATGGCTCGCGTCGCAGTTCGTCCGAATGACTCAGCCCGGATCGCTAAAAATCCTTTCCTTACTTGAAGCGGATAAGGCCGCTACTATCCTGGGTTAAGGAGAGCAAGATGAAAACTGATCGGTTCGTGAAATTTCTTCTACTGGTAATCGCGGTTTCGCTGGGCATGATTGCCCTACGTCCCTATGCAGCTCCGCCCCTGGTAGAAGCGCAATCCGGTGAGGGACATCCGTTCTATATCGAGCCGGGTGTCGCCATGCTGCGCGCCCCGGATGGTAGCCGCCAGGTGCTGGGAAGAGTCGTGATTGACATGCGCAACGGAAATGTCTGGGGATTCCCGACGCTCACGCAAGTTTCCTACCCGGCAGCCGGACCTAATAGTGCTCCACCCACTTCACATCCGTTCATGCTCGGGAAGTTCGCATTGGGGGATATGGATAAGTAAGCGCAGCGCCCCGCGGAAGGGGCAGCCACGTGATGCGCAACAAAACTGCAGAACGGAGTACCTCGACATGAAGACGTTCAAGTCCGACCCGTGGGCCCTCATTATCATTGTGATGACTCTTGTCTTGTTCTTGCTAGCCTTGATCCTCCAGGGGTTCACCCATGATCTGCTTCTGGAGGCCGGGGTTTTTCTCGTTTCTGTGAAGCTGATCGTCATGGCAAAAAAGAATGCAGAAACCGAGAGCCGCATGGAGCTGCACCTGACAGAAATCAAGGAATTGCTGGCATCCGAAGGCCCGCGAACTAGGAACTGAACCGACCCATCGCGTTCTGAAAGGCTTGACTTACGCGCTGGTCATTCCGGGCATTGGAAGGACACGGGCATTGATCATGGCTGCGTCTGCCGCGGCGCCTCCTTCTTTCTCGAATTCGGAAGTTGGATACGCTGCTTCGAGTTCGGGCGATGCAGATCCTCGAGCAAGCAAGGATTCGCCAACCGCAACTCCCAACAGTTTACCGAGCTTCTGAAAATGGCGGAGCCATTTTTCACCGAACGCTAAATATTGCTCACGGGAGATGATGTGCAGCCGTTCACAATAAACGTTTTGCGCCTGCCAGAGGTCCACGTGGAAGGGTGGAACCTGTGCGAGCGCTGCCACCGTTTCCAGGTCCTCGAGTTTGCCTAAGTCGAACGGATCTTTCGCCCACCGGTCCAGGACTATTTCAAGACGTTGGCGAAGCGCCAGTTCGAGCGAGCAGCCCGCAAAGCTGGTCACATCCGGCTTTGCTGTATCGAGGAGTTTCCGAATCCGATCGATGTCCAGTTTTTCGTCGGCCAGGCAGCGTTGAATGGCATTGCCCACCACGAAATCCGCCGATACCTGGAGGATGGCCGGCATCGGCAGATGAAGTTCGGAGAGAAAGCTAATGAGAGAAGCATTCTTCTCATAGACCTTGGCGTATGTCTCGTCAATATCAGCCAGGGTGGAATTGACGATCCGCTTCACAATTCTCTGCCGCTCATCCCGGAACAGCGACTTTAGCGAGTAAGTAGCGCTGCGAAACTGCTCGTGAATTAGAAGTGAGCATCTGGCAAGTTCCCCAGTCGAAAACGCCACGGTCGCCTGCTCAACAAATAAGCGAAATCCATCGCCGGCGGGGCACGGACAAATGCCCGCAACCAGCATGTGGCCTCCCAAATACAGTACGGCAAAGTTGAACTTCAGATGGCCGCGAGTCGTACGGGAGGTAATCTCGGCACATCCAATCGCGAGCTTGGCCTCGTCCTTCTCGAAAAGCTGCACTTCCTGCAGGCGCGCATAATAGCAGTACATCGAATTCGGATCGCGGTAGCCGTCGAAAAGCGAGCTGATAGCGTAGTGTGCAGCCACACCCGAAAGGTCCAACATCGCGGGTCGGACGAACTTCTCGTAGATACTTCGGCCATTGTCGAACTCAGGGATATTGCTCCAGACTTTCTCCAGCCAGATCAGGAACTGCTCTTCGCGCTCGCCTCCGAACAATTGTTCGCTCAACTGCACGGCTCGACCGGCATACTGAAGAACCTGGACGGTTTCTGGCCCTGTGGGCTCATCAAAGAACCATCCACAACTGGTGTACATCAGCATGAGATGCCGCTGCATCTCGAGCAGCCTTAAAGCCCGCACCGCCTCCTCAGCTGACAAATCTCGCGTCGCATGCTGGCGCAGAAAGTTGTCCACCGTGTTGGACGAACGATCAATGACGGCCTCGATGTACTCGTCGCGGACGGTCCATGGTTTCCTTAGCAGCTTCTTCGCGCCTACTTCGTACATGGGGGCGAGTTCGTCACGCAACCAGTCCAAAGCTTCTCGCAGCGGTCTGCGCCATTCCTGCTTCCAGTGTTGATTCGCGCCGGAGTTGCAACCACAATTGCTCTCCCACCGGGAAACCCCGTGCATGCAACTCCAGGATGTCCGCTCCATGATTTCGACTTCTTGCGAAGGTGGATGCTGGGCAAAATATTCGCCGTAATTCGTGATTCGCGCTAATTTGTTGTGTTCGATGTAATCGAGAGCATAGGCGAGCGCCATGTCGCCGCGATGGTGATGGTGGGATGGTGGCCGTAGGTCTCGCCGTCAGTAGCAATGTGGATCAGCTGGGCCGGATCGCCTTCGGGATCAAATCGGCCGGTCAGCCGCCGGGCAAGATTCTCGCCGCTGAACAGTAACTTCTCAAACGCGACCGCGCGCGAAACTACTCCGTCATAGAAGAAGAGGCCGATGCTGCGTCCAGAGGGTAGGTTACAGGTGTAGGAGCGCCGGGAGTCAATCCCCTGGCCGTTGAGATTGGTCCACTCGGTTTCCTTGTCGGTCCTCAGTTTGCCAGCCTGGTGTGGGGCAAGAATGGTGAACTTGATGCCCAGCGAGCTCAGGATTTCCAGGGTCTCCAAGTCCACCGCAGTTTCTGGAAGCCACATTCCTTCTGGATCTCGTGCAAAACGATGCTGGAAATCCCGGATGCCCCACAAAATCTGCGTCCGTTTATCGCGCGCGTTGGCCAAGGGAAGAATGAGGTGGTTGTACGCCTGGGCCATGGCGGAGCCATGTCCCGAGAAAATTTTCTTGCTTTCCTGGTCGGCCCCTAGGACCTGAACGTAGGCTCGCGGAGCGCGTTCTTCCATCCAGGACAGCAGGGTTGGCCCGAAGTTGAAGCTGATGCGGCTATAGTTGTTAACGATCTTGGCAATACGTCCGTGGCCGTCGAGGACGCGCGACGCGCCGTTGGGCAGATAGCACTCCGCCGTGATGCGTTCGTTCCAATCGTGGTAGGGACTCGCCGAGCCCTGCGATTCGACCGCTTCCAACCATGCATTTTCCCGTGGCGGCTGGTAAAAATGACAATGAATACAGACGAAGCACCCCATTTGCACGTCTCCAAGCGAACTCTAAGAAAACCCAAGCACGATTTCGTCTCGGAAACGCGACTTCTTGGGCACGTATGACCGAACCTGCTCGCCTACGGTCTCAGATGATGCGTGCCAATATATCCTAGATTCGCTGCCCGAGGGAGAGCAGATCTGATTCCTCGGCTGTGTAAAACTCGCTTGAAAAGTAGCATGAAGTGCAGCCGCGGTGATTGATGAGGTGTTTGATGAGGAAGAGTTCCGTCCTTTCTTATGATACCCTTCCCCCCACGCTGTTTCCCTTGGGCCCTGACGTGGCTAACCTCCCATCGCACATGACGAATGAAGAACGGAGCTGGCTTATATGCGCACATCCTTTTTGAGAAGTCTGCTTCTGACTGTGCCGATGGCGAGCGCGCTGGCGCAGACCCCAGCGCTGCAAATGAATGTTGTTTACATCTGCACCGACGGCCAAAGTTTTAAAGTCTTTTCGTGCGACAACACCACGGGCGCTTGCGATTATCAGAACTATAAGAAGGGGCAGGCTTACCAGCGAGGCGAGGCCTTGCGTGTACAGTTGGCGGCTTTGCTGCCGGCGAAATGCCACGCGCAAACCCCAGCCGAGGCGCAGGCCGATCCTCACCGCGGCGAGATTCCGCCAGCGCCTTCTCCGTTCAAATCACGTGCGGGTGCTGGCAGCAGCGGTTCCGCATCTGCGGCCGCGAATCAAAGCGGACCCGGGCCCGGCGGGTTCAAGGTGGGCGACAGGGTGCGTGTTTTAATCGACGGCTGGCAGGAAGCCAGGGTCATCCAAGTGCACGGCCCTTCTTACGTGGTCCATCTGCCGAATGGGATTGACGTTTCAAAACTCTGGCCGATGGAGGTGCGTCGAGTCGGAAAGCTCACGGCGGAGGACCACGCGGTGGGGCAATACGATCTCCACGATCGCGTGCAAGTGCTGGTGAACAGCCGGTGGATGGAGGGTGAGATCCGTGGGCAGAATCTCAACATGTACGACATAAAGGTGCCGGGAGTAGATACGGGTTTCGGTTCTGACATTGTGAATACGACCCCAGAGAATATTCGAATGTCGACCACGGCGCCGCCTCCGCCTCCCGCCCAACGGGCTGCTGGGCAAGCTCCCAAGCCCGGACTCACGAGCTGCGCGGGCAAGTACGAAGGCCGGTGGGAGCACGTCTCCGGTATGGGCGGTATGACGGTTATCTTTCGCTCCGGCAAGGCAACCATTTCTGAAGGATTGGGCGGCGAGATGCCGTTTGACTGCTTCACGGGCGACGGCAAGGTCGTTTTCTACAAGGCTGGGTCGTTCACGCCGTTCTCCTATGACTTCGACATTAACAACGACGGGACGCTGCAGACGCCGCTGGGAGCAATCAAGAAGATGGGCAACTGACGAAACTGCTGCACTTCAACTGCTTACAGAGCGGCACATTAGGTCCATGCCGCTGCGGAGTTTGTGAAGTTGCGATCAGTTGATGCCGGAGGGCCCATTCCCGCGACAACCTGTCTTTTTCGCATTGTGTGATTGCCGTCACTGCAAGGCGCGCCGCCCTGCGTAAATTCGTAGGCATGGGCACGCCGGCCAAGAATGATCGCATCGCATGGTTGCAGGGACCCTCGGCCAACTGTGCGGAGATTCCGGCGGATCGTGAATACTCCTGGCGACTGATTTTGCTCGGGGCGCCGGGCGTGGGCAAGGGGACCCAAGCCGAACTCCTGACAGAGCGCCTGGGTGCTTGCCATCTGTCGACCGGCGACGTCTTTCGCGCGGCGGCCAAGCGCAGCGACTGTGACCAGTCTCCGGCGATGAGGGCAGCCTTGGAGTACATGCGCCGCGGCGACCTTGTGCCGGACTCCACGGTATGGGAGATGGTGCGCGAACGTTGCGATTGCATCCTTCATTGCGGTGGCTTCATTCTCGACGGGTTTCCGCGCACGCTGGCACAAGCCGAATCGCTGAAAGAACTCATGGAGAAAGAGAAGCTTTCACTGAGCGCGGTACTGAATTACGAATTGCCGATGGACGAAATTGTGCAGCGATTGAGCGGTCGCCGTACCTGCGAACAATGCAAGTCAGTTTTCCATGTTACGGAACGGCCACCAAAAAGCGAGGGCGTGTGCGACCGCTGCGGAGGCCGCCTCTATCAGCGCGAGGATGACCGGCGAGAATCCATCGCCGTGCGTCTCGACGCCTACGAACGAAGCACTGCACCGCTCATCCAGTTCTATAAAGATCTTGGACTGTTATTGCGGATCGTCGCTAAGGGATCCCCGGACGAAATCATGGCCTGCACGATGAATAAGTTGAACGAGCGTTCCAGGCACTGATTTGAAGTACTCGCCAAGCCCGATGCTCCCCTTCAGTCAATCTTCAGGTCGAGAGAATAAATAGGATTGTGGTAAAACAGGCTTGTGAAACTGCTCGTTATCGAGGACGAGCCGCGCATGCTCGAACTGCTGCGCCGCGGCCTCAGTGAAGAGGGCCATAACGTGGTGTGTGCCTCCGACGGCAGCGAAGGTTGGGAACTCGCGCACGCCTACGAGTTCGACGCCATCGTGCTCGACATTATGCTGCCCAAAATGAACGGCTTCGAGTTGGCGGCAAAGCTTCGCCGGGAAAACATCGCAACGCCGGTCGTCATGCTCACGGCGAAGGATTCCGTTCCCGATGTCGTGCGCGGCCTGGACGCGGGGGCCGACGACTATCTCACCAAGCCTTTCAGCTTCAACGAACTGCTGGCGCGTTTGCGTGCCGTGCAGCGTCGCTCCACACCGCGCTCGCAGAACCGGTTGCAAGTTGCGGACCTCATTCTCGATCCGGAATCGCGGGAAGTCTCCCGGGCTGGAATTTCGATCACTTTGACGCGCACCGAATACAGCTTACTGGAGCGCCTCATGTATCGCGCCGGCAAGGTAGTTCCCCGGCATAGCCTCATCGAATCGGTGTGGGGCTTCGATCGTGAAATCGAAGAAAACACCCTCGACGTTTTCGTGCGACTCCTGCGCAACAAAGTGGACCGCGAAGGCTTGCCCAAGCTGATCGCAACCGTACGCGGTGTAGGCTACATGATTCGTGAGTGGTCCGCCACGTGAAAAGTCTTTCCATCGGGATGCGGTTGACGTTGTGGTATCTGGCCGTCTTCCTGCTTGCTGAAGTCATCTTTGGCACCGGCATGTGGCTCATCCTGCGGAAGAATCTTTATGACATCGCAGACGCCGCACTGGAAGGTCAAGCGTCCGACCTGGAGCGATTTTTGAAAACTCGAGGCCATGCGCCGACGTCGGAGTTACAAGCGGAGATCAGCGAAGACTACAACATCGAACGCTCCGAAGATTATGTACAGATCAGCGATGGCAGCGGGCGTTTCATCTATCGCTCGCGATTTCTGGACGAGCATCCGCTCCCGACGCTGTCACTCAATCAGTTGCAGAAGCCACGCTACGAAAGACGCAAGCTGGGCAAGCTTCCCTTTCGGATCCTAAGCGAAAGGATGGACCTCAACGGCCACATCTTCATCGTGCAAATTGGCAGCAATCTCGATGAAGAGGTCGAAACCCTGGACGCCTTTCGAAAATACCTGCTTATGTTCGCTCCGATTTTGCTGCTGGCGGCGTCAGCCGTTGGCTATTGGCTCAGCCGCAAGGCTCTGTCTCCCGTCGATGCCCTGACCCGCACTGCTCACACCATCTCCGGACACAATCTCAGCAGCCGTCTTGAGCCGCTGCATACGGGAGACGAGTTGCAACGGCTGTCCGACACCTTGAACGAAATGCTGGGCCGAATCGAAGCCGCCTTCTTGCGCGTTACGGAATTCACCGCTGATGCATCCCACGAGCTGCGCACGCCCGTCGCTCTCATCCACACCGAAGCCGAGCTGGCCCTGCGCCGGTCGCGGGATGAATCTGAATATCGCGAGGCTCTGCGGCACATTCTTCTGGAGGCTGATCGCACCGCAAAACTTATCGATGAGCTTCTCGCTCTGGCTCGTGCGAACTCCGGCAGTGAAGCGCTTGACATGCATCCGGTCGATCTTCTCCCCACCCTGCACGAGTCTGCATTTGAAATGGAATCAGGTGGCTTCGCTGCGTGATTTGCAATTCGAGGAGCAATCAGGCACGCAGCCGCTGACCGTGATGGGCGATGAGAATGCGTTGCGCCGCGCAGTCGACATCCTGCTCGACAACGCCTTCAAGTACACGCCTTCGCCGGGCAAAGTGACATTGTCAGCGGAAGAGAAGGACGGTCGCGCCATTGTGAGTGTCGAAGACAGTGGAATTGGCATTGCTCTCGAAGATCAGAAAAAGGTTTTCGAGCGTTTTTACCGCGTCGATAAAGCGCGGAGTCGCGCCCTCGGCGGCGCCGGACTCGGCCTTGCCATCGCGCAGTGGATCGTCCAAGTGCATAAGGGAACGATCGCGGTGAAAAGTGAACCGGGGAATGGATGCACATTCCAAATAGAGATTCCAACCGCCTCTTCCGTGGTTGAAAAGCATCCTGCTTCGCAATGACACGAACGAATCGACGGTGGAACGATCGGCAGATCGCATCTCAACGTGGCTCGACTTGCATGAGCATTCCATATTTCGGGCGGAGCGTGATGAGGGGCTGCGGCTCAACCCGATGATTTGGAACCAATCGTAGTTTCCGTTTCTGCGCCAGCGTGGCCAGAATCAGCACGCCTTCCATCCAGGCAAACGATTCCCCGATGCACTGTCGCGCGCCTGCACCGAATGGGAAGTAGGTAAATCTCGTGCGCTGGGCTTTGCCTTCCGCGGAGAAACGATCTGGATCGAAGCGCAATGGATCAGGGAAGAATCGCGCATCGCGGTGGGTGACGAACTGGCTGATCAGAACGGTGGTTCGCGCCGGAAGAAAATACTCGCCAAGGGCGAAGTCGTTGCGGGCATAACGGCCCATCGCCCATGCTGGCGGATACAGCCGGAGGGACTCTGCCATCACGTTTTCGGTGTAACGCAGACGCGGCACATCCTCGAGAACAGGAAGCCTGCCCTTCAGTACTTCGTCGACTTCGTTATGAAACTTAGCTTCGCAATCGGGATTCTGCGATAGCAGATACCACGTCCAGGACAGAGCATTGGCAACCGTCTCGTAGCCGGCGAGAAAAATAGTGATGACCTGATCGCGCAATGATTGCCGAGAAGACTCGTCGTTGGCGGGAGAGGCCGCGATCAAGAGATCCAGCAGGCTTCCGCCATCGAGGCCGCTTCGCTGATGCGCATCGATCATGCGGTAGACCACGGCGTCGATGCGCTTGCGGGCCCTTACAAATGCCGCGAGCCCTGGCGGACGCAGATGCACCAGCCATTCTGCGGCGGGCAACATCACCAGAAAATTATAGAGGCCCATGATGCGGTTGATCGCCGCCGCGAGCTCATAGACTTCCTCGCGCAAGTCCGTTGCGAACAACGTTCGCGCAACCACATTGAGGGTGAGGTGCATCATGTCAGCGGCGATATCGTGCTGTTCTCCCGCACGCCACGAATTGCGTATGCACACCGCTTCTTCCACCATGGTGCCGCCGTATTCACCAATGCGCTGGCGGTGGAATGCCGGCTGCGCAGCCACTCGCTGTGCGCGGTGCACGGCTCCTTCAGCGGTGATCATGCCTTCGCCAAGCAGCATCTTGGTGCGCTGCACCGTGCGCTCCTTGGTGAAGTTGTCGTTCTGCACCACCAGCACTTCGCGGATGTACTCGGGATGATTCAGAAAAACAATATGATGAGGACCGATCTTGTAGTGCGCAATATCACCGTAAGTCCTGGCGAGATGTTGAAAAAGAAAAATAGGATTCGCAGGACGGAATTTGCGCAGCGCAAACCACAAGAGATTGCGCTGGAAGCCGGGTGGAAAGCGGTAATCAGACCGCTCTCGGGAAGGCCCTATTCCCGATTGCCGCGCTGCGGTTGCCATTTCAATAGTCTACCCTGCGACGAGTGACGTGAAAGCGGCCCGATGCAACTACTTCTGCAACTGATCGAGCGCAGCCAGAACATCTTCACTGTGCCGGCCGGGGTCGACATTGGTGTATGCCATGGCAATCCTTCCGTTGGGATCGATCAGGAATGTACGCCGCGCAGCGAACTTTACTACTCCTAGATTGGTGAGCGCCCCATATTCCCTGCTCACTTCGCCGTCGCCGTCTGCCAGCAGTTTGAAATTCAGCCCTTCTTTGGTGCAGAACTTCTTGTGCGAATCCACGCTATCTACGCTCACGCCCAAAACCACGGAGTTGCGGGCGTCGTATTTGGACCGGTCCAGTTGAAAGTTGTGGGCTTCCCGCGTACAGCCCGGAGTCTGATCCTTAGGATAAAAATAGAGGACCACCCATCTTCCGCGATAATCCTTCAGGCTGACTGAGGCACCTTCTTGCGAGATCAATGTAAAGTCCGGCGCGGGGCTCCCCGGCATGGGAGCAGCGCTGTGGAAACTCGATAACAGACGTGGAACCAGGAAAACAGCGAGCACAACCAGCAGCACGAGCAGGACAATCTTCACCATCGAGACCCCCTAAAAGGCGTTTTGCGTGGCACTCGGAGACTTCGTGACTCTTGCTTCGATTTCCGACGTTTCGCATTGTAGAACGTTTGGCCTCGACCTTCGTCCAGCAAGATTCCTCATAATTGAATATCATGGATAATTCGGCATAATCAGACGGAGAACAAGCGTGGCTCAGACGGAAACTGACGGTCTAGAGGTATTGGAAACGCGAGAGTGGGTTGACTCGCTGGATTATGTGTTGTCCAAGGGTGGTCCCGTGCGCGCGGGGCGACTGCTCCAGCAACTGGCCTTACATGCACGCCGCGCCGCGGGAGTGAACCTTCCTTTTTCAGCGACCACTCCCTACCAGAACACGATTCCCTCTCAGCAACAAGCGCCGTTCCCTGGAAGCCAGGAAATGGAACGGCGCATCAAGAGCTTGGTGCGCTGGAACGCTTTGGCCATGGTAGTGCGCGCCAACAAAATTCAGGAAGGCATTGGCGGCCACATCTCGACCTTTGCTTCGGCCGCAACTTTATACGAAGTTGCCTTCAATCATTTTTTTCAGGCGCAGACCGAAAGCGGCGATCGCGACTTCGTTTATTTTCAGGGCCACGCCGCGCCCGGAATTTACGCGCGCGCCTATCTTGAAGGCCGCATTCCGAAAGAAAAACTGGAGAACTTCCGTCGAGAATTGAAGCCCGGCGGCGGGCTGAGTTCCTATCCTCACCCTTGGCTGATGCCGAATTTCTGGGAGTTCCCCACGGTTTCGATGGGGTTGGGACCGATCCAGGCGATCTATCATGCGCGCTTTATCCGCTATCTGGAAAATCGCGGGCTCAAGCAATCGACCGGCGGCAAGGTGTGGGCGTTTTTGGGCGATGGCGAAATGGATGAACCGGAGGCGCTCGGATCCATCACGCTGGCTTCACGCGAAAATCTCGACAACCTCATTTTCGTGGTGAACTGTAACTTGCAGCGTCTGGATGGGCCAGTGCGCGGCAATGGAAAGATCATTCAGGAGTTAGAGGCGATCTTCCGCGGCGCGGGATGGAACGTCATCAAGTGCATTTGGGGCTCCGACTGGGACAGCCTGATTCGCGCTGACCGCGACGGACTGCTGGTGCGGCGGTTGGGAGAAATCAGCGACGGCCAATATCAGAAATACTTCGTGGAGAGCGGCGCTTACTTCCGCCAGAACTTATTCGGCACCGACCCGCGCCTTCTGAAAATGGTGGAGCATCTTTCCGACGAACAGCTGGCACGCATGCGGCTCGGCGGACACGATCCCATCAAAGTGCATGCCGCATACCGCGCGGCGGTGGACCACAAAGGCGCTCCGACCATCATTCTCGCCAAGACCATTAAGGGCTATGGCCTTGGCGAAGCCGGAGAAGGCAAGAACATCACCCACCAGCAAAAGAAGCTGAATGAAGAAGAGCTGGAGATGTTCCGGTCGCGTTTTGGAATTCCTATTCCTGACGACCAATTGCAGAATGCGCCTTTCTACCGCCCTTCCGATGACAGCGCTGAGATCAAATACATGCAGGCGCGCCGGCAGCAACTCGGCGGCTATATGCCAACTCGTAAAGTTCGGGCGACGCCGCTGAAGCCGGTGCCTGAGTCTTATTTTGAAGAATTCTACAAAGGCACGGATGGACGGGAAGCCTCCACCACCATGGTTTTCGTGCGGCTGCTTGGGAAGTTGCTGCGTGATCCGGAGGTGGGCAAACTGATCGTGCCGATTATTCCCGACGAAGCTCGAACTTTTGGCATGGAAGCGCTGTTCCGCCAAGTGGGAATCTACTCCAGTGTTGGACAGTTGTATGAGCCCGTCGATATGGACACGCTCCTTTACTACAAGGAGGCGAAGAACGGACAGATTCTGGAAGAAGGAATCACCGAAGCCGGATCGATGTGCTCATTCATCGCGGCGGGCACCGCCTATGCGAACCACGGCATCAACACGATTCCGTTCTTTATTTATTACTCGATGTTCGGATTTCAGCGCATCGGCGATCTGATATGGGCGGCGGCTGACATGCGCTGCCGCGGATTCTTGGTCGGCGGAACAGCGGGACGGACCACACTGGCTGGTGAAGGGTTGCAGCATCAAGATGGTCACAGTCACGTTCTCGCCCTGCCTGTTCCCAACCTGCTGGCTTACGATCCGGCGTTCGCTTACGAAATTGCCATCATCATTCAGGATGGCATCAAGCGCATGTACGTGGATCAGGAACCGATTTTCTATTACCTCACCGTGACCAACGAGCCGCTTCCCATGCCGGAGATGCCTAAGGATGGAAACGTCCGCGAAGGCGTGCTGCGAGGGCTCTACCGCTTCAAGGCTGCGGATACGCCAGACGCCAAGCTACGTGCGCAACTGCTGGGCAGCGGAACTATTATGTACGAAGTGTTGAAGGCGCAAACCATCCTCAAGGAAAAATACGGCGTAGCGGCGGATGTGTGGAGCGTGACCAGTTACAAGGAACTTTATCGCGATGCCAACGATTGCGAGCGCTGGAACATGTTGCATCCCGGCGACGCAGCGAAAGTTCCGTTCCTCACGCAGACTCTGAAAGATGCGCCCGGACCCTTCATTGCCGCGTCTGATTACATGAAAGTGCTTCCCGAATCTTTGGCGAAGTGGGTGCCGGGACAATTGGTATCGCTCGGCACCGACGGCTTTGGCCGCAGTGAGAGCCGGGCAGCGCTGCGTGATTTCTTCGAAGTGGATGCGAAGCACATTGTCCTGGCGACACTCGGCGCGCTTGTGCGAGAAAAGAAGATCGGGCTGGATGTCATGAAGAAGGCGATTGGCGACCTGGGAATCAATCCCGAAAAACTGAATCCGGCCATAAGTTAAACGCTGGTTACGACAACCGTCGGAAAAATTAAGGAATGGAATTAGTGATCGAATTCAAACTCCCGGCACTCGGTGAAAACATTGAACAGGGCGACCTGGTGCGCCTGATGATTGCGCCGGGCGCAACTGTCAGCGAGGGCCAGGCCGTCATGGAACTCGAAACCGACAAGGCGGTCGTGGAAGTTCCTTCGTCGGTGAGCGGGACCGTGAAGGAGATTCTGGTTAAGGAAGGCGAGAAGATAAAAGTTGGCCAAGTGGTTTTCACCGCGGACAACAACGGAGTGGCCGCCGCTGTCGCTGAAAATCCACGTCCTGCCAAGCCGGCGGCCGCCGCAGCCGAAAAACCGCAAGCGCCTGTTCCAACAGGGCCTGAATCTCAGCCCGCGCCGCAACGAACCAGATCTAACGACGCTCCGGGAGCCAGCGAATTTCGCTTGCAGGAACTCGGTGAGAACATCTCGCAGGGCGACCTGGTGCGCTTGATGATCGCGCCTGGTGACAAAGTTTCCGAAGGCCAGCCGGTCATGGAACTCGAAACCGAGAAAGCAGTCGTCGAGGTTCCGTCGTCGGTCACCGGAATCGTGAATGAAGTGAAAGTCAAAGAAGGTGAAAAGATCAAAGTTGGCCAGCTGATTTTCACGCTGCAAGGTGCGGCCTCTTCACGGACCGAAACTGCTCGTGCGCAGAGACAGCCTGTCGAGCACGTTTCCGGGCAACATGGCGCCCGGCTCGCGTTCCAGGCCGCGATTCGGGCGGAGGGCAAAACCGAAGAGCAGGCGCTGCCTCCCGACCAACCGATGCCGCGGCCTCCTGCGTTCTCCATGCCTGTGCAACTGGGCAAGGTTGCCGGAACTGAACATCGCGAAGCCGTTCCCGCAGCTCCGCACACGCGGCGGCTCGCTCGCGAACTCGGCGTCGACATTTACGAAGTCAAAGGCACCGGTCCCGGCGGGCGCATTAGCGAAGACGACGTGAAGGCGCACACCAAGGCTGCACTTGCTGCTATGGCTACCGCCGTGCAATCTCCGCCACGCGCTGGACATTTCGTCGCTCCCAAGCTGCCCGATTTCGCCAAGTGGGGAAAGATCGAGCGCGTTTCCATGCGCGGGGTTCGCCGCAAGACCGCGGAGCATGTCGCCGAATCCTGGAACACAATTCCCCACGTCACGCAGCACGACCGCGCCGACATCACCGAACTTGAGCAGTTGCGCGCTCGCTTTGCTCCCAAGGCCGAACAGGCCGGCGGCAAGATGACCGTGACCGCGATTGCTCTGAAAGTCTGCGCCGCAGCTCTGAAAGTATTCCCGCAGTTCAACGCCACCATCGACATGGAGAAAGAAGAAATCATCTACAAGCAGTACATCCATATCGGCGTCGCGGCGGATACTGACCGCGGCCTGCTGGTGCCGGTGATCCGCGACGTGGACAAGAAAAATATTGTCGAACTGGCGGTGGAGCTGTCGCAGATCTCGCAAAAGGCACGCGAGAAGAAAATTACAGTTGCCGATATGGAAGGCGGAACGTTCACCATCACCAACCTCGGCGGCATCGGTGGCACGGCGTTTACGCCGATCGTGAATCATCCCGAAGTCGCCATTCTCGGGCTTTCTCGTTCGCGGATGGAACCGGAATGGATCGGTGGAAAATTTGAGCCGAGGCTGATCCTGCCGCTTTCGCTATCCTACGATCATCGTCTGATCGATGGTGCCGATGCGGCGCGTTTTCTGCGCTGGGTCGCAGAAGCGTTCGAGCAGCCCTTCCTGCTTTCCGTGCAAGGATAACTTCCAGCGAGCAAGATCCTTAAGAAACGAACTTCATGAACGAAACTCTCAATCAAACGCCCAACGAAAACCCGGGAGCGACTCGGAAGCTCCACGTCGCCGTGGTCGGCGGCGGACCCGGCGGTTACGCAGTCGCGTTCCTCGCGGCTGATCTCGGCATGCAGGTTACTCTCATCGACCCCGAGGTTAACCCCGGCGGCGTATGTCTCTACCGTGGGTGCATTCCCTCGAAGGCGCTTCTTCATGTCGCCAAGCTGATTGAAGAATCGCAGCAGGCAAAAAATTGGGGCATCGACTTTCCTCCAGCAAAGATCGATCTCACACGATTGCGCACCTGGAAGGAAGGCGTCGTAAAACGGCTTACCGGTGGTTTGGGACAGCTCTCCAAGCAGCGCCACGTGGAATACATTCAGGGCCGCGCGGCATTCGAAAATTCCACCACTCTGCGCATAAGCAAGACAGATTCTACCGAAGTGGTTCTCAGCTTCGACCGCATCATTCTCGCCACGGGTTCGCGTCCTGCCATCATTCCAGCTCTGAAGTTGGATTCGCCACGCGTGATGGATTCCACCGGCGCCCTCAATCTGGAAGATATTCCCGGCAGTCTTCTCGTGGTTGGCGGCGGGTACATCGGCCTGGAGCTCGGCTCGGTGTATGCCGCGCTGGGGACGCGCGTCACGGTAGTGGAAATGTTGCCCGGTCTACTCCCGGGTGCTGATCGCGATCTGGTGCTTCCGCTACACAAACGCCTGGAGAAGATGTTCGAGACGATTCTTGTGAAGACCACCGTCGCTTCGCTTAAAGAAGACGGCGCCGGAATTCGCGCGACGTTCGAAGGCGCAGCGGTGCAGGAAAAAGATCGTGAAAAGGTTTTCGATCGCGTGCTGGTTTCAGTAGGACGCAAGCCGAACTCGGAGATTCCCGGACTCGAAATTACGCACGTAAATGTCACCTCGCGCGGTTTCATTGAAGTTAACAAGGAGTTGCAAACCGCCGATCCCTCCATCTATGCCATCGGCGACGTGGTTGGCGAGCCCATGCTGGCGCACAAGGCGATGCACGAAGGCCGCGTTGCCGCAGAAGCCATCGCCGGGCACAAAGTCGCTTTCGAGCCCAATGCAATTCCCGCAGTTGTCTTCACTGATCCGGAAGTTGCCTGGTGCGGCCTCACCGAAACTCAGGCGGAAAAAGAAAATCGCGAAATCAAAGTTGCGAAATTCCCCTGGGGAGCATCAGGGCGAGCCGTTACCCTCGACCGTCCCGAAGGCGTGACAAAGTTAATCGTAGACCCGAAGACCGAACGCGTGTTGGGCGTGGGCATTGTTGGCGCCGGGGCGGGCGAACTGATCGCTGAGGGAGTGCTGGCCATCGAAATGGCTGCGCTGGCCAGCGATGTGGCCATGACAATTCATCCGCATCCCACGCTTTCGGAGACTGTGATGGAGTCTGCTGAAGTTTTCTTTGGCACCAGCACCGACGTATTCCGCCCGAAGCGTGGATAGTTGCGTGCGGCGACAACTAGCCTCTTACAGCCGACCGCTTCCGCTACAATAAACTCTCAATTACCGGAGTTGCACATCCGCTGCACTCGGCTGCCCGCACAAGGCCGGGCGGAAGAAATTTCATGGCCAACTTTTCCAGACGAATTGCCCTTCTAGCTCTCGTTCTTTCTTTTTCTTTGCCGCTCTCTGCGCAAAGCGCTCTCAGCCAATTGCTCCAATCCAGCGCACCTGCAAGCACTTCCAAAACTCAGACCGATTCCCTCGGACGTGAAACGCCCTATGGCACGGCCTTCGGATTTCTGGAGGCGGCGCAGTCGGGGAACTATGCCATCGCCGCGCAATATCTGCAAATGAGCGCGGCCCGGCGCCAGACCGAAGGCGAGGCGCTGGCGCAGAAGTTGAAGGCTGTGATGGATACCACCTTCGCCGGCAGCCTGAAACATGTGAGCACGCAACCCCAGGGCGCGCTTCAGGAAGGAGTTTCAGCGGACCGGCAAAAGCTGGGGACCATGTCGTCGGGCGACGTGGAAGCGGAACTCGATCTGGTCCGGGTTTCCGATCCGAACGCAGGAAAAATCTGGCTGATTTCTTCCGACACGTTAACCAAAGTTCCGGAACTCTACGACCAGGTCGAAGTCCGCCAGGTGGAAACGCGATTACCCAAATGGGCGGTGAAGCATCAGTTGGCGGGGATGCCGTTGTGGCAATGGTTCGCGCTGATCCTACTCATTCCGTTAGCGGCAGGAGCTAGTTGGCTGGTGCTGGTGGTCTTGCAAATTCCTTTGCGCTGGTGGGCGCGAAGGCATGGACACAGCGAACTGGAATCGCGGGCGGTTTCCGGCGCGGCATGGTTGCTGGTTGGGACCCTCATCCACAGGATTCTCGCTGGCTATCTGGGCATGCCGTTGCTGCAACGCCACTACTACACGCAGGTCACCGAAGTCGCGGTGATGATCGGCACAAACTGGATCCTGTGGCGAGTAATCCGCTGGTTTATGCGCCGCGTGCGAAACCGGGCTCTGGCTCGCGGTCACGGGGGCACGGGTTCGCTGATGCTGCTCGGCGAGCGCCTGGTCAAAGCCTTCATTTTCGTAATGGCGGTGTTCTTCGTCCTCGGTGTGCTGGGGTTCAATTTAACTACCGCCTTAGCCGGCCTGGGCATCGGAGGCCTCGCGATCGGCTTTGGCGCACAGCAGACCATCGCAAATCTATTCGGTGGCGTTTCCGTACTGGGCGATGAAGTCATTCGCGTCGGGGATGTTTGCAAGTTCGGCGATCGTACAGGTACGGTCGAGGATATCGGTCTGCGCTCCACTCGCGTGCGCACGGAAGAACGCACTTTGCTGGCGATTCCTAACGGCACGGTAGCGACCATCAACGTCGAGAACCTGAGCCGACGCGACAAAATACTTTTCAAGACCGTCCTCGGGCTGCACCTCGACACTTCTCAGCAGCGTCTCCGCTCCGTGCTTTCCCAAATCCGCCGCGTGCTGAGCAGCAATCCCCTGATCGAGGGCAAGACGATTCGAGTGCGGCTGATTGAACTCGCATCCAGCGCGCTTAACGTAGAACTGGTTTGTTACGTGTTGACACGAGATTTCGACGAATTCGCCGCCGTCCGGGAAGGCGTGCTGTTGCAGATCATGAATTTGGTGGACGACTCTGGAGCCAAGCTCGCGTCGCCCTCACAGACGCTCTATTTGAATCAGGACTCGGGACTTGACCGGAACAAAGCGAAGGCCGCTCTTCAGCAAATCACTGATGCAAGCCATGGCAGGAATTCACCATCCGCGTCTGCCGCTAATCAGGATCGGGATACTGAAAAGAGCGTGGATAAAAGATAATTACGACTGTGCGTGCCAGCGCTGCGTCAACCAGGCAAGGAAGCGGTGCGTGGGATAGTAGACCGCGGCGGGAACAATGAGTAGGTAAGCCAAGAGATACAAGAACCCGGGAACTACGTGCTGTTCGCGAAAGAAAGGCCCACGCGCCCAATTCACATCGCATTGCGGACGCCAGAAATAGTTGATCGGAACCACGATCCACGCAGTCAGCGTTTGATACTTCCAACCCCGGTGGTCGTAACCTAAGCGCCAGATCGCCCAGAGCAGCAATGGCGGCGTGACCACATGAAACAGGCTTAGCAAGCGAATTGGCAGCAGCACGTGCGGATCGAACATATATTCCGTGCCACCGATCAGGTGCCGTCCGCTTACCAGAGCGCTGGCAAGATCGATGGTGAATAGTGTCTGGAAAAGCAGCAGTCCGCTTGCCTGCCAGGAAAATATCAGCGGACTATCCAGCCACAGGCCCACGGCAATGAAAAGATTGCCGAAATCGCAGAAGAAGAGAAAATTCTGCGGCCCATACTGTCGCCAATACAGAGGGATCCAAACGATTACGCATGCCGTCCATAGCACCTTGATCGAGAGCGGGATGCGCATGAGACGTTATTGTATGCGCCAGAGCAGCCAGGCCGGACAGGCGGTAAAAGCCGCGTCTGGCAAGCCCAAAGCGGCTTACTTGCAATTACCACCGTAACTTGATGCAGCTTACGGGTGTACCTACGATGAATTCAATATGGGTTACCAAGCTCTCCTCTTCTGTCCCGACGAGAAGACGGCTCGCACCGTTACACAGGTCCTCAGCGAGTTGGACTTCGCGGTAGTTTCCTGCACCGAACCTTTCGCCGCTGTGAAGAAGCTGATGGGCGAGCATTTTGATGCCGTCGTCGTGGATTGCGACAACGAGCAGAATGCCACGCTGCTTTTCAAGAGCGCGCGCAATGCTCCGAACAACCAGTCGGCACTGGCGGTCGCGGTGGTCGAAGGACAGGCAGGAGTGGCGAAAGCCTTCCGAATTGGGGCAAACCTGGTCCTCACTAAGCCGATTAACGTTGAGCAGGCAAAGGGCACGTTGCGCGTGGCGCGAGGACTGTTGCGCAAGAACGAGATTGCGAAACCAGCGGGAACAGCGGTAAAACCTGCAGCCTCTACTCCGCCTGCCAGGCCGACGCAGGTGATGCCAATTGTGACCAGTTCGCGGCCGATGGCGCCGAGCGCGCCAGTGGTAGCGACGAAGATTCCAGCACCAAAGAGCACTCCTCAGACAAGCTTTGCCGCTACCGCCTCCAGCCAGACCAGTTCCAACCAAACCAGTGAGGTTGCGGAATCCGGGGAACTGGGGAATGCAGTTCCGAAGCAAGTTCCATCGCCATCGATCACGACATCAAAGGCGCAAACGAGCGCGGCAAAGATCGCGCCGCCTGCTGCCACTGAGCCTGAGCCTGAGATTGCCCTCAGCACGCCTGAAGTCGCGGCGCCAACGACAAAGACTGCTGGATTTTCGGTAGGACCGTCCGCAGGTTCGGCCAGCGCGGCGGCTCCGGCGCGAGTGGCAAAGACAACCAGCTCTGCCGAAGCTAAAGCTCCTGCGGCAATTCCTGAGGACCAGATTCCATTTGAGAAAGCTGCGATCAGCGCGAGCAGTTCGACGGTTGAGCAGACTTCGCCTGCGCCTTCGTTTACCTTTGGAGGCGCGATTGAGAGCGAGGAGAAATCAGAGGGCGGTGGAAGCAAGAAAGCTTTGCTGGCAGTGGCTGCGGTTCTGCTGATTGCGGCAGGTGGATATGCCGCGTGGATACAGTTTGGACCTTCGATCCTGGGAATGCACGCGCCCGCGGCTGAGGTTGCGCGGCCGGCGGCAAATCCTGTTGTGGTTCCGCAGGCGAGCACGACGGTTGCGCCATCTTCGGCTGACTCTTCTGCTGCGTCGGTTCCATCTGCTGTTACTTCGGCCATTCCGAGTTCTGCAACGGTGCAACCTGCTGCATCGGCAAAACCTTTGTCCAGTGGACAAAACATTCCTGGCGCAAACAACGGGCAATCGCATCCGAGCAAAGCCAACCCTGAATCGGAGTCGTCCAAGCCTGAGGAGAGCGATGTAACGGTGAACAAAGCTCCGGGAGCGTTGGCAAAGCCGATCGTGATCAAGAATGGCGTTGCGCAACGTATGGCGGCAAGCTCTGCGGCGGCCAACGATGCGGCAGCGCCGAGCATTGCCAGTATCGCTCCAGCGGGAAACGGCGGGTCGCTGCCGAACCTGATGGATGGCGCGAGCGGCGCGCCAACTCCGGTGCTGCAGACGATGAACGTTTCGCAGGGAGTTTCGCAGGGACTGATCCTCAAGAAGATTGCACCTTCGTATCCGACGACCGCTTTGCGGCTTCGGGTGGAAGGGCCGGTGGAATTGCTGGCGACGATCACCAAGAAGGGCGACATTTCCGGGGTGAAGATCCTCAGTGGAGATCCGACTCTGGCGCGCGCTGCGGTCGATGCCGTGAAGCAGTGGAAGTACAAACCTTATCTGCTCGACGGGTCTCCGGTCGAGATCCAGACGCAAATCACGGTGAACTTCAAGTTGCCGCGATAGAGCGAGCACAGTTCTCGGCATCGAAGTGCGACGAATCGTTGACTGCCGATTTCCGATTGAAAACCTCTCGCTCTGGTCCTGCCTGCTGTGGCTACCCGCAAATCTAAGGCGGTGGATTTCTGCTGGTAATAATCTTGTGTTTGGGCGCTTAGCGCGGGGGAGAGGCGTGTGATTTTCATTCTTTCGGGGGTACCCCCCTCGCCCCTCCCCTTTGAAAATCTTGCGAAAAAAATCGCGATTCTGTGATGGTCCGAGTAGAGCGCGACGCTGGTAACAGCTTGTAGTGATGAAGCGGAGATATCCGGCACCGTAGTAGCGGTGCAGACGTGTGGGCATGGCGGTTTGTAACATTCATGTCGGGTCATCGCTGTGACGAGTGAACATGGAGTCGAGGTTCGTGGTGGCGTACAGATGGGTCCCAAGCCCAGTGTGTCTGCGTCCGCGGTGCCCACCCGTCGAAAACCTGTAAAGTCCCGGGACATCCTTTACATTTTGTCCCTAGACATCCTTTACAACGGGTGGAGAGGAACTGGGCCTCGGAATCCAGCGCTGGATGATTTTCGAGCGCTGGATTCCG
>Ga0182015_10001647_pt1 | contig 28957 bp, 24 predicted proteins | sample 712P3MmetaG_FD_120478 | JGI IMG/M metagenome (GOLD analysis project Ga0182015, IMG submission 120478) | Permafrost microbial communities from Stordalen Mire, Sweden - 712P3M metaG | ecosystem: Environmental > Terrestrial > Soil > Wetlands > Permafrost | place: Sweden: Stordalen | collected... | reverse complement strand
TGAACGGTCGGGTCCTCCCGATCGGCGGTGTCAAGCAGAAGCTGCTCGCCGCTCACCGCGCCGGGCTCACCGAGATCTTCCTCCCGGCCCGCAACGGTCCGGACCTCGACGACGTCCCGCAGAATGTTCTCGACGGCCTGACGATTCACCTCGTGAACGACGTCGCCGAGCTCGTGGCCGCGGCGCTCGAGCCGGCGCTGGAGCCGTCCGCGTCCGGATCGGTCGCGGCCTGAGGCGGGGAGCGGCGCCGGGAGGAAGCGAGATGAGGGCTTGGGCGCTGAGCCACCCGGCGCCGGCCGCCGAGCGCTCGCTGCGCCTCATAGAGCGCGACCGCCCCGAGCCGGGCCCGAACGAGATCCTCGTCAAGGTGCAGGTCTGCGGTGTCTGCCGCACGGACCTGCACCTCGTCGAGGGTGACCTGGCGCCCCGTCGCCCGGGCGTCGTCCTGGGCCATGAGGTCGTCGGACGAGTCGTCGGGCGAGGGCGTGGCGCGGGTCGATTCGAGCCGGGCGAGCGTGTCGGGATCGCCTGGCTGCGGGCGACGTGCGGGGTCTGCCGCTTCTGTGCCCGCGGTGACGAGAACCTCTGCGTTGAGCCGCGCTTCACGGGTTGGGACGCCGACGGCGGTTACGCCGAGTACGCGGTCGTCGACGAACGGTACGCCTACCGGCTGCCGAGGTTGTTCTCCGACTCCGAGGCCGCCCCGCTGCTCTGCGCCGGCATCATCGGTTATCGATCCCTCCGACGGACGCGGCTCCGGCCCGGCGGGAGGCTCGGCATCTACGGTTTCGGCGGATCTGCCCACCTGACCGCGCAGGTCGCCCTGCACGAGGGCGCCACCGTGCACGTCATGACCAGGGCCGAAGGCGCACGGCAGCTGGCCCTCTCCCTCGGTTGCGCGTCGGCTCAAGGAGCGGACGAGCCGCCGCCGGAGCTGCTCGACGCAGCAATCCTCTTCGCCCCGGTGGGAACGCTCGTCCTGCCGGCGATGGCCGCCCTCGATCGAGGCGGCCGCCTCGCCATCGCCGGCATCCATCTCTCCGACATCCCCGCGCTCGACTACGACGCCCATCTCTTCGAGGAGCGGGAGCTCGTCAGCGTCACCGCGAACACGCGACACGACGGCGAGGAGTTCCTGGCACTGGCCGCCGAGATACCGATCCGGCCGACGACGACGGAGTACTCCTTCGAGGCTGCCGACGACGCTCTCGCCGACCTGGCACGAGATGGGGTGAGCGGCGCGGCGGTCATCCGCGTCTCGGACGGTCAATGAGCCCCCCGAGTACGCTTCGGCTCATGACCCCTCAGGAGCTCGTTGCCGCGGCCTGCCCCAAGATCGGCAAGATCGGCCCGACGTTCTACTTCGTACCCGAGACCGCAGCCCAGGGGGAAAAGCTCGGCCTCGACGTCTTCGAGTTCTACTTCCTCGGACGAGGCGGCGTGCTCGGCGATGTCGAGGCCCGCGTCGTCACAAGCGCCTTCGGCTACTTCAAACCGCAGCTCGTCGAGGCGATGTGGAATACCGGCCGCGCCAAGATCTCCCCTCGGGACGCCGGCCGCGCCTTCCTCGAGTGCTGCCGGGAGTGGGGCCGGACGCGCTTCTCGCACCTGGACGGGCTCGAGGCGTTCTGCGCGGCGGCGGAGGCCGTGAACGCTGCGGCCGACCCGATCGGGCTCACGCTCTATGCCGGAATCTCGGCCGAGCCGCTCGAGGACGAGCTTCCCGGGCGGGCGATGCAGCTGATCACCGTGCTGCGCGAGCTGCGGGGCAGCGCCCACCTGCTGGCGGTGCTCGCCTGCGATGTTCGGCCCGTCGTCGCCCACTATGTCCGCCGCCCGGACTTCTTCGGCATCTTCGGTTGGTCCGACAAGGATGTTCCCGTCGTGACCGCCGAGGACCACGCAGCGCTCGATGCGGCAGACGAGCTCACCGACCGCCTCGTGCTTCCCGCCTACTCCGTGCTCGACGACGCCGGCGCCGAGGCGCTCCTGAGCGGGCTCGTCGCCATGGAAGCAGCAGTCGCCTCCTAAGCCCACCACCAGCCTCGGGAGCCGGGACCCGACAGGAGGAAACGAGCATGCAGATCGGTGTCGTCTTCCCGCAGACCGAGATCGGACCTGACCCCGGCCCGATTCGCGCCTATGCCGACGCGGTCGCCGAACTCGGCTACCGCCATGTGCTGGCCTATGACCATGTCGTCGGAGCCGATCCCGCCGTCTACCCCGGTTGGTCGGGACCCTACGACCTGCACAGCACGTTCCACGAGCCGTTCGTGCTCTTCGGGTTCCTCGCCGGGCTCTCGAGCCTCGAGCTCGTCACCGGCATCCTGATCGCGCCGCAACGCCAAACCGTGCTCATCGCGAAACAGGCGGCCGAGGTCGACCTGCTGTCGGGCGGGAGGCTTCGCCTCGGGGTCGGCCTCGGTTGGAACCACGTCGAGTACGACGCTCTCGGCCAGGACTTCACGACGAGGGGGCGCCGCCTGGAGGAACAGGTCGGGCTCCTGCGCCGCCTCTGGACGGAGGAGACGGTGACCTCCGCCGGCCGTTTCGACCACGTCACCGGGGTCGGTCTCGCGCCGCTGCCGCTCCAACGGCCGATCCCGGTCTGGTTCGGGGGAACGAGCGAGCCCGCCCTGCGCAGAGCCGGTCGCCTCGGCGACGGCTGGTTTCCGCAGGTAGCGCCCGGCACCGGCCTCGAAGAGGCGATCGAGGTCGTCGGGTCCGCCGCAGCCGAGGCCGGACGGGACCCGGCGACGATCGGGATGGAGGGCAGGATTCAGGCCGGGGACGGCGATCTCGAGCGGATCGCTCGTCAAGCCGAGGCGTGGCGCGCCGCCGGGGCGTCGCACCTGTCGCTCAACACGATGGGCGCCGGGCTCGCCGGCGTCGACAACCACATCGCCTCGGTCGCCGCCGCTGCCGAGGCCGTTCTCGGTTCCTGAGCTCGTTCTCACGAGCCTCGGACGAAGTGATTTCGGTGGTGGCCTACCATCGCCGTTGCGACGGATCGCCGCAGGTCAGCCGGCGCATCTCAGGGGTCAGGTTTGCGGACTCGGGATCTGAGCTCGGAGGAGGTCGCTGAGCCCCTCATGGCCGATCTCCGTCACGCGGACGCCTCGATGCTGCGTTGTTCGCTGCACCCAGTTCAGCTCGAAGAGTCGGCGCGTGAAGGCGGCGGGCAGTGCCCCGGCGACGTGGTGTCGTCGTTCGGTCCAGTCCAGACAGGGCCTGACGCTCGGCCGGGAGGAACCCGGGGGCATCTCGATACCCAGTCGCTCCAGCGGCGAGAGATCACCAGGAGCGAAGTCGGGGGTGACGATCCCCCTCGCGATGAGCGCGTCGGTGAGGACGACCCCAAGCCGACCCGCGAGGTGGTCGTAACAGGTGCGTCCCTCGCGCAGCGCTGTGCCGACGGTGGCCTGGCGCAAGCTTGACACTCGCTTGGTCGGCGCCACGACCGCGAGCGCTTCCAGCGCGGCGGCGACCTCGTCGCTGGCCAGGCGGAAGTACCGGTGGCGACCTAGCTTGGTCGCTTCGAGCATCCCACCCGCGACGAGCTGTGACAGATGCTCGCTCGCGGTCGAGGCGGCCACGCCGGCATATCGGGCCAGCTCACCCGCGGTTCGAGAGCTTCCGTCGAGCAGCGCTGCACAGAAGGCGGCGCGAGTGTCGTCGGCGAACAGCTTGGCGACCGCCGCTAGGCGCGCGTCGCCGACCTCGCTCACGACAGCACCACGTCCACACGACGAGGGATGCGCAACGCCGCGGGTTCGTAGTCGACGCGTGCCCCCGGGAGAAAGGTGCAGCGTTGCCGGACAGCGTCGACGACGCCGGCAGCCAGCATCAGGGCCTGAGCTTGGCCGGGGCAAGGCCGATACCCGTACCCGAACGTCAGGCTCGGAGCCTTTGGTCGGGCTGGATCAAACCGATTTGGCTCGCGGAAAACCGCCGGGTCCCGGTTGGCCGTGTCGATGTCGCACACGACGGTTTCGCCGGCGGACACTTCTCGGCCGTCGAATTCGATCCGGGGCCGCGCTCGGCGCCGGCTGGTGCGCAGAACAGGAAGGTAGCGCGACACCTCGGTCAGCAGGGCCTCCGTCGACCACCCTGCGACGGTGGCCGGCATGTCAGGTGCGTCCTGCAGCACATGAAGAGCCGTTCCGATCAGGCCCGCCGTCGCATCGCAGGCCTGGATCATGAGGGAGAGCCGCGCGACGATCACCGACATCTCGGCCGGAGCACACATGCTGACGAGCTGCGCTGTCGCGACATCCGCCGCCGGCTGGGTGGCGGCGTTCGATCCGGGGGGGTAGCCCGCAGCCATCGCGATCGCAGCCTCGGCGGCGCCGTCGAGATCGGCGATCCCGAGGCGGCCGGCCAGGGTCGCCGTCGGCACCCGGCGAGCTAGAAGGCTCATGGCGTCGACCTCGGCGCCGGGACGACCCGCCGCTCCGTTCAAGACCGCGAGCGCCCGCTGGTGGGCGATTGACCGCAGCTCGGCGGGGTCCAGCAGCCCGAGCGCCTCGACCACAGCGGCCCTGCGCCGCCGATGCTCGGCGCCGTTGGCGAAACGGGAGACCGAAGCCCGGAACCACGCGATCGTGCCGGCCGTTCCCGTCTCGCCTGGCGCCGGCACCTCGAACCGCTCGTCAGACAGGACCGCTCGAACGTCGCCGTACCGCGACGCGATCCACCCATCGCCCTCAGTCGCCCGTGAGAATGGCAAAGGTACCTGCGGACTGCCGAGGCGCGGCGCCCGTGCCAGGCCACCGAAGTCGCTACCGCTCATCTGCGAAGGCTACGCCCGGGTCATTTCGGTGAGCACCGATGTCTGGCCCATCTCGGTTCCGCGACGTCCCTCGGACGATCGGCGCCGGCGCGTTGGCCCTTTGATGCGCCCTAAAAGCTGCCGTCGGTCGGCACGTAATCGCTCGCCTCGACGACGATGTTGGACTTCCCGTAGCGGGCGTAGAGGTAGGCGACCTGAGCGGGCGTGGGCTTCGTCACGCCAATGATGATCTGTCCGCCGGCCATGTGAGCGACGTCGGGGCCTCCGACGGATTGGACGCGGATTCCTCGGGCCATAAGGGCGGGCATATCACGAAGGATGCGCCGGTCCAGCACCGCCACCGATGCCACAGAGTGGCGCGTCACGAGGAACGTGAACTCGCAGGGCGGTTGGCGCCCCTCGATTGCTCGCTCGATCTTCGGGTCGAGCTTGGTCAGGTAGATGTCGAGGTGAGTCTGCTTCTCGGTGACCACCAGTCCGCCGAAGACGGTCGGAAAATGGGCGAGCCCGATATCGGTCGGCTTGGTCGTGAAGTCGGTGCCGAAGGGGCCGTAGCGCGTTTCAACGGTCGGGTAGTTCGTCTTGTCGACACAGGCGGTCGTCCGGGCGCTCGTAGTAGGCCGATGCGAGGTCGCGGCGACCGCGTGACTGGTACCGGTGAAGGCGTAGGTCCCGCCGGCCACTGCTGCTGCTGCCACGATCGCAACGAGCAACCTGACCACGAGTCGAGAGGGTGCCCACCGTCGGTGGCTACCCTCATTGAGGTCGCCTGATCCCACGCCTGCCTCCTGCTGCTCGTGCCCCGAACTCTACATTGGGCGAGACACCCGAAATTCGCCGCCCCGACCGACGCGTGGTGAGAGCGGCGAACAGCGTTGCCGCGCTCCGTCGTTCAGGCGTGCCGGCTCGCGCCCGGGCCGGCTTACTGGGACACCGAATCAGGCCAGGCCGGCCAGCCGGTACAGGACGAGCGACCCGGCGACGGCGACGTTCAAGCTCGCGCCCTTTCCAACCATCGGGATCTCGACCACGGCATCGAGAAGGGGCCAGACCTCCTCCGGAACGCCCCGATGCTCGTGACCGAGGAGAACGACCGTGCGCTCCCTCGCTGGCTCGAGCCGAGTCAGTGGAGTGGCGTCCTCGGCCAGCTCGACCGCGAGAATCGTGCTTCCTTGCTTTCGCTGGTGATCGATCCAACTCGTCTTCGAGCAGTTCACCCAGTGGATGTGCGGTCGCTCGACGAGCGTGTCGCCGCGCGCGAGGGACCGGCGATAGTGCTCGGTGCTCGGAACGGCCATGCAGGCGCCCACTGCATCGCAGGTCCGGAGCAACGTGCCGAGGTTGGCCTCGTACGCGACCCACAATGGCGCGACAACCAGGTGATCCCAGCACGCGTGCTGAAAGGAACGGCGCTGCAGTTGCAAGTCCCTCTGCCTCGACTTCGGGCCCGCCGTCACCCGATCGACCGGGTGAACCTCCAGTGATCCATGAATTGGCGTCTTGGCGGCGACGCTGGGCCATCGAAGCACCCCATGCTTGGGCGACTGTGCGAGATGTTACCGGCGGCTCAAATAATCAGGGCGAACCGGCAGCCCGCCGCCCGGAGCGAGCCGCTGAGATCAGCCCTCGGCGGCCCTCAGGCCGACCGGACAGGAGACACCGGTACCACCGATACCAGCAGTAGCCGTACGGGTTCCGCTCCAGATACTGCTGGCGATAGCAGCCCCTGGCCTATCAAGCTGGATCGTTGGCGGCAACAGACGGGACCGGCACCGGTCCCAGCAGTCCCGATAGCGGCTCCGCTTCCGGATCGCCGGCGACGGCCAGCGGCAAAGTACGTCGACGCTCGAGATTACGGTTCAGGATCGTTAGATGTCGGTCCGCCGGTCATCGTCCTCGCCCCGGTCCGTGGGCGTTGATCGAGTGCGGCGCACGAAGAGGTCCGCTGACCAAGCCTCAGACGTGTCTCAACTAGCCGGGTCCATCAGGGAACGGGCTCGTGCTGTTCAAGTCGGTGATCGCCGGGTCAGCGAGCGCGCGAACGCAGCTGTCTCGTCACCAGTAAGGGTCGCGCCATGACGCTGTGAAGCCGCGTAGCGTTCTGCTCCGAGTCGCAGCCTGGCCCGGTTGGCGGCGTCGGCAAGCCGGGCTGCGTCCTCGCCATAGGCCGGTCCGGCCAACTCGAATGCTGCGTAGGCGCCGGTGAGGATCGCGACCGGTTCGACCTCGCCATCCCGATCGAGGGCTTCGATCAGGAGGCGGATGGCCAGCCACTGCTGGTTCCATATACCGGCTCGCTGCCAGTGGTCGATCACTCCTCCGAGGCGCCAGCGCGCTCGCTGGTGGTAGCCAGCACGGATCTCGCGGGCCGCCAGGGAGGTATTGGCCAGGCCACTCACGAACTCGGCACCCACTGCGCTGGCCAGGCTGATGCTCTCCTGGTACATAGCGGCGGCGGCGGCGGGGTCGGCAATGGTCTCGGCCAGGATGTAGCTGGTCATGGCCTGCATCGACGGTACGCCGATGCCTGCGGCAACTCGCCTCAGCTGACGGGCCTTGGTCTCGGCGTCAGCGAGGTGCCCGCTGTAGGCCAAGGCCACCGCCTCGACAGTTGCCGCGTTGGTGGCGAAGAGCCGATCGCCGGCGTCGATGTGGAGGCCGGCCGCAGCTTTCGAGCAGGTGATGGCGTCGTCCAGGCGTCCCTCGAAGAGACTGATCTGTCCGAGGATCTCGACACAGAACCGCCGTTCGTCGCCTGAAGTCTCGGCACCGACCTGGGCCAAACGGCGGGCGGCGGGCAGGTCGCCGCGCTTCGCTGCTCCGTGCGCGGCGCAGGCTCGCACCCTGCCCACCCCCGGGTGCCTCGCCCCTTGCCCCACCCCGACGAGTGCGTCTTCGGCCCACCGGTACACCTCGGACCGGTTGCGCAGCATGGCAAACCAGTGGGTGCTCGCGCTCAGGTCGACGAGACGAGAGCGGTCGTCCACCTGAACGAGCCAGGCTCTTGCTGAGCGCAGCTCGGCGAGAGCGTCGTCGAAGACTGCACTGAACCGCAGCTCCTCCCGGGTCTGCAGAGCCCGATCGGTGCGCCTGGCCTTCTCGACGACGAGGTTGGCGTGCTGCGCCCGCCGGCGGTCTCGCTCACCCGCAGCCGCCAGGCGGGACCGGCAGAGCGCCTGCACCGGCGGCAGCAGCTCGTAGCGGCCATCGGTCGGGCGAAACAGCAGCATTGACTTCTCGACGAGCCCGCCGAGCAACCGATCGACGACGTAGGGCTCTCCCGACTGGTCGTCGAGTGCTTCCGCGTCATCGAGGGTGAACGGCCCGGCGAACACCGAGAGACGATCGAGGAGCGCCCGTTCGTCGGGATCGAGGAGCCCGCAGCACGATTCGAGCACTTTCGTCAGGCTGCGGTGACGGTCGTCGGGGACTGAGCCGGGCCGGTCGAGAAGCCCGAGGTGATCTCCGATGCGATCGGCCAGGGCGCCTACGTCGATCCTCGCGATAGATGCTGCCGCCAACTCGATGGCGAGCGGAAGGCCGCCGACCTTGCGGCATAGTTCGACGGTCGCCGACCAGGCCGGGCCGCAAGGCTGGAAGTCGGGTGCCACCGCCTGTGCCCGATCGAGGAACAGCTCCACGGCGGCCGAGGAAGCATCGTTACCCCCGGGCAGGGCGAGCGGACCGAGGCGGATCTGGTGCTCGCCGTCGACCCCGAGCGGCTGCCGGCTGGTGGCCAGCACATCGAGCGCAGGACCACGCCGGACAATCGTGTCGACGAACCTGCAGGCGTCGGCCACAACGTGCTCGCAGTTGTCGAGCACGAGGAGCAACCGCCGGTTGCCGAGGAAAGCGGCCAGCCGTTCTACCTGCGCCTCTCCCGATCGTTCTTGGACCCCCAGCCGGGCGGCGACAACGGTGGTCACCTCGCCCGGTGAAGCGGAGACCAGGTCACACCACCACACGCCGTCGGGGTAATCGTCGCGAGCCTCATGAGCGGCGTGTAGCGCGAGGCGGGTCTTGCCTACCCCACCTGGGCCCACGATCGTGACCACGCGGGCACGAGCGAGCTGGTCAGAGACCGACTGCAGGTCACGATGCCGGCCGAGAAACGACGAGACCGGAAGCACAGGCGGACCCCCATCCGGCGCGAACCTGACCGGTTCCAGCGGCAGCTGGTGGTCGAGGATGTCGTGCTCGATCTGCTGCAAGAGTGGCGACGGCTCCAGGCCCAGCTCCTCGGCGAGCCGCCGCCGGTAGTCCTGGTACCGGCTGAGGGCCTCCGTGGCTCGACCGGCCGCATACAACGCCCGCAGCTCTACAGCGCGAGCCCTCTCCCGGAACGGATCGTCGACGAGAAGGGGGTCGACGGCTGCAAGAGCGGCATCGGGCACGCCGGTCTCGAGACGGGCCCATGCCAGCTCCTCGACCCCCCGCCAGCGCAGCTCGACGAGGCGGACAGCGACCGGTTCGACGAAGGGATGACCATCGGCGTCGGAGAATGGGTCACCGGCCCACAACGACAGAGCTTCGCTGAGCGCCGAGGCATTCCGCCGCTCCGGGCGGCTCATACCGACCAGATCCTCGAAATGCCAGGCGTCGACCTGGGAGCGTCCGAGTGCCAGGGAGTAGCCGGCCCTATCAGTGCGAAGAGCGTCCGCCGCTGGTCCGAGCACCTGCCTGACGCGGGTGAGCTGTGTGTGGAGCGCCGCCAGCGGATGGGCCGGCAGCCGGTCCCCCCTCAGGGCGTCGATCAGGACATCGGCAGAAACGGCGCGCCCACCGGCGGCGGCGAGGACAGCCAAGATCGTCCGTTGCCGCGCCGACGGGATCTCCTCGAGCTCGCCATCGTGTTCTACCCGTGTCGTCCCGAGGACCCGGAGCCGAACGCTGGGCTCATGATCGAACATCGAACGGGAGCGTAGCTCTGGTGAAAGTGCCACGAATGGGGCGTGAAAGTCATGCGGTACAAGCTCAATGGCGCCGGAAGAAAATCTTGGACGCCTCTGTGGTGCTCGGGTACAGACCGCAAGAGTTGAGGAGATCAACCCATGACCGACCACAACGCTGCCAACCTCTACGACGCCATCGTCGTCGGCGCCCGCTGCGCGGGATCGCCGACCGCGATGCTCCTCGCCCGACGTGGCTACCGGACCCTCGTCGTCGACCGGGCGCGCTTCCCGAGCGACACCGTGTCGACACATCTCATCCACCCGCCAGGCGTTGCCATGCTCGACCGCTGGCACCTGCTCGATCAGCTTGTGGCGACAGGGTGCCCGCCCATCACCACCTACTCATTCGACCTCGGACCCGTCACCATCAGCGGCAACCCGTGCCCGGCCGACGGCGCCGCTACCTCGTACTGCCCCCGGCGGACCGTCCTCGACCAACTCCTCGTCGACGCGGCCCGCGAAGCCGGTGCGGAGATTCGTGAAGGCGTCACCCTCGACGAGCTCCTCATCGAGAACGGCACCGTCGCCGGGGTCCGCTGCCATGCCAGCGACGGGACGCCGATGGTCGAACGAGCCCGGGTGGTGATCGGCGCCGACGGCGCCCATTCCCGAGTCGCCCGCGCTGTCGCCGCCGCCTCCTATCACGAGAAGGCCGTGCTCTCGGTGGCCTACTACTCGTACTGGAGCGGCATCCCCGTCGACAACTCCGGCTGGGTGGTCCGCCCCGGGCAAGGTTTCGCAGCATTTCCGACCAACGACGGCTTGACCATGCTGCTAGCCGCCTGGCCGTACGCCGAGTTCCAGTCCGTGAAGAAGGACATCGAGGGCAACTACCTGCAGGCTGTCCAGTCGGCCTTCGGTGATCGCCTCGACGTCGCCCACCGGGAGGAAAGAGTTGTGGGTGGCGGCGTCCCCAACGTCTTCCGTACGCCATTCGGACCCGGCTGGGCGCTCGTCGGCGACGCCGGCTATGTGAAGGACCCGGTCACCGCGCAAGGCATCACCGACGCCTTCCGCGACGCCGAGCTCTGCGTAGCCGCACTCGACGCGGCGTTCAACGGCACCCGATCGTTCGATGACGCCATGGGCGACTACCAGCGCGGGCGCGACGCCCGCGTGCTTCCCCTCTTTGAGTTCACCGCCCAGATCGCCAGCCTGGCGCCGCCCCCGCCCGAGCTCCAGCAACTGCTAGGTGCAATCGACGGGAACGTCCAGGCGATGAACGAGTTCGTCAGCCTCTTCGCTGGCACCATCTCGCCCGCCGACTTCTTTGATCCCGCACACCTCGACCGACTCATGGGCAGCCTTCGGTGAACGTATCTTTACTCCGATCAGTGCCGGACGGGTAGGAAACTGCTCCGAACGAGGACCTCGAGATCAGCCCTCGGCGGCCGTCAGGCCGACCGGACAGGAGACACCGGTGCCACCGATGCCGCAGTAGCCGCTCGGGTTCCGCTCGAGGTACTGCTGGTGGTAGTCCTCGGCGTAGTAGAAGGGGCCGGCCTCTTTGATCTCGGTCGTGATCTTCCCGTAGCCCGCCGCGTCGAGCGCGGACTGGTACTCGTCACGCGACTGCTCGGCTGCAAGCTGTTGGGCAGGGGTCGTGGTGTAGATGGCCGAGCGGTACTGGGTACCGGTGTCGTTGCCCTGGCGCATGCCCTGGGTGGGATTGTGGCTCTCCCAGAAGATCGAGAGCAGCTTGTCGTACGAGGTCTTTGCGGCGTCGAACACCACGAGCACCGCCTCGGTGTGGCCGGTCCGCCCTGAGCAGACCTCCTCGTAGGTCGGGTTGGGGGTGTAGCCGCCGCTGTAGCCCACGGCCGTGGTGTAGACGCCGTCCGCGACCCAGAACTTCCGCTCGGCGCCCCAGAAGCAACCCATCCCGAAGATCGCCCGCTCGAATCCCTCCGAGCTCGGCGGCCGAAGCGGCGTGCCGAGCACGAGGTGGCGCTCGGGGACGATCATGGCCGTCTCGCGGCCGCGAAGCGCCTTGTCCGGCTCGACGATCTCTGCCTTATTTCCGAACCAACTCATCGTTTCTCCTTTGGTGGTTCAACAACGCCGCCTCCCCGTTCGTTCCGCCTTATGCCGGTCACCTAGGGTCACGTCTCGCGGGAGGCGAGCACGGGCTCACGCGGCTCGGGCATGCCGCCGGACAGCGGCTCGACATAGCGACGGATCGCGATCGCGGCAGCGGCGCCTTCTCCGGCGGCGGAAGCGGCTTGCTTGGTGCTGCCGGCACGGCAGTCCCCCGCCGCGAAGATGCCGGGGGCGCTCGTCATGAGTCCGGGATCGGTCACGACGAATCCGTCCCGGTCGAGCTTGACGAGATCCGCGACGGCGGCGGTATTCGGGCTGAGCCCGATGAACACGAAGGCGGCCGCCACTTCTAGGTCGCGCCGGCTGCCGTCGCTCTCGTCCTCGACGGTCACCGCGGTCAGTTGATTGTCGCCCTTGAAGGCCACGGGAGACGTCCCGGTGAGCACGTCGATGTCGGCGTGCTCGGCGATCTTTGCGACGACGACTCTGCTCGCGGTGAGTGCGGGATCGCGGGTGATGATGGTGACCTTGCGGGCGAACTTCGTCAGGAAGAGCCCTTCCTCCCCCGCCGAGTTGCCACCGCCGATGACAGCGATGTGCCCGCCCCGGTAGAAGGGCCCGTCACAAGTCGCGCAGAAATGCACGCCGGCACCGATGAAGTCCTCCTCGCCGGGAATGCCGAGGCGCCGGTAGGTCGACCCCAAGGCGAGCAACACGGCGTAGGCGCCGTAGACCGACCCGTCCGCCGTCGTGACACAGCGGTACGAGCCGTCGGGGCTGATCGCCGTCACCTCCTGTGCGGCGAGGACCTCGACGCCGAACCGCTCCGCCTGGCGCTTGAGGCGGCCGGCGAACTCGTCGCCCGTGACACCTTCAGGAAAACCGGGGTAATTGTCCAGTCGCTCGGTGATGCCGACCTGACCCCCGATACCAGCTCGCTCGATGACGAGGGTGTCGATACCCTCCCGCGCGGTGTACAAGGCCGCCGTCAGCCCCGCCGGGCCGCTGCCGACGATGATCGTGTCGTAGAACCTGCGTGAGGCCGTCGCCTGCAGCCCGAGCTTGGCGGCCAGCTCTGCGTTGGACGGCTCGACAAGAGTCGAACCGTCCGCGAAGGAGATCACCGGGATCACCCGCTTGCCGTCGCTGACCTGCTCGACATAGGCGAGCCCAGCGCGGTCCGCGTCCACGTCGACGAACCGGTAATGGACCCGCTGCTCGCCGAGGAATTGCTTGGCGCGCTTGCAGTCTCCGCACCACTGTGTGCCGTAGACAGTGATCTCCGGCTCGGCCATCAGGCTCCGGATGCCTCGGAGGAGGTGGGGTGGAGCTCCAACGAGCACGAGTTGATGCAGTATCGCTGGCCGGTCGGCCGGGGCCCATCATCGAACACGTGCCCGAGGTGCGAGCCGCACGCCCGGCACACCACTTCGGTCCTCGACATGCCGAAGGCCCGATCGGTGTGCAGCTCGACCGCCCGGGCGATGGCGGGCTCGGTGAAGCTCGGCCAACCGGTGCCCGAATCGAACTTGGCGTCGGAGGAGAACAGCTCAGCTGAGCAGGCCGCACAGTGGTACATGCCGTCGGTGTGGCAGTCGAAGTACTGGCCGGTGAACGCCGGCTCGGTGCCGGCTTTGCGCAGCACCCGGTACTGCTCCGGGCTCAGTCGGCTGCGCCACTCGTCCTCGGAGAGGGCGACATCCCGCGGGGCGTCCTGATCGGCGTCCGCGACTTTGGAATTTCGAGATCGAAACATGCTCTTCAGTATCCCCCACCCGCCTCCCCGTTACATCTATTTCGGCGAACGCCGATCGGAAGGAGCGTCGCCGGCTCAGGGCTGACAGGCGATGAGGTCGGTCCTCATGTCACCTCAGTGGCCGCAGCAGCGGCACGGTGAACATGTGCACCAAGGTCAAGTCCTTTCGGGACGCTACGTGACGAAACGGCTCGCCTCCGCCCGCCTCGCTCCCATCGGCGAAGGGCGGTGGTCAGCCGTCGAAGCCAGGCCCGTCGGGGTACTGAGGGTCCATCTTCTCCAGCTGGTCGATAATGATGTTGCTCACCGCAAAGTTCCGGTACCACTTCCGGTCCGCTGGCACGATGTACCAGGGGGCCACCTTCGTCGATGTCCGCTCCAGCATGTCGGTGTACGCGTCCTGGTACTCGCTCCAGCGTTCGCGCTCGACGAAGTCCGATCGGCGCGTCTTCCAGCGCTTGTCCGCCCGGTCGAGGCGCTCGAGCAGGCGGCGTCCCTGCTCCTCCCGAGAGATGTGCAAGAACAACTTCACCGTGGTCGTGCCACCGTGGGCCAACAACGCCTCGAAGGCGTTGATGTGCTCGTAACGGGCTTGCCAGACCGGCTCGGGAACCATCTTGTGCACCCGTACGACAAGCACGTCCTCGTAGTGCGACCGGTTGAAGATGCCGATCTCTCCGCCGCCTGGCGTACGCTTGTGGACACGCCAGAGGAAGTCGTGGCCCAGCTCCTCGGCCGTCGGCTCCTTGAACGCCGCGACCCGGACCGCCTGGGGGTCGAGCCCTCGGAACACGTAGCGGATCGTGCCGTCTTTGCCTGCGGCGTCCATGCCCTGCAGCACGACCAGGAGCGATCGGCGACCCTCGGCCCACAGCCGGGACTGGAGCTCCAGCAGCCGGGCCGACAACGCGGGCTCGGCAGCCTCAGTCGCCGCACGACCGTCCGGCGCCCCTTCGCTCGATGAGGCGTCACGCTTCGACAGGTTGACCGAACTTCCCGGTTCGACTTTCATCTCGCTGCTCACCGCACGAATCTTCCCACGTCCCCGCTGGTCGAAGACAAGAATGCGTCGGCACACCGCTTAAGCTCCCCGAGTGCCCAGTCAGCTCCGTCTCGGCGGCCGGCGGTGATGGTGACCGATGCGAGCCCTGGGACTGGCGACCGGTAGCCGATGGCCCCCCTGCTCCGGCAAGCCTCGGCGCAGACCGAGCTGCTGATCGGCGAGGTCTTCCGCAGCGCCGCGCGCTCGGTCCCGAATCGGACCGCTGTGGACCTCGGCGAGCGCTCGCTCACCTTCGGCGAGATCGACCGAGCGGCAAACCGACTCGGCCGCACCATGCGCGACCTCGGAGCAGCGCGCGGCGAGCGCGTGGCGGTCGTCGGTGCAATGAACCCCAGCCTCGTGCCCGTGTTCGCCGCGTCAGCCAAGCTCGGTGCGGTCTACGCAGCGATCGACCCGGAGCTGAGCCCGGACGTCTTGCTCGATGTGCTGCAGATCGCCCGCCCGTCGCTCGTCGTCATCGACGACGAGCGAGCCACCTCATCGAGAGAGCTCGCAACCGAGCTCGGAGTGCCGGCCATCGGCCTCGCCCGCCTTGTCCGCAGCAGCGCCGGCGACGACGACCGGGAGCTGCCGGTCGCCGGGCCCAACGAGCTCGACCCGCAAGCGGTCTTCTTCCGCGCGAATGGCATCGGCCGGCCGAAGGGGGCAGTCCTCTCGCACCGGGTGCAGTACCTGCGGTCCCAGTTCGGAGCGCTCCCGGGACGGCGAGGACCCGCGGTCTGCCCGTACTCGCTCTCGCGTTCCACCGCCTGGGAGATCGCCCTCCGCCAGTGGCACGCCCGCGGCCGGGTCGTCTTGGTCGACCCGCGGGACCCGACGGCGCTCTGCGAAGCTGTCGAAGCGCAGGAGGCTGCGCATCTGACGGCTCCCCCGTCGCTGCTCCGCGAGCTGCTCGCTCTCGCGACCGCCGACCCGGACCGGGCGCGGCAGCTGAGATCGCTCCGTGAGATCAATCTCGACGGCCGGGCCGCGCCCCGCCAACTCCTCGACGAGGTTGCGTCCGTCCTTCCCCGGGCAAAGATCCGCCTCGTCCACGGCTGTGTCGAAGCGGGCGACCTCGCCTGCCTCGAAGGGTCCGACCTCTACCGCAAGCCCGGCAGCTGTGGTGTGCCGGCCCCCTTCGGCGAGCTGATCGTGGAGCAGACGGGCGAGCTGTGCGTGCGCGGGCCGCTGCTGTTCGACGGCTACCTCGGCGACGCCGACGCGACGGCGGCAGCGGTGGTCGACGGCTGGTATCACACCGGCGACGTCGCGGAGCTCGACCGGGAGGACTTCCTGACGATCCTCGGTCCGCTCCGCGACCTCATCCAGACGAGAAGCGGCGCCGTCGCGCCGATCGAGGTCGAGACCGCGATTGCCGGCCATTCCGGCGTCGGCGACGTGGCCGTGATCGGCTTGCCGTCCCCTGATCTCGACCAGGTCGTGTGTGCCGTCGTCGTGCCGGCTCCCGGGCACGATCCGCCGTCGCTCGCCGAGCTGCAGTCGTTCTGCGAGAACCGGATCGAGACGTTCAAGCAACCCGGTCGGCTGCTCGTCGTCGACGCCATCCCGCGGACCGAGGCGACACGGCAGGTGCAACGGCCTCTCCTGTACGAGCAACTCGCCTGAGAGGGTCGGCCGTCCCGGGCGGGCCCCGGTGCCGCTGGCTCAGCGGTCCGAGGGGAAGTCGGCCATCCGGCACGGGATGTCGGCGTCCTCGTCGAGGTGATAGCTGGCGCAGATGCGGTGGTAGCCGTCGGCGATCGTCAAAGGGGCCGAGCTCGCGAGCCGTCCGCGGATGAGCAGGACTGGCGACAGCTTCTGGCCCTTGCTGACCTTTTTCAGATCGACCAGGACGTGGGGATTGTCTGCGGGGAGCAGCAACAGGCGGCTCGCGCGCAGGAGGTCCTTCGCCTTCCAATGGCCGAGGGGAGCAGCCCGCAGAACGTCCACGACGCCGCTGGCCGCGGCCTCGGGAAGGATCAGGGTGAGGTAGTTGGCGGCAGCCGGATAGTCGTGCTCGTCCGGCTTTGAATCCCAGTGCTCCTTCGATGCCACGGCATTCTCCTCTCTTTCGTCGGGTACGCGACCGAGCCGCGGTCGCGGCAGGTCCGCTCCGCCTCAGGTCGCGATGATGCCCGCTTCTTCGAGTGCCTGACGCTCGAACTGGGTGCGGTACAGATCGGCGTAGACGCCGCTGGCCGCAAGAAGCTCCTCGTGGGTGCCCCGCTCGACGATGCGGCCGTCGGCCACCACGATGAGCTGGTCGGCGTCGCGCACCGTCGACAGCCGGTGGGCGATGACGATCGACGTCCTGCCCTGCAGCGCCGTGTGCAGCGCTCGTTGGACTGCCGCCTCGGATTCCGAGTCGAGGTGGGCGGTGGCTTCGTCGAGCACGACGACGTCCGGTGCCTTGAGCAGGAGGCGGGCGAGGGCGATGCGCTGCTTCTCGCCCCCCGACAGCCGGTAGCCGCGGTCGCCGACGACGGTCTCGAGCCCCTCGGGCAGCGATTCGATGAGCGGCAGGATCTGGGCCCCTTCGATGGCCTCGTGGAGCTCCTCCTCGGTCGCGTCGGGCTTGGCGTAGAGCAGGTTCGCCCGGATCGTCTCGTGGAAGAGGTGGGCATCTTGGCTCACGACCCCGATCGTCTCCCGCAGCGAGGCCAGCGTTGCATCACGCACGTCGACGCCGTTCAGGCGGACGGCACCGCTTCGCACGTCGTACAGGCGTGAGACAAGATTGCTGATGGTCGTCTTGCCGGCGCCCGAGGGCCCGACGAGCGCGACAAGCTGACCGGGTTCGGCCCGGAAGCTGACATCGAAGAGAACCTGGCTCGAAGGCGTCTGGTCCAGGATCGCAACCGACTCGAGCGAGGCGAGCGAGACCTCCGCCGCGGTCGGGTAGCTGAAGTCCACATGGTCGAACTCGACGGCGACCGGCCCACGGGCGATGGCGACGGCGTCCGGTCGCTCGGCGATGAGAGGAGCGAGGTCGAGCACCTCGAACACCCGGTCGAACGAGACGAGCGCCGTCATGACGTCGACGTTCACGTTCGACAGGGCGGTGAGCGGACCGTAGAGGCGGGTGAGCAGCGCGGCGAGAGCGACGACGGTGCCGACCTTGAAGGAGCCGTCGGCAGCGAGCACGCCTCCCCAGCCGTAGACGAGCGCCGTCGCCAGCGACGAGGTCAAGATGAGCGACAGGAAGAAGACCCTGCCGTACATCGCCGTCTGCACGCCGATGTCACGAACCCGGGCCGCGCGACTGGCGAACTGCTCGTGCTCGATTTCCGGGCGACCGAACAGCTTCACGAGCAGGGCGCCCGAGACGTTGAATCGCTCCGTCATCGTGTTGTTCATCTGAGCGTTGAGGTTGTAGGCCTCCCGCGTCAGCTCTTGCAGTCTGCGCCCGATGCGGCGCGCCGGGAAGAGGAACAGCGGAAGCAGTAACAGGGCCACCACCGTGATCTGCCAGGAGAGGAACGCCATCACCGCGACGGTGAGGATCACGGTGATGAGGTTGCTGACGACCGAGGACAGGGTGTCGGTGAAGGCTTGTTGGGCGCCGAGCACATCGTTGTTCAAACGGGAAATGAGTGCGCCGGTCTGGGTGCGCGTGAAGAACGCCAGCGGCATCTCCTGAATGTGGCCGAAGACCTTCTCGCGCATGTCGTAGATGAGGCCCTCACCGACGCGCGAGGAGATGTAGCGCTGACAGAGCGACAGCAGGGCGTCGGCCAGAGCGAGGCCACCGAGGAGCACGGCGAGGGCGACGATGAGGCGGTTGTCATGTTTGGCGATCCCTCCGTCGATGATCTGGCGATAGATCAAGGGGTTCCAAACCCCGATCAGGGCATCGACGACGATCACCGCGAGGAAGAACCCGAGGATCCTCCGATACGGCGTGGCGAACTTCACGATCCTTCGCACGGTTCCCGGAGGCAGCTTCTGCTTGGTCACTGAGCGGTCCCTCAGGAGGGACCACATGTTTCCGCCATGTCCCGACATCGCGTCACCGATCCTTTGTCGAGTGGTGGTGGTGCGGCGCTCGCCCGCCGGGCGAGCAATGGCCGTGCTCGCCACCGCAGGGTCCGCAGAGCGCCGCCAGGAGGCGTACGAGCTCGCCGCGGTCGCGGGGCGAAAGCGGGCTGAAGGTCACCTCGGCGGTCCGCCGCCGTGCTTGTGCGAGCCGACCGAGCAGGAGCGCCCCCTCGCCGGTGAGCGAGACGAGGATCGAACGGCGATCGTGAGGATCGATCGCTCGGGCCACGAGACCGAGCATCTCGAGGCCGTCCACCATCGACGTCGCCGTGCGGGGCACGACCTCGAGGGCGGCGGCGATGTCCGCCATCCGCACCGGGTGGCCTGTTCCCTCGAGGAAGCGGATCACCCGCGCCTGGGCCCCGGTGAGCCCCATCGGGCCGAGCTCGGCCATCGAGCTTCGATGGAGGCGCCGGGAGGTCCGCACGAGCAGCTCGGCCAGCTGAGCCGGGTCCTCGGACGTCACCGGCGCGCCCGCGTCCGGGGCGGGATCGGCCGTCACAAGTTTACTGAGCATTACTCACTATAACGCTCCCTCACCGATTTCATTCCGTCCCGGCATGATCGTTCCGCCGCGGGACGCGGGCGAGGGATGACTTCGGCGGGAAGCCGGACGTTTCGGTACAGTGCGCCTCACTCGCGCCAAGCCCGAGACCTCTCGCGGACGAGAAAGGAGCCCTTCGATGCGCTGGAACCAACCACCAGGACAGATGCCCGAGGCCTGGTTCAATGTCGTGCCGCACCTGCCCGAACCCCTGCAGCCGGACCTTCACCCCGGAACCCGTGAGCCAATCGGGCCGGACGATCTCGCGCCCCTCTTCCCGATGGCCCTCATCGGCCAGGAGGTCAGCGCCGAGCCGTGGATCGATATCCCCGGTGAGGTCATCGATGTGCTCCGCCTATGGCGCCCGACGCCCCTCGTCCGGGCCGAGCGCCTGGAGAAGGCGCTCGGCACTCCGGCGCGGATCTACTACAAGGACGAGTCGGTCTCCCCGGCGGGGTCCCACAAGCCGAACACCGCCGTTCCGCAAGCCTTCTACAACAAGCAGGCGGGTGTCTCGAGGCTGGCCACCGAGACCGGAGCGGGGCAATGGGGAAGCGCCTTGTCGTTCGCCTGTGCCTTGTTCGGGCTCGAGTGCAAGGTGTACATGGTGCGCGCGTCGTACAACCAGAAACCGTATCGGCGGGTCATGATGGAGCTCTGGGGAGGGTCAGTGGTCCCCTCCCCCGTCGACGAGCCGGACAGCCCCGGATCGCTCGGTTCGGCCATCTCCGACGCGGTCCGCGACGCCGCCTCGCGAGCCGACACGCATTACTCGCTCGGCTCGGTGCTCAATCACGTCCTGCTGCACCAGACCGTCATCGGACTCGAGGCGAAAGAGCAGCTGGCTCAGGCGGGAGAGCGGTTGCCCGACATCGTCATCGGCTCGTGCGGGGGCGGGTCGAACCTCGGCGGCATCTCGCTTCCCTTCGTGGCTGAAGCCGGAGTCGCCTTGCTAGCCGTCGAGCCGTCCTCCTGCCCGACGCTCACGGCGGGGACCTTCGAGTACGACTTCGGCGACACCGCCGGGATGACGCCGCTGCTGCCGATGTACACCCTCGGCCACGCGTTCATCCCGCCCTCGATCCACGCCGGCGGCCTCCGCTACCACGGTGACGCGCCGATCATCTCCGATCTCGTCAAGGCCGGCAGGATGCGCGCGGTCGCCTATCCGCAGGGCAAGGTGTTCGAAGCGGCCGTGGAGTTCGCCCGGACGCAGGGGACGATCCCGGCACCGGAGACGGCGCATGCCATCCGGGCGGTGATCGACGAGGCGCTCGGGGCCAAGGAGACGGGCGAGGAGAAGGTGATCCTCTTCTCGTACTCCGGTCACGGGCTGCTCGATCTCAGCGCCTATGACGACTACCTGCACGGTCGTCTCGACGAGGGCTGAGCGAGGACTACCGCGACCGGCTCGGATCGAGCTGGTAGAGGAACAGCGCGCAACGTTCCTCCTCGTCGGTCTCGTCGATCGCTTCGGCGGCACGGCGCAGGGCCTCGAGCGAGCGGAGGAAGCCGCGGTTGGTCTCGTGGCGCCAGCGCACGTAGCCCGAACCACGCCAGCCCGCCGCCCGCAGCGCGTCGAGGCCGCGGTGATAGCCGACTCGGGCGTAGGCGTAGGACTCCACCTCGTCCTCGGACAGCTCGGCAAGGGTCGCCCATGCCTCGAGGAATCGCGGATACGCGCGGGCGACGGCGATGACCGCGGTCTTGCGTTGGGCATCGTTGGCAGCCAACGCCGTTCCAAGTGCCTCCTGCCACTCCTCGGGCGGTGCGGGCAGCACCGTCTCGGGGAGTCCTCGGCTGAGCGTGACTGCGGAGTCGTCGGTCATGGCACCATCCTCGCTCACGGAGGCAGCCGACGGCGCCTGTCCTCGGCAAGGCGCCCTCGGTGACCGGCTCGCCCGGCTGCCCGCCCGTAGCTCAAGGACGAAAAATGGCTCCCACGTAGAGCGGCTGCGTCGTGGCGATTCAGAGGGGTGCCGGCTTGGCGCCGCGCCGCACCGCGAGGCCGGCCAGGACCTCGAGAACGACGCGATGAGCATTGTTGACGGTGATGTCGGCCCAGTCGTAGGCCGGAGCGACCTCGACGACGTCGAGCGCGACGAGCGGCACCTCTATCGCAAGACGGCGCACCGCCCGGAGCAGGTCCACCGGGGCGAGGCCCCCCGGCTCGGGTGTCCCGGTCCCGGGGGCGAAACCAGGATCGAGCACATCGATATCCACCGACAGGTACACCGCGTCGCAGCCGTCCATCGCCTCGGACACCGCGTCCTCGATGACCGCCGGCAGTCCCCGCTCCCACACTTCCTGCATGAGGTGCCATCTCATCTGCTGCTCGTGCATCCATGCGAAGACGTCGGCCGGCGGCCAGTAGCCTCGCAGGCCGACCTGCACGAAATTTCGGCCGCGGACCGCGCCCGACTCGATGAGTCTCCGCATTGGAGTGCCGTGGCTGGCGAGGTTGCCCGTGATCACGTCGGCCGTGTCCGCGTGGGCGTCGAAATGGACCACCCCGACCTGCCCCCATCCGCGGGCTCGGGCCACTGCGGTTGCCGCCGGCCAGGTGATCGAGTGGTCGCCACCGAGGATGACCGGAAAGACGCCCCGATCGGCGACCTCGGCCACTCGCTCGCGAATGGCCAGATGGGACGGCTCGACCATGCCGTGCGCACAGATGGCGTCGCCGTAGTCGACCACCTCCAAGGCGTCGAACACCTCGATCCCAAGGTCGAGGTGGAACGTTCCGGGGTTGTAGGCGAGCGCCCGCAGAGCCCGCGGGCCGAAGCGGGCGCCGGGCCGGTTCGTGGTCGAGTCATCCCATGGCGCGCCGACGACCGCCACATCCGGCTGCCAGCTGTCGAGTTGCTCGGGCTCGGTCAGCATGGGGCGCTGGGCGAAGGTCGCCGGACCCTCGAACGAGGCGCCCCCGAGTTGCGCCTGCATGCCCGGCGGCAGTGTCCGATCTGGCTCCACGAACGCCAAGTCGTAGCACAGCCTTCCCGGCCGTGCGCCGGCGGCCGAGCTCAGGACGCCGAGCTCAGTTCATCGTGTCGAGGAGCTGATCGATGTCGTCCTCGGTCGTGACCGGATTGACGACGGCGAACCTCGCCACGGCCTCGCCTCGCACCGTTGTCGGCGTCACAAATCCGAGCCCCTCGGTGAGGAGGCGATCGGACCAGGCGTAGTAGTCGGCGCGGTCCCAGCCGACGCGCCGGAAACACACCACCGAGAGGTCCGGCTCGTTCAACAGCTCGAGTCTCGGACTCGCGGCGATCGACCGGGCGGCATGACGCGCCACCGCAAGGGTTCGTTCGATCGCGGCGCTGTAGGCGGCGGTCCCGAAGGTGGCGAGCGAGAACCAGAACGGCAGCCCCCTCGCGCGTCTCGTGAGCTGGACGGCGAAATCGGAGGGGTTCCAGTTCCCGGTCTCTTGCAGCGGCTCCAGGTAACTGGCGTGCTGCGCATGGGCGGCTCTGCCCTCCTCCGGGTCGCGGTAGACGAGGGCGGCGCAGTCGAACGGGGCGAAGAGCCACTTGTGGGGATCGACGACGAACGAGTCGGCGTGCTCGATGCCGGCGAACTTGGCGCGGACGCTCGGTGCCGCCAACGCCGCTCCTCCGTAGGCGCCGTCGACATGGAACCAGGCCCCATGCCTGGCCGCCGACTCCGCCAACGAGGCGAGGTCGTCCACGATGCCGAGATTGGTCGTGCCCGCGCTGGCGACGACGGCAAACAGTTCAAGCCCACTGCCCGGCTCGAGTGAAGACAGTGCCCGGTCGAGCGCCGGCCCGTCGAAGCGACCCTGCTCGCCGACGTCGACCATGATCACCTCGACGTCCATCACCGATGCGGCGGATTTGATCGACGAGTGGGCCTCAGAGCTCGCCGCGACCGCCCATTTCGGCTGCGACCGCTCGGGCGGGCCCGCTCGAGCGGCGTCGGCGGCCCGGCGGGTGCGGGCGCGGTGGCGGGCCGCAACGAGCGCCGAGAGGTTGCCGATCGTGCCACCTTGGACGAAGACCCCGCCCGCGCCCGGGGGCAGCCCGGCGAGCTCGGCGAGCCACGCGAGGGCCTGGTTCTCGGCGAAGACGGCGCCGGAGCCCTCGAGCCAGCTGCCTCCGTAGATCGACGAGGCGCCGACGACGAGATCGAACAGCATGGACGCCTCGGTCGGTGCGCAGGGAATGAACGACAGGTAGCGCGGATGGTCGATCGACAAGCAGGCCGGAGCAAGGATCTCGGTGAAGATGCGAAGCGTCGCCTCGCCGCCGAGGCCTTCGGGGGTGATCGTCGATCCGACCTGTGCCTGGAGCTCGGCGAACGAGTGGGGCCGGTCCAAAGGGACGGGATCCAAACGCAGCCGATCGCGGGCGTAGTCGACGATGCCCTGCGAAAGGCGCTCGATGTCATCGTTCCAGCCGTGGATCGGCCCGGGCTCGGGAGCGTGGCGCTCGGACGTGCTCATCGCGCCAACGTTGTCACATGCCGGCATCGGCGTCAGAGTGATCATCCCATCCGTTTGCCACGAGCTGCCAAGAACCTCGCTTGCGATGGACCCGGCCTATCCTCCGGGTGAACTGCGCGGTAAACCCGGCGCGACTAGTTTCCTCCGGCATGCGCAGGCGTCGGTGGGATCTGACCGCGACCGGATCCCGGTCGCTCTGGGGTGCCGTCGTGGCCGTGAGCTGTTGTGTCCTCGCAGCAGGATGCTCGAACGGCGCGGCGGGAGGCACCACCTCCACCACCTCCCTCGGCGGCACCAGCGGGACGGCCGCATCCACGACGTCGACCTCCACGTCGACCTCGACGTCGACCTCGACGTCGACCTCCACCACGACGACCACTTTGCCGGGACTCGCGCAGCCGACCGCTGCGAAGCCGATCACGATCCTCGACGTCGGAGATTCGCTCGGTGAGGACCTCGGTCTCGGCCTCGGCTACACGCTGGACACGAACCCGCTCGTGCACGTCCTTCAGGACGCCGTCGGCGATACCGGCCTCGCCCGCCCTGACTACTACAACTGGCCCGCCCACCTCGCCACCGAGCTCCAGCAGGACCGCCCGCAGGTCGTGATGATTCTCGTCGGCGGCAACGATGCCCAGAACTTCCTCGTCAACGGAGAGCCGGTCGTCTTCGGCACCCCCCAGTGGCACCGGATCTACTCGCAACGCGTCGCCCTCATGATGAGCGAGACGCTCGCCGCCGGGGCCAAGCTGCTCTGGGTCGGCCTGCCGATCATGCAGGACCCCACATTCGCCGCATCGATGGAAACCCTGAATGCGATCTACAAGAAGCAGGCGGCCCTGCACCCGGGGGTCGTGTTCCTGCCGACTTGGTCACTGTTCTCGAACCCAGAGGGTCAGTACACGACCTATCTCACCAACAGCTCCGGCCAATCCGTGCTCGCCCGCGACCCCGATGGCGTGCACATCGCGCCGCCAGGAGGCTGTGACATCATCGCCATCGCAGCCACCAAAGAGATGGAAAAAGTCTGGCGAGTGCACGTCGGAGTCTGAAGTGGAACAACCTCTGAGCTGGGCAGCGGCGAGAATTTTCCGCATCCGTCGCTATAATGCCGTGATGCGCAGCGGGGCCGAAGAGGACAGCTGCGGCGCGCCCCTGCAGTGAAAGTCCATTCCGACCACGATCCGGATCACCAGCAGCCCGACGGGCGCGCTCGAGCCGCCGAGGGCGAGGTGATCGTGCGCCGCTCGAGCGGGGCCACCGCAGTCACGACGCCCGGGGCCGATCTCCGCCGGAGCGCGCCCTTGAGCTCTCGCATGGTCGCCAACCTGCAGCGGCTGGACGCGCGCCGAGAGCGCAGCACCGTCGTGGTCGTGGCGACCATCGGTTTTTGGATCGCGGCCGTCGTCTCCTGGATCCCGTTGTACCACCGCATCTCGGGCCTCAAGGGCCTCGGCTGGGACCTGCTCACCACCTGGCGGGCGGAGCGGCTCTTCGCCCATGGGGGTGCCCCGTACGCGATCAAAGCCTTCCTATACCCGCCGAGCTGCCTGTTGTTGTTCCGTCCGCTCGCTGCGCTGTCCGAGCATGATCTGAAGGTCGTCGGCCTCGCGGTGACGGTGGTCGTGGCGTGGGGGGCCGTCATGCTCTCGGCCTCCGCGATCGGCCTTCGTTGGTGCGGCATCACCTCGGCGGTCACCATCTTTCTGCTGAGCTTCACCCAAGCCATGACCGGTGAGCTCGGGCTGGAAAATGTCAGTGTTCTCTGCTTCCTCGCCCTCGCCGTCTTTTACTTCTGCTCGATCCGCGGTCAATGGGTAGTCGGTGGGGCCGCGATCGGAATCAGCCTCGCGATCAAGCCTCTCCTCCTACCGGTCCTCCTGGTTTTCGTCCTGGCCCGGCAGTGGCGAGGCTTCGCGACTGTGGTCGCGGTGCCTGCCGCGTTGAACCTTCTCGCGCTCGCGTTCGTGGCGTCGCCGTCGCAGGTCTTCTCGAAGCTGCCGAGCCTGCTGGACCGCACAGGGACAGGCGTTGGGTTGAACTCGGCGTGGGTCGACGTCACTCGGACGCTCGCGCTCCCGGTCGGCGTCTCGGTGACGCTGCGTGTCGCCACGGTCGTCGTTGTCGTCGTCGGGACCTGGTGGGCGTGGAATGTCCTCGACGATGCCGTGCTCCGCGTCGTGACCTCCTCGAGCCTGCTGCTCATCGGCGCCTATCTCGCCGGGACGCTGTCGGAGTACCACTTCATGCTGACGCTGGTCCCTCTCGCGATGACGGTCGTGCTGAGGCGGTCGCCGGTCCGGACGATTCCGGCCCTACTCGGCATCGTGTGGATGTTCGGTCATCTCACCCTTCCGCGGTCGGTCCTCGGTCTCACCTCCGACTCCGCCAACAACTCGGCATTCCGGGCCTTCGGCATGTCGCTCGTCGTCGTCTCGATCGTGGTCGTGTTGGCCCGCCGCCGCAACGCGCCCCTCCCCGTCGCCCTCCCCGTCGCCGCCACCGGCGAAGTGCGGGGCGATCGCGCGAATGAGGAGACCTGGTCGAAATGACGACCACGGCTGCGCAAGCACGCATCGGGGCGCCCCCGAGCGAATCGCCGGCAAGCGCCGACCGCCCCGAGGCAGCTGACCAACCGAGCGCGCGGGCGAGCCGATGGCCGTTCGTCTTCTGCCTGCTCGGTTACGCCGCACTCGTCACGCTTGCCTACCTCCCGGTCGGCCCGCTCGACACCCAGCAGCTCCCGACGGCCGGCGCCGGAAACCCAGCCGGATCCGACCCCTACCAGATGGTCTGGTTCCTCGCGTGGGTGCCGTACGCGCTTACCCACGGGGTGGCGCTGTTCCACACCAACTTCATCGACTACCCGACCGGAGTCAACCTCGCCGACAACACAACCGTGCCGCTGCTCGGTGTTCTCGGCTGGCCGATCACGGCAACGCTCGGGCCGGTCGCCACCTTCAACTTTCTGATCCGGCTCTCGTTCGTCGTCTCGGCCGGCAGCATGTGCTTCGTCCTGCGGCGCTGGTGCACCACGTGGTGGGCCCCGTTTCTCGGCGGGCTCCTCTACGCCTTCGGCCCGTACGCCTCGAGCCAGGCGCTCCACCTCGACCTCATCTTCGTGCCCATACCACCGCTGCTGGTGCTGTGCGCCGACGAGCTCGTCCGGCGCCAGCGGGTGCGCCCCCTGCCGCTGGGGCTGCTCATCGGCCTCCTCGGAGCGGCGCAGTTCTACATCTCACCCGACATCCTGAGCGCGTGCCTGCTGCTGATGCTGATTGCCGCCTGCGGGCTCGGGATCCGCCACCGACACCTCGTCCGGGCGCGCTGGCCTTACCTGCAGAAGGCGGCCATGGTCGCCATCGCCGTCTTCGTCGCGCTCGTCGCCTACCCGATCTACGAAATGGTGCTCGGTCCCGAACACCTGCTTGGGCCGGTGATCCCGGTGGGCGCGCTCCAAAGCGTCCACGCCGACATCTTCGGCCCGTTTGTGCCAACCTCGAACCAGCTGCTCGTGCCGGCCGCGATCTCGCACCTCGGTGACAACTTCGTCGGCGGCAACCTCTCGGAGAACGGCACGTATCTGGGCGTCCCGCTGCTGCTGGTGCTTGTCACCATCATCCGCCGGCTCCGTCGCGACACCGTGATCGTGACGTTCGCGCTGTTCGGCGGCGCGGCGTTTCTGATCTCGCTCGGGCCGAAGCTCAGCATCGCTGACCACAGCGCTTGGCTGCCCCTTCCCGAAGCCGTGCTCGCACACATCCCCCTGTTCGACAACACCATCCCCGCCCGATATGCCTTGTTCGTCCTGCTGTTCGCCGCGATGATCCTCGCGATCGGCACCGAGCGCCTCTGGGTGGCTCGACGATCCGCCTGGAGCGTGTCGCCGCTCGAGGACCACCGCCTCCGGGCGCGGCCGTGGGCAGCTCCGGTGTTGGTCGGTGTCGTCGTCTTCGCGACGCTCCTGCCGAACGTCCCCTACCAGAACAAGCGCCTTCCCTGGCCGTCGGTGCTGACGGCGGCCATCGCCCGCTTTGTGCCACCCGGGACGGTGGTTCTCACCTCCCCGTTCCCCACTCCCACCGACGATGCGGCGATGGTCTGGCAGGCGACTGACGGAATGCAGTTCCGGATCACGGGCGGGTATGCCACCGTCGAGTCGGGAGTCGGGCGCTATGGGCAGCGATGGCCTCCCCTCCTGCCGCCGCAGTACGTGCAGGAGCTCCTGGGCGACTCGGTGTGCTGCGCCCGGTACCCGACGCCCGGCCCGGCCACTCGGGCGGCGGAGGCGGAGCTGCTCGCCTATCTCGCCCGGTACTCGATCGGCGCCGTCGTCTTCTGGTCCGGTGGCACGACCCCCGGCATGGACTACCGGTACCTGCGCGCCGCGCTCGGGGCTCCACCCATCGAGATTGCCGGGTACGCGATCTGGCTCAAGGGCGACGGGCTCTGGCCCCGTTCCTCCGTGTCGGAGCCGGCCGCAGCCAAGTGACGCTCACCAAGGTGGCCGGCAGCGTGGAGGCGGCGCCGCCGGCGCCGATGACGGCGCGGGCGGCGCGAACGATGTGGCCCATCGTGCTGCTCATCGCGATTCCGACGCTCGTGTTCGTGGGCGCGAACCTCTTCGGTGGCCACCTGCTGTTGAGCGGCGACAACCTCATTCAGAGCTACCCACTCCGGGTGCTCGTCGGCGCGGACCTGCGCAAAGGGATCTGGCCGACGTGGGACCCGTTGATATGGAGCGGAACGCCGCTGCTCGCCGGCCTCAACGCCGGGGCCTTCTATCCGGCCACCTTCCTGTTCGCGGTCTTCAGCGGCTCGCAGGCATGGGTGATGGGCGAGATTCTCATCTTCAGCTCCGTCGGGGTGGGGACGTACCTGCTGCTGCGAGCGGGCGGCACCTCGGCGCTGGCGTCGTTTCTCGGCGCTGCCTCGTTCGCGTTCGCCGGTGCAGTCGCCGATCAGACGGCGGTGCACCTTGACATGGGCGAGGGGTTCGCAGCGCTTCCCTGGGCGCTCCTCGCGATCCGCCACATCGGCGAGGATGCGCGCTGGCGGTGGGCGGCACTCCTCGGTGTCGCGACCGGGGTGCTCGTCCTCGCGGGCTCACCCGAGGCAATCGTGGACGTGATGGCGCTGGCCTTCACGTACGCGTTGGTCCGCTGGTCGCTGCGCCCGGCTGCGTGGTGGGCGTTCGTCAGCCGCGGTGCGGTTGCTGCGGCGTTGGGCTTCGGCCTTTCGGCCGTCGTATGGATTCCGGCGCTCCACTTCATCGCCACGTCACAGCGCGCGCACCTGACGGCCTCGTTCGCCTCGGAGTACTCC